>Ga0182030_10008059_pt1 | contig 21878 bp, 19 predicted proteins | sample 812S3MmetaG_FD_121299 | JGI IMG/M metagenome (GOLD analysis project Ga0182030, IMG submission 121299) | Permafrost microbial communities from Stordalen Mire, Sweden - 812S3M metaG (Illumina Assembly) | ecosystem: Environmental > Terrestrial > Soil > Wetlands > Permafrost | place: Sweden... | reverse complement strand
TGACGCTGCCATAGGTGTAAATGATGTCCGGCTTGAATTCGTCAATCACGCGCGCCAGCCGCAGCGGATTGCGGCTCCCGGCCAGACCCACGCGCCGCGTTTCCCAGCCGATCTGCTCCAGATGATACCCGATCGCGCCCAGGCTGAATGCATAGCGCTCGAAAACCGCCTGGGTGTCCGGCGATTCAAACCCCGCCATCCGGTGGCTGGAGACAAAAAGCAATCGGCGTGTCGGCCGTTGTTTCTGGGTTCCCATGTTTTCGGTTTCCAAGACTTTCGCTTCCCTCTTCATCCTGCTTAAAACGTTTTCATGTGTATTTCTTGGGGAAAACGCCAAAATATTCTGCCAACCCTTCACGCAAACCAATCTGCGGTTTCCAGCCGGGCAGAATCGGACCCGTGCTCCAAGGCCGCATCACTTCACGCGGGCGGTAAGGCCGCGCGCCCAAATGAACCGGCAACCGTCGGCCGGTCACGGACTCAATCATCGTAACCAGATCGCGCAATGAAAGTGGCGCACCGGAAGAAATCGCATAGGCGGTGCCGTTCTTTTTCTCATCGCCCGCCAGCAAGCGTTCGCCCGCCCGGCAGAAAGCATGGGCCACGTCGTCCACATGCACGAAATCGAGAAGTTGCTCGCCGGGCGAGAGGTCGAGCGATTCGTTGGTCGTGGCAACGCGCTTCAGCAACGGCAGCAATTTCGCCCGCGAATCCCCCGGGCCATACGTGTCGAAAAGCTTCAACGTCACCGTCCGCAAATCATGAGCCTCCTCATAAAATTTGAGGAGCGCATCAAAGGCCTGCTTGGTGGCGGCATAGAGGTTGACCGGGCAATAGGGTTCGTCATGAAAATGTTGCCAGGCCGTGCCTGTGTTGATCAGCATGCGGCATCCGTTTTCGGTCATCGCCTCGGCAAGGTGCAGTCCCATGCGGACATTGGAGTCAACCAGCCGGTCAAGGTCGCCGGGCTTGTGCGCGGCAAGAAAACACGAGGCCAGATGCATGACGATATCCGGGCGACTCTCCGCCAGTGCCTGCTTCATGCTGGCGTAATCGCCGTCATACGCCTGCCATGTGATTTGTTTTTCCACATCCGCCAATGCTGTCCGGGAAGAAGCGGGCCGTGATAAAACCGTGACCTGCATCCCATCGCGCAAGCATTGCCGCGCAACCTGCGCGCCAACAAATCCGGTCGCGCCGGTAATAAGCACCGATGTTTTCGTCGCCATTAGCTCTGTCCTGAATAACGAAAGGGACTGGCAAAATCAGCCAGCCGGGGCAAGGCGTCGTCTCGTTCGGAAACCACCGGATTGGTGACGCCCCACGCAATCCCGCAGGAATCCCAGCGGATGCCGCTGTCCGATTTCGGCGCATAATCATGCGTGACCTGATAGAGCATCAAGGACTCCGTGCTAAGGACGAGAAAACCATGTGCCAGCCCCGCCGGAATGTAGACAATCTCCGGTGCCGCCGCATCCAAAATAAATGCCTCGTGCTGGCCATAGGTTGGCGAGCCCACACGCAAATCCACGACAACATCAAGCACCCGGCCAGTGGCGCAGCAAACGGTCTTCACGAGATCCGCCGGGGGAACCTGGAAATGCATGCCGCGCACGACGCCATGCTTGGACAGGGAATAATATTCTTCGCAAAAATTAGTCGCAAGCCCATGTGCCTTGAAAACGGGTTCGTGAAAGCTCTTCACAAAGGCACCTCGCAAATCCGCGCGCAGGTCAAGCCGCAATCGCAGGCATCCCGGTATTCGTGTCGGCACAACTTCTTTGATCATATTGACACCGCCTGCCGCCCCGTGCCTTTGCCTTGGCCGCCGGTCAATACGAACTCTTTCATTGCAGTTCCTCGCACTACTGTGGCAAATCCGCAACACGGACCGCGCCTATCCACACAAACCGTTAATTAAACATCCGCATGGTAATCACATTTCTCGCATATGGCAATCCCATGATTGCGGCGACCACACATCCGGCTTGCAGCGCCGGGCGACACCCGGTACAGTTCGTGGCATCAGCCATCCGGCCGGTTTGCAGAACGCGTTGACCGGCCTGCGGCGCAGAAACAGTCGCAAATGATGAGTTCACTGCAACCAGCAATTCCGTTGACTGCATGGCAGCAAACCACGCTGCCGTTGCTGCGCGCCTTGCCGCCACCTTCGCCAGCCAGCCAGACCCACGCGCTGCGTCTCCCAGCCCATCTGCTCCAAGTGATACCCGATCGCGCCCAGACTGAATGAATAGCGTTCATAAACCGCCTGGGTGTCCGGCGATTCAAACCCCTCCATCCGGTGGCTGGAGACGATGAGCAAACGATTTTTCATATCGTCCTTTGAACTGACGGAAAAATACGCAAATTAACCCCCTGTTTCGAGTCAGGAAATTCACTAATTTTCGACAGTGAACCCGACCTTTCATTTTTTGCGCGAGATGCAGATTTCGTTGAAACCCGGCTCAATTCCACGCCAAAAGTCGCGCAAACGGACAATTTCCGTTTCCATGTTACTTGCAGCACGGATAACGTCTGGCAGATCGCGGCCCCAGTCGCGGAACACCAACGATCCTTTCTCGTCGATCGGATTGCCATGATAAACCGGAGGCAGGTGATGTACCAGTTCTCCGTTTGGTAAAATTGAGGCACGGGTAATAGTTGTAGCAGTAAAATCGCACGGCACCGTGAAAACATGCGCGCCTCCCGGCCTTAAAGTGCGAGCGATTTCGCGAAAGGCTTGTTCGGGAAAAGGAAGGTGTTCGAAAACATCCATGGTGATGATCAGATCGAAGGCGGCGTCAGGAAACGTCATGTGCTGGATGTCTTCATTACGGGATCGTCCGCAAATAGCACCGAGCGGTTGATCGGGGTGATAATCTGATGCGACATAGTTCGCACAAAGGCGAGCGAGTTTTTCGGACATGGCACCGCCTGGCGATGATTCATGGATTGCAAGGTCTCGCCAGTTGGGGAAATGGTCTTGCATAACGAGATTAAACGCGCGATAGCGGGGAAGCGAGCGGCACCAAACACACCGGTAATATTCGCGCATCTCTCGGATGTAAGGAAAAGGCCGAAAGAAGACGGTTACCTTTTCGCAGACAGGGCAGAAACCTGGATGAAAAAAACCGTGCGAAAGAATGCGCAGATCATGGCGATTCAAGTATTTGAATGGGTTCATCTTTTTTTCCGGAAGGACAGGAACGATTTCGCTTATACCCGGATGCGCGGTTTGTTGGCAATCCTTAATAATGCATCAAGATCAATATCGAACGCACGTAATTAGCAATGGCATTTCACTTCGCGCCTTTATATCATGTTTTCCCGACCGAAGGAAAGACATGGACACTCCCGCACTGTACCAACCACGAACGCTTACAGAATGGCAACGGACCATGGTGCCTCGCCTGCGCCAGACCATCCACCCGCCGGCCAGCCGCACGGACGTCACGGCGCTCGCCTATTTTTTCTGGGACGATGACCGCATTGATTCCCAATTCTTCACCATTGAGGCGGCGTTCGGCATGACGTGGCATTGCTGCGGGCGCATCCCATCGCGGCTGGTGACAAATCGCGCCACTCCGCAAATCCGCCTTTTTTGCGAAGAAAACAAGGTTTGTTTGGATGTGGACCCCACGCTGACGGGCGGTGTTCCACGCATGAACTTGGATTGCATCGAACACTTGCATCATCGCTTTGACACCACCTTTGCGTTCATTGTGCAAAGCGATGGCTTCCCGTTGCGCCCGGGGCTGGATGAGTTTGCCGGCCCTTATGATTATATCGGCGCGCCGTGGATGCCACCCACCTGGTACACCGGGCTGATGTTTCCCTATCCGCGATTCAGTGTTGGAAACGGTGGGCTGACCGTCCGTTCCCACGACATTTGCGAACGCGCTTCCTGGTATTATCGTCATCGCTACAAGGTGCTGCCCTACGGTTATTTTCTGGTGGACGATGTTTTTTACGCCCGCGTCCTGCCTCGCTTTGAGAGAAAATACCGGCGCGATATGCGATTCGCCCCGCCGGAGATTGCCGCCAGGTTTGCCTTTGAAGCAAACGAACCCATGCTTGCCAAAACAACAGGAATGCCCTTCGGCTTTCATTCCGCCCCGGGTTTCCTCCGTCTGCAAGCGCTGTTTCCCGACACGTTTCCAAAATAATTTTAAACCGGCAATCCGCACCCCGGCAAGGCGCCCCGTTTTTATCTTTTTACGCGCAAAAGACGCCTTGCGTCACCCATGCCGGTATGATACAGGAGAGTTCGTCACTGCGGTTTTACGCCATAGAACAGGAGTTCGATATGCCAACATCTCTCGTTACCGGAGGCGCCGGGTTTATCGGCAGCCACGTGGTGGATGCGCTTCTTGCGCAAGGCCACCAGGTCGTGGCGCTTGACGACCTGAGCGGCGGTTACGCGGACAACGTGAATCCACGCGCCACGTTTGTAAAGGGATCCATCACCGACCTCGCTTGCGTGGAAAAAGTTTTTGCCGAAAATAAAATTGATTACGTCTATCATCTGGCCGCATACGCTGCGGAAGGATTGAGTCACTTCATCCGGCGCTTTAATTATACAAACAACGTGATTGGCAGCGTGAACCTGGTCAATGCCGCCGTGAAGCACGAATGCAAATGCTTCGTGTTTACATCCAGCATCGCCGTCTACGGAGCCGGACAACTGCCCATGACCGAAGAGATGGAGCCTCGCCCGGAAGATCCTTATGGCATCGCCAAATATGCCGTGGAACTGGACCTGCGCGCGGCGGCGCATATGTTCGGCCTGAACTGGATTGTCTTCCGCCCGCACAATGTCTACGGCGAACGGCAAAACATCGCCGACAAGTATCGCAATGTGCTCGGCATTTTTATGAATCAAGTCATGCAGGACAAGCCCTGTTCGGTCTTTGGCGATGGCCTGCAAAAACGTGCATTTACACATGTAACCGACGTGGCGCCGATCATTGCGCGCGCGGTGGAGGTTCCCGCTGCATACGGACAGGTTTTCAACCTCGGTGCCGACACGCCTTACACGGTCTTGGAACTGGCCGAAAAAATCCAGATCGTGATGGGCCGTAAAACCGGAGTCACGCACCTGCCTGCACGCAAAGAAGTGGTGGATGCCTACAGCACCCACGCCAAGGTGCAACGGGTGTTCGGGCACACGGCGCAGGTGGATCTCGACACCGGCATCCGCCGCATGGCCGAATGGGCACGCCGCATCGGCCCCCGGCCGCAAACCCCCTTCGGCGACATCGAAATCGAGCGCAACCTGCCGCTATCTTGGCAAAAAAATGTTCCGCCTCGCAAATGAGATTGGCATGAACCGCGAGACGCCTCCGATATTGTTCATGGTTTTCGCACGCCCCGATCCCACTGCAAGGGTTTTTGCCGCCATCCGGGAAGCACGACCAACCCGGCTGTTCGTGGCTGCCGACGGGCCGCGACCGGATCGCCCTGACGATGCCGGGCGATGCGCACGCACGCGCGCAATCGCCACGCAGGTGGATTGGCCCTGTGAAGTCCAAACCCTTTTCCGTGACAAAAACCTGGGATGTGGCGTCGCCGTTTCTGAAGCAATCCGCTGGTTTTTTTCCCATGTTGAAGAAGGTATTATCCTAGAAGACGATTGTCTTCCGGCTCCGTCTTTTTTTCCTTTCTGCGCCGACCTGCTGGAACGCTATCGTCATGACACACGGGTCATGCATATTTCGGGCTACAACCCGCTTGATCAAGGCCTTGGCGATGGTGATTACTATTTTACTCCGCTCGTCGGCATTTGGGGCTGGGCCACATGGAAACGCGTGGCGGATCAGTATGACTATCAGATTCGGAATTACCCAATATTTAAAAAGGATCGCCTGATCGCCAGCCTATTCACGAAAGGCATTCAACAGCGTTTCTGGATCCAAGCACTCGACCAATATCACAAGGGTTGCATCAATAATTGGGACGCACAATGGGCTTATCTGGTTTTCTCCCGGCATGGCCTTGGCATCAATCCCGCCGTGAATCTTGTCCAAAACATTGGTTTTGGCAACGACTCAACCTTTGCGGCCAACAAGTGGAGCTACCACGCCCGCCGTGCAGTTGGAAGCATCACAGAGATCCACCATCCTTCGTTCATGCTGCCCTACCCCGATGTGGCAGAAAAAATTCTCCGCCGTGCAAATGGTGTATGGCTGCCACGCATGATTGCCGTGTGGTTTGCGGCGCGCATGATCCGTGTGATCAATGCGATCTTAAAACCTTGGGGAAAAAAAATCTTCTGACCCATCCCTTTAACGTATCATGGACCGGGCGATTTCTTGCGACCACCATAATTTCTGCGGAGTGGTCGCCACCCAATGTCATGTCGCATTCATTTCATGTGTTTTCAAACATCGGCATCCGTTTTCTTGCCAGCCAGTTCCGCCGGATACACCAGCAGTGTTGTCTCCGTGAAAAGATGGCTGGGGCTGAGCTTTCGCAGCATGAACGCGTAATTGAGATTCAGTGATTCGATAAACGGCTTGATCCCAAAGAATTCATCGGCATTGTGGTAGACAGCCAAAAGCAGTACCGGACGATGTGTCCGTAAAGTCTGGGCCATGCCATGCACTGCCTTGAGTCCCATTCCCTCGATATCCATTTTGATCACACCAATACTCAAATTCTTGCCAGCCGTGAAGGCGTCCACCGTCGTGATCTCGATTTCTGTTCCGCCAGTCACAGTCAGCGCAGTGTCGCCCTGCCCCGTGTCCTGAAAGCACATCTTCCCCGGCGCATCCGAAACACCTGCCAACACCAACTCAACCCTCGCCGGGTCAACACCATTTAACCGCATCGTGCGCCAAAACCGGCGCGCGTTGGCTGGCGACGCATCGAACGCATAAATTTTCCGGGGGTGATACTGATTCAGGATAAGCGTTGAATCACCAATGAAAGCACCGAGATCTATGAAATCTTTGCCGGAAACATAATCTGGACAGGCCTGTGGTAGATCGTCCATGCCATGGTGATAGAAAAATGACTCGGTCGAGAAGAGCTTTCGTGGATAGCGAAACTGACGCTGACATTCACGCCTGACATCGGGCCAACGGGCCAAGTCTCGGCGTTCCTGTTCCGTCAACACCGTGTTGGCGTAAACAAGGAAAACGTATCCGTCTGTGCGGGTGGGAAAAAAGGCCACGCGCGCCAGAAGTGTCTCGACCAGTTGTAACGATTCCGCGTCAAGTCCCCGGCGCAGATCCGCGCCAAGCCTCGGTCCGGATTCCCCGGCCAACGCCGCCGCAAAACTTTCAGGAATGCCCACATGAATCGAACAGGGATTCATGGCGGCCATTCGAACGATACGAAGATAATCGGCCATTCGCCGAGGAAAAATCCAGTCAATGGCCAGAAAAACATGATCCTTTATCCATTTGAACATTTGCATAAACTTCGTTCCTAGCCCATTAGTCACCCGCCATTCGGAATTCAGGCAGTGGCAGAAAATCGGGCATATTCCGCATGCGTACATTAGCGAGTTTCGGGTTTTCTGCCCACCGAAAACAAACATACTCAGCATTGTAACGCCGTGCGCAGTCGGGTATCCCTGAATCTCGGTGTCGTTCTCATTTGACGCAACGGGGTAATGCCGAATTAAATGTTGCTGCGCGATAAATGCCATAGCCTTTGCTTGAACTGCGGCGGGATTCATCTATGATGGTCCGTGAAAGAAACATCCATGAACTGTCTGGTTCTGCTGATCATCGCGCTGTGCGTCTTCACGCTGGCATATCGGTACTACGCGGCCTTCATCGCGGCGCGCGTGCTGATGCTGGACGACAGCCGCACCACGCCTGCCGTGACGCGGAACAACGGCCGCGATTACGTGCCGACCAACAAGTGGGTGGTGTTCGGCCATCACTTCGCCGCTATCGCCGGCGCCGGTCCGTTGATCGGCCCCACGCTTGCCGCACAATACGGCTGGGGGCCGGGATTCTTCTGGATTCTGATCGGCTCGGTTGCCGCCGGTGCGGTGCATGACATGGTGATCCTGTTCGGCTCCATGCGCCACGGTGGCCAGTCGCTCGCCGTGATCGCGCGTCGCGACGTCAGCAAACTCTCCGGCGTGATGACCGGCATCGCCATTCTGTTCGTGATCATCGTCTCACTCGCCGGACTTGGCCTGGCCGTGGTGAACGCGCTGCAGCGCAATCCGTGGGGCGTTTTTTCCATTGCCATGACGATCCCGATTGCCATGCTGGCCGGATTGTACATGTTCCGCTGGCGGCCGGGCGCGATTCTGTCCGGCTCGCTGGTCGGCGTGATGCTGGTATGCGCGGCGGTTTTTTGTGGGCCGTGGATCGCAGACTCGTCCATGTCGGACTGGTTTACGATTGAAAAACCGATGCTTTCGTGGCTGCTGCCAGTATATGGTTTTTGCGCGGCAACACTGCCAGTGTGGCTGTTGCTGGCACCGCGCGATTACCTCAGCACCTACATGAAAATCGGCGTCGTGGCCGCGCTGGTGGTCGGGCTGGTCATCGTGCATCCGGTGATCCAGATGGATTTCACGACGCGTTTTGTCAATGGTGGCGGGCCGATTATTAACGGGCCGTGGTGGCCGTATGTTTTCATCACCATCGCGTGCGGCGCCATCTCCGGCTTTCACTCGCTGATCGGATCCGGCACCACACCGAAACTGATCGAGAAGGAAAGCCACATTCCGATGATCGGCTATGGCGCGATGCTGACCGAGGCGTTTGTCGCGTTGATGGCGCTCATCGCGGCGGTGACACTCGTGCCAGCGGATTATTTCGCCATCAACTCATCGGCTGCTGCATTCAAGGCGCTCGGCATGACCGTGAAGGATTTGCCGATGCTGAATCAACTGGTCGGACTCGACGTGGCGCACCGGCCCGGCGGCGCGGTGTCGCTGGCCGTGGGCATGGCGCATGTGTTTGCCAACGTCGGCGACGGCCTGTGCCACACGATGAAATACTGGTTCCAGTTCATCATCATGTTCGAGGCGCTTTTCATCATGACCACGATTGATGCCGGCACACGCGTCGGCCGCTACATTTTGCAGGACGTGCTCGGTTTCGCCATGCCGATTTTCCGGCGCATGGACTGGCTGCCTGGCGTGCTGCTGACCGGCGGCGCGATTTCCATTGCGTGGGGTTATCTGCTTTGCACAGGCGACATCTCCGCCATCTGGACGCTCTTCGGCACTGTCAATCAAACGCTATCGGCGCTGGCGCTGGCCATCGGCACGACCATCATCCTGCGCGTCTCGCCGCGTAAAAAATTTGCGCTGATCACGGCGATTCCATGTCTTTTCATGACGGTCGTGTCGTTCACGGCAGGCCTTCTCAACATTTGTGCCTACCACGCCAAGGGCGACACGGCCAGAATGGCGATCAGCATCACCGTTCTCATCGTCGCGACGATCGTCATCGCCGACAATGTTCGCGTCTGGATAAAATTACTGAAAGCAGAAAAACCGGCTGGCATCAACAACCAGCGCGAAAATGAACCCGCCCGGCCCGACGTACCGGACTGATGTCGGGAACGAAAACCGCTGGTTATTTGCTATGCTCTTTCCCATCGCCGACAGGCGGCGCATGTAAATCACAACACGAGGTCGAACATGAAAAAAGCCCTGGTTTTATTGGCGGAAGGCGTGGAAGAAATGGAAGGCGTGATCATCGTGGACGTGCTGCGCCGCGCCGGTGTGCAGGTCACGGCCGCTGCCATTGGCGACACGCTGGAGGTTACCGCATCGCGCGGCATGAAGCTGGTGGCTGACGAGCGGCTGGAAAATCAGCAACCCACCGATTTCGACGCCTTGGTTTTACCCGGCGGAGCAGGCGGATCCCGGCGTCTCGCCGCCGACGCCCGTGTTTTGGAACTGCTTCGAAAATTTGTCGCCGAAAAAAAACTGGTGGCTGCCGTCTGCGCCGCCCCGTTGGCATTGCAGGCCGCAGGCGTTCTCGTCGGCAAAAAATTCACCTGCCATCCCGGCGTGCGCGACCAGTTCTCCGGCATGCAACCTGAAACCGCCCGCGTGGTCGAGGACGGCATGCTCATTACGAGTCAGGGGCCCGGCACGAGCATGGAATTCGCGCTGGCAATCGCGCGTCGTCTGGTTGGCGCAAAAATCGCCGAGGGTGTCGCCGCCGGATTGATCCTTCCCGCCGGCGTGCAATGGTGATACGGAAAAGCATAATAACATTGGCGCATTTCGGCCGGGTTGTGACGAACCGCTTTTTTGCCTGCCTACGCCCCGCACACCAACTGCCGGGTTTCGACGCCTCCGTTTTGGTGCCGTCGCACTCGGCAAACACTACCGGATTCTGACGCCTCCGTTTTTACCCAATTCTGCTGGCCGAATCCTGGATTAAGGACCATTTTGGGGAGGCGTCAAAATCCGGTAGTCTGGAAAACAGTTTGCGCCAGAAAAAGCAAGGCGTCAGAATCCGGTAGTTGACTCAAATTCAATTGTCGGGCGTGGTCTGCCAAAAAAAGTGCGCCGATGTCTGCATGCACCGCTATAAAAGATCAGGCAAGGCGTTTCCCTATAAAATCAAAAGGCTTTTCGGCGTGGCCGTCAGCACTTCGCAATCGTTCCGGCGCACCAGCACCATGTCCTCGATGCGCACGCCACCCACGCCGGGCAGATAGATGCCGGGCTCAATTGTGACCACCATGCCAGGCTTCAGCACGTCCTTGCAGTTGGGCCGCAGCGAACCCGGATCGTGAACGTGCAATCCCACGCCGTGCCCGAGACTGTGCCCGAAATATTTTTCGTAACCGGCCTTTTCAATCACCCGCCGCGCCAGCGCATCCGCTTCGCCAGAGGTGATGCCCGCATGCACCCCGGCCATGGCCCGCTGGTTGGCCGCCAGCACAATGCGATAGATTTCGCGCAGCTTCGCCGACGGCGGCCCGAAGAAAACCACGCGCGTCATGTCCGAGCAATAGCCATTCACCTTCACGCCCATGTCAATCAGCAGTTCGTCGCCACGCCGCAACTGTCGCAGCGATGGCTGGTGATGCGCCCGCGACGCGTTTGCGCCCATCGCCACGATGGTTTCAAACGACTCGCCTTGGCTGACCTCGTCCATCACCCGCCGCATGAGCACGCGAATGCCCCACTCCGTCATGCCCGGCTTGACTTGCGCCAGCGCCCGCGCAAACACCGCGTCGCCCATGCGCACGGCATTTCGCAAAACCGCCTGCTCGCGCAAACTTTTTACCGCCCGCAAACCGCCGATGACACTCTCGGCTGGCGACCACGCCTTGACATCCGGCATCGCCTGCTTCATCCGCTCCAGTGCCGCCACGCTGCCACTGCCGTCATACCCGACACGACGCCACCGTTTGTGCGCCGCCAGCCACGCCAGTCCATGGTACCGATTTTCGCGCGGCAGCATCGCACACTTCAAAAAGACGATCTGCTTCCGAGCCATTTCCAGATAACGAAAATCCGTGAAAAACAAGGGCTTTTCATCAATCGCAACCGCCAGCAAACCATTGGAGGATTCCAAGCCGGTGAAGTACAGCCGGTTCACCGCATCCTCGATGAGCACTGCGTCGAATTTCTCTGCCGCCATTTTGCGTTGCAGTCGCACCAAGCGCGCCGCGTATTCATCCGCCGGAAACGGCGTGCTTGGGCAAGAAAAATTGGTTGTCTTTTTTTTCACGATTTCCTGCCTTCCCGTTTCATTTCGATCCGGACCGATGCCGCACGCGGTCCGCACACCGCGAACTTCTGCGCCACGCGATAGCCCGGCACCCAGACGATTTCATCATCCACCACGAGCAACGGCAACCGGTCGCGCTGCGCCTGCGGCACCTTGGCATCCACCAGCAAATCCTGCACCGACTTTGATCCGTTCAATCCCAATGGCCGGATGCGGTCGCCCGATTGCCGCGTGCGAACCACCAGCGTCCGGCCACGCAACGCCGCCGCATCCAGCGTGCAAGCCGACGGCAGCGCGCCAACCAACCCAATCGTGCGCACGATCCCGCGCGCGCGTCGCGCCGCCACGCGCACGCCCGCGACGCACACGACGCCGGGAATCGAAATCACGCGAGTTTCCTGCTGTTTTGTGATTTTTTTAGCGCGCGCCAATCGCACCACGCCGCCTTTGCCGCTGGCTTGCACATCGCCCGGCAAGGTCATGCGCCACGCCGTCCCCTGCTCCATCATCGCCCGCAAGCGCTCCACGGTTTCCCAGCCGGTCGCATCGGCATGTCCAACGTCCATCAACCAATTCCGAACCACGCGCCGCATCAGCGCCACCGATACACGCTCCGGCTTCTTGATGCGCAGTTCGTCCGGCGTGCGCGTCGCCGCCACCGGCCGCGCCAGTTCGTCGAGCAGCGCATCCTCGTCGCGCAAAATCGCCGCCGACTGCGCCAGTCGCGGCCGGATGTCCGCACGCCATTCACGTTCCATCCACGGCAGCACTTGGTGACGCACAAAATTTCGCGGAATATCTTCGTCGCCATTGCTGGCATCCTCGCGCCACGGCTGCCGGCTCTTCCGCAGCCACGCGCACAACTCCACATGCGAACAATCCAGCAGCGGACGAATGTAGGTCACGCCCTCCACGGCATGACGCGGACGCAAGCCAGCCAGTCCGGTCGCGCCGCCACCGCGCGCCAGGCGCAGCAACAGCGTTTCCGCCACGTCATCCGCCGTGTGGCCGGTGGCAATCACATCCAGCTTGTGCGCCTTCGCCGCCTGCTGGAAAAATTGCTGCCGTGCTTCCCGCGCCGCCATTTCCAATGATTTCCCTGAAATTTCAAGGTTTTCAGCGCAAGACGTCAGGAACCGCACGCTTCGTTTTTCCGCAAGTTTTTTCACGAATCGCGCATCCGCCGCCGAGGCTGCGCCGCGCAAACCGTGATCCAGATGCAGCGCCACCAATTCGATTTTCCGTTCGCGGCAGAACGGCGCGAGCAGGCGCAGCAACGCCGTGGAATCCGCGCCGCCGGAAACCGCCACGCCCAGGCGCTTCACGCCACGCAACAATTTGTGGCGCGTGAGGGTCGCCTCCATGCGCGCGGCAACGCCATTCGCTTGTGTGCTCATTAAAAGACAATCGGCGCAAAGATGGTTTCGCCAGCCAGCTTTTCGCGTCCCTTGAGAAACGCCAGCTCAATCAGAAAATCAATTTCCACGACCGCGCCGCCCGCGCGTTTCACGAGCCGCGCCGCGGCTGCGGCCGTGCCGCCGGTGGCCAGCAGATCGTCCATGATCAGCACCCGCTCGCCGGGCCGGAACGCATCGGTGTGCACGGAAATGGACGCGCTGCCATATTCGAGATCGTACGTCTCATCCAGCGTTTTGTAAGGCAATTTGCCCTTTTTCCGGATCGGCACAAAGCCCACGCCCAGCCGGTGCGCGATGGCGGCGCCGAAAATAAAACCGCGCGCCTCGATGCCGGCCACTTTTTCAATCCGTGTTTTTTTGTGCCGCGCCACGAACAAGTCAATGGCTTCGCGGAACAGCGCCGGATCGTTGAGAATCGGCGTGATGTCCTTGAACAGGATGCCCGGCTTGGGAAAATCGGGGACATCGCGGATGGCGGCTGCAAGTTTTGCGCTCATGCGTTGCACTCCTTATGGGTGAAGGCTTGTATGATACGCGATTCCGCGCCTGCCCGAAACCGAAAACCAAACAAACCACCGCAATCCGAAATCGCCGCGCGTTTTCCAACTACCGGATTCTGACGCCTCGCCTTCCCGCGCTGCATGCGCCTCATGGCGATTTTTTTCCGCCTGCCAACTACCCGTTTTCGACGCCTCCATTTTGAACCCCATCTGTTTCCTGTTTTCTGAATTCTGCCTTCTATTTCCGAGGCGTCAGAATCCGGTAGTTGATTTCGGTGTCGCGACGGAAAAACTGGGGGCGTCAGAAATCGGTCGTTGAAAAATCCCAGATTTTCAAGATTCAGGCTTGCATGGCGCGGGCGGCGATTCTATGTTTCCGGCAGCGCAACGGGATGAAACCATGAAGAAAGAAGAAGAAACCTACGCCTTGCTGGACAGCGGCGACGGACGCAAGCTGGAGCGCTTTGGCGCGTTCACGCTGGCGCGCCCGTGCGCGCAGGCCTTGTGGCGTTCGCAAAAACCGGAAGCCGACTGGCTCGCCTCCGATGCCACCTTTGATCGCGAGGATGGCCAGCGCTGGCACAATCGCAGCCGCCTGCCGCAGCAGTGGACCCTCAACGTGGAAGGCATCCGCTTCCGGCTGTCTGGAACGGATTTCGGTCACCTCGGGATTTTTCCTGAGCAACGCGAAAGCTGGCGCTGGCTGCGCGAGACGTTGCGCGCCGCCGGGCCGGGACGCACCGTGCGCGTGCTGAATCTTTTTGCCTACTCGGGTGGCTCGACGCTGGCGGCGGCGCTGGAAAAAGCGGAAGTCTGCCACCTCGACGCCTCGGCCGGCATGGTGCAATGGGCGCGTGAAAACGCCGCGCTGAACGAATTGCAAAATGCGCCCATTCGCTGGATCGTGGACGATGCGCACAAATTTCTGGGCCGCGAGATCAAGCGCGGACGCAAGTACGACGCCATCATTCTCGACCCGCCGTCCTTTGGTCGCGGCGCGCAAGGCGAGGTTTACAAATTCGAGCGCGACCTGCCGCGCACCTTGCAACTCTGCGCCGACCTGCTTAGCGATGCGCCGCTGTTGATGCTGCTGAGCGCGCACACGCCCGGTGTCACGCCCACGGTGCTGGAGCACATGCTGCGCGACGCGCTGCCCAAGCGGACCGGTGCGTTCACGGGCGGCGAGATGCTGCTGACCGGCGCGGACGGTGTGTGGCCGGTTCCCAACGGCTGCTACGCGCGCTGGCTGGCGGGCAGGTAGGGCGTGATCGCCGATCCGCGTCACAGGTTCGCCATTTTGGGAAACGTATCGTGCTTTAAGGTGGCCCGTGCGCTCCGTCGCGCGGGCAAGGATGTTGCGCGTGCCGTTTTGGCCGTTATAAAAAGATGCACGGGAAAAGCGTCCAAGATTGACAGGGCGGGGGCGGCTTTGCGATAGTTTGCTCCGTTCGCGCACGGGATCGCCTGACGACCTGCGCGGAGACCCCGATGGTGGGATACTCAAGTGGTCAACGAGGGCAGACTGTAAATCTGCTGGCTGACGCCTTCCAAGGTTCGAATCCTTGTCCCACCACCATTTGCTCTTTGCGGCTTTCATGCGATTTCCCTGGCGGTTCACGGAGAGGTGGCTGAGTGGTTGAAAGCAGCGGTTTGCTAAACCGCGGTACTGGTGTAAACCGGTACCGGGGGTTCGAATCCCCCCCTCTCCGCCAATTTCATTTTGTGACGGTTCGTGACAGAACGGGACACAGAGTGACTTTGGCCAATGTTTGCAGGGCTTTGCTCGATGCCCGCGTTCCTATCTTTTGTGATTTCGCCAAAGTCTGGCAATTTCTCGATCACCGTCCGGCTCCTGACATCGCTATTCATGGTGCCGATCCTTGCGCAAAGATAGTTGCTGGAAAAATGTTGGGTATTCCGCGCCAGGCAGGATATTAAAGCAGACGGATTGCCGGATTCGCAAGGAGGACAAAAATGCGTTCAATCAAATGGCAGGACGAACTGGCCATGCTGGCCGCGCTGTTGCTGGCGTGGCCTGCCGCGCTGCCCGCGCAAGAGTTTACGCTCCTGACCAATGCCGACAACACGATCACCATTACCGCCTTTGGCGGTTCGGACAGCGCGCTGACCATTCCAAATACAACCAATGGCCTGCCGGTCACCCGCATCGGGGAGGGTGCCTTTTATGGCTTCACCAACCTGATCAGCGTGACGATGCAGGCGGGCATCACCAACATTGGCGCCATGGCGTTTGAAGACTGCCACAATCTGGCCAGCGTCACGATCCCCATCGGCGTCACCAGCATCGAGTTCGGGACGTTTGATGACTGCGGCAGCCTGACCCGCGTGGCGATCCCGAACAGCGTGACCAGCATCGGGGTTGATGCCTTCTCTGATTGCGCCCAGTTGGTCAGCGTGGCGATTCCCGGCAGCGTGACCAACATCGGCACAGAGGCCTTCGCCGGTTGTGACAGTCTGGAGAACGTCTATTTTGAGGGCAATCCGCCGGTCTATGGCTTGGATGTGTTTTGGAATGACATCAACCTGACGGTTTACTATCTGCCCGGAACGTGGGTCACGAACTGGGGCTCGACTTTCGGCGGCGCACCGACGATGTTGTGGAATCCGCAGGTGGCGAACGACGGCAGCCTCGGCGTGCAGGCCGGGCAATTCGGCTTCACCATCACCGGGACGCCCGGCATCAGCATCGTGGTGGAGTCCTGCACAAACCTGCGCAATCCCGTCTGGACGCCGGTGTCAACCAACACGCTCGCCAGCGGCGCGTCCTATTTCAGCGATTCCCAGTGGCCAGGCAACGCCGCCAGTTTCTACCGTCTTCGCGCACCGTGAAAAAACCAACGCCGTCGCGCTTGGGTGTGCGCTCAAACCAACTACCGGATTCTGACGCCTCGATTTTTGACGGTGCGGCGGCGCGTGACACTACCGGTTTTTGACGCCTCGAAAAAAGAAACCAAAACCCAGAAAACAGGAGACAGACCCGCTCCGCAACGGAGGCGTCAGAAACGGGTAGTTGGTTTCGCCGTCGCAACGGCGCGAATGGAGGCGTCGAAACCCGGGTGTTTCGCAGTCACGTGGAAAGGCGGAACGAAAAGTTCCGGTGCGCAAAATAACTGACAATCGTGGTCAGCGCGATGCAAACGCAGTTGGCAGGAATGGGCTGCAGTACGTGCAGCCATTGGACCAGCACGAACATCAGGCCGGCGCCGGCCAGCATCGAGCCGCCATAAACGATGTAGCAGCGGAAATACTCGCGTAGAATGTTGCCGCGCGTTTGGAAGACAAATAATTTGTAGCAGACGAACGCATTGGTGATGGCGAGAATGTTGGACGGGATGAGCAGCACGAGAAAGTGGACGCGGCCGTGCAGCCAGTCATAAAGCACGGCATAGACGGCCATGCCGAACACGGTGTTCCAGCCGCCGACCAAAAGGTAGCGGATGAACTGCATGCGTTGTGGCGTGAAAAAGGGCATGTCGGGTAAAACCAATCAGCGGCGACGGCGCGAAATCCGCGTTTTGCCGTGGTTATTTGTGGAAATTGATGCGTTCGTCCTCGATGACCAGCGGTTTGTTTTTGACCTGCGTCCAGATGGCGCCGATGTATTCGCCGATCACGCCGATGAAGATCAACTGGACGGACGAGAAGAAAAACAAACCGATCACGATGGGCGCCAGGCCGAGGGTGAACGTCTGCCAGAAAACCAGCTTGTAGATGAAATAGCCGACGGCCACGAGCAGGCTCAGCAAGGCCAGCAAAAACCCAATGAACGCGGCGAGGCGCAGCGGCAGCTTGGTGTGGTTTACAAACCCGAGCATGGCCATGTCGTAAAGCGTGAAGAAGTTGTTCTTGGTTTTGCCGTGCTGCCGGGCGTTCTGGATGAAGGGCACCTCGACGCGCTTGAAGCCGATCTCGCTGACCAGCCCGCGAAAATACGGATACGGCTCGTGGAATTTTTTGATGGCATCAAAGACCTTCCGGTCGTAAAGCCCGAAGCCGGTGAAGTTGCGGATTTGCGGCGTGTCGGAAAAATTGGCCAGCAGCCAGTAGTAAAAACAGCGCACCAAAAACATCAGCGGGTTTTCGCGGCTCTTGGGCTTGACACCGCACACCACCTGATAGCCAGCCTCCCACAATTTGACAAATTCGCCAATCATTTCCGGTGGTTCCTGCAAGTCGGAACAGATCGGGACCACGGCGTCGCCGGTGGCCTGCAGCATGGCGTTGAAGGGCGAGCGGATGTGCCCATAATTGCCCGCATTGAAAATAACCCTGAACTGCGGATCCTTCGCGGCGATCTCGCGCAGGATTTCGCGGCTGCGGTCCGTCGAGCAATTATCCGCGACAATGATCTCGTATTGGTAGTCGGGCAACAGGCGGAATGCGGCGACGATCCGGTCATAAAATTCGCGCAGATTGCCTTCCTCGTTGTAGCAACTCGAAACCACGCTTATTGTTTTCATCTGAATATTCCTTGGAAAATGACAAATTATCCGTGCGCCGGTTTTTCCGTGCGGTTGCCGGCACGTCGTCCGAATGCCAGCAGCAGCGCGGCACTGGCCAACAGCGTCAGGCCGATGGTCGTCAGCAGCAACCCGAGCCGAACCGCCTTCGAGCGGAATTGGAACACGACGCGATGTGCTCCGGGCGAAACAGCCACGCCGCGCATCATGCCGTTGGCGCGCAGAACCGGTTGCTCGCGCCCGTCCACCGTCGCAATCCATCCCGGATAAAACGCGTCGGCCAGCACCAGCAATCCGCCTCGTGTTGAGTTCGCCTCGATGACCACCACGGTCGCACGGTCCACGACGATGCGCGCGCTTTCCGGTCCGCCCAACGTTCCCGACTGCGCGGCCTCGACGCTCCGGACGTCAGCGGCATTTTGCAACACAATCTCCTGGCGCGGATCGAGCGTCCCGGCGGCGGACAACCGGAGCGCGTCGTCCATGGAAGGCACGAGCCGGACGTGCGGGGCAAACCGCGCGCGCGGCAGCATGCCGTTCACGCGGTAGACGGCGGTATACGGCGTCTCGCTGACGCGCTCGACGCGGTTCGTGATGGCGGGAACCGGCAGCAGCAGCCATCGCACCGACAGGGCTTCCAGCCAGTCGTAATAAGCCGGGCGCGCATAAAACCCATCCGGGCGCATGGCGCTGACGGCGGCAAGAAAGCCCATGCGGTTGTGGTCGCCGACCACGTCCACGGACGAACTCGGCGAGATGCCCCAGTAGGCATTTAATGTTGACAGTCCATGCAGGAGATTCGCGTTGGGCTGCAGGACATCGCGATGCTGGTAATACGGCGACAAATCGCCGGACCATCCGCGCGCCATGTGAAAAATCGCGACATGCTGGTCTTTCGCATTGGGCGAGTACACGCGCCCGGTTTCGCCGCTTTTCTGGATGAACGCGGCCGTGGCTGGCGGCGCCAGCCATTGCGCGCTGTCAACCAGCGGATTCTGCCGCTGGTTGTACGAGACGAGATCCTCGGCCATGACGCACGCCATCACCGCGCCCACGAGCGCGGGAATGACCGTGCGGCGGGCGACCGGCACCAGTCGCGCGATGAAGGCTTGCAGGCAGGTGAGCCCGATTCCGCCCAGAAGCACTAGCGCAAACTCCACCACAAACAGGAAACGCGTGGGGAAGCGGAAGGTCTTGAGCCCGGGCAGCGTCTCGAAGGCGATCCGGTAAAGCGGCGTGGCGGGACCGAGTACCATGCAATACGCGGCCATCCCCGTGACGATCCAGAACGCAATCGCAAATTTGTGATCCAAGGTGTGATCTGCTGTGTGATCGTCGAGGAGCGTCGGATTGCGCCGATCGGTCACGAAACGCCGGATGCACATCGCCACCGCCACGATGGCGGCGAGCACCGTGACCAGTCCGACATAGCCATAATCTTCCCAGAAAATGCCCTTTCCCCGGTACGTCAGGTTGGAGATGTCGCCGTGGATGTAGGGCAAAAAGAAAGACCAGAAGTTGGGCACGAAATATTTGTAATGCGTGGCCCACTCGTAGGTCGCCGCCGCGTGGCGGTCGGAGAGCGTGCCGAGTTCGTACAAGGGCAACACGCCCGCCATGCCGACGAGCGTTCCGGCCACGATGGCCACGAGTGCGCCCACGGCCAGCGTGGCGGACGGCGCGAAACGCTCGCGCCACGGCATGGGCTTCGCGAGGTCGAGCAACCAGCATGCACGGAAAATCACCAGCGCGGCGTAGATGAGCGCCGAGATGTACGCCGACTGCGGAAACCCGGCGAGAAGTTGCATGCCGAAAACCAAACCGAACGCCGCGAGCCAGAGCAACCGGCGGCGCAATGGCAGCGCCCGTGCCGTTGCGACGGTCGCCGACGCCCCGGTCGCCGCCTGTTCCAGACAGTAGATTCCCCACGGAAACAAGGCCACGGTTTCCAGGATGCTCAGGTGTCGCAACTGACAGACGAAAAAGCCCGACCACGCGAAGGTGAAGCCAGCGAGAAACGCACCCGATCGGCTCGCGCCCAGTTGCCGCGACACGGCATACGTGCCCAGCGCCGCAATCATGAGCAGGATGCCAAGCAAAGCACCGAGCGCCTGCGCCGGTGGCAGCGCCGCGAACAACGCGACCGAAAGCGGATCAACAATCAGCGGGCTTCCGGTCAGCGCGCGCGGCGTCCAGACCGGCATCTCGCCGTCCCGCAAAATGCGCCCGGCTTCCACGCGCGCGGGAAACTCGCCATCCGCCAGGTCCGAAACAAAGATGTCGTCTGGAATCGGAATCGCCCGGCCGGTCACGACTTCATGATACGGCGCCAGCACGGCGACGACGAGAAGCACGGCTGCGAGCCAACGCATACGACCAAGACGTTGAAAAAGGGATGTCCAAAACATGTTATTTTTGAGGATACGGGTTCTCAAAACCGATGTCCATCTTAATCCAACTACCCGTTTCTGACGCCTCCAATTCGTTTATTCGCCATCCGAAATTTTGGATTTCCAACTACCGGTTTTTGACGCCTCGAAAAAAGAAAACCGAATCCAGGATTCCGTCGCCAGAGCGGGATCAAAATCGCGGCGTCAAAAACCGGTAGTTCATTTCGCCACGCTGCGGCAAAAAGCAAGGCGTCAGAATCGTCGAGTTGGCAGACCGATGTTCCTGGCGGATCAAAATTTTCGGCACAATTTCTTGGCGCTTGCCAAAAGCGCCGGATTTGTGGGAATATAACCCCGGTTATGAAAAATGGCGTTTACAACCAGCATGTATTCACGAGCGAAACCGGCACCGGTTCCGCGATGAATGGTGCTTTGTCGGCCGCCCTGCTTCGAATTAGCCTGATGAACCTCGACCTGCTGATTACAGGCTGCGGGAGGATCGGCTGAGCGGAACCAACAAGGATACGCCAACTGAAACACCCGCTGCTCCCCAAGGAGATGGCGGGTTTTTTATTTGACCCGGCATGGCGCCGGAATCAAAAACAAGGAAACAGCAATGAGCACAGCGAAGCGCAGATTATTCATCTTTGACACCACGCTGCGCGACGGGGAGCAATCTCCCGGTTGCAGCATGAACCTCCAGGAAAAACTGCTGGTGGCCGCGCAGCTTGAACTCCTCAAGGTGGATGTCATCGAGGCCGGTTTCGCCGCCTCCTCGCCGGGCGACTTCGAGGCCGTCAAGGCCGTGGCCGCCGTTGTCAAGGAAGCCGGCGTGGCGAGCCTGTGCCGCTGTTTGCCCGGCGACATCAACGCCGCGTGGGACGCGATTCGCGGCGCGAAGCGCCCGCGCATCCACATGTTTCTCGCGACGTCGCCGCTGCACATGCAGTACAAATTGAAGATGACGCCGGACAAGGTTTTCGAGCAGGCCACCGCCATGGTGAAGCTGGCGCGCAACCTCTGCCCGGATGTGGAATTCTCGCTGGAGGATTTTTCGCGCAGCGATCCGGCGTTTACCTATCGCGTGGTCGAGGGCGTGATCAAGGCCGGCGCCACGGTCGTGAATCTGCCCGACACGGTGGGCTATGCCATACCGGAGGAATACGCGTCGCTGATCCGCGGCGTTTTCAAAAACGTGCCGAATGTTGACAATGCTATGCTGTCGGTGCATTGCCATAACGACCTCGGCCTCGCGGTCGCCAACTCGCTCGCCGCCGTGCAGGCTGGCGTGCAGCAGGTGGAGTGCACCCTCAACGGCATCGGCGAGCGCGCTGGCAACGCCGCGATGGAGGAAGTCATCATGGTGTTGCGCACGCGGCCGGATTTGTACGCCGCCGCCAGCCAGGTGGACACG
>Ga0182030_10008058_pt1 | contig 21881 bp, 20 predicted proteins | sample 812S3MmetaG_FD_121299 | JGI IMG/M metagenome (GOLD analysis project Ga0182030, IMG submission 121299) | Permafrost microbial communities from Stordalen Mire, Sweden - 812S3M metaG (Illumina Assembly) | ecosystem: Environmental > Terrestrial > Soil > Wetlands > Permafrost | place: Sweden... | reverse complement strand
TTGGCTGGAGAGGGAATTCCCGTCTACTTGCGGAAACCCCGTGGACGGGATATTTACGCCGCCTGCGGGCAGTTGAAGCGGACGGTGGAAGGATGAGGATTGAGTGCGTTTATTTCGCCGCAATTTTGCTATACTCATCTTTTCCCGGAAGGGGTTGGGTCCTCCCGGGAGTTTGGCTACCTTGTCAGTAGCGCCAGGACTAGGATTACGAGTGCAATCACGAACCGCCAGTCAACGGCGATAGTAATTGCCACCCGCATCCAGGACGATTTCTCATCCAATCGCCCTCACCTCCTTTGCGTTGGCACGGCCCGCAGGTCGCTCGATACGGCCTGCGGACCGGCGGCTCAATCCTCCGAGCCGATCTTTCCGCCGCCGCTCCCACACACGCAAAAGAAGCGCAATCAGATTACTCGATCACCGTAACCCGGTCGGCGATCTGGGTCATAGTTCCCAATTTCTGCTGTAAACACGGCTTCGCCCCATCCTTGCGAAAGTCTTCGAACGGATGGGGCGAGAAGTTCCTTCAAGGATCTGTGGGTAAATGGTTGACGCAGAGCTATTTTCCGGCAGGCATCGCCATTGGCTGCACGCTGCCGCAGTCGGGCCCCTTGTAAACGGACGAGGAATCGATTATGTACTCGATTGGCCTCGAGTTCGCTCCCATCTGCAAGTTCCCGACAAAGTGCACCTTTCCGACGGCGTGGTTCGGATCGGCCCACGACGACTCCAGCGTTCCCTTGCCGGCCATCCTGCCCCCGCAAATCCAATCGGCGGTCATGCTGGTGGGCTTTAGCACCACGTTGGAGATCTGGCACTCGTGGCTCTGTGGCACCGGCGCGCCGTACTTGTCGATCATGGCCTGGGTGAGGCAAACCTGCGAAGTGTGCGGCCCGCCGCCGCCAAACGCTGAGCCGGGAGGTGCCTGCGCTCCCGGCGGCATGGGAGATTGCTGCCAGGTCATGGTGGTGGTCATCTCCCACAAGCCGGGCTTCCTGGTGGATTGTGCGGAGGCGAAGAATGCCGCCGCGAACAGGCAAAAGCACATCGTGATCCAAACTCGAGTCTTGCGCATGGTTCCTCCTGTTCGATCCAACTGGCTACCTCATCCTTCCGGACTTCTACGAGAGGATGAGGGTGTGAGAATACTTCAAGCGGGGTGAATTAAATCATTCGAAAGAGTTACTTTTCAGCCGGCATCTGCATGGGCTGCACGCTGCCGCAGTCGGGGCCTTTGTAAACAGATTTTTGCTGCATGGTAATTTCCATGGGCCGAGTGTTGGGACCCATCTGCATGGTGCCGGTCAGGTGGATTTTGGTCTCGGCGGTGCCAGGCGCTGGAAACGTGGCCTGCACGGTGCCGGTCGCGTTCACCTGCCCGGTGCAGGCTATGTTGGCAGTCATCCCGTCGGCCTTCAGAGAAATGTTCGAGACCTGGCAGTCGCCACGTTGAGGCTTGGAAAACGGTGCGCCGTACTTGTCAATCATCGCCTGGGTCACGCACACCTGTGTAGTGCGCGGTCCGCCCATGCCGCCTCCCTGTGGCATCTGCATACCCGCCGGCATCTGCGGCATCTGCGGCATTTGTGAGCCGCCAAAGCTCGTGGTACTGGTGGATTCCCATAGGCCGGCTTTCTGCATCGACTGGGCCTGAGAAAGAGCGGATGCAGCGAACAGGCAACAGCCTATCGTGATCCTGAGTCGAATCTTGCGCATGATTCCTCCTGTCGTTCCTTGCGCAAGCTCCTGGCCGCGCGATTTTACTTTACTTCAAGGCGGTTGCGGCGGGAAAGAGAAATCTCTTCAAGCCCTCTTAGCGCGCGCCGTGGCCAAGCGCCAGCAGTGCGCCGGTCACGCGGCCCGCGGCGTGGCGTACCACGCTCTCCTCGCTGGCAAAGTCGCCCGCGATGCAGCGCACCCCCAGCGACTCAATCTTTTCGATATCGGGGACGATCGGCGAGGCTCCCTCAGCCGCGTAGCGAGCCAGCGTGTCAGGCGAAAAGGAAGCGGTATTCACCAGGGCGTAGTCGAAAACCGGCGCCCGGGTGTGATCGTAGATGCGCTCGATGTGCTGGGCCGCGGTCAGGTCGAGGCTCTCGTTGGCCTCGGTCATCAGGTTGCAAATATACACTCGCACCCCGCGCGCGTTGGCCAGTGCCTCCGGAATGTCGCGCACCATGAGATTGGTAATCAGCGAAGTGTAGAGCGACCCCGGTCCCACCGTGATCAGGTCGGCCCGCTCAATGGCCTCCAGCGTCTCCGGCAGCGGAGCGGGGTCTGGGGGATCGAGCATCAACTCGACGATCCGGCGCTTGCTTGCGGTGATCCTGGTTTCGCCGCGCACCAGTGAGCCATCGTCCATCCGCGCCACCAGAGTGACATTTGCCGTGGTCGCTGGATAGATACGGCCGCGAGTGGCCAGAATCTTCGACGTGAGTTGAATGGCCTGGGCAAAGTCCCCGGTAACCTCGGTAAGCGCGGCCACAAACAGGTTGCCGAAATTATGCCCTTTCAGCGAGTCTCCACCCCGGAAGCGATGGTTGAAAAGCCGCGACAGCAGGTCCTCTTCCTCGCTGAGGGCCACCATGCAATTGCGCAGATCGCCGGGGGGAAGCATGTTGAAGCCCTTGCGCAGGCGGCCGGAGGAGCCCCCGTCGTCGGTCACGGTGACCACGGCGGCAAGATCGGATATCGGGCTTGGCGGCGTTGTGGATTGACCAGCGGCGGCCACGTGCCTGCGCAGCCCGCGCAGCAGCGTGGAAAGCCCGGTGCCGCCTCCAATGGCGACTACACGCATGGGGCTTGAAATGCTTGACGCTTCAACGCTCACCGACGACACCGGAGACGGTTGTTCGTTCAGGGTCGGCTTTGGCGCGTCTTGATCTGCCGGATTTCGAGTTGCGAGAGTTGCGGTAATCAAGGTATGCCTTACGGAATCTCAGGATACAGCAACTCGGTGAAGCGGGGATCGTCCACCATGCTCTGGAAGTCGTTATCGACGCGGGCTTGCAGCCGATTTCTGGGGTTCAGTTCGATGGCCCGGGCCAGGTTGCGAAGACAGTCCTGCGTGTGCCCCGTAATCGAATCCAGCAACGCCAGCCCGTAAAGAGCGTAGTCGGCATTCGGGTGGGAGACCAGAATGCTGCCGAACTGCTCCCGCGCCTCCTCGTAATAGCCCGTGTTCAGCTTCGAGACGGCATAGTCGTAGTGCTCCTCGGGCGTGGCAAACGCCAGATTGGGCTTCTCCAGTTGCCGCTGGCAGGTGTTGATGTACATCCGGCAGCGCTCCTTGATCTCCGCCGGCGCATCGGGCATCAGCTTGCCAAAGGCGGCCAGCGCCTTCTCGTACTTGCCCTGTTGCAACAGTTGTACTGCGGATTGGTAGTGCTGGAAAGCTTGTCCCATGTTCGCGGTGGAGTGACTCCCTTGCTTGGTAGCCGGGGCGGCCGTTTTCTTGCGGTTGGGCGGTGTTGATCGAGCCTCTTGCATCATTGGTTTGCCGAAATCTTGCTCCTCCAACAAGCGGTCGAACCGGCTAGCCACCTGATAGAGACCTGCTGTTGGAGTTAGCGCTGCTCAGGCACTCTTTATACGCAGAACACCGGGTTACGTCAATGGGGTCCATCAGGCGACAGGTTTATGGACCTGCTATTTGAGCGGTTTACGGTAAATTGCCGGGTTCAGCGACGGGTCGTTGTACATCTTCAATTGCCGGTAAAGCTTGAATTGCCGTGTCCCATCGAGTGTCTCACGCCAAAGCGCGTCCAGGCAGGCGGCCAGGTCAGCTCGCTGCTCTTCTAAAATGCCCAATCGCTCGCGATTCCGGCCTGCGTGTCCAGCCGGTGCATTCGCTCGTTCCGCTTCCTCCCGGGTGTGATAGATCTTCAGCGCCAGTATGGAAAGCCGGTCGACGATAAGCCCCGGCGACTCCGAGTGCAGTGGGGCATCGGGATTGGGCAGCCCATTCCCGTGGAGCCAGCCAAGCAACGCCCGGTCCAGTTCCTCACCCAGGTCGTTCCGCAATTGGTTGGTCTGGTCGACCCTGCGCTTCACGTCAGCCAGTTCCGCATCGGTGGCGTCCGGAGTGCGCGCCTCGTCTTCAATATGCCACAGGTCGAAGTTTGCGCGATGTTGCCGGACGGCTAGGCCAAGCCAAAGTGAGTCGAGCTTTGCCTCGTTCTGGGGGGGGGCGTCCTGGATGCCGGGAGCGGTTGCAGCTATCGCAAGCGCAACTTCGCCGCGTGCCCCCGGCGCCAGGTGCCAAGCGCGGGTCTCGCTGTCGTGAAGAGCGACGATATCGGCCGCGGAAAAATTCCTCAACAATTCACATCCCAAGCATCGGCCCGGCTCCAACAGCCAGGCGAGTCGGTGCCGATTGCAGCTTCTATGGTAGAACTATCCTCAACCTGGGTCCAAACTCGGAAGCCGGGATACAGACTCGGGTGCAACAGACGAGGGTGTCGATGGCCGACGAGATTCAGCGGTTTCTTTGCCTTGCCAGCTATGAAAAAGGACACGATTTTCTGCGCCAGTGCGCGGAGATGGGCGTCCGGCCCACGCTGCTTACGCTCGACAAGCTGCGGGATGCCGACTGGCCGCGGGACGTGCTGGAGGAGCTGGTTACCATGCCCTCAGGCCTGACTCGCGAGCAGATACTGAACACCGTCTCATGGATGGCCCGAGGACGCCGGTTCGACCGCATTGTCGCGCTGGATGAGTTCGACTTGGAGACCGCGGCGCAGATTCGCGAGCACATGCGCATTCCCGGCATGGGCGTCACTACCTCGGCTTACTATCGCGACAAGCTCGCGATGCGCATTGGCGCCAGGGACTCCGGCTTTCTGGTTCCCGAATTCTGCCGGGTGCTGAACTACGATGACTTGCGCGATTACATGAACCGCGTCAATCCGCCGTGGCTGCTCAAGCCGCGCTCGGAAGCCTCGGCCCTGGGAATTCGCAAAATTGAAGACCCCGAGCAACTATGGCGCGCCCTGGAGGAATTGGGCGACCGCCAGAGCTATTACCTGCTGGAGCAGTTCGTTCCCGGCGACATCTTCCATGTGGATTCGATCATCAGCGAGCGGCGCGTCGCATTCTCTGTGGTGCACCAGTATGGACGCCCGCCCATGCAGGTCATGCACGACGGCGGAGTCTTCACCACGCGCACCGTCGACCGCTCGAGCCGCGACTGGAGCGAGCTGAGCGCCATGAATGCCGGTCTGGCGCCGGCGCTTGGCATGGTGCGCGGCGTTACCCATGCCGAGTACATCCGCTCCCACGCCGATGGCCGCTATTACTTTCTTGAGATTGCGGCGCGCGTCGGCGGAGCGTTTATCGCCGACCTCGTCGACGTCGCGACCGGCGTGAATTTGTGGCGAGAGTGGGCGCGGCTAGAGGTGGATTTCCTTCGCGGAGAATCCTACCTCGTTCCCCACGAGCGCCTGGACTACGCGGGAAGCGTCCTGTGCCTGGCTCAGACCGCCGAGCCGGACACCTCCGCATTCATCGACCCGGAGATCGTCCTCCGCATGAAGAAGCACCACCATGCCGGTCTGATTGTGCGGTCTGAGAATCCGGAGCGGGTTCGGGAGTTGCTCGCGCGGTACAGCGCCGAGTTCGCCCGCATGTACCTGGCTACCATGCCGCCAGTGGATCGGCTTACACCGGCATAAGAGCGCGACGTGCTGACCTCTTCGTTGACGAATGTTTTCCGACGGGTCATGCTCAGAGCGCGGGCACTCCTTTCGAAGATTTCTGATCTCCAATTCGAATGTGAAACCCATGCGGAAAAGGACCTTATGCAAATGAAACGCAACAAGCACATCGCGGTCTCAAGTGTGTTTGCCGTGGGTCTGGGAGTCTTTGCCATTGCCGGGGCATCTCTCGGTACGGTCGATTCTCCATTCATCCACCATGCACCCGCATTGGTCTTTGCGGCTGCCGATCTTAATTGCAAGGTGGTTGTAGACGCAAGCAAGAAGACCATTGTGACTCCGTACCACTCGTATTCCACACTGGGCGGAGCGGTCTCCGGCGGTCCTCCTATGAACATCGAGATGATTTACGTGCAAGGCAACACCTACTCCGGGATCGACGGCAAATGGACGGTCAGTCCCGTCACAGAGCAGGACGTGAAGGACATGCTGGCAACTAAGGAAAACATGAACACGCAGTCGGTCTGCAAGCATCTGCGCGACGAACCGGTCAGCGGAGAAAATGCCGCCGTTTACAGCAGCCATTCCGGATCCGAGCGATCTACGATCGATTCAACATTCTGGATTTCCATGAGCAAGGGACTTGTGTTGCGCACGGATGCTGATATCACCGCCAAAAGCGGCAGTAAAACGCACATGTCCGTTCGCTATGACTACAAGAACGTGCAGAAGCCGACGATGTGACGCTGAAGAGTTCGCGGTAACATTTTTCAAACGGAAGGGAATTGAGTGAAGCGCGCGGGAAAACGATCCGCGAGTAATGTTTATGGTAGCCGGAAAATGCCGCGAGGATGAAGGATGGTAATCCCGCGCAGTTGGACGAAGCCCGATGCCGTGGCGGCGATGAAGCAGTTTCTTCGAGCGCCCCCACCTCGCCGCGCCGCGGTCCGCGACCTGATGACCGAGCTCCTGTCCACCAACCCTTACGCTCGCCGGTGTGCCGCGGATCTGGCTCGGCTAATCAGCGCGCGCGAGCCGGGAATTCTCGGCAGATATGCTGATGTCCTGATCGACCTGGTTGCCGAAACCCCTCTGGACCAATGGCAGGCGCGCGGTTACATCACCCTCGCCGCGGCCCTCAACGCCGAGACGCGGGCACTGCGGCTGAAATTAGCGACCCTGGTGCGCGCCCTGGCCTTGACGAGCGGAATGCCCTTCGAGCCATCGCACTGGAGGCCCTCGCGACTCTGGCGGCTGCGGATCCGGAGTTGCGCGACGAAGCAACGTCAGTGCTGGAGAACGCGCGTCGCGATGGCACATCGGCCATGCGTACCCGCGCCCGCCGTATGTCGTTGCTTTTATTGGAGTCGGAGAAAGACCCAGTTCGCGGGCGCAGCAGATCGAAGCCGGCAAGCTAACCATTCTCCACAGGCTCTGAAAAAAATGTTGACACCATACCCACTGATCGGTATGTTATATACCAACCAGTTGGTATGTTAATGATCGAGACCGAAAAACGGCACGATTCAAAAACCCGCATCCTCAACGCGGCTCTCCATGTCATCCGCGCAAAGGGCTACTCTGCTACCCGCGTCGAGGATGTCTGCGAGGTTGCCGGTCTCACCAAGGGCAGCTTCTTTCATCATTTCAAGAGCAAGGAAGACCTTGCCCTTGAGGCCGCCGACTATTGGATCGAAGGTACAGGCGCCTTGTTCGTCTCCGCTCCCTATCACGCGCCCGCCGACCCGCTCGACCGCTTGCTGGCCTATGTGGATTTCCGTAAGTCTCTCTTGATGGGCGATTTGCCGGACTTTACCTGCCTGGTTGGCACCATGGTTCAGGAGACTTACGACACTCATCCAACCATCCGCGAAGCATGCGATCGAAGCATCAGCGAGCACGCCGCAACGCTCATTCCAGACATCGAGCAGGCTATCCGCCAACGCGGCATCCAGGCTGACTGGACCGCCGAAAGCCTTGCTCTTTATACCCAGGCCACCATCCAGGGCGCATTCATTCTGGCCAAAGCCAAACACACCCGCGAAGTTGCAGCGGAGTGCATCGACCATCTGCGCCGGTACATTGAATTGCTCTTCAACCAACCCACATCGGCAAAGGAGAACACGAGATGCCAGGCACAATAACCCAGCTATGCACCTATCTCAACTACCCCGGCAATTGCAAACAGGCATTCGAGTTTTACGAAGAGCACCTTGGTGGGAAGATCGTGATGATGATGACACATGGGCAAACCCCGAATGCAAACGTCGGCGGATCTGAATGGAAGGATGCGATTCTTCACGCGCGAATCGACATTGCGGACACGGTTTTGCTCGGTGCGGACATTCCCGGTTGCCAGCCGATGCGTAGCGCCTATTTGACTCTTTTCGTAAACAGCATTGACGAGGCGGAGCGAATCTATGCGCTGCTCGGCGATGGCGGCGAAATCTTCATGCCCATGGCGGAGACGTTCTTTGCCTTCCGGTTTGCGCAACTCAGAGACAAGTTCGGCACCTCGTGGATGATCCTCCACGAAAGGCGAATGCCGCAGAGCGCTTAAGAAGAAGCCTGGCGCATCGTGCCTCCGTGACCCGTAATGATTCGTACCCCAGGAGAGAAATATGACTACAAAAATTGCTCAGGGAATGGTTCTTGCAGCTTCAATGCTGATGGTTGGGCAATCCTGCCCCAAGCCTGCGCAAGCCCAGGAGACCAAGGCTCCTTATCCGGCCATGGCTCCTCTTGACCAATACCTCATTGCCGATCGCGACGCCGAAGTCGCACTGGCAAAAAGCGCCGCTCCTCCGGCGCTCTCCAGCGACGCCAATGTCCTGGTGCTCGAAAAGGACGGCTACCATACCGCGGTCGAAGGCAAGAATGGCTTCACCTGCGTCGTCGAGCGGGGGTGGATGTCTCCCCTCGACAGCACGGACTTCTGGAATCCCAAGCTGCGTGGCCCCATCTGCTACAACCCGCCGGCCGTGCGCTCCATCCTGCCCTACACCATTCTCAGGACAAAACTGATATTGGGTGGCATGACCAAAGACCAGATGGTCGAAAAGATTCAGACCGAGCTTGCCGGCAGCCTGTTGCCCATGCCCGAGCAGGGTGCGATGTCCTACATGATGTCGAAAAACCAATATCTCGGCGACAGCGGCGGGCACTGGCATCCGCATCTGATGTTTCATCTCCCCCGCATGGGCGCCGCCAGTTGGGGAGCGAACCTGGACGGCTCTCCGATCCTGGTCGATACGGATCATGCCCAGGGGCCGGAGCCCGAAACCATTTTCATGGTGCCTGTCGCCCATTGGTCTGACGGAAGCTCAGCGGATGAATCCGCAGCGCATCAGCATTGAGACGTCTGCGCACCCAACCCATAGCAATCGCGCCCCGCAACGAATCGGAGCTGAACAAAATGCGGCGATTCCGCCGAGAGATTGAAACCGGAAATTATTCAACTTGAAAGGAGAGCAGGATGAACCTCACCGAGAGTGGCGATATTGTCAATTGGCCGGAAACGCATTACGTGTTTGTCGAGAAGACGGGGTCGATCCCGAAGATTGCGCCGGAGGCGTGGCAGACGGCGCTCAGCCTGGTTCCGCAGCTCGCCGAAAAGAACCAGATCGCCTGGAATATGAGCCTCTACAAGATGAACCCGAATGTGTATCGCGCGGGGTTTGTGGTGGCGGAGAAGCCGGCGGAGGTGCCTGCAGGCTTGCAATACGAGCTTTTCGAGGGCGGCAAGTACAGCCGGTTCGTGTTGACAGGGCCCTTTTCCGACCTGCCGGCGGCGACGAGGCGGGTGTTCGAGATTGTTGCGCAGAGAGGCACAATGCTGAGAAGCGACTTTTGCATTGAGAGCTATGTGAGCGATCCGCGAACCACGCCCGAAGACAAGCTGATCACCGAAATTCTCATCCCCACCACATAAGGAGGTCACATCATGTCCACTGCAACGCTAAGCATCCCTGTCTCAAAGGACGAGGCCGATATCCTCGACCTCGTCGAGCGAATGCTCAAAGCGAACTACGACAAGAATGCCGCTGCATTTGCCGCACCCTTCGCGTCCGACGCAGCCGTCTTCAACCTTGCCCCTCCACTGGTCCATCACGGCATCGATCTTGAGGAGAAAAGGGCGTGGTATGAATCCTGGGCCACGCCCGTCGACCTTGAATCGCGCGATCTGAAGGTGACCGTCAGCGGTGACCTGGCCTTCTGCCACGGGTACCTTCGCATGACTGGAACCAAGAAGGGCGCCGAGGGGCCAGTAAGTTTCTGGATGCGCGAGACGCTGTGCCTCGAGCGAATCGGCGGCGAATGGAAGATCGTCCACGAGCATACTTCCGTGCCGTTTTACATGGACAGCAGCCTGCGCCCGGCTTTCGATTTGCAGCCCTGACCGCGTTCTCCGAGCTGAGACTTTACAATCGATGCGGGAGCAAGCATGGATAGCAAAGATCAGTCGCCGCATCGCCGTTGGAATCCGCTTCGTCAGTCATGGGTGCTGGTTTCTCCGCATCGCACCCAGCGCCCATGGCAGGGCGAGGTGGGGCAAAAGGCCGCGCCGCCGGCAATTTCTTACGACCCCCTGTGCTACCTGTGTCCCGGCAATCTACGCGCGGGCGGAGCGGTAAACCCGGCTTATAGCAGTGTGTTCGCTTTTGTAAACGATTACGCGGCGCTGCTCCCCGATTCGTCCGCCCCGGCCGACTCCCACGCTTCGCCGCTGCTGGCGGCCGAGCCCGCTCGCGGCCTCTGCAAGGTTCTCTGCTACCATCCCGATCACAGCCTGACCCTCGCCCGGATGACCCGCGACGAGATTCGCCCCGTCGTGGACGCCTGGACTCAGCAGTACACCGAGATCGGCGGCCTCAATTGGATTGAGTACGTGCAGATCTTCGAGAACCGGGGTTCCATGATGGGGGCTAGCAACCCCCACCCGCACGGCCAAATCTGGGCCACCGATTTTGTTCCGGACGAACCCGCCGCTGAGACCCATGCCCAGCGAGACCACCTGGCTCGCACCGGCTGTTGCCTGCTCTGCGACTATCTCAAGGCCGAGCAAGCCGCCGCAGCCGGCGAAGGCCGCATCGTCTTTGAGAATGAGCGCTTCACGGCGCTGGTGCCGTGGTGGGCCGTGTGGCCGTTTGAGGTGTTGCTGCTCTCCCGCCGTCATCTCGGTTCCATGCCGGAGTTCAGCGGCGACGAACGCGTTGGCCTGGCCGACGCGGTCAAGCGCCTTACCACCCGCTTCGACAACCTGTTCGAAACCGGCTTCCCCTACACCATGGGCTTCCATCAGTCGCCCACGGACGGCGCAGCCCATCCGGAGTGGCACTTCCACGCACACTTCTTTCCGCCGCTGCTGCGCTCGGCCACGGTTCGAAAATTCATGGTGGGCTTTGAAATGCTGGGAATGCCCCAGCGCGACATCACCCCGGAGGACGCCGCTCAGCGTTTGCGCGCCTGCTCCGATGAACATTTTTGGCCCAGGAGCTGAGGCTCGATCAACCGGAATTCGGAGCAGGGAATTCGGGGAAAACGGCGGCCGCAACGTGTGGTGAGCTCGCTGGGAATCGAACCCAGGACCCACGCCTTAAAAGGGCGTTGCTCTACCAACTGAGCTACGAGCTCACATTGTTAGTAAGTCGGTTGGTATTAACGACTTACTGCAACATCTTAACCCTGGCGAATGCCCACGTTTTGGGCCTTCGCATCGCCCTGGCCAGCCGTCGCGGAGTACTTCACGCCGATCTCCACGACCTCTTCAAACGTCACCCCGCGGTGGGGGTTTGCCGGAAGAACCTGGGCTGTTTTGTACCCCAGGTACTCTCAGCAGATTACCACAAAGGCGGCAATTGTCAGGCAGTCTCGGCGGGGCTCTTACGGACGGAGGCGGGGTGGTCCTCTTTGGCATAGCGGACCAGTTCGGCGTGCAGGATCAACATGCGGCTCCCTTCGTGCTTAACCCGAATCCGTCCGTACTCGATGGCGTCGTCGAGCGACCTGCGGGAGAAAGAGAGCAGGACAGCCGCATCCTCGCGGGAATAGCGACCATCTGCGGCGGCTGATCAGTTGCAGTCTCTGGTGACCGGTAAAACGCCCGCGCCGCGCAGCGTCCGCAAGCCAGTGGAAAGGGTGTGACGATTGTAGTCGAGACGCCCACTGCGTACTGAGGTAAGTATAGGACTCGTCTGCTATTCCTCAGCGGACTCGCAGCAGGCGCGTGAGGGCGTGCAGCGGGAAAGATGGACGTAGTGCTCGTCCGGACCTGCCGGGCCCATGGTGCGCAGGCACCAGTAGGTCGAGGTGGTATCGACCCCAGGAAGCCAGGACTCGGCATTCTGCGGCGTGGTGCCATAGGGGTTCTTGGTGCGTAGGCACTGACAGGGTTGCGGACGTTCGCTGGCACTCATGCGGGTTTCCTTTCTGCGGCTGCCGCTTGCGCAGCGTACGGGAAATTCGGTTAACCGGCGGCGCTGGGGTCCCGGTCCATTTGTCCGGCGGCGAGCAAGATGGTGCGATAGATGGCGACTGGGAAAAGCTGAACTTTGTAGCCATTCATCGAAAGCGGCATGGCGCCCGTCATGGAGGCTTGTCCGGCGGTGCGTGCAGTTTCCGGGGTAATGGGCTTGCCGGTGAGCAAGGCCTCAGCTTCGGTGGAGCGGCGAACGACGGGTGAGGCGGCGCCCATGGCGACGACGGCGCGACGACAGAGGTTGCCATCCATTTCGAGCAGAATGCCGGCATCGGCATTGGCCCAGTCGTGGCTCTCCTTCTCACCGTATTTCTGGTATGCGGAACGAGTGCCGGGAGCAGGTTTGGGGATGTGAATGGCGGTGAGCAACTCATCTGCAGCCATGACATGGAAGCGGTGCGGGTTGGCATCGGGTTGGAGATAGAAGTCGCGGATCGCAACGGTTCGCTTGCCCTTTGCGCCGGAGGTTAGCTCGACGGTGGCGTTTAGGGCCAGGAGGGCGACGGCGGCAGAAGAAGGCGCGACGGAGGGACAACCGCCGTAATCCATGATGGCGTGGTATTGATTGAGGCCGGAGAAGGCGAAGCAGATTTCCTTGCCCTTGCGCAGGCACTGGAAGTCCGGGGGAGCGCTAGTACCAGCACTGCAACTGCTGCAACAAATTGCCGCCCAAAGTCGCCATATTGCGGATATGAGGCGTGGCGGCGTGGCCGCAAGCGTCAGAGAGCACAGTGTATGCTGAGCGGATGGAGGGGTCCTCGGCGGTTTCGGCGAGGGTTGTTAGAGCGCCGATGGTCAGGCCCTGGGGTGTGGATTGAATGCCTCGCAATTCCGGAATATTGCGGATGTTGACAAGACGCGTGGGTGCATCGGTGCCGTTCTTCATCCGGTCAAGGAGCTGCGAAAGTGCGGCTTCGACTGAGGAGCAATCTGCGAGAGCGAATGAATTCATAGGGACTCCATCAACGGTTGGGGCTGGTTGAGCGCTGCGAGCACAACGGCGGGCGTCATGGGCAATTGGCGCATGCGGACCCCGGTGGCATTGTAGACCGCGTTACCGATGGCGGCTCCAGCAGAGATGATGCCTGCTGCTTCGCCAATACCAGAGGCGTCCGTGGAGCTTTGGCCGATGTAAGACTCGGTAAGCTGGACCTCGATCTGGGGGACCTCATACGAACCGGCGATCTTGTACTTGTCGAGATTGGAGTTGACCATGATTCCATAGTTCGGGTCGAGCAGGCGGTGTTCAAAAAGTGTGTAGGAGATACCCTGAATGACGCCGCCATTAATCTGGCTGATGACTTGAGCCGGATTGATGGGGCGACCGCAATCGTTGACCGCTAGAACGCGCTTCACGTGAATGCGACCAGCCTCAGTATCGACGGTAACTTCGGCAATATCGACACCGCCATAGGTGTCGCATTTCCCGGGATCGTAGTCGGGGATACGCTTGGCCTGGGCGGAAACTTCGTCGGTATTCATTTTGGCGGCGGCTAGGCGGAAGGAGATGGGCTGGAACTTGCCCGAGGTGCTGCGCACCATGCCTCTGCTAAGGGTGAGATCCGTTGGCGTTGCGCCGAGAGCCGGGGCGATGCTTAAGAGGAATTTCTGTGCGGCTTGCCAGGCTGCGTCGCGCACTGCGGGAGTGAGGGAAGCTGTTGTCACGCTACCGCCGGAGTTGGGTCCGGCGGGGTAATTTGTGTCGCCGACTTTGACCGAGACTTTGGCGGGCGGCACGCCGAACTGTTCGGCGAGGATTTGCGCGAGAACGGTCTTGATGCCGCTGCCGATATCCTGCACCGCGAAGAGAACTTCTACGGAACCATCCTTGTGGACGCGCACTTCGGCGCCACAGTTCATGGTAAGGTGGCGATACCAGACCGACTGCGAGAGACCGACACCGCGCTTGATGGGACCAGAATCGGCGTTGGGGCGGGGATTGCGCGACTTCCAGAGAGCGCTTTCGCGAATGATCTGCCGCTGCACCCGCCTGACAGGATTCTCGTCGATGCGATCGCGGAGATCGAGAAGATCGATGTTGAGTCGAATGGCGAGTTCGTCAATAGACTGTTCCAGTGCAAAAGCCCCCTGCGGATGGCCGGGAGCGCGGAACGCGGCTGCCGGACCGGCGTTGATGAAGACGTCGTTCTCCTCGGTATGCAGCGAAGCCCACTTATATAGGTTGGAGGCAGGTCCGGCGCAGCCGGCTGCCGTGCCGCAGCCCGCGGTGCCGAAGCTAATGAGCTGAATGGCGGTGATGGTGCCATCCTTCTTAGCGCCGATGCGAAGCCGCTGATCGGAGCTGGGGCGATTTCCGACGGAGAGATGCTCCTCCTGGCGATCGAGCATGAGTCGAACCGGGGCTCCGGTTTTGCGGGAGAGTGTCGCGGCGACGACTCCCGGATTGCCCGCACCGAACTTTGCGCCGAATCCGCCTCCCAGGTATTCGGTGATGACGCGCACCTGGGATTTGGGAATGCGGAAAAAGCCGGCAAACTCCTCGCGAACACTGGCAGTTCCTTGAGTCGATGCGTAGACGGTGAGTAACTCGGGTTTTCAGTCAGCGACCACTCCATGAGTTTCGAGCGCGGAATGGGTCTGCACCTGCGTGGTATAGCGGGCATCCACGACTACGTCGGCGTCTTTGAATCCCTGTTCCGCATCCCCCTTCTGGCGTATCGAAGGGCCATGAACTTACCAGTCTGGGGAACGCCACCTTCGCTTCCGCCGCCACCCGCAGTTCCGGCCTCATCGGCCGGACCGGGAAATACCAAGGGCGCTTTGGGTTCGCGAGCCAAATCCGCATCGACCACAAAGGGTAGGGCCTCGTATTTCACCTTGACCTTGGCCGCGGCTTCCACGGCCGCTTGAGGCGTGGTTGCGGCCACCGCGGCGACAGGTTGTCCGGCGAAGCGAACGATGGGATATTTGGTGCGTTCGAGCGTAGGATCGCGCAGCACGGCGGCCCCGAGCAGAGACTCGATGACGTGCATCCCCTTCACTCCGGGATGACTCTCAGCGGCCGAGGTGTCGATGGAAAGAACACGTGCGTGTGGAAGCGGTGCGTTGACGAAGCAAGCGTAAAGCATGCCGGGCAACTGCACGTCGGCTGTATAGCGGGCGCGGCCAGTGACCTTAGCAAGGCCGTCCCATCGTTCGGGCGATTTGCCGATGAAATCGAGGTCCTTGTTGACGGGCAGGACGGGCGGTTCAGAGGCGGGAACGGTGCGCTGCTCATCGTGCAGGGTATAGCCGGGAATGCCGATCGGCATGCTGACGGTTTTCGTAGCGGCGCCGGAGGAATCGACCGCCGGGGCGAGGGCGGCATCGGCAAGGGAATGCGTGATCACGGTCGTCATGAGAATCTCTCCTACGCCTTGCTTGCGAGCTGGCTCGCCGCATCAAGCGCGGCCGCAAAGACCTTAGGTTAAGTGCCGCAACGGCAGAAATTGCCGGAGACGGCGTAGCGCACATCGGCTTCAGTCGGATGAGGATTCTTCTCCAACAGTGACACACAACTCATCACCATGCCGGGCGTGCAGAAACCGCACTGCATGGCGTCGTGTCGGACGAAGGCCGCTTGCACAGGATGCATCTGCTCATCGGCGGAAATGCCTTCGATGGTGGTGATTTGATGGCCGACCGCATCGAAGGCAAGCGTCATGCAGCTATTCACCGGCATCATGTCGAGCAAGACAGTGCAACTGGAACAAACGCCACGATCACAACTCACTTTCGTGCCTGTCATGTTGAGCTGGATGCGCAGGGCGTCGGCCAGAGTAGTGCGCGGCTCAATTTGCAGAGCGTGCTCTTTGCCGTTGATGTGAAGAGTGACAGGAGATGGCTCAGGGCCGAATTCCTTCACGCCTTTGGGAGCGGATGCCACGGCTTCCCTGGATAATCCTTGTACCCCTTCGAGCAGGGCAGTTCCGGCAGCGGTAATGCCCGCACCCTTGAGAAAGCCGCGACGACTGATGCCGGCAAGGGTTGTAGCAGTTGACGGAGCCTCTGGCAGCTCTTTCTGCGATGGCTGATGGCCTGACATGCCTTCCTCCTTTGCCTTGCGGAGAGTGGAAAACAGAATTCTCGTCGATCGTCGCACGAACCGGCAGTATGAACTGGAAGATGCAGAAGTACACGCGCCTGGTTTGTGAAAGGCTTACAAAACGCGCAAAGGAGGAACTACAGGGAATCAGATTCCGGGTCGATTACAGCTCGACTCTTGGGGAGCCGCGAAACAGACCATCAGTATAAGCTAGCCTGTGGGGTATGTGGAGAGAGATCCTCATTTATTGATCATCGTTTTACGTAGGTGAAGGGATATTGGCCCTTGAAGTCGTCATCGATCACGTGGTGTCCGCGCATTTTACAAGGACAGTCAATGCTAAAGCCGCGACGGTAGCCTCTGAACTTGCACCGCGCTCCACTCGCCGCAGCGACCAGGTCCGCCTCCTCATGACCCTCCCACCATCTGCGTGCGCAAATTAATTTCATCGCATATCCCATTTGGTAGTTGCAAGTGAAAACGGCGTGATGTTATAAGCAATTCTGACCTTGTTCCCCACATAGTTCGTTTTGGGTGTCTGCAAATCGATTCCATAGAGCCTTCCCCCTCTAAGGAGTCGTGGGCAGCGCTAGGGTCGTACGACGCGGACAGCGGCGGCAGGAATGCCCTAATCCCTGTTTTGTCCTCTCTCCCCGAGGTTCTTGCCAAAGAGTGCAAAGGGTATGTGTGGCATGGCTCTTTGGTTGACTAAAGCTTCGGTCATTCCAAGCCTGGGGAGGGTTGGCCCTCCAGGTTGCGCAAGGCAAGTTCCCGGAGGTCCCTGGAAATGAAGTCAGCACTGCGTCTGTTCGTCCGCAATTTGTCGTCTGCCTTGAGCGCCTTTGCTGCACCACTCCACGTCACAGATGCCACTGGTAGCGGGTCTTTGCTGCCTCATTTGCCAAGATTGGCCGTGTCGCCGCTACTCTGCGGTGTCTTGTTGCTCACTCACCTTGTCTTGCCGATTGCGATAAATGGTCAGGTGCCAGGCCGAATCACTCAACAGATTGATTCCCAAGACCGCATGACGCTACCTGGAAACATATCTCCAAAGGTAGCCTTGAGCATTGACGAGGGTCCGGTTCGCTCAGATTTCGAAGTGAATAATGCATTGCTCATGTTGAAACCGTCTGAGGCTCAGCAGGCGGCTCTGGATCAATTGCTGTTGGAGCAACAAGATCCGCATTCGAAAAACTACCATAAATGGCTTTCACAGGATCAGTATGCGCATAGGTTCGGATTGGCCGACGACGACCTGTCGGCTATCACAGAGTGGCTACAGCAACAGGGGTTCCGAAGCATCCAGGTGGCTCATACACGAACCTTTATATCGTTTGCGGGAAACGCTGCAACTGTACAAAACGCCTTTGCCACCGAGATTCATAAGGTGAATTATGAGGGAAAAACGTACTTTGCCAACGTCTCAGCTCCCTCCATTCCGAGCGCTCTGTTTGGCATTGTGCAGGCGATTGCCGGCCTGAACGACTTTCCTTCCAGATCGATGATCAAGAGGTCCCCGGAGCCGGGTGTCCTCGCGCAACCGGCGGTTTCAACAAACAGCTTCACGCCGCCCGAACTTTATGCGGCCTACGATCTGAGCCCTCTGCAAACAGCGGATATTTCAGGTACCGGTGTTACCGTTGTGGTCGTGGGTCAAGCTGACCCGCTTTTCTCTGATTTGACATCATTTCAGAGCACGTTTTCCTTGCCACAGAATTCCCCCACACAGGTGCTGGTTGGAACCGATCCCGGCGCTGGGTCAGTCGATGATCAAGAAGAAGAGGACCTCGACCTGGAATGGCTCTCTGCAGCCGCGCCGGGAGCCGCAATCGTCTACGACTATGCCACCAATGCGCTGACGCAGGCGTTGCCGGATGCTATCGATAACAAGCGCGGGCAGATCGTTAGCGTTAGTTTTACCGAATGCGAATCCAACAGCGGCATTAGTGCGTCGATCTCCTCGATTCGCCAGACAATCCAGGCGGGAAACGCCATGGGCATTACGGTGTTGGCAGCCTCAGGGGATGCGGGAGCCGCTGCATGTGAGCCAAGTACAAGCACGGTTGCGACCACGGGACTTGCCGTTAACTTTCCGGCCAGCGCACCTGAAGTGACGGCCGTCGGGGGGACTGAGTTTGAAAGTCAACTCAGCGCATCCTCTGGGTATGTCGCAGAGACAACGTGGAACGACACCGTAAAAAATGGCCGGTTCTTTGCGACCGGAGGCGGAGAGAGCACATTGTTCGCGCAGCCCTCATGGCAAAATGTGCCGGGAGTTCCTCCCGGGAGCGGCAATCGCTATGTCCCGGACGTGGCGCTGAACGCTTCCACTTCGATTGACCCTTACTCGGTCATCTCGGGAGGCCAGGAAATCAGTCTAGGCGGAACCTCGGCCGCGACGCCGACCTGGGCCGGAATTCTTGCCGTCGTCGAGCAATACCTTGCACAGAACGCAATCGCTACATCGCCCGGACTCGGAAACGCAAACCCCATGCTCTACCAGTTATCGCAGATGACGAGCTTTCCGCAGCCCGGCACCACGATCTTCCACGATATCACTACGGGAACCAATAAGGTCGCATGTGAAGCCGGGTCGACGGACTGCGGCAGCTCGTTCACCATCGGATTCTCGGCGGGACCGGGTTACGATGAGACCACCGGCCTAGGCTCTGTCGATGCCAACCAGCTTGCACTGTGGTGGGGGTATCTTACTGGGACGCCTGTGCCGTCTTTGAGCCCTGCACCGGTTTCGTTCCCGAGTCTAGAGACAAATGCTTCGGAAATTCAGACGGCCGTTCTATCGAACACAGGCCCAGGGCTTCTGACTATCTCAAGCATCGGTTTTACCGGCACAAATGCATCGGAATTTACGGAGACGGACAGTTGTGGAACCCCGAAGCGGGTATTCCCCGGAGACTCCTGTTCGATTTACGTCACGTTTGCGCCGACAGTCGCAGGATCGGCAACTGCGACTCTAGCCGTTGCGACGAACGCACCGGGATCTCCTGCCTCGGTGACTGTGACAGGAACTTCAACCGCACCGACTGCGGTCATGTTCATCGCACCTGCGGCGCTATACTTTTCAGACACTGCGATTGGCGTAACTAAAGGCGCACAGGGTGTTGCGATTACGAGCGGCGGCTCCCTACCGCTTAAGGTCAGCAATGTTGCCGTCAGCGGAGCAAACGCCAGCGACTTCTCGCAGACAAACTCCTGCACGGCGCAGGTTGTTAACACCTCCTGTTTTTTGAGTGTCACATTTAGTCCGTCAGGCGCCGGACTTAGAACCGCGACCGTTACGGTTACAGGCAACACGAGCCAACCTCAGAGCTTCCCAATAAGCGGCTTTGGCGTTGAGCCACTTATCCTCAGCCAGAGTAGCATCGCATTCAACAGTCAAGCTATTGGTCAGAACAGTGCGGCAAACCAGGTAACGTTGACGAACGCTGGAACATCGAGCATCGTTGTCCCCGCCCTCGGGGTTTCCGGCACTAACCCAAGCGACTATCGGGTAAGCAGCGACTGCGGCTCGTCGCTGGCAGCGGGTGCGGTGTGTGGCATCACAGTCTGGTTCACTCCGGCAAATCTAGGGGCTAGCTCCGCAACCATTACAGGGACAACAAGTAGCGAGGTGAATGGGGCTTCGGTGCTCACGACGGCTTTCACCGTTGCTCTCAGCGGAAACGGCGTTGCAGACTCGAGCGGTGTAATTTCCAAAGGCTCACCTCGCATCTCGATTAGTCCCGGGATTACCGCAGAAGTGGCCGGAGGGGGGACTTCAACTGCAGAGAATGTTCCTGCCACATCAGCCGCGTTAGCGCCACCTAATAGCGATAATGGTGGGGGAAGTGGGAATCTTCTTATTGATTCTTCAAATAACCTCTACATCTGGGTCTCCGACGGGATTCGGGAGATTAGCTCTGCGACCGGATATATCAATACAATTGCTGGCAATCCAAACGCGGCCAACCTAACTGGCGACAATGGATCTGCTTTGAATGCCGGGATAATCCTTAACACGGTTCTTGGTATCGGTCTTCCGCCGACAGTAATGCAATTCGACAACAATGGAAATATCGTTTTCATAGACCAAGCTACCACCAGCACCGCAACCAAACCTGGTTTGGACGATGGCTGGGTAACGGGTTCTATACGAAGAATCAATCTTAGCACCGGAATTATAACGACGGTTGCGGGAGTTATTATCACATCGCCGGTAGGTGCTACGACATGGAACACCAATGTTACGTCCTTTAACGACGGAATAGCAGCTACTGCAGCTTCGCTTGGAATAGATCAAGGCTTGGCGGTGGATAGCGTTGGCAATATTTACGTATCCGATCTTGCGAGTGGCAGGGTAAGAAGAATTGATGCTGTGACAAATGTGATAACGACGATTGCAGGAGAACGGAATACGACCTCAATGCCTTATACTTTCCCAGGTGAGAATCCAACTGTAGGGTTATTGGCAACGGATGCAAGTCTGCCCGGACCGACACTTGCCATAAACCCCGCTGGAGATTTGCTTATAGAGGGGATTGCCGTAAACCTAACTTCTGGACTAATTGATAACGTCGGTCTTCCGGCCCCTGGAGGCTGGACGTTTTTTGACGCGAATGGAAACCAATATTTTAACGCGGTAGCAGATAGTGCCGGTGACATCTACACCACGAATGGTGATTCTGTTAATTTGACCTCACCAAATGGGGCACCGATGAACTTCGGCAGCAGTGGCCTGGGCGTTGCCTCGGGGGCGAAGACGCTGACGATTGCAGAAACGGGCACTGGCATTTTCGGCCTATTGATCTCAAGTATTGCAGTACAAGGTGCCAATGCCGGAGACTTCGCCATCACTTCAACAGGGTGCTCGGCGGTCGCATCTGGATCGAATGGTTGCTCCATTTCTGCAACTTTTACTCCGTCGGGCTTGGGCGATCGCTTTGCAACATTGGTCATTACCGATAACGCTCCAGGTTCACCGCATACAGTACCGCTGACCGGGAGTGGTGTATTTATACCGCCGTCGCCAGTCACCTTGAGCCTCAGCGCCACGAGTCTTACCTTCACCAACGTAGTGGTCTCATCGCCGGGGCAACCTCAAACTTTGACGGTCACGAACTCCGGAACGACAACGACCGACATTTCAATTAACCTAGCGCCAACTCCGCCGTCCAATAGCACAGATGACTTTACAGAGACCAATACCTGTGGTCCTTCTCTGGCGGCTGGAGCAAAGTGCACGATCAGTGTGAATTTTGTTCCTGACGCGACTGGTACTTATACTGCCGTGTTGAACATCAATACTGACAGCTCAAACGCTAGGGTCGCTCTGAATGGAACCGCCATTGCGGAGCAGTTGATTTCAGTGAGCCCGGCTTCCCTTGCGTTCTCTGTCAAAAAGGAAGGTGCTGCCAGCACAGCGCAAACGGTGCAAGTAACGAACTTTGGAGGCGCGACCTTAGAGATCACCAGGATCGCGATTACCGGCACCAATGCCAGTGATTTCGTCATCGAAAGCTCCACTTGTGGCACGACGCTGGCTGCGGGCGATGATTGCTCGCTCGCCCTTGGGTTTAATCCAGGACAACCTGGATTAAAGTCGGCATCGTTATATATCGCTGATAATGCAACAGGGAGCCCTCAGTTGATTCCGCTTCTCGGGACTGCAGGGACTCCGGTAGTCTCATTCAGTTCCAACAGCGTC
>Ga0182030_10008057_pt1 | contig 21883 bp, 26 predicted proteins | sample 812S3MmetaG_FD_121299 | JGI IMG/M metagenome (GOLD analysis project Ga0182030, IMG submission 121299) | Permafrost microbial communities from Stordalen Mire, Sweden - 812S3M metaG (Illumina Assembly) | ecosystem: Environmental > Terrestrial > Soil > Wetlands > Permafrost | place: Sweden... | reverse complement strand
AGGGTAGGCTTCGCCTTAGTAACCCTTGGTCGGCCGCATTGACCCTGCCCGGCACCTATTGCTACACTAGTACTGCGGGGTGGAGCAGCCCGGTAGCTCGTTGGGCTCATAACCCAAAGGTCGCTGGTTCAAATCCAGCCCCCGCAACCAATAAATCTAAGATTCTAAACGGCTTCCGTGAGTGACTCGGAGGCCGTTTCTACGTTTGGAGCGAACTTAGGCAAATCTTGGGCAAAGAATCCTTTGTCCAAGAGCGCTCCTAGCTCCCCGGCTACCCGAACATCGTCCGCCGTCACCAGATGCGTGTACCCCATGGTTGTCCTCGCATCCACGTGCCCGAGGCGTTCTTGTCGAACGGCCATCGGTGCGTGCAGCGAGTCCAGCAACGTGGCATTTCCGTGACGGAAAGCATGTGCAGCCCCAACTAAACCCAACTCCTTCAAAACTGGCTTCAGAGCCCTTTTGACGAAGTTGTCTGGTTCGAGCCTCACTCCGCCCCCGAGCCGATTGCCGGATTTGGTCAACCTTCCCGGAGTAAGGAACAACGGCTCGTCTGCTCGATGCTCCTCGACGAATGGACGCAACTGTTCCGTGAGTGACGGTGAAAGACTGAAGACCCGCTTCTTAACGACGCCGTTTCTCAGTCCCGCCTTCGGTGCCTTGAGTTTGCTCTTCTTCGTCCGCGACCTCTGCACCACGATGATGCATCGGTTCACGTCCACGTCACCTACATTCAACCCGCATATCTCTCCGCGTCGGATACCCGTCTCAGCGACCAGTCGCCAAACCGTGTTGTATGGCTGTGGCGACCGCTCAATAATCTGGGCAATCTCATCGACCGAGAAGCACGGCTGCTCTTCCTTTTCCCACTCAGGAAGTGAAAGACCGTCGTAGGCCGTCTCGGCAGTGTACTTCCACGCTCTTGCCTTGTCCCAAACCAAGCGGAAAGTCCCAACCCGGTTCTTAATAGTCTTCGGATTACACGTCCAAACGCTCACGGCCTCTTGGAGTAGTTCGCAATCGATATTTCGAATTTGAACTTCACCGATAGCCTTTACCCAAGCCTTGATGTCGGACTTTTCGCTTCTTTGCGAGGAATCCGCGTGATTGACCATTACTAGCGACTTCCATTTTTCGGTCAATTCAAAGAACGTGGCTGTTGGGCGTGCGCGATATGTGGGGCTGTTGACGACCGAGACGCGGCCATCGAGTTCACGTTGTGCGAGACGTTTGGTTGGAAAGTCTTTGAGCGAACCTAGAACTTCGGATTTGTGAATGCGCTCAATTGTGCCATCAGGTTGAATTTCATCCTCCAACCATCGACCCACCCAGACCTTCTCCCGTTTGCCTCGCTGGATTAGCGTGCCTTTCTGGTACCTTCGCCTTGCCAACGAAAAACCTGCTTTCCGTTGCTGGCTCGACGACTCTGTGCGTAAGTTTACAGCAAGGGGCGGTGAAGTCCGGGAGGCGCTTTCCCGGTTCAACTTTGTGGCATCCCCGGCTGCTGCACGGAGTGAATTCTCAGGCCAAAGGCTCAACTGCTCCGGGGCTAGTCCTTCCGCCCTCATCCCACTTTCCATCGTGGGGATTTTCGGATTTGGTTCTGAGTTTCGCGCACACATCGAGACAAATCCTCAATCGGATTTGCTCAAGTTGCGCCTCGGGCTGCTCGGACTCGACAGCCTGAATCACTGTCTATGGCACGTCCCCTCACCAAGGGGTTCCCTCAAGCGCAAGTGCCAGTACCGACCCCGCACATCCCGTAGAGCCCGTCTCGGTAAGGCGGCGGGACGCACTATTCAGTTGTATAGGCTCACATGCTACTGCACTGAACCGTGACACTTCTTATACTTCTTACCGCTTCCGCACATGCAAAGCTCATTCCTTCCCTGCACTGGGAAGTTCCTTGTCTGGGCAACTCGGTCGTTCACAAGCGCGGAATATTTTCCCACCCAAGGAGGTGCGTCAACATCGACCTGAATGTGTGTTTCGAACCATTGCTTCGCCGCCGCGATTGTGTCATCTACTCGCGGCTTCCCCATTCCCCATGCCGAAGCAATGGCGATTTGTAGTGGTGTGTCACGTAATTCAAAGCGTTCTCCGCCCGGAATGGCGATTATCGGAGCCGACTCCAGAGTCTCGGCCAACCTGAGAATTGGCGCTCGATGCTTCTCCACCCACTCCTTACATAAACCATCGGCAAGCTGTCGCAAAAGGAGTAACTCGTGGGCGATGTCATCCATACAAATAAGCTTGTTGCGAACAGCAATGCTCACTGGCATACTGAAGTCAGAACGAAAGCGGTTCATCTTTAGTTCAAAGGGAAATCCTGCAAGGTGCAACGTAGCTGCTACGCCAGCCATGAACACAAAATTTAACTGGCTGAGAAATATCGCTATGATTGTTTCACCCGCTTCCACAGCACGCATTGTCTGTCCGTGACTATCGCTTTCGCGAAGCATCCGATTTATCCACACGGCCTCAAGTGGTATGCCAATTGAATCATATGCGAGAGCGTGTGCTGCCTCATGGATACTGAGTTCTGATATTGTCAGTTCACCTTTTTGCATTGTGTTTTCTCCCTTGTTATTGGCGAGTGAACTCCGACCGGAGCAGCCCCGATTGAGGTTAGTGGCTGATGCCGAAGCGGAACAAAATGCGACGGTGGGCTTCCTCTTCCATAAGGCACCCACGGCACGTGGGTTTCTGCTGACCATGCTCCGTCGGCCAGTAAAAGTCGTGGTGAATATTCTCGTGGTTATTAGTGTTGTCATGGATGTCCTTCAGGTACTTGTCACGCAGTGCCAACGCCTTCACCGCCCCCTTGTGCCGCGCCGGGTCGTTGTCGGGGCCACAGAACAAATTGTCAATGCGGTTCCAGTCGAACGCATCACGAATCTCCTCGCCCTCGTAGTTTGCGATGAATTCGATGTTGGTAGTGAGGAGGACTACCATCTTTTCGACCACGGTCAGGTCTCTTCTGGTTAGCTTTGCCATTGTCTTTGGCCCTCCTTATTGTTGTGGGTCGGCCCAATCCGACCTTGTTAGTAGCCCCGGATGGCTGGGTTCTTCAGCCCGTCGTCAATCATCTTTGCCCATGCGTTGAACTGCTCTGCCGTGCAGGTGTTCAGAACGTTCTTGGCAGCTTCACGGCTGCGGCCATGCTGGAACAGCACGAAGGTGTTGGTGAGGATATCGAGCACACCAAACGAACGGCCGCGATGCTTGTTTCCCGGCTGCATACAACGGACGACAAACCGCTTGACCTTGTTCCCGTTGTCAACCTCAAAAGTTATATCCTTCAACATGCTTTCCATCTCGATTTCTCCAATCGGTAGTGGGCTGGTGAGCACCTGCCGGGTCGGTTACTTTTCCACCATTGCAAGTCGAGCCACGCGCTCAAGTCCCCGAATGAGCCCACATACGACTCGCGCCTGAGCGGCGTCCGGCGAATCCCCATGCATGAATTCCTCAAGCCACTGAATCGCTTTGGTAGCCTCAGCGACGTTTATTAGTGTCGGCTCTGAATTGATAGCCGCAAGAACCTCGCCATAGCGATTGTTGAATAATTCACCCTTTTGCATTTGAATTCTCCGTTTCGCTATTAGCTGTGGCCGTAGCCGATGACTTGAGAGCCTTCCGCTTGCACCTGTAGAACTCCGCTGGCGGAAGGGCCGAGGTGTGCCCCGGCTTCTTGTCGATGTGGATGGCACCGGACTGTTCAAGCTCTGACATGAATGAGGAAATGTTGATTGTCCGCAGGTCTTCCGCAGGTCTTCGAGTGTGGGTAGCTTCTTGGTACTCATCTGTCTCATCGTTTCCCTCTTCCTCCTTTTCAAGTTCAACTCAGGCAGCAGCGTCGGCGTCGTGCTTTCTCCGGCCACCCACCCCCGGCTCCGACATATTGGGAGGCGTATCCTCCGTAGGGAATGCGAGAGCGGAGCCTGTGCTTGGGCGGAAGTTGTCCCAACACCAATGAGCCCACGCCATTACGAAAGGTTCTTCTTCCACTTCCTCTTTCACATTGCTAAGTTCTGCCAGAGCACGCAAAACACGGAGAACGGACTTGGGCCGCAAGCCAATCTGGAGTGCCCTTGCGGCTACAGCGTGGGCGTGACACTGAAGTTCAGGATGCACCGTGTCGATGACTGCAAACTGGTTTGAAAGCTGCTCGTGGCACTTGGGGCAGTGAGTTAATGTTGCGGTGATTCCCATGGATGTGTATGTGTGCGGTGTTGCTCCCGCGTGCCCACAACCGCCGCTCGGAAGTTCTTCCGTGTTGGGTTCATTCATAATGGATTCATATTTAGACATACTCTGTCTCCTCTCTTGTCGCGGAGTTACTGGCTCTCATTTCTTGCCACATCCTTTCCGCTTGGCCCACTTAAGCATCACTTTTCGCTCAACGCAACAAAATTCGACATATATTCTTTCAAGCCCCTCTAAGTCGCTCGTAAGTCGTTGATAAGTTATTTTTTCCCACATTACTCGCAAAAAATGTACATGGCTGAGCAACCTTCATTTCGTTTTTCAGTTTCTTCCGAGAGCGTCGAAAAACCTCAAAATGATGTTGGCGTATCCGTTGTTAACTGACATTCGGAAAATTGTTTACGGCTCCAAATGTACTCGCAAGTTAGTGTGCCAAGTTACGTGAAACCCGTCGAGCCAAGCCATGCATGGACTGGCCGACGACTCCATCCTCGATGAGACTTGCACGGTCATAGCGAAGTAGGAGGCGCGATCCCTACATCTTCTGCCGTCAATCCAATGCATAGACAGGGAATCCCTGAGTACGAACAGAAGTGAGGTTCATGCAGCCTCCTCTATCGCAAACGCTGCCGCACACTCATCGGCGATCCACAGGCATTCTGTCCCTGTCTTCTTGTTGTAGGAATTGGGGCAATCCTTTGTCCAAGCCGGTTCGCCGAACGCTTCGAGGTAAAGCGGATGACGGTACTCAGACAACGCCCATTTGAATTTGGCGTGGAGCAGGAGGTCAACCATCTCCACGTGGTTGAGGTCATTCACGCTGTACGCTCCGGCTGCGGCGCTCAAATACGGAGGGTCTAAGTAGCAAAAGTCGGATTCGCCGAGTGAGGCCAGAACCTCTTTGTAGTCCAGTTTAGTGATGACAACTTCCCTACTGAGGAGAAGCTGATGAGCACGCTCCAGTGTGCTTCTGTATCCAATTCGAGACACACCACCAGTTTCGCGGGAACCTTCACAGTTACCGAACCCTGCAAGTCCCCTTGCGGTGGGGGATTTGGCTCCTGAAGTGGAATAGCCACCGCCTGAGTAAGTCAAAAATGGCTCCAACAAAATGCTCTCAGGGGTTGGCGATGAATTTTGAGAGTCCCGGTATGTCAGGTAGTCTTGCTTGGAGCCAATGGGTACATCAATAAGGTGACCGTGAGTAAGCAGCGCCTCAAAGAAGCGACTGGTGCGGATGTCGTTCAGCCAGTACGAATCGTAATTGAGTAGCTGCATGGCACGGAAAGTCAAGTTGCCACGACCGGCGAAGACATCCACGAAGCGGGAACCTGAGGGCGGGAACTGGGAGCATAGTGTGGAGGCGAGTTTAGCTTTGCCACCCGGATAGGCGAAGGTGATTTGTTTTATCCCATCTAATACTGGTTTCTCGGTCACTTCCCGCTTCCAAAGGTGCCGCGTCAGTGCTTGACGAACGATGGTCACGCTGCATCCGCTATCGTCAGCAAGCTGCTCATCACTCCAGTCAGGGTGCGCTTCTGCCATCGCCGCGACTCCCTTATGCATGTCGGAGCATCCGCCGCACTGACCAAGGATGGAAAAGGTCACCTTTTGATTCGACCCGAACTGCTCAGCTAGAGTAGCCAACTGCCTTGCAGCGTCCCGCAGTGCATCTACCAGTCGCTGTGTGACGACTGGATTGAGACGCTGCCGGTCAACCGTTGACAGCTTCTGCGGCCACTGAAACGACTCAAGTTCTCTCGCCAACTCTGCTGCTCTCACGTTGATGTTCACTACGACCGGGGTGGCTGACTTAACCAGCGATTGCAGTTTTCGGTGTTTCCACTGTCTGAATGCTGCTGGCTGTACTCCCCGGCTCTGAAGGTACTCGTGCCACGTTGTTGCTTTGAGTGGCTTCAGGTCGGTTCGAAACCGTTCCTGTTTCTGAAATCTAGTTTCCATCTCGGCCAACGCGAGATACAACGTGTCTGAGTGTCGCTCCAGTTTGCGGAAGAGAGACCTGCACTGTGCATACTGCGACTTGATGAAGTCATCCAATACAGACGCGGACATTCCCGCGTACGTCGTCACTGGCGTGACAGTCACAGCAATCTTCTGTCTAGCTACGCATTTCTTACTCATAAGTGCAGCCCCCCGTTCGGATTCGGAACTGAGGTACGTCCGATTGCTCCAAGCTAGACGGCTCATGGGGTAACAAACATCACCCGGCCAGCATTCTCTTTACGAGAATTGGGCTGTACTGTTGCGGATAGGGCCTAAAGACTACGCCGATACGGACTCCGGCCTATTGAGACATGTAAAGTCCTCTTTACCGGGTTGGCACCAACCGGCGTCCTCGCTGGACCGGGTTACATCTCGGTTGCTACCGTTAGACAGGGGTGCGTCAATGGCGGAGTTGGAAGAAGCGGATTTATGGAAAGTCCTCAAATCGGTGAAGACTGAAGACGATTATTGGAGCCTCTTTCATAAGGCACGGTCTTTTGACCACCAAATTGACAAATTCTGCAACGGTAACGTTCAGGCCATGAACCGCCTCCGCGCTTACGCGGCGAATATGTACGCACTGGGAGCCGTGCGGGGTGTGCAATTTGGCAGCATACTTGGCAAGCGAGTCGAGAATACCATCGCAGCTTCGCTAACGCGACATGCATCCGTGCGGCGACTGCTTACTGCTGAACCGAAGGTGAGTACCCCTGAAGTGTGCAAGGCACTTGATAAAGTCAATGAGCCTTTGCCGTGGCCGAAGCTGAGTAGGAAAAGCCGATTTTGGGTTGACCACGCAAAGACCAGCACCGTCAAGATGGCGATAACGCTGGCGAGAAGAGAGGCACGCCAGACCGACACCGATGAACAATTCACAGAGTTGATTAGGGCTGTGGGCGGGGGCGTGAGCGGGGGCGGAGGCCCAGTTTTCGACCAATTTGAATTCGTGAAGAGAGCAGTCGGTAAACGCAGGAAGTAGCATGGACAGTTCCGAACAAGTGAAACCCATCCTTACCGTGATTGGGGAGTAGTAGGCGATTTTTACAGTTCTTGCACAGCCCGGTCTTGGGCCTCGCTGAGGGCAACTTTCAAGAGTTCATCCGAGTATCCGTTCAACCGCATTCCGGCAATGAAGCCAAGGTGGAGAGCCGCCCATAGCTGTTTGTCGAGGTTCTTCTTGAACGTCTCGAAATATTCATCGGTGTACTCAGCCGTCATCTCCACGATGGCATCGACAATCTGGTTTTTGGAAAGCATTCGCTAACTCCTTGGGGAATAAGTGTAGCTGAGAAACGGGGATGGCGGGGGCATCAGCGCAGATTAAATTTTCGTGGACGGATTTTTGTCACGGCACCTAGATTCTGTTGCGGTGTCCGGAACTACTCACGCTCAGTTAGCGGTTCTTGACTGCTCGCGAGTTCTTCAAGAGTGCGGCTATCTTCTTAATGTCGTCCTCATCAAGGTGGTCACACTTTCCACCAGTCTCGAAAGTGTGAAAATCGGGTATCGGACTCTTCCCGCAATTAGCCAGATGCAGGTAATCCAGTGCCTTCCTTCCATTCGCGTCCTTTTGGGTGGCATCTGCTCCGGCGTCCAGTGCGCTCTTGACCTCATCGGCATCACCTTTTGTTGCCAAAATCATCAGAGCCGTTGTGCCAGCGGAGTCCTGCGCGTTAATGTTCGCACCTGCCCGTTGAAGGTCTTCATCAAACGTTCCGCTCATGGCCGATGCCATCAGGGGGGTGTGTCCGAGGAGAGATTTGTAGTTTGGATTCGCGCCAGCTTTGAGGAGTAGTTTGACAGGCTCAGAGCTAGAATTCGTGGTCGCATATATGAGAGCCGTCCAGCCGCTCGAATCGGTGGCGTCAACGTCCACACCGGGCTTAATAAGCAGCTTCATTGCCGCCATGTCGGCGCTCGCCGCTGCTTTCATCAGAGGCGTGACCCCCGGCTTTGGATAGTATGAGTCTTGGAAAATGTTCGAGAGAGGCTCTGCTCGTGGGTCTCCATGTCGCCACTTGTGACTGTCAGCGGAGAGGTCAATTGAGTTCTCCAATGCTTCTAACAATTCAGGTGCCGAGTTGGCGTAATTGGAAACGGTTTTCTTTTGTCCATCAATCGCAACACTGATTCCTGTGGTTGCGCTGTCAGTGATACTCGCACTGTAAGAGTCACAAAGGCTCCAGAATTCTTTGGTGAGGAAACTTTGCAACAAAACGTGTGCCGCTTCGGAGGCGATTTGGGCGTGTTGTTCCGTCTTGTTTGAAACAAATGCTTCGCCTTTCCACGCCACATCACCCCCTTCTGAAACTCTGACCGTATAGACCGGACAGGTGCCATAGCATCCTGAACGCGAAAGTTCAACGAAGTCACCTTGGCGAACCTTCTCAGGAACCCGAACTTCCTCTTGCAGAGGGCAACCCTGAGCAGACTTGTCAGAAGGTGGCTTGGTTATTACTTCAACGAGACGATATGAATCCAGCACGACCGTAAGGTGGGGATTTCCTGCGTAATCGCTGTCTTCGTATGCATCGCCGTCCGAAAACTTGAAGCGGAACGTGGTCTGGTATCGCCATTCCGTTCGGAAGAGGTCTTTTGGAAGGTGGAATCTCCATGTCTTGACGTTCTCTTCCGCCGCGCCTGTGAGCATCGGAGGGCCGGAGAGAACATCGACCGATATTGGCTCGCCGCTTTGATTCAGGACGAACTCAAGCTTTACATCACCTTGGATTCTAGCCGCACGCGCTATGGGCGGATATACAGGAAGACCCGCCGCGTACAACTGCGGCTCCGGCATCCTCTGCCCAAATGCTCCTGCGACGATAATCAGCCCTGCCATGCCCCCAATGAGAATTTTCACAACACCATCGTACGCCTCCAAAAACCCGCCAAACGATGTATCGAAATGCTCGAATCAACGATTCAGGTCTCGGCAGACATCTTCCCCTTTTATGCTCAGCTTAAGAACGACCTCTCTCCCCGCTCCACTCTGGTCAATCTGAACAGGCTGAGCACAGAAGTGTTCATAAGAGTTGGGATGCAGAACATTCGTCTCCGCGTGTGCGATGTATGCAAGACCTTCGAACGCCGGGATGGTCGTCTCGCCATGCACATCGGTGTGGGTGACTAGGCCAGTTCCAGCTTCCCGGTAGGGCGACCTTGGCTCACTCAACCAGACTTGAACTCCTTCCGCTGGCCTACCCTCCGGCCATTCGACATGAAGGGTCACATCGCTCCGAACATCCAATCGCGGGATGTTCAAATCAGTGGTGACGGTCTGTTCATCGTCCACCGTGAGCACTGTGGCCGACGTACGTTCCGTCACGTTGGGAAAGTAGGTCGGCGGGAATGGAAACTTGGCGATTACGGGTTCGTTGGTGTTTACGCCCAGTACATAGTTGCCGGGTGGAACGTCGAGTTGAAACTTCCCCTCCTCGTCCGTCTGCTTTGAAACCTGCCGCAGGTAGAACGGAACATCATCCGTCCGCGTTGCTGTCACGTCGATGCCTTTCACGGGGTCGCCGCTTGGAGACCGCACCACTCCCCTGAAGTACCCGGTCGGAAATCGAACTGGTGTGGGGCTAAAGAGTGTTGAATCGTAGTTGGCAGCCAAGTCTGTTCCAACCACATCAGAGACCAACTGAAGTTCAAACTGGAGACCATAGGCGTTCAGGTGGCCGTAGCCTGTTCCCTTCGGTGCCACATCCACTCGTCCTGTCATCGTGGCGGAAACGTCCCAACGGCTGCACGACATGCAGATGTTGCCGCGCTCCCTTGGGTACATCTCCGCATCCAGCAGACTCTGGAACTTGTCAAAATCGGGGTCTCGTTTTAGTTCCAGCGGCGGCACGTCATTTCTAGGTGTTTGGCGTGCCATCGACATCATTGCGCTCGGGCTGCCATCCGCATATTGCAACCACATTGACTGACATTTCCCGGATGGGTCTTCAATGGCGAAGACCTCGAACCCCGCGACAACTTTTGCTCGAACTGTGACAATACGCCCAGCGAATCTCTGTGGGTGGGCCGCGATTTCACAGACCGTTGTTTGGGGACGGGAGCCCTGAGCCGCCGCGAAGGCAGACAGTGGAATGACGACAATCACTGCCAGAAGTCTTGTCATATACATATAGACACCGTTGCAAGTGAGTCCGTCGTTATGTTTCAAGACGTTCAGCACGTTCGAGCAGTTGCTCAGGAAGACAGGCGAAGTTGCCGGCAACGTCAGGGCTGGTAACCGTGTCGTGCAATGCCTCACCCAACATCGCGAATACAGCGTGAAAATCATCAGGTAGATTTTGTTCCGTCCAGTGACGTTCTCCGAGGTCGGAACAAAAGAACAGGTCAACCGCCCAACAATTGGCGTTCGTTCGTCCTGCGCCGGAGAGGTATTGAAGCAGTTCCACAAGGCTGTGCTTGAGGTTCGGAAGGTTGACAGGATTGGTAAGCACGGCATCGTGAACACGAGACAGAATCGGCTCCAACTCTGGAGACACTTGCTCTCCATCGCGGGTCTTGGCTACAGATGTCCATAGCTGTTCGAAACCATTCATGTCAGTTCCCGAAGAAACTCTTTCGCCAGATTCGGTTCGCCGGGTACGTTCTGTCCTCGGAGCGACCGGAAGTGCAGTAGTCGCTGTGCAAGACTGTTTACCTCTCCAGCTTCCGAGCGTAATGCCCGAATCTCCTCGGCCATCTCAACAACACGCCGTGCTTCAGGCCAGTTCAAATACCGATGCTCAGGGTCGAGATGGTCATTCTGGCCGAAAAGTCCATACCGACCATTTGCCGATTGCTGTAAACACGACAGGAGCAGAGGCTCAAACTCGGCTTCAAGCTGTGACAGTCGGTTGTGCCTTGTCTTCGAGGCGCGGGTCATGGCTGCACTCCAACGAATCCATCAAGCCCACGGAGCCATTCCACATCGTTTACTCCGAGGCTGAGGCATGAAACGGGCATCACGGACTCCACAATCAATGGTAATTGAACTCAAACACAGCCTCGTGAATGAAGTCATCGTAGAACAGCTTGTAGCCGCCCCGGTCGTAGTCATCAATCGAGAAGATTAATTTTGATTTACCGTCGTTGTCATAATCCCCGGCGTCAACCAACCACATGCTTGAACCGAGATACTTCACTTGCCGCTCAGGGGTAATGACAAACCATCGCGATGAGAACTCCCTGATGGCTCCTCCATCGCAATACCTTGACTGCGCTTCAACAAGAAACCAGTTCCGATTGGAGCCGTAGAGTTTCTGAACGGAGATGGCCTCTCCTAGACTCGCGGTTCGAGATTTATCTCGCCCAATTGTTCGCGCTATGCAGTTCGCAATTTTGGGGAACCGGGAAAGGTAGGACTGGCGAACCGCCGCAACAATCTCAGGCGTGGGGCGTGTAGGTTTCCAGTTTTCCGGGTCACTATAGTTCGGTTTGGACACAGCCACAAGAGGTCTAAAAACAGGCTCGTCCTGAAATCCGGAAAAGTCTGCGGAAGGCTTCCCCACGGTGGGTACATCCGAGGTTCCGACAATCACCTGCTGGCCGACCGTAGCATAGAAATCAAAAGACGGCGGCGTTCGGCTTTCAACTTCACCCACATTCTTTCCATCGAACGCAACTGTCCATTTCACCTGAGCCGGGAACTGGGTGGCAATGCTCTTCAAGCAACTTTGGTTCGGACAGTCGCTCGGAAAAGCCGTCCAACCCATTTTGTCGCGTCGGAAGACAACCCTCACATCACGGTAGTGAGGGTCGCCCGAATAGTGGCCGGGATTGTCCTCAAGAATCCCGACGAGGGTGGGCTGCACCTGCCCCGACACTACCCCACACGTGGCGATTACAAGCGCGGAAAGCAGTGCATCCACAAGATTCCGATTTCTCATGACTGACCATTGGAACATGATGACGTTCGGCTGCGAAGTGAGACTTTTAATTCTGGTCTCACGGGCGCATAATTGCATTTAAATGACCAGATACAAAGCCGTAAGCATCCTCATGCTACCACTTATGGTTGCCGGGGCAGCGTTCGCACAGCCTGCATCGAAGACAGTGTCGGCGTTCAGGTTTGACTGGGACGGGCAGAAGGATGTGCAGGTCGTGCTTGAAATTCCGGCATCGTGGAGCGACCCCGGCGATTTCACTCGTGTTCGCATCCGCATACCGGGGCAAAAAGAGTTCACACTTACCAATAAGAAGGGATGGGTGAAATTCGGTTCAGAGGTAGCCAGTGCGTCCCCCGAGGTACTCAAGGCGACGAATCTCGCAGACTCCAAGTATGTTCTGGCGTTGAAGGCCGCTGACAAGCGCACCCTCCTGTTCCTGTTTGGATACTCCTACGCAAGTTCTCCGGGCAGTCTCGATGTACTTGAACTCTCCAATGACGGTCAGCCGCGAGTGGTTCTTCACCGGAATGAGTTCGGACTGAAAGAGGTCCGCGACTTGGACGGGGATGGTCTGGCGGAGATAGTTGGGTACCCCTGTCTATCACAGGAGTTCGGCAACGGCTTGCTGACCTACGACCCTTTCAACGTGTACATGCTCGGCGCGACATCAGCGTCTCCGTCCACGCTTTCGTTACCGCTCTCGAAGACCTACAACCTCCAGCACTACTACGGTTGGGCTGGCGCACAATGCAGCGAGGACACAGCCGTCATACTTCATCCACACAACGGCGGCAAGCCGCGTGTGATGAGCACCAAGGAAGCCGAGAAGTTGACAGGGAGCAACCCGCGATAACACCTGCCGAGGTCATTCGAGACGGAAGACTAGTGAAATCGAAGCAAGTATACTTTCCCAACCGCACAGTACGGTAGATGACCGCTGGTCGCACGAAATCTTGTACTTACTGGTTGTCTTCCCCAATATTTAGCCATGAACGGTATCGTCTGGAGGTCGCAACTACAGTAAGAAGCGACCGACTCGGTTCAGCAAGTAGGTTTCCCACGGGGATGGCAGCGGAGCAAGTCGTGAACAGCACCGATGAAATCGGATGCACAGCGCCTGACCCATTTATCCCAGTGTTGTTGAGAAAATCCGCCGTTGCCTCCATGTTGCCAGTGAGCCACGAGTCCGCAGACTGATGCTTTCCTGACTTTCCAGTATTTAAGTAAGACAGTTCGCCACTGTCATCCCCCGCAGTCAATGTTGGGTTTCCAAAGGGGTCGCCTCCGGGCGGCCCCATCCGAAGCCAAGCAGCCGCGAGGGACGGAAACTTGGAAACGCAATCTCATTGGACTCTCACTTTAGAAGACAATTTAGACACGTGCTTTCAGGCTCCACGCGAATTCGATACTGGAGCACTCTGTGGATTTCAAACCTATTCAGAAACTTGCTGAGCAGGGCTTCCTCTTCGCGCCTACCGCGATGGGAATGACCTACTCGAAACTTACAGGATGGCCTGATATGGCCTCTAACGCCTTGCCTACTCTTCAGCAGTGGATTGTGGACGGCCTCAACCTTGTCAGCGTAGCGAAGCGCGGCCACGGCTTCAACATTGACATCGACGATATTCAGGCAGCGACAGGGAAGGGATTCCAGTCTTCATGGCTCGATGGACTCTATCTCGTTGACACGCCTTCGGGAGGTCTGCACGCTTATGGCTTGCATTCACCCGACACCGATGCGATGGGAACGTTGGTCGTGGTGTATGCAATCAAGGGCGACAAGACATCGAAGAAGATTGTCGAGTTGAAGTTGCATAACCAGTCGGTTGCTGCACCAACCGCCATCCGGCTTAACCAGCCGAAGAAGATAGACGGCGTATACATGCCGCGTCGGCCGGTCGTAAACCTGCGGCACGGATTATGCCCCGAACTCCTCGCATGGATTCGGGAGCAGGGTGAAGAACAGACGCCTGCGAAGACTTCCACACTCACGAAGCTGGACTTCCACCCATCTTTCGAACTTGATGACTTTTTGAGTCACCACGAATGCACCGAGGTTAAGAGCGATGAGTATGACGGTGCATTATGGGTTGTTGTGGAGACCTGCCCAATTTGCGATAAGGACGCCAAGTATACGACCTGCAAGGGCGGCGTCACCAAGTTCATCTTTGGCGGTCGCAGCTATGGGTTCGTCTGCCACGCATGTGGTGTGAACACCAAGGCTGAGTTCGAAGAACAAATGGCCGACACCTATGAGGACTGGTCACCGTGGGATGGCTTCATCTATCACGATGATGACAGAGCCTTGGTTGATGCTGAATTTCGCAATGTCTTCAATATCGACTGGGTGGGTGACGACGAGGTGCAGGATGAGGATGCCGCCGATACTGAAGCTGGCTCGCCAACAACTGAGGAATTCAATCTGGAGCGTCAGGACACAGGCAACGGTGAGCGTCTTGTGAAGAACTTTGGACGCATGATTCGTTGGGTGGTCGAAACGAACGAATGGATGGTCTGGGGGACAAATGGTTGGCGTCCTGACACAAAAGGTGCCTTGATGCAACTTTCCAAGAAAGTGGTCGAAGAACTAGAAGCGGAAGCAAAGGAAGCGATGCGTGCTGCCGGGAATGACGAAGACGCTCAAAAGGCAGCGGGTGGTCTCATGCGCCACGCCCGGAACAGCGGCGGAATCGAACGGCGTCGGGCGATGATTGTATCCGCAGGGTACGAGAAGCAGGTCATCACGAACTTCAAGGACTGGGACTCCAATGGGTGGCTCCTCAACTGTAAGAATGGTGTCATCGACTTGAAGAATCAGATGTTCCGTGAGCGCAAGCGGGAGGACCTCTGCATGAGGCAGAGTCCGATTGTGTACGACCCGTCTGCAACCTGCCCAGTGTGGGAAACCGCGATGGACAAGTGGATGTGCGGCGACAAGGGGTTGGTCGCCTACCTCCAAGCGGCGTTAGGGGTCACGCTGACGAGCGACATGACGCTTCAGGCGCTGTTCTTCAATCAAGGTAGTGGAGCGAATGGCAAGGACACCATGTTCACCGCATTTGAATACATTATGGGTGACTACTGGCGGAACGTGGATTTCATGACCTTCGCCGAGACGAAGAATCATTCAGAACATCGCAACGACCTCGCCGTGCTTGCCGGTGCGGTTCGGATGGTCACGGCGGCAGAGTCGAGTGACGGGCACACGCTCGATGAGGGCGTCATCAAGCAAGTGACAGGCTGCTCCCCTGTCACTTGTCGCCACATCCATGGCAAGCCGTTCACATACGACCCGCAGTACAAGCTGTGGGTGATGTCGAACTACGACCCGCTCATCAAGGGCAGCGACTGGGGTATCTGGCGGCGGGTTAAGAAGATTCCGTGGAACTATACCGTCACACCCGAGGAGAAGGACTCGCTGTTGCCGGAGAAGTTGAAGGCCGAGGCAAGTGGCATACTCAACTGGGCTCTTGCCGGGTTGAAGAACTACGCTGACAACGGCAACAGGCTCCCACCGTGCAAGGCGGTCGAAGATGCCACCGCCAAGTACCGCAAGGACATGGACATCATTGGCAGGTTTGCGGACGAGTGCGTGTGCTTTAAGCCAACAGCCGTTGCACCCGGCCCGGAAATGTACTCGGCATACTCGACATGGTGCCGTGAAAACGGAACTCTTGCTATGAGCAGTCGCCGGTTCTACGGTGAGTGGCTGAAGCGGTACCCGCAGGTGACCAAGCGTGACGTAAGCCGAGGGGCTCTGTTTGAGGGGGTTGGGTTGCTCGTTGATGGCAAGTACATGGACGCCGCCATGGTCGATTAACAGGTCTGTGGTTGAAATGGCTGAAGTGGTTCAATTCTCAGGTTTTTGCGTATCCAATTTTTGAAAAATTCTCTATAGGGAAAAACCCTCATATTGAACCATTTCAGCAACTTCAGCCACAACCCTCTGCATTACCACCCACACCACGACCATTCCACGCCCTTTCCAGCACCGCTTACCACCCAAAACCGCCAGTCAACACATATTTTCACTTCGAAAAATATAAATAGGGCGTTCATGCCCACCCCCGCGCAATTTAATTCGAGGTCATTCATATGAGTAACGAGATGCTTGATTCCTACAGAGCCTACGTCCAATCGCAATGCAGATACTATTCACCCGATAACCCGGAATACCTGTCCGGCGAGATTGTCCACCTTTGGTTCCAGCGAAAATCTCTCCGTCGTGAAATGACTTCACAAGAGGTCGAACTTCTCAAAATCGACGGAATCTTGTCAGGGCTTCTGTATGAGCAGAAGAAACGGTTGAGCCGTCTTGGCCGGAACGGCTGCTGGAGTCAATGGTTGCGTCAGCACAAAATTCCCCGTGGGACTGCGGACCGTCTAACGATGGAGCATGTCGAGTTTTTTGGTTTAGAGCATGAAGTTCCCCGCCGTGTGCGAGTCGAGCCGCTGGAAGGAAACGTGTGCTTGGCGGCGTGTCGCACAGGTGACAAGTTCGAACTGACTCTTAAAACGCCTCGGTCAAAGATGATTTTCCTGCGCTGCCTCGCTGACAGATTCGGCTTCGAAGTCGATTTGGAGTTAGACGGTTCAGTGCGTCTGTCCACCCCGCCACCTCTCAACGAAGAAGAGTTCGATAACACAGTCCCCCCCGTTATGACTACAGCCGAGGATGGAACGGAGGTGCCGGTGGACTATGAATTGCAGGAAACTCATGAAGAGGAGGGTGCTTTTCTGTAGTTCAAAATTGCTGGAAGTAGCTCCAGAATATCAGTGGTGGGCTCCGCCGCATCTTGAAAGGCTGTGAGCAGCTTCCTTGTGTATTCCGGGTCTGGTTTCATCGCGTTGCAGACGTGAATGCCGTTCAGCAAAGCACACCGCTTCAACGCTGATGAACGCAGTAGACACCGCCAACGGCTATGTCATGGACACTCCCAACAATGGTGGGCACCAGAACGCTCGTGTTGTGGAAGCCGGGAGCCTCATGACAGCAACTTGAGTAGCTCCTTGGCTCCCACGTGCTCAAGATTGAAGGCGAACGACCACGCCAAGCAGCCCACCGCAACCAACGCTTTCTGGTTGTTGAGTATCTTGTAGCGGTAAAAGGGGGAAAGTGCTCTGCTCAGAATAGGCCAAAGGGCTCTGTGCAGGAGCAGGGAGATGAAGACGACGGCGGGAATTAGGCAGTATATTACGGCCGTTGTGTTCATTATCCCGGTCATCAGTACAAACATCCTGACTAAATCGCTGTCCCATAACAAATTTGGAGTCACCAATATGTAGAAAGGCGTTCCAACCACTGCGGTGCCTATCGTAACCAACACCACTACCGACCCGAGTATCGGAGCGATTGTTGAGCGTACAGAAATGGATTTGAAGACCCGCCTCATATAGGCGATAACAGCCACGTCTACAAAGAGTGAAATGAGCAAAGCAGAAACGACTCCCTCCGGGACACCCAAATGCTTACTTGCCGGGTCATCGTAATGAGCACCGCCGAGGAATATCCACGACGCGACAAAAGCCATAAGGCAAAAGCCAGCAATTGGTACAAGCGTTAGAATTGAAACCCAACGTCGCGGAAATCTCACAGCGAGCAATACGTTGCTTAGGAGTAAAGCCGAGAGTATCCCACTGCTTGCATATATCTCCGCCGAAAAATGAGAGAGGAGGCCAGTGAACATAGCGGTAGCGACGAAAGGGCTAAATGCAATTGCTACCAGCGAAAGATTCATTGAAACTGTAATCATCTGAAGTGACAACAATGATTTTCCGAACATTCGGTCAGAGAGCGAGAGTAATACTTGGGTACTCTTGTTGATTAAAGCGGTCCAAACTGTATCGGTTTCTTTTGCCCTTTTACGAATAGCTTTCCACATATTGTCCAGTCGGTTTTGTGGAACTCCGTCCTCTTCTTCGTACAGGAAGAACGCCAAATAGAACGCAACGCAGCCGAATGCGAATGCAAGGACTCTCCCGATGATTGTTAGAATGTGCAGCGGCGACATTTACAGCGATTCTACCCGAAATGTCCCACGAGCAGAAAGCCGATTCAAGCGGAATCTCCCTGAGCCTCGCAGAGCGCCCTACACGGCTCTGTGATATGAGTTAATTCATGAACAGTCTGCTAATTCAAGCAAGGAAGGCCAGCCCGACCCGAAAGACTGTCGCAGAACGCTTGACGCTCTGCAAGCCGTGGGGTTTGGTGAGGACGCATTCGGGCGACTTCATCACCAACACGGCGGTGCCGCTCGGTTTTATCGTTACAGCGAAGGTGTCAGATTGTTTAAGGACGACGGCAACAACCACCGGGTGCATCAGCGGTTGACTTACGTTCTGCTGTCGTGCTCCGATAGTGCCCCGCCGATGAGAAAGAGTTTCTTGACGCTGGCCGAAGAGGCATTCAAACAGATTTCGCCAATCGTAAAACAAAAGTGGCGCTCACTCTTTCCGGGCTCCCGACGCGAATTCGCCCTTGAGCCACCCGGAACAACGCTGGTTGTCCGTCCTAACTTATGAGGTAGCACCCCCGCCCACGCAGATGAAGATAGCCACCAAACGTCGGCATCAAGTACCATCAATGGCAATGGAAACCCAAGCGGAAACCCAAGCGGAAAACCAACGGTATGCGGAGCTAGGCCGTGCGGGTGGCCTGTCCATTTCAGATGCCAAGAGAGCCGCAGCCAGACTCAACGGCAAGAAGGGCGGTAGACCTCCCAAGGATAGACGTAGCCGCATCCTTAAGCTTTGGAATTCTTCCGCTGATGAGAACTGGGGAACGCCGCAGTCTTTCTTCGATAAACTGAACACAGAGTTCCGCTTCACGCTTGATGCTGCCGCATCCGCCACGAATGCAAAGTGTGCCCGGTACTACACCAAGGAAGACAACGCTCTGATGCAGCCATGGTCAGATAGGGTCTGGTGCAATCCGCCTTATAGTGCGACGATGACTCCCGCGTTTATGCAGAAGGCCTCAACGGAACGGAACAACTGTCAGATCATCGTCATATTGGTTCCAGCCCGTACATCTACTCAGTGGTGGAGGGATACTGTGTGGGACGGCGAGTTGGCAAAGCGAGGGGTGACCGTGAGGTTTCCTCCCCGCCTCAAGAATGATAAGCGGAACCATCCGAGCAAGTCGGAAAAGCGTTGGCCGTTTCCATGCGCGTTGGTGATTTTCAGGCCGGACGCTGCACCCTGCATTATCGAATGATAGGTAGGCGTGAAGTCGAAAAAAACGAAGATAAACGGCAAAATTCCACTTGCCGCTCCCGCGTCAACAGGGAGCAGTTCTGGCGTGGGAACTGGTAGACACGGATTACTGCGTCCGGGCTCACGGCGTGGAGTCTAACTTGATGGTTGTGTGATAACTATTACGGGAAGAGTTTCGCCACCATCTCGGCGTCAGCATCAATCTCCTGCTCCACCTGACCATTCAGTTTCAACTCGTCAACGGTAGCCTTTGCCTTGTTGGTGGTGAAGCCCCATGAACGAACAAGGTCTTCCTCAGCCATTTCAATGTTCTTTGCCAGAAGGGGGTTGCTTCCCACTCCCATGTGTCCCGGCATGAAGACGAAAGCAACAGTGCCGTTCTCGATTAGTTGCAAATGCAGAACGCCTCTAATTCGGTCCGGTGTGGGCATGGGTGTCGTTCCTCCAGCATCATCATGGCACTGCAATCACACGCTCGACAAGGTATAGTTTTCGGCAAGAAAACCATAAATTGTGCCCCTGCTTTGCGGGGGAATTGCGCCGAACTTCGATATTCCCCTTGGAAAGTTCTTCGTCATCCGCCACAATGTAGTATGCTCAGCCAGCCGCCAAGGGTGTTCATCAGCTTCGATTTCGACCACGACGAATCACTGCGTAACCTTTTGGTGGGTCAAGGGAAGCACCCTGACACTCCTTTCAGCATCGCAGATTGGTCTGTCAAGGAGCCTTTCACGGGAGACTGGAAGACAAAGGTTCGTGACCGGATATGCCGCACCGACCTAGTGATTGTCATCTGCGGAGAAAACACCCATACAGCAGCAGGAGTATCTGTGGAGCTTCAAATCGCAAGGGACGAGCAAAAGCCGTACTTCCTCCTATGGGGATATTCGGGTAAGCCTTGCAAATCGCCGCTGACTGCTTTGCCCGGCGACAAGATTTACGAATGGACTTGGGAGAATCTGAAGTCGCTCATCGGGGGTGGCCGCTAGGTGAGCAATACTCTACAAAGTCAGACCCCGGAAGAGTATGGAGAACCCTACCGGGAACATTTCTTGGAGCAATACAAGCTCTACGTTGCTACCTCACAGCAACTGAGTGAGCGAAGGCAGCAAGCAAACAATTTTCTGTTGACCCTGAATTCGTCCCTCGTCACGGTTTATGCTTTCGCGCTATCGTCTTTCGGTCAGCACCGCTGGAATGCCTTGATACCGTTTACTGGCATTTTTGTCTGCTTCATTTGGTATTGCCTAGTTGACTCCTACAAGGACTTGAACACTGCAAAATTCAAGGTAATTCATGAATTGGAAGAACAACTCCCAGTGGCACTTTTTCGGCACGAATGGCACGTGTGTGGGTATGGGAAAAAGCGGGATTACGTCCCGCTGACGCATCTTGAACGTTGGGTTCCGGTCGCTTTTACAGTCCTTTATGTCATTCTTATTGCGTACACACTTTCCGTTTCTCCAACGAGCAAGGGGTAGGCCCGGACAAGTGAATACGTCCAGAATTGTTTGCTGGCGGATATTATAGGATTCTCTCCCAAAACGGACGCTTTGCTTGGACGCGTTCCACAAAATTGGCGATGGTCTCCCATCTCCACAGAATCGCTTTTCCGTGCAGTTCGGGCGGAAATGCCCCTTTATCATCCTTGTGGATATGGATGCCGATGGAAGGGATTCCCTCTTCAGCAGCACATTTCATCTCCCACCGGGCTCCGTCTGCACGCCATGTTTTCTTGCTCAGTAATGCGATAAGCCCATAACAGTTCCGAATCTTTTCGCGGCATTGAGTCTTCCATTTTTCATCAAATGGCTCGGCAAGAGACATATCTCTGAACTCGAAAGGCGTACGACGGTGTTGAGCCTGACCGACTAACAAATCGCGATGACGAATGTCTTCTTTCGCAAAGCTAATGAAGATGCGTGGTTGCCCCATCTTGATATGTCACCTCTTTGCAGGATGCTAACGGCTGATTGGCAGACCTCAGCACTTTTCTTGCCATCAATTGCACACTTGCCAGTAGGTTCCTGATTGGAGTAGCATCCTCTCGCACACCCAAAGGAGTCAAACGTGGCAACAGTTAAGCGTGTGTTTATCGCGTTCGCGGTCGAAGACAAAACGTACCGGGATTTTCTTGTCGGCCACGCCAGACACCCGAAGTCGCCATTTGAGTTCATTGATATGTCCGTCAAGGAACCGTGGGACGAGCAGTGGAAAACGAAATGCCGGAGCCGGGTTAAGGGCTGCGACGGGGTTATTGCGCTGATTTCAAAGAACACGGCAGCGGCAAGTGGCGAGCTTTGGGAGATAAAGTGCGCCTACGAAGAAAGCGTACCCACCATGTTGATGTGGATCAACGACGAGCGCCCGGCAGTCCCGTCCCTGATTAAGGACAAGCGTATTAACATCTGGAGTTGGGACAACTTGGAGAGTTTCATAGACAAACTTTAAACTGGACAGTGCCAAGTTCTCTGCTGGAATCAGGTGTGCTTGTTGGCCATGCGGAGGTTGGATAGTTCGGTGGCCATCTCGATCCAGCGGTCCACGAGCGTCTTCATGACCTCGTAGTTCTT
>Ga0182030_10008056_pt1 | contig 21883 bp, 20 predicted proteins | sample 812S3MmetaG_FD_121299 | JGI IMG/M metagenome (GOLD analysis project Ga0182030, IMG submission 121299) | Permafrost microbial communities from Stordalen Mire, Sweden - 812S3M metaG (Illumina Assembly) | ecosystem: Environmental > Terrestrial > Soil > Wetlands > Permafrost | place: Sweden... | reverse complement strand
TGACTCCGTACCCGCCAGCCGCCGCGCCAGACGAAGGCGGAAAGGACGTCCGCCCGGCAAAAGGCTTCACGTTTCTCAAGTACGAGAACGGCAAAGCGGTTTACGCTCTCACGTTGGGGACGTCCGAATTCACGGATCGGCTGCGGAGTGAATAGCGGTTCGGCTCCAAGTCAAAGTACATCAAAATAGTTCAAAAGAGTTCACCTACAGCTGTCTGTTTGTTGCTTTTGTCGACAAGGCAGTCGTATAATCAAATAAGTCACTCATCATTATTCATACTCGTTCACGCCAGAGCACAGCCGCTGACGGCGCCTGGGCGCGAACAAAGGGCACATCATGGCAGCTATCACCATCGAACTGAACCACGTAAGCTATCTCTGGAACGACGCCAAGGCCGCGGCCCTCACCCCCGCCGAACAGCTCGTCTATCGCTCTAACCTTCTCGGGGCCGACCAGCGCATCACCAATACCGGCGGCGGCAATACGTCGGCGAAAATCGAGGAGCGCGATCCGCTCACCGGCGAACCCGTCGCCGTGCTTTGGGTGAAGGGATCGGGCGGCGACCTCCGCACCAGCAATCTCGGCAACTTCGCGTCTCTATACCAGGAAAAGCTCCTCAGCTTGCAGCCCATCTACGCGGCCAAGAGTCCGCGTGGCCCCAAGACCGAAGCCGAGGACTACATGGTGGGCTGCTATCCCCATTGCACCTTCAACCTCAACCCACGCGCCGCGTCCATCGACACGCCGCTGCATTCCTTTATCGCCGCCAAGCACGTCGACCACATGCATCCTAATGCGGTGATCTCCATTGCCGCCTCGCGACGTTCGCAGCAACTGACTCGGGAGATTTTCGGCGATGCGGTGGCTTGGACGGCATGGCTGCGTCCGGGGTTCGAACTCGGCCTGGAGCTGGAACGGCTGTCTCAGGCAAACCCCCAGCTGAAGGGGGTGGTGATGGGCCAGCATGGGCTGATCGACTGGGCCGACGGCAACAAGGAGTGCTACGAGCTCACGCTGGGCCTGATCGAACAGGCCGCGCAATTCATCGAAGCGCGCGATAAAGGAGCGATGACCTTCGGCGGCGCGAAATACCAGACGCTCTCAGATGCGGAGCGCAGCCGGGCGCTTTATGAAATCCTGCCGTGGCTTCGTGGACAGATCTCCAAGGCGAAGCGGTTCATCGGCACCGTCCAGTCGGACGCGACCATTCTTCGCTTCGTCAACAGCCACGACGCGCCGCGCCTGGCCGCGCTCGGCACTTCCTGCCCCGACCATTTTCTGCGCACCAAGATCAAGCCGCTCTACGTCGATTGGAATCCGCAAACGGAGGACCTTGCCGCGCTCAAAGCGAAACTGACCGCGGGCCTGGAGCAATACCGCCACGACTACGCGGCGTACTATGAAAAATGCAAGCGACCCAACTCGCCTGCCATGCGCGATCCCAACCCCACGGTGATTCTGATCCCTGGCGTCGGCATGATCGCCTGGGGCAAAGATAAGAGCGAATCGCGTGTCACCGCCGAGTTCTACAATTGCGCGGTGGAAGTGATGCGCGGCGCCGAAGCCATCGACGAGTACATTGCTTTGCCGCAGCAGGAAGCCTTCGATATCGAGTACTGGCTGCTCGAAGAGGCCAAGCTGAAGCGCATGCCGGCGGAAAAGGAAATGGCGCGCAGTATTGCGCTGGTTGTCGGCGCCGGCAACGGGATCGGCAAAGCAGTCGCGCATCGTCTGGCGAAAGAGGGCGCGCACATCGTCTGCGCGGACCTGAGCCTGCAGGCTGCCGAGGAGACCGCGAGCGCGCTCACCCACCTCTACGGCCAGGGAATCGGCGTCGCAGGCACCGGCATTTCCGGCTGCGGACCCGCCATAGCGGTGCAAGTGGATATCACCAATCGCGAAAGCGTCCGCGCCATGCTGGAACAAGCCGTGCTGGCGTACGGCGGTATCGATCACCTCATCGTCACCGCGGGTATCTTCATCGCGCCGGACCTCGAAGGCAACGTCACCGACGCGCAATGGAAAACCACGTTCGACGTGAACGTGATGGGATTGTACCTGGTCGCCGATGAATCGCGCGCTCTGTGGACGCGTCAAGGTTTGCGCGGAAGCGTGGTGCTCACCACCAGCGTGAACGGAATGGTGTCGAAGAAAGGCTCGCTCGCCTACGACGCGTCGAAGGCCGCCGCCAACCACCTCACGCGCGGCCTCGCGGTGGAACTCGCGCCGCTGGTTCGCGTCAACGCGCTCGCGCCCGCCACGGTGGTCGTGGGATCGACCATGTTCCCGCGCGATCGGGTCATCGCCTCGCTCACCAAGTACGAGATTCCGTTCGGCGAGTCGGACACCACCGACTTGCTACGAAAGAAGCTGGCCCACTTCTACGCTAAGCGCACGCTCACCAAGGCCGCCATTACGCCGGAAGATCAGGCCGAAGCCGTCTTCTTTCTGGCGTCGACCCGCGCCGCCAAAATCACCGGCCAGGTGCTGCCGGTCGACGGGGGCCTGCGGGAAGGATTTGTGAGATAACAGATCTTCGGTGGGGCGGACCCCCAGGTCCGCAGCCGGCCCCCTGGCCGGCTTCCTCGGGCGGCCTAGACCTACACCCAAGTCTTCGCGAAGAGCGTGCTGAGCGTATGCTCGCACAAGGTCCCACCATCACGCGGGTTCGCGGATACGCGGTGAGCGACAGCGGTCTCGACGCCGGTTACCGAGAGATGCTCCGCGCGCACGGCGTGGAAGTCTCCGGCGAAGCTCTAATGATTATTCGTGGGGCAGACTTCAGTCTGCGGAGGGCTTCAGCCCTCCCTCCCGCGAAGGGTGTTGAAAGCTCCGACAGGCGGACTGAAGTCCGCCGCAGTCTGAAGCCTGCCCCACGGTGGGAGCGGCCACCCTGGCCTACTTTGCCGGCTTCCCGAAGACTTCCACCTCAACGTAGTCGTTGAACTCGTTGGCATTGTTTCCGGCACTGTAAAGACGAACGTATCGCGCCGGCACGCCTTTGCAGTCCACCAGCTTCCCCTCGTAGGTCTCCACGTAGTTCAGATTCTTGCCGGCGCCCTGCTTGGCCTTATTGTTGGTGTCGTTGTTGAACCACGTCTGCACGTTCTTGGTGAAGCCCTCGTCATCGGCCGTCTGCACCACCACACCGAAGTAGACCCTCGGCTGGTAATAATGCCAGAACAGGATGCCGTAGATCTCGTGGACGGCCTCCAGATCGATGGCGATCCATTGGACGCCGCGCCCCAGCTCCACATTGTTGCCCTCGATCTGCGTAGTATCTCCGTCGGTCACCATCGGCAGTTCGCCCACCACGGGGTCTGTCTCGCTGCTGGTGACCTTCTTACCCTTGGCGATATTCCTCACTCCCACCGGCGCGAGAAACGGACCGCGCTCCTTGCCGGAGAGCTTCTCCACGTTTGGAATGCTGGCAAAATTGGGCGGCGTGCCCTCATACCCGGGGCTGGGCAGCCGGATGGCAACGGGCTCCAGCTTGGGTTGCGCCGGCAAACCTGCCGGACAAACGAGAGCTGCTGCCAGCGGCAGTAGCCAGTAGAGTTTCATGGTCTGGTGAGTCCAGTCTAACGGAAGTCTAACGGCATTGCCGCGAACCCAAACAGGTCGCAGACGGTCCGCTGTGATCTCCTTATTGTTTACCGACGATTTTGGCCATGTCCCAACCCGTCCAGGACGGTGAACCGGGTGATACAATGCATCGTACCGGGAGGGCGTGCTTCATGGCGAGTCCACGATTGACTGAACCAGTCCCGCAACGTATACGGCGGCAGGACGAGAGACCCGTCCTACCACCCAACGTCCTCGATCGCGAAGTGCGTGAGCAGTTGGAACGCGTCCTCGCGAGCCCCGTTTTCCGGAACAGTAAACGCAACTGCAGCCTCTTGCGGCATGTTGTCGAACGGACTCTCGACGGCCACCAGGAAGATCTCAAGGAACGAGCCATCGGTATCGACGTTTTCGGCCGGGCGATCGACTATGACACCAACGCCGATCACATCGTTCGCAGCGTGGCGGGCGAGGTCCGGCGGCGCCTGGCGCAGTATTACATGGAGCCCGATCGCGAGAGCGAAATCCGCATCGATCTTCTGGCCGGCTCCTACGTATCGCAATTCCGCTTGCCTGCGCGACAGCTGAATTCGGTAGCGGTCGTGTCGCCCGTGGAACTGCCGCCGCCCCCCGTAGCCGCAATTCCCGTTCCGCGATGGCGATCCTGGCCCGTGATCGGCGCGGCACTCGCCATGGCGATCTGCGTTTTGGCGCTCTGGCTGGCCTGGCCAAAGAGTGCGTTTGAGAAGTTCTGGAGCCCCTTCTTTTCGTCGGCCAATTCGGCCCTCCTCTGTGTCGGTGGCGGGCAAAGCAACCCGGCAGTGCCAATCGACCCGCAGATCCCGATGGCGGACTTCGAGCGGCAACCCTCGCGACACATGCATGTGTCGGATGCCATGGCGCTGGCGGGAGTCGCCGGCCTTCTGCAATCCAACGGAAAACCTTACCGCATTCTCAACCGGGCAGGCGCCACTTCTTTCAAAGAACTGCAATCCGGCCCGTTCGTCCTGATCGGCGGAATGAACAACGAGTGGACGCTACGGCTGACGGAAGGCCTCCGCTTCACCTTCGAGCGGGGACCGAACGGGGCCAGGGTGGCCGACAAGCAGAATCCTTCCAATACCGCCTGGACAGTCGACCCCACCACTCCCATGTCGCAGTTCAATCGCGACTATGCCATCGTTTCGCGGGTGCGCGACCCCAAGACCGAGCAACCGGCGGTGATCGTCGCGGGCATTGGCAGCTGGGGCACTCAGGCCGCCGCCGAGTTTGTCAGCAATCCGGAAAACCTCAAGAAGCTCGAAGCCGTCGCACCTAGGCATTGGGAACGGAAGAACCTCCAGGTAGTCGTTGCCACTGATGTAATCCGCGGCAGTTCGGGACCGCCTACTGTGCTGGCCGCCTGGTTCTGGTAGGGCAGACGTCCAATACCGTCCCGGACAACACAAGGTTAACGTTAAGTCCACACTGATAACAAACGCCCTCTCTGCGTCTCAGCAAAGGAGACCGTCAGCGTCTTACTTCGCGCCTGGACTATGCCATAGACTGACTGTTCTTCCCCCATGCTGGTGGACCATACTCCTAACGGCATCAGTTTCGCCGTGATTCGCCGCGCTCAGTCGGGCGATCTGATGGCTTTCGGGACTCTCGTTCAACTCTGCCGCCGGCGCACCATGGGAACCATCCGCCGCATGATTTCCTGCAAGGAAGACACCGAAGACGTGGCCCAGGAAGTCTTCTACCGCATGCACACCTCCATCGTCCGGCTGCGGGAACCGGCAGCTTTCGACTTCTGGTTTTACCGTCTCACTTTGAACGCGGCCTACGACTATCTGCGCAGGCGCCCGCGGCGGCGCGACGTCCTGATGGCGGATCTGGAAGAGCGTGAAGTGGATGTAGCGGCGGCATCGGCAGGCTGGCAAGCTTTGCGAGACGAACAGGACCGCCGCCGAATCATCGACTACGTGGAAAGGTTGCTGGCGAACTTGTCCCCCTCGGATCGCATTCTGATCGTGATGCGCGAGGTGGAAGGGTTGACCATGGAGGAAATGGCCGAGGTTCTGGGCGTCAGCGTAGGGGCGGCAAAACTCCGATTGTTTCGCGCCCGCCACCGGCTCCGTCACATTCTGAACGCCCTCACGGGGAAAGCGGTACGCCCATTAGTGGCGAACGCGGCATTGGCAGTACAGGACAGCTAAGCGGAAAGGCAGGAAAGGCAAATGTTCGACAACCGATTTTCAAGGCGGTACTTCTTCTACGGAGCCGCGCTCGCGGGTGCTATCCCGCGTGGAGGGTTCGGCAGCACGACTTCGCTGAAGGCGATTGGCTACAAGTCCCCCAACGAGAAACTGAATCTGGCGGCGATCGGCGCGGGTGGACAGCCTTTCTCGGATCTGCGGGCGGCCGAGGCCAACTTCGAAAACGTGGTAGCGCTGTGCGATGTGGATTGGGAGCGCGGCGCGCAGGGGTTCGAGCGGCGTCCGAAGGCCACCAAGTATAAAGATTATCGCCAGATGCTCGACAAGCAGGGCAAAGAGATCGACGCCGTCGTGATCGGCACGCCCGATCACATGCACGCTACCGCGGCGCTGGCCTGTATGCAATCGGGCAAGCACGTCTACGTGGAAAAACCGTTGACACGCACGGCCTGGGAAGCGCGCTTGCTGGCGCAGGCGGCGGAGAAATATAAAGTCGCCACCCAGATGGGCAACCAGGGCTACTCCCACGACGCCACGCGCGTGGCGTGCGAGATTTTCTGGTCGGGCGAGATCGGCGACGTGAAGGAAGTGCACGCATGGCACGGCAATCCCGGTTGGCCGCAGGGAATGCAGACAATTCCGGGGCCGACGCCGGTCCCCGCCACGCTCGACTGGGACCTCTGGCTGGGCGGCGCGGCGGCGCGACCGTATACCGTGGGCGATGACGATTATAAGACCTTCGCCAAAGCTGCCATGGGCGGCCGCGGCGGCGGAATGGGCGAGGGTTTCGGCTTCTACAATCCCTTCAACTGGCGCGGATTCCCGGACTTCGGCAGCGGGCTGTTCGGCGATTGGGGCGTCCACATTCTGGGCCCCGCGAACTGGGCGCTGCAATTGAGTCCGGAGAGCCTCATCAGCGTGGAGTGCACTAAGCGGGAAGGCACCAGCCCGTTCACGTATCCCGTGAAGAACGCGGTGACGTACGAGTTCGGTCCGCGCGGCAATCTGCCACCGGTCACGGTTTACTGGAGCGATTCCATTCAGGGCGACGCTTACCTGCCGCCCGGGATGAGCGTGGAGGATGCCAGGAAGATCGCCGGCCAGGGCCCGCAGGTGGGGCCGATCGGACGCGGCGGTCCGGGCGGTGGACGCGGCGGTGCTGCCGGTGGCCGCGCGGGCGCACCGGCAGGCGCTCCCGGCGCCCCGGGTGCTCCAGGTGGTCCGGGTGCTCCCGGCGGTCCGCCTCCTGCTGGGCGCGGTCCACAAGGGACTGGCTACAATTCCATCTTCGTCGGATCGAAAGGCTACATGGGGACCAGCGGACGCGGCGAAGGCGTCGGACTGTTACCGGGATCGCGATGGGCGGACTACCAACTGCCGAACGCCTACCTGCAACGGTCGCCAGGGGCGTCGATCGGCGACAACCACGGGGCGCATTGCCGCGACTGGGTGCGCGCCTGTAAGGGCGGGCCGGCTGCCTGCTCCAACTTCAGCATCGCGGGACCCTACACGGAGTGGCTGGTGCTCGGCGCGGTGGCCACGCATTTCGACGGCAAGCTGCTGTGGGACAACGCCAAGATGGAGTTCAGCAACAATAAAGACGCCACCAAGTGGATCAAGCCGATCTTCCGAAAGGGTTGGGAGCCAAAGCTATAGAGCTGTTCTTGTGTGGGGCAGCCTTCAGGCTGCGGCGGACTTCCAGTCCGCCTACCGCAGATTTTGAAGGTTTCGCGGTGGGCGGGCTGTACGCGTGGTCCGCCGCGGGGCCCGAGCGAGACGCGTCGTCCGTCCGGCCGCAGCCTTCAGTCTGCCCTCTTCCTTACTTCAGCTCGACCGGCTGGAACACCCCGCCGTGCAGCAGAATGGTGAGCACCTCTTTCGACCGCGCGTCCCAGTTCTGCTCCTTCTGCGGAGTCAGGTTATTGTGCTCCGATTCGATCATCGGCAGCGGCTCTTTCGCCACCGGGATCTGATTGAGTTCCGCAAAGATCCCGGCGGGCGGAGAGACGGTGTCGATGAAGCCCATCGCGGCGAGCACCGGCGCTTTGATTCGTGACGCGAAATTGACGGTGTCGAAGTAAAGCGCAGTGGTCATTATTTTAGGATCGTTCGACGGCCAGCCCGGATAGCCGGCTTTGCGGCCGTGGAGGTCGCCGTTGGAGTCCGCGCCCGCCGGAACGCACACCAGCACGGCCGTGATCTTCTCCGGCCGCAATCCCGCGAGCATGATGCTCTGCTGGCCGCCCATGCTGGTTCCCATCAACACGATCGTCTTGCCGTCCCACTCGGGCCGCGTCATCAGATAATCCAGAGCGCGTGAATCGCGCAGGTACATATTCAGGAAGTAGGACGTTTCGCGATCCGTATTGCCCACCGCTGCGTAGTTGCCGGGCGCGTTGCCGCTCGGATCGGACGGCAGCTTGTCGTGCGCGTCGACATCCATCACCAGCCATCCTTCAGCTGCCCGCGATGCCACGGATTTGGCATTCAGCGCGTAGACGCCGGCCCATTGCAGCAGAATCAGCGCCGGAAATTTGCCTTCCTTCGCAGGTTTGGCAAGATATCCCTGCGCGTGCGATCCCAGCGCGTCGAGCACGAAGGTGCTCATTTCGATGCCCGGGGTGTCGGTCGCGACCGGCGTCAGGACGGGGTTGATCGGAATCTTTGCCTGCGCGGCAAGTTTGCCGGCCCAGAAGGAATCGAAATCGGCGGGACGCGGCGTAGCGAGACCGATCTTGGTCGGCGCGACGGCCGCACCCAGCGCGTAGAGTCCATTGTTGCGGCCGGTGTTCCCTCCGGCAAAGCCGTTGGGATTTCCACGACCCGGGCCGGTCGGACTTGCGACAGGGGCCTCAGCCGTCGGCGCCGCGGCATCTGCCGCGAGCTTCGCTACCGGCTCAATGGCGACATAGATCATTTCCGGTTGGTCGCCGGCGATTTCAATCTTGTCCTTGCCCTTGGAGAGATCCACCTTGCCCTCTTTGAGCACATCCGAATTGTTCCTGCGAATGGTCCACTTGTAGCTGTACGTGGGCGCGACCGGGCCAGGCGTGACGGCCCAGCCGACGGTCTCCCCAATCTGGTAAATGCCGTTGGCGTGGTACGGCGCGAAGGTCAACTGCTGCGGAATTGGCGCGCCCTGCTGGGCCGCGGCAAAGGTCGCGGCGAGCAAGATGGCGATTGCCGCGCGCGAACTGAGTCGGTTCATAGGAATCCTCCAGACCAAACCTTCATTGTATGGCGGCACCTGTGGTTCGCGTCCGCGAAGCGGGAAGGCGCCGGTGTGAGGCAGGATGCCATACTGTGTGGATCTCAGATGCGAACGACGTTCGCGGAAACGATAGGCGCCCACCCTTGGCGCTTGGCCGCACCCGTGCCGCCAGAGAACTCGCCCGAGGCGGCGTCATGCGAGAGATCAGGAAACTCTCGGCAACTCCATTCCCATCCATGCTTGACCCTGAGTTCCCTTTATGGGAACCTGGGGCGTGAGGATCGTAAGCGAGAAACGGATTCGAGAGTTCCTTGAACAGGAACCCCGTTCCGGCGAGGCGCTGTGGCATTGGGTGGACGTGATCGAATCCGCCGCCTGGAACAATCCAGGAGAACTCAAGGCGACGTTCGGGGCGGCGTCGTTCGTCGGAGACCTTACGCTGTTCAACATCGGCGGGAATAAATTCCGCATTGCGGCTTTCGTCCACTACCGCGCGCAGATCGTCTACATCAAGTGTATCGGCACTCACGAGGAGTACGACAAATGGGAGCTTTAGCGACTGGTTTCGATATGAAGCGGTATGGGCGTCTGCTGGCGAAGGCATCGCCTCGAGTCATTGCAAGCGATCGGGAGCGGGACCGGGCGGTTGCGATTGTGGAGTCTCTGATGGAAAAGGGAGAGCACAATATGACACCCGAAGAGGATGCCCTCCTGAGTCTTTTTACCAATCTGATCCGGGATTACGAGGCCGGCGTCTATCCGCCGCGGCAAAGATCCAAGCCACATCGATTGGTAGCGTTCCTCCTGGAGCAGCGCGGACTGTCATCCAAGGACCTCTGGCCAGTCATCGGATCGAAAGGACGGGTATCCGAGATCCTGAGCGGGAAGCGGGACATCAGCAAGGAGCAGGCGAAAACACTGGCGGACTTCTTCCATGTCCGGGCGGATCTGTTTTTCTGAGTCCTGGAGTTGGCTCAGTGGCACACCAAAGTCTTGGCGCTTTCACTAGCTCCCCAGCCCATCATGCAATTTGCCCTCATACTTCGCCCTCGGCTGCAGCGGGGATCCGGGATCGAAAACTCCACTTTACCGATAACGCCGTTTTCCTGGGGGTACCGGACAAACCGTTCCCAGCGACCTCCCGAATAGCCATAATGAAGACGTGCGACTCTTGTTCTGCATCGCCATGCTCCCTTGGTTATCCGGGCTACTGGCGCAACCTCAGCGTCAACCTATCGACAGCAGGTGGGTTACGATCCGGCAACCCGCGAAGTGGCAATCTCCGCCGCGCGTATTGCACTTGAAGGAGAAGACCGGCCCCGGCCAGATTATGGTCCTTTACCCGTCAGGCGATGTCGCCTATGTGGCATGCTACCTGATCCGACGTGCAGACGGGGCGATGATTATCTCCCGCGGGGACGGCTTCACGGTCAAGATCGGGCAGTGGACGCGAAGCGGCTCGACCGTGACAATCGCCTCGCGAACGGTATATCGGACAATAGTCATGATCGGACAGGCGATACCCGAGCCCGAGGTGGTCGAGCAATTTCGAGACATCTCCCACGACGGCTATTGGAGGCTGAGGACGGCTGACCGGCAGTTCCAGCCGTTGCTAACTTTCCGGGACTTAGGCTTTCTCGCGACGGTGATCGCTTGCGACAGGAGCTACTACGACGGCAAGAACTACATTGATGGACCGCAGCCGTGCCGTCAGACGGCGAGTGAACCTCCATGGTAGCCGCCCAGTGGACAAAAAGTGGGCATATATCGGAAACTACCCTGGGCGCGGTTGCCAAGGACACAAGTTTGAAATAGGTACACGCAGAACCGAACGGCTGGCGCCGCCTTGCCCTTATTGAGTCCGGTCTGGGCATTTGACCTGCGCGTGCCTGCTTACTGAATCAGCGTCGTTGCCAAAGCTCCCAGCTTGTCGTAGAGCGCATCTTGCCCTTCCCGTGCCAACTTCTCCGCCAGCGCGGCTAGGAAGTACCACAGATCGCCGACCTCTTCCGGCGTCTTCTTGTACTGGGTAGCGATACTGACACCCATTTGATAGCTCACGAAGGCTGCGCAGAATCTTCGCGCGAGTTCGCCGTCTACTTTGCTTTTGTCCAACATGCTCCGCAAACCCCCAAGGTTTAGTCGTACCACAGTAGCCCTCTTGCCGCGTAACGCCAACCGGAATCGGTCTCCTGTTGACCCGAGGGCAAAGCCGGAATTACTGGAGCATTACCGGTTGAGAAGCCGCAGCCGTCTGCTTCTGCAAGGCTTCCTTCTCGCGCTCCTCGTCGGCCTCGGGTGGCGATCCCGTCCAGAGCGCGCCGCTTCGCTTCCATCCGTACGAGGGAGTAGCGGGAAAGTATGGCTCGCGAGACGTGGCTCGCAATGCTCACGATCACCTCGTCGCCGGCACCCGATGGACGGCGCCATACCGCCCTCCTGGGCGCGACCGGGCAAACCTCGGTACGTTTTGCGGCTCTGTTCTATGGAAGCTTTTCTTGCTAGCGCTTCGCGCGTGCGGACCTGTTGCCCGTAAGTATTTGAGGAATTGGTAGCGCTAACGAGAATCGAACTCGTATTTAAGCCTTGAGAGGGCTCTGTCCTAACCGTTAGACGATAGCGCCACGGGGTGCCTTTATTCTACCAAAACCCCGCCCGCCCGACCACCGCGTCATAATAAAAGCTACATGCGGCGTGCGCTCCTCATCGCCTGTCTCTGCCTACCCTCCCTCCCGGCGGCCGACCATTGGGTCCGCTACACCTCCGGCCCCTTCGAAGTCCTCACCGACGCCGGCGAGAAGGCCGGCCAGGAAACCATGGTCCGCTTCGAGGAGTTCCGCCACGCCCTCGGCACCGTCGTCGGCGAGCACGACCTCGAAACCCCGCAGCCCATCCGCATCCTCGTCTTCAAGAACCCCAAAGGCTGGACCTCGCCCGCGCCCATCGCCATGGGCCGCGATCGCTATGCCATCGTCCTCGCCGAGAAGGCCGCCGTCGAACCCGCCGTCTACACCGAACTCACGCGCCTCCTGCTGAACTCCAATACCAATCGCATGCCCGCCGCCTTCGAGCACGGACTGGTGGAATTCTTCTCGACTTTCGAAGTCCACGGCATCCACATTGTGGTCGGTACACCGCCGCCCCACCCCGATCTCGACTGGGCCCGCATCCACATGCTGGTCGTCGCGCCCGAGTACTTCGGCAAGGCGCACATCCTCCTCTACAATCTCCGCAAGGGCGTCGACGACGACCCCGCTTATCGCAACGCCTTCGGGAAATCCGCCGCCGAATTCGAAGCGCTCGCCAAGCGCCACTTTGCCGCCGGCAACTTTCAGACCGGCGCCATCGATAGCCTGCCCATGGCCGCCAGCGATTTCCACGAGCGCCCCATCTCCGACACCGACACACGCCTGGCGCGCGCCGATCTGCTTGCCGGCGAGCAATCGGCCGCCGAATATCGCAGCCTGCTGAACGATCATCTGAAAGTCGCAGAGTCCGCCGAGGGCCTCGGCCTGCTCGCCCTGCACGCCAAGCACAACGACGAGGCGCATGGCTATTTCGCCGAAGCCATGGAGGCCGGCTCCCACAGCGCGCGCTGCTATATCGAGTTCGCGCGTCTGGAATCCGACGACGAGAAGGCCGACAAAGCGCTCCTCCGCGCCGCCGGTATCAACCCCAAGCTCGACGAGCCGTTCGCCATGATGGCGCAGCGCGACACCGACCCGCAAAAGCGTCTCATGCATTGGAAGGCCGCCGCCGAGCGCGATCCGCGCAATGCGTCCTACTGGCAGGCGCTCGCCGAATGCTATCTGGCCGATCATAATTTCACCGAAGCGGCCAAAGCATGGCGCGAAGGCGAGCAGGCCGCCGTCGACCCCGAGCAGCGCGCCCGCATGCATCAGGCGCGCATGACCGTGGAGGCCCAGCGTCTGGATTACGAAGAGGCGGAGAAGCGCCGCAAGGCCGAAGAGGAAGCCCGCGAACTCGCAGCGCTAAAAGACGCCGCCCGCGCCCACGTCCACGAGCTCGAGGCCAAGTACAATGGCGACTCCAAACCCGCCACCGATGCCATACCGTGGCAGGACTTTCCGCACCCATCCGGCAAGATCGTCGGCAATTTGAAGCAGATCGATTGCCTCGGCAAGCAGGCGCGCCTCGTAGTGGAGGGTGACGACCGCAAAACCGTGAAGCTGCTGGTCACCGACCCGGGCAAGGTCGCCATCTCAGGCGCCAATCAGGCGCAACTCGGATGCGGCATCCAGAAGTCGCGCCACGTGACCATCGAATATTTCCCCAAGGCCGATACCCGCCTCGCAACCGCGGGTGAAGTGGCAACCATCGAGTTCCAGTGACGCCAGGCCTTGTGACGCCAGCCCCCTCTACGCCGGCCATCGACATGGCCCGCTATCGCTGGTGGATTGTCGCCGTCTTCGTCCTCTCCTCCTCCATCAACTATCTCGACCGCCAGTCGCTCGCCACGCTCGCACCTCTGCTGCGCGCCGACTTTCATCTTTCGCGCGAGCAGTACGGTTGGATCCTGGGGGCGTTCTCCATCACCTACGCCGCCAGCGCGCCTTTCGCCGGCATGATCGTCGACCGCATCGGCCTCAACCGCGGCATCAGTCTCGCGGTGGGCCTGTGGTCGGCCGCCGGAATCGCCACCGGATTCACCACTGGACTCAGCGGCCTGGTGGGCTGCCGCGCCGTGCTCGGCGTCGCCGAAGCGGGCGGCATTCCGTCCGCGGGGAAAGCCATCCACACCTATCTTCGACCACCCGAGCGCGCCATGGGCAACGCCATCAACCAGGCCGGCGTCAGCCTTGGCGCAGTCCTCGCGCCGCCCGTCGCCACCTGGATCGCCATGCGCTACGGATGGCGCATGGCCTTCGTGCTCACCGGCACTCTGGGATTTCTCTGGATCCCCGTGTGGAACTCAGTGGCGCGCCACTCCCCGCCCGCGCCCAAATCCGCCACCGCGCTGGACCACGCCGGAATCCTGCGCGACCGCCGCCTTTGGGGCTTCGTCGTGGCCAACGGACTCAGCATGGTGGGCTACTCGCTGTGGAGCAACTGGACCACGCAGTTTCTGGTCGACGCCCATCGTCTCACCGTGGCGCAGGCCGCCTGGTACGCCTGGATTCCGCAACTCGTCGCGATGGTCGGCGGCTTCGCAGGCGGCTGGTTCTCGCTGCGCCTGATGGATCGCGGGATGGCCGCGCCGGCCGCGCGCTTCCGTGTCTGCTTCGCGGCGGCGCTGCTCTCGCTGGCCACATTCGCGATTCCGCAAGCGCCCACCGCGGCGTGGGCCACCGCCGGCATTTCGGTCAGCATCTTCGCCGTCACGGCCTTCAGCGTGAACACCTACACGCTGCCGCTCGATGTGTTCGGCGGCGCGCGCGCGGCCTTCGCGGTCTCCATGCTGGTGGCGTCGTACGGCGCCATCCAACTGGTAATCTCGCCGCTCTTCGGCCGCATCATCGATCGTCACGGCTACAGTCCCGTCACCGCCATTGCCGCCGTGACCCCGCTGGCCGCCTGCGCGGCGCTCTGGTTTTCGAGGTCAGTGAAGTGAGCCAGAGTCCGAAGCAGCGGATCGAGCAGTGGATCTTCCAACTGCTCGGCAAGGATCCCGATGCCGCCGTCGTCAGCTACAGTCCCGTCACCGCCATCGCCGCTGTGACCCCGCTGGCCGCCTGCGCGGCGCCCTGGTTCTTGAGGTCGGTGGAGTGAGCCAGAGTCTGAAGCAGCGACTGACGCATTGGATCTTCCAACCGCTCGGCAAGGATCCCGATGCCATCGTCAAGCGCAGTCCCGTCACCGCCATCGCCGCCGTGATCCCGCTGGCAGCCTGCGCGGCGCTCTGGCTCTCGAGGTCGGTGGAGTGAGCCAGAGTCTGAAGCAGCGACTGAAGCGGTGGATCTTCCGGCTGCTCGGCAAAGATCCCGAGGCCGTCGTCGTGACTTTCTGTAGCGGAGACGCAGCCCTATGCCGACGCATGGCCGACGAGGTCCGCACCTTAGTGCCCGAGCGCCGCCATTTCGTGGCGACACCCGAAAACTGGCCCAAGCTGCGCCACGAACTGCGCCACTACCGCATTGGGCTAGCGCCCGTCATGCTCGGGGACAAGCAGAGTGCGTTGCGCCGCGCCGCATATCGCATGGCGCCGCGCAAAATCCTCGCCTACAATTCGCGGCTGGAGCGGCACCATCTGCGCTTCGATCTGGCGTCGCTCCTCTTCTGGCGCGGCGTACCGCTCGACCGCATCTATCTCCGCCCCTGGTGGTGGCCCCGTATCAAGCCATGGATCAAGTCAACGACGAAGCGCGAGCAGTCTGTGACCCCACAGGGATATCGCGTGCTCGAAGGTCGCCCCTGCTCGCCCGATCGCCGCCGCGTGGCCGTACTCTCACCCTACTTTCCGTATCCGCTTTCGCACGGCGGCGCGGTCCGCATTTACCACCTGCTGCGCGAGATCGCGCGCGAGTTCGACGTCGAGCTGTTCGCCTTTACCGACGGCGAGGAAGAGCCGGACACCGCGCCCATCCTGGAATTCTGTGCACGCGTAGTGCTGGTGCGCAAGCGGCGCTATCGCGAACCGCGCTGGTCGACTGCGGCTCCTCCCGAAGTCCACGAGTTCCTCTCACCGTCCATGGAAAGAGCCATCGCCGAAGAGCGTCGCGCCTTCGCCTTCGAACTGCTGCAAGTGGAGTACACCCACCTCGCCACATATGGCGGCGACATCCTGGTGGAGCACGATGTCACCTTCGATCTCTTCGGACAGATCGCCCGCCGCGAGCGCACCCTCAGCGCACGCTGGGATTACTATCGCTGGCATCGCTACGAAACCCACGCCGTCAGCCGCTACCGCCGCGTGGTGGTGATGTCGCCCAAGGATGCCACGCTGCTGGGCCCCGGCGTCCCATCTACAGCCATCGAAAACGGAGTCGACCTGGAGCGCTTCCAGCCGCAGCCCGAACAACCCGGCCAGCAACTCCTCTTCATCGGATCCTTCCGCCACTTCCCCAACGTGACCGCCTATCGCTTCTTCACTGAGCGCGTCTGGCCGCTGCTGCGCGAGAAGTTCCCGCAAATGACCCTGACCGTAGTCTGCGGGCCCGGCCATCTCACCTACTGGCGAGCCTTCACCGACTCGCCCGAACCCACACCGGACCCGCGCATTCGCATGCTGGGCTTCGTTTCCGACGTGCGCCCGCTCTACGTGGATTCCAATCTCGTCATCGTGCCCACCACCGTCTCCGCCGGCACCAATGTAAAGGTGCTGGAAGCCATGGCGATGCAGCGCGCCGTGGTGTCGACGGTGTCGGGATGCGCCGGTCTCGGCCTGACCCACGGCCACAGCGTATGGGTTGGAGACACGCCGGAGGCCTTCGCCGCCGGAGTCGCCACGCTGCTCGCCGATCCCGAACGCCGCGCCCAAATCGCCCGCGCCGCATACGATCACGCGGTCCGCAACTTCGACTGGCGCGCCATCGGCGAAAAGCAACGCGCTCTCCTGCGAGAGCTCCTGTAGTCGTCTCGTCTGCAGCTTTGTGTGGCAGGCAATCTTGCCTGCAGGCGGCCTTTCAGGCCGCCGTTTTCGATACGCAACAGATTTCTCGGGCTTCAGCTCCGCCCCCAGGCTGTCGACGGAGCCGAAACAAAGCAGGGCTGAAGTCCGGAATCCCCTAAGCCGAGGGCTGATGCGTACCCCACTTCGCCGGTCAACTGCGCGCCGGTGAATGAGCAGGCCGACTTTCCAGGGCGCCTCGGTGGGCTGGAAAGAGCGCATGCAGGCACGATGGCCCGCCTCACAAAAGGTTTCATCCCCTTGGGTGCGCGCGCTAACCTACTGTGCGTGAAGCTGGTCGGCAGCGTTGTGCACGACGAATAGCACGCAGCCGCGAGTCGTGGTTGAGGAGCTATGCTCCGAGTGCGGACTTCCAGCGGAATAATCGCCCGCAGTCAGGGTGTGGTCGTCAAAAATCACATCCCCCTCCACCACATAGCAGTGCTCGATGCCCGCATGACGATGGGAGGGGAAATGCGCCCCCGGCATCATGCGGAGCAGCGAGCAACGTTCTCCGCGGGTAGGATCTTCATAAAGCCGCGCTATGGACACTCCACTGAACCCCGTCGGCTGCCAGTTCATCTTGGCGCCCCGCGCTAATGCCACTAAGCCGCGCGGCCGCACGGCTTCGGCAAGCACGCGTTGACGCAGGCCGGCGGGAGGGGTGGAAGGGGGAATCGTGCCTGCAAGCTGGACTGCCCAATTCTCCCGACTCGCGCACTTCCGCTTCGCACGATTCACACGACTTCAGATGGTTCTCGAACGCCCGTATTTCGGCATCGTCCAGAAGCCCCAGGGCATAGAGAGATGCGCTATCGCCGCGGTCGCATGGTGACATTTGGCTCCCCCGACTCATCGTACTGTGTCCTTCAACAACTCACGAAGCCGCCCTACTACCAGCCGGATTCGCGTCTTCACCGTCCCAAAGGCTGGCCCAACCGCTCGGCGATTTCCGAATGGCTCAACCCCGCAAAGTAAGCCAACTCCAACACCATACGTTGCTCCGCCGGTACCGTCGCCAACGCCAGCATCACCGAGCGGCCGCTCTGGCTGGCCATGGCCTGGCTTTCCGGATTGGGCTCAGACGACTTTACGTCTTCCAATTGCTCTACCTGTACGGAAACCCGCATGCGCGCGGTTCGCGAACGCCGCCGATCCGTCGCCCGGCTTCGCGCCAGCATGACAATCCATGCCGCCGCCGAGCCGCGGCTCTCATCGAATCGCTCCGCCGTGTCCCAGACCTGCCTGTAAACATCCACCACCACTTCCGAGGCGTCGGCTTCATCCTGGAGAATCCGCAAGGCAACTGAATACACCAGTTGGCTCGATTCGTCGTATAACGAGGTGAGTGCGGACTCGTCGCGCGAAGCACAAGCCCGAATGTAGGCGCCCCAATCGGTCTCGCGAGCGGCTGCGCGTGCTGGTTCACCCATTGATTCCAGGATTTTACCACGCGTATCCGGTCTACCACGGTCATTACTACGCGGCCCATTGGTTTTCGGATCTCTGGTTTTTCGAGAATAATTCTCCCCTTCCGCTGAAGCCGTAGAAGCCGCCGCGCGGACTCCATCGATTGTGCTTTTTCGATACGATGGGACGAGAGGAAGACCGCCGATGCCGGATAAACAGCAACTGCACCGTCTGGTAGATCAACTCCCCGTATCGGAAATAGCGGCGGCCTTGAGATTCCTGGAGTTTCTGTTAAGCCAGGAGGCGCCGGTGGATCCTGAGATGCTAACCCGCATTGACCAGGCGCGCGCTAATCCTTCAGCCGGCATATCGCATGAGACAGTCCTGCGGGAATTCGGCCTGTGAAACAGTTCGTCTGGGCCGATCTGTCCATACCGCAGCAACTGTTACGCTGCGACAGCGCTCCCCTCAGCGCTCTCTGCTACCTCCGCGCTCTCCGGTTTTGACTTTGTTTTCCTCTGCGTCTCTGCGTCTCCGCGGTGAATAATCCCCCAACTTGACAACAACGCAAAGATTCCCGCGGGATATACCCGTTTCCGGGACAGCGCTCCCTCAGCGCTCTCTGCCACCTCCGCGCTCTCCGGTTTTGATTTTGTTTTCCTCTGCGTCTCTGCGCCTCTGCGGTGAATAATCCCCCCCCGACTTGTAAACATCACAAAATTTCCCGCGCGATATACCCGTTTCCGGGACAGCGCTCCCCTCAGCGCTCTCTGCCACCTCCGCGCTCTCCGGTTTTGACTTTGTTTTCCTCTGCGTCTCTGCGTCTCCGCGGTGAACCATCTTCACCCCCCAACTTGTAAACATCACAAAATTTCCCGCGCAGTAAATCCGGAAGCCCAACGCATGTCGTACGTGGAGGTGAAGAGAGTTCAGTTCCGAAACTCCACCGCTAACAGGAGACAATGCATGAGCATTCTAACGCCCAAGCTGCGTTCAGCCGTCGCCATACTCGCGTCGCTGCTCGCAGTACAATCGCCACCCGTCTTCGCGGCCAGTCACCGCGAAGCGCCCATCACCGCCCTCGATCAAAAGGCCGACATCACCGACTGGTTTGCCTTCGTCAGTCCCGAGCATCCCGACCGTGTGATCTTCGTCCTCAACGTCGACCCATTTCTGGAGCCCTCGAACGGGCCGAATTACTTCCCGTTCGATCCCGGCATCCTCTACGAAATGAAGGTCGATAACAACCACGATGGCAAACCCGACATCACTTTCCAGTTCCGCTTCCAGACGCAGATTCAGCTTCCCGGAGTATTCACCGGATTCGTCGGCGGCCTCGCCGGTATCCCGCCTATCACGGCCCTGACTGGCGATGGATCCACCGGTTTGAGCCTCCGGCAAACTTACAGCATCAACATGGTCACCGCCAACGGCAGCTTCCCCATTTCCGACGACCAGGTATTGTATGCCGTGCCGACCAATGTTGGCCCTCGCACCATGCCGAACTACGCGTCGCTCGCGCAGCAGGGTATCTACACGCTCGATAACGGCATCCGTGTTTTCGCCGGCACCGTGGCCGATCCGTTCTTCATCGATCTGGGCGGCTTCTTCGATTCCCTTAACCTGCGCAAGTCCGTCGCGCCGGTTCTGAGCGCCGCGGTGGATGCAGACGACCACAGCAACTATGCACCCAATGCGCTGGCCGGCTTCAACGTCAACTCCATCGTGCTCGAAGTTCCCATCGCCATGCTCACCAGCGATGGCCAGATGCACGCCGCTAGCGATGCCGCGGCCGTCATCGGCACTTACGCCACCACCTCTCGTCAGAAGATCCAGGTACTTGGCGAGTCAGGCCGCGGCGGATGGTCGCAGGTGCAGCGTATGGGCAATCCGCTGATCAATGAAGCCGTCATCGGCACCGGTGCCAAGGATCGCTTCAGCATGTCTGACCCGATCAACGATGACCAGTTCGCCAACTTCTTCCTGAATCCGCTAGTCCCGCAGATCCTCAAATCCCTTGGTCTGCCGGTGCCGCCGGCGCCCCGAACCGACCTGCTCCCGCTCGTGCAATACATGGCGCCCATCTGCCCCGGCTGTACCGCGGCACAAGCCGGACCCGTTGCCGATCTGCTCCGCTTGAATGTCGGAATTCCGCCGACCAGTACGGCCAATGCAAAACGCCTGGGCTTCATCGCGGGCGATTCCGCCGGCTTCCCGAACGGGCGGCGCCTCACCGACGATGTGTTCGACATTGCGGTCCGCGCGCTCGAGGGCATTCTGGTCAACAGCAAGACCTACGGTACGCCGCTCGGTGACGGAGTCAATATTTCCAGTTCGCCAATCGGCGTCACGTTCCCCTTCGTGGGCGCTGCCTATAGTGGTCGCGATAGCGTTCACCAAGGGCCCGGCCAGCCCGGCTGCACGAATCAGCCGAATGGCATTTGTCCCTCCAACTAACCCGCAAACAAAAGGGGGCAGACAGGAAAAGTCTGCCCCCGAAACCACGAGGACACCATGAAATCGACCCTGCTCTTCACCCTGATGCTATGCGCGACCCTATCGTTCGCCGCCACTCCGGCCGAACAGGCCATCAAACAAGCGGCCGCGAACATCGCGACTCAGCCGTCACATTATCCCTACTACAACGACCTCGCCATGGCCTATGCCCGCCGCGCCCGTGAGACTTCGGATGCGCAGTTTTATGCCAGAGCGGACGAGACTCTGCGAAGGTCCTTCGCCATCGCACCCGGCAATTTCGAGGGCATGAAGGTGGAGGCGTTGCTGCAGTTGGAGCGCCACGAGTATGCCAGCGCACTGCAAAGCGCCACCAAGCTCAATCAGGCCGTGCCGGACGACCTATCGGTCTATGGCTACTTAGTCGACGCCAATGTCGAGTTAGGGAATTACAAAGAAGCCATAGCGGCAGCACAGTGGATGCTCGATCTGCGGCCCGGCAACAGCGGCGGACTGATTCACGCTTCCTACCTGCGCGAACTGCATGGCAATCTCGCCGGCGCGCTCGACCTGATGCGCATGGCGTATGAGGCCACTCCCCCATCGGAAACCGCGGACCGCGCCTGGATGCTGGCCCAAACTTCGCACCTGGAATTGCTCGCAGGCGGCCTGACGCAGGCCGAGTCGGACGCCAACAGCGCGCTGCGCACGTTCCCCGACGATCGCCACGCGCTGGCAGCCCTGGCCAAGGTGCGCGTTGCCCAAGGCCGCTACGGCGATGCCGTTTCCCTTCTCCGCCAACGCTACCTGGCCGCACCTCACCCCGAGAATCTTTATGCGCTAGCCGAAGCGCAGGAGCTTGCCGGCCAGCATGAAGATGCGCAAGCGTCGTTCCGGAAGTTCGAAACCCTGTCGCTCACAGAGACCGAGTCGCCCGATAACTCCAACCGCGAACTCGTATCCTACTACGTGGATCACGCCGGCGATCCAGCGAAGGCGCTCGAAGTTGCCCGCCGTGAAATCGCGCGGCGTCACGATGTCTTCACCATCGATTCGTACGCCTGGGCACTGGCCGCCAATAAGGAATATGCTGAGGCAAACCGCCAGCTGCAGACGGCCCTCGCGGTGGGAGTGAAGGATCCGGCGATTCTCTACCATGCAGGCTCCATCGCTTTGCATCTGCGCGAGGACCAAAAGGCGGAAGCGTTTTTGAAAGACGCAGCGGCGCGCCACGCCAGCGAAGGGCGCGCACATGAATAACCTCACAGCAACCGACGTGGCGCAGACTCTCAGTCTGCTGCGCTGAGACTAGACTCAGGACTCCTGATGTCTACCCGTGTGATGCCGTCATCCCAGGAACCAGACTGAGCTGGTTTATTGGCGACGACAATCAGTATTACTTTCCTGAGACCATCCGAGTCTGAAGAGTAGCACGACTCCAGAATCTACCTCCCAACATCAAAACCTTTTGAATCAGGT
>Ga0182030_10008055_pt1 | contig 21885 bp, 13 predicted proteins | sample 812S3MmetaG_FD_121299 | JGI IMG/M metagenome (GOLD analysis project Ga0182030, IMG submission 121299) | Permafrost microbial communities from Stordalen Mire, Sweden - 812S3M metaG (Illumina Assembly) | ecosystem: Environmental > Terrestrial > Soil > Wetlands > Permafrost | place: Sweden... | reverse complement strand
GACCCACGACGCTGTCCACATAGTCTCCATTCACAGTGCCAAGGGGCTGGAGTGGCCGGTCGTGATCCCGATAAACCTGGTGACAGCCATGCGATCCGCTGCTGGAGTTCTTCACCGGGCGACGGACGATACTTTACATTTCGGCCTGAAAACATTAAACCCGCCGGAGTACGAATTGCTCAAGGAAGTTGAGAACCGAGAGCTCGGCGAAGAACGCATTCGCCTACTTTACGTTGCGTGCACCCGCGCCCGAGACCTGCTCGTCTTTCCAGACTATTTGGGTAAGTTGGGTAACTGCTGGCACAAGCAGGTGGATTTGCAACTGCACCATCTCCCCGAGTTCACGAGTTTGCACCTGACGGAAGGAGAGCGCAAGCCAACGGCACCACCGCTAAATGAACAGACACCGGAGGTCTTCCGCCAAGAGGCGCTGAAACTTGTAGAACGAACAAGGAATATCCAGTGGATCCAGCCGAGCCAAGTCGAAATCGAGGAGGTCCCCCTACCCGTACCTCCGGACGACGAATTGGCTGAACCCACTCCGGATGTCCGCGGTAGCGCCGTCCGGGGGAGGGTCTTGCACAAAATGATGGAGGAGATCCTTTTGGGCGAAACCGGGGATGACGAAACCGGTATCCGGACACGAGCTGCTGAACTGCTTCGGCAGCTTGGAGAAGATGATCATACTGATTCGTCGGAGGGCCCATCATCTCGGGAAATCGCTTCCACAATCGGCCGTACCCTTCAATTGCCAATCGTGGCAAAGTGTCGTCCAACGTTGCAACCGGAGCTAGCAGTGTTCCAGCTCCGGGCTGCTGTAAACGGCAACCTCACAGCGACAACTGGCATCGTCGATGCGATTACCCAAGGGAAGGATGGTGGTCCAGAGGTCGTTATCGACTGGAAAAGCGATGTGGCACCTGCACCCGAGACGCGCCAACACCACGCTGCTCAAGTTCGCGAGTATCTGGATTGTAGTAAAGCGGAGCGCGGATTGGTCGTATACATGACGACGGGCGAAGTACAGGAAGTTGTTAAAAGAACCTAGGCCGGAGAGGTTTCCGGTTAGACGATTAGGCTGCAAAGGGGGAAGGTCGGTTGTTGTTTTTGGTCCTGTTCGGACGTTGCTCTCCCGGTATTTCGCACGATCAGTCGCGGCCTTTACTCACGCGGCATCCCTTTGCACCGGCAATCTGATGGCTTTGCGCGTTCGCCCGCAATTAGCAGAGCTTGTTTGCAGGTTCACCGATATGGTGTAACGTGGTGAATTACCCAGAGGTTCATCCATGAAGAAGACGAACGTAAATGGAAAGAGCATGAAGATGCCAAGCACTCCCGCGGTTCGAGCATCGATCAGTTTCCCACCGGCTCTTTACGAAACTCTCGAAGATATTGCGAAGCAAAAGAAGGTGTCGATGGCTTGGGTCGTGCGGGACGCGGCGGAGAGGTACATCGCCAGCGAAGCAAAAGAGGAAACGCGAAGAATATGATCCGCCTCCAAGACCTCCAGCCGACCGTCAGCGAATTTTCCTTTGCGCTACGGCAGTGGGAGATTCACTTGTCATGATGAAATTAGAAACTCTCAAGGCTGGAATATCGCTGGTTGGCATCGAACCCAGCTTGATTGCTACCGTAATCGCCGTAGTGCCTATCGGCGATGGTGCTGTGCAGATCCTCTACAAGACCCCGGATGGGACTATTAAAGAAAGGTTGCTGAGCCACGCGGACGAGGCGAGCATCAACATTGCCACAGTCGAGTGCCCATGGGCATTCGATGGTAACGGCGATGAATTCAAACTGGCCGTCGAGGCGAAGCGCATTGACCTTGCTTTTCTGTTTGACCCAATGATGGCCGTCCACACATCAAACGTGGACCCGCTTCCGCATCAAATCACGGCCGTCTATGAATCCATGCTGCCGAGGCAACCGTTGCGTTTTGTTTTGGCGGATGATCCTGGTGCGGGTAAGACGATTATGGCCGGTCTCTACATGCGCGAGTTAATCATGCGGGCCGACGCTCGACGCATCCTCGTTGTCGCTCCGGGCAGCCTCGTGGAGCAGTGGCGCGATGAACTGTTTGAGAAGTTTGGCTTGGAGTTTCGCATCTTTTCCAAAGAACTCGAAGCTGCTTCACCCAGCGGCAATCCCTTTGCCGACCACGACCACCTGATTGTCCGGCTTGACCAAATGTCGCGTAACGAAGATTCTCAGGAGAAGCTCTGCCTCGCTTCATGGGATTTGGTGGTGTTCGACGAAGCCCACAAGCTTTCTGCGCATTTCTTTGGGCGGGAAATGAAGCGTACGAAACGGTTCAACTTCGCCGAGAAAATCGGGCAACATACGCGCCACCTACTGCTGATGACCGCCACGCCCCATAACGGCAAGGAGGAGGATTTCCAACTTTTCCTCTCGTTGCTCGATTCCGATCGCTTCTTTGGCAAGTTCCGCGACGGCGTCCACAAAGTGGATTGCTCGGACCTTATGCGCCGGATGGTGAAAGAGGAGATGGTGAAGTTTGACGGCACTCCCCTCTTTCCTGAACGCAGGGCCTACACCGTAAACTACAAGCTATCCGACATAGAGGCCGCCCTTTATGAATCCGTGACCCACTACGTGCAGACGGAAATGGGAAAGGCCGACCAGCTTGATGGTTCGCGCAAAGGCTCTGTCGGCTTCGCCCTCACCGCTCTCCAGCGCCGGCTCGCGTCAAGCCCCGAGGCCATATTCCAATCGCTCAAGCGACGCAAGGAACGTCTGGAACGACGCCTTCGCGAGGAGAGGCTGGGCATCCGCGGCCAACAAATCCTAGCCGAGACGCTTGCCGATGTTCCGGAGGACGACGAGGATCTCAACGCCGAAGAGCAGGAGAGCCTCGAAGAAACCCTGGTCGATCAGGCCACCGCCGCCAGCACCATCTCTGAGTTGGAGCAGGAGATTGTCATCCTCCAGGGACTTGAACACCAGGCCAAGGCTGTCGTCGCATCTGGGCAGGACCGCAAATGGGACGAGCTTTCCCGTATCCTACAAAACAATCCTGACATGCGCGACGCCGATGGCCGCCTGCGTAAGCTCATCATCTTTTCCGAGCACCGCGACACACTAAATTATCTCCACCAGAAAATCGGCGGAGTGCTCGGCGATACTGGCGATACTGATTCCATCGTCACCATCCACGGAGGTACCCATCGCGACGAACGCCGCCGGATTCAGGCGATCTTTCGCTCCGACCCCGAAGTGCGTGTGCTGGTCGCCACGGATGCCGCCGGTGAAGGCGTGAATCTTCAGAACGCCAACTTGATGGTGAACTACGACCTCCCATGGAATCCAAATAGGCTCGAACAGCGCTTCGGACGCATTCACCGCATTGGCCAGCAGGAGGTCTGCCATTTGTGGAACCTTGTCGCCAATGAAACTCGTGAGGGTGATGTCTATTTCCGCCTCCTTGAAAAACTTCGGGTCGAGAGTGATGCCCTCAATGGCCGCGTCTTCGACATTCTTGGCGAAGTCTTCGAGGGCATTAGCCTCAAGGATCTCCTCCTCGAAGCTATCCGATACGGCGATCAACCGGAAATCCGTGCTCGGCTTGGCCAGCGTGTTGAAAACGCCTTCGACCACGACAATCTTCGAGGCATCCTCGACCGTAACGCTCTCGCGCAGGAAACCATGAGCGCCGAGCGCCTGTTCGCTGTGAAGGAGGAGATGGAAAAGGCCGAGGCCCGCCGCCTGCAGCCATTTTTCGTGCGTTCCTTTTTTTTGAAAGCTTTCGACGCACTGGGCGGTTCCATTCATCCGCGAGAGGCCGCCCGCTTCGAGATCACGCATGTTCCGGCCTCCATCCGCGAGCGCGACCGTATCATCACCGGCCGTAACCGCCGCGAACTTGCTCCCGTCCTCAAGCGTTACGAGCGCGTCTGCTTCACTCGCGAAGCTGTCCGGCCACTCGACAAGCCAGGCGCGGCCTTTGCCGCAATGCTCCATCCGGGACACCCGCTGATGCTCGCCGTAAGCGACCTGCTGTTGGAACAGCACGGCAACCTCCTCCGCCAGGGCACTATTCTTGTCGACCCTGCCGATGATGGCGAGGAGCCGCATCTGCTCTTCTTGCTCACCCACGAGATCAAATCCGGCGATGGCCAGGTTCTCTCTAAGCGCCTACAGTTTGTCCGCGTCGCTACGGATGGATCTGCCACCTTTGCGGGCTGGGCACCGCACCTCGATCTGGAGGCCCTCGCGTCGGCCGACCGTGCGCTGCTGAAGGATGTGCTTTCCGCGCCTTGGATTCGCGCCGACCAGGAGCAGCGGGCGCTCGCCCTCGCAGCTGTTACGCTAGTGCCGGAACATTTTAAGGAAGTTGCCGAACGTCGGATCGCTCATGTGGATAAGACCCTCGCCGCCGTCCACGAACGCCTTACCAAGGAAATCGCCTTCTGGTCTGACCGCTGGATCAAGCTCAAAGAAGATCAGGAAGCTGGCAAGGACGTGCGATTGAACCTTGAAAACGCGCGCCGCACGGTCACTGATCTCGAAGGCCGCCTTGAGAATCGAAAGAAGGAGCTGCTATCGATGCGGCACGTCACCTCTGCCACACCCGTGGCTCTGGGTGGCGCGCTTGTTGTTCCCATCGGCCTGCTCCGTCGCCTGGGCGGCGAATCTCCTACGGAGTATGGTTCCGTGTTTTCGACCGACGCCGTCGCACGTGCTCGCGTCGAAAAACTCGCCATGGATGCTGTTCGCCATGCCGAGGAAGCACGCGGCTGCCGCGTGGTGGATGTGTCCGCCCAGAAATGTGGCTGGGATATTACTTCCTATCCGCCCGCCGTGGACGGCATGCAGCCGGAAACACTTCATATCGAGGTTAAAGGGCGCGTTCAGGGTGCAAGCACGGTCACTGTCACCCGCAACGAAATGTTGTACGCACTCAACCAGGCGGACAAGTTCCGACTGGCTATTGTCCTTGTGGGGGAGGACGATACTGTGGAAGGCCCGCAGTACCTGTGCAACCCGTTTCAGTCCGAACCCGGCTGGGGCGTTTCTTCAGTCAATTATGACCTCGGCGAACTCTTAGCACGGGCGCGGAAAGATCCGAAAGGAAACTTCTAGATGCATCTCCAGCAAACGAAAAGAGCGAGCAGGGGCACAGGCGGTCCACAGTACTATTTTCATGACCTGACTGATCCCGTCAAGACATTCTTGCGAAAGAAGGGAGCCGTGCGCGTTGCTCTTGTCACTCCGTACGGCGCAACCAAGTCCGAGTATTTCGCTGTCAGCGCAGACCGTAAATTGGATGGGACGCAGCGTCCCGTTGCGGGCGGTGTAGGGCACGACAGGATACAGCAGGGTTTAGCCGCAGAAAGCATCGGAGAGTCCATCAGAATCTGGTACCAGCTTCCTCCGGGGGACTTCGAGCGAATCAACGTTGATTTAGAAATCAGGGATGACGTTTTTTACCTGACGCCACTCGGATTCAAGTACGCAAATAGGCCGAAAACCAAAGTGATCCCTAGAATCGACAGGCCGCTCACGTTTACGAGTACGTACGCAAGTCCATTTTGGATCGAGCAAATGGTCTACATCAATAAGCAGAAACCGGGAATTGTTGGCTGGGCACTCGACGAAATTTGCCGGGTAGTCAAGGACCACTTACCCTCGACTCGCCTCGCGCATATCCAAGAGCCCGATCTATTGAGAGTCTCTGGGCCGCTGAAACACCTCGGCATGATTCTTGGTGGTTATGTCGGGAAGGGATATGACTGTGTAACCGAGTTCCGATTTCGGAATCTACCAGCGTATTCGGTTCCGGTTGAAATAAAGCGGGACAGTGCTGGCTTCCTCTATCAGCAAAAGAAGTATGGAAAGGAAGAGTTGTCACGTGCCGTGGTGCTTTGCGCTATCCACAAACACAAGCAAATGCCATTCCATATCGACGTGATTGAGCTTGGGGCCCTCTGCGCACACGCTCAAAAGTTCCCGTTATCAGGCAGAATATGAGCGCACGCGCGAAAATCGAACTGCTCCAGCAGCCAGCTCCAACAAACTCCCACTTCATCCGAGTGCTTCTGGTGCATTTCGTCCGCAACTATCGCCTGAAGATCCTCACGGAAAAAGGAACACACGCCTGATGGAGTATCCCATAAAATCACCCCGTAAACTCATCGAGGTGGCACTCCCGCTTGACGCTATTAACATAGAGGCCGCGCGGGAAAAATCTATCCGCCACGGTCATCCGTCAACGCTACACCTATGGTGGGCTCGCCGTCCATTGGCGGCGGCTAGGGCAGTTCTTTTCGCTCAGTTCGTCAATGACCCAGGCTACCAACAGGGCGGAGGCTTCAGATACGGAAAGAACAAGAAGGAAGCTGCCGACGAGCGGAAGCGTCTCTTCAAGATTATTGAAGATCTCGTATTGTGGAACAACACCAACAACGAGGAGATCCTGCGGCGCGCTCAAGATGAAATCGTTCGCTCGTGGCGCGAGGTGTGCGATCTAAACAAGGACCACCCCCAGGCGACTGACCTATTCAACCCCGACAAACTGCCCGCACTGCACGATCCATTTGCAGGTGGTGGTACGATTCCGCTGGAAGCGCAGCGTCTCGGTCTGGAAGCGCGGGCCTCCGATCTCAACCCCGTCGCGGTCCTAATCAACAAGGCCATGATAGAGATCCCTCCAAGGTTTGCTGGGCGTCCCCCAGTGAGCTTGGCGGCCCAAACTGCCGAGGGTCTTGCGGCGGACTTGGGCTTGGAGCGGCATTGGCCACAAATGTCGGGGCTTGCTCATGACGTTCGCTATTACGGCAAATGGATGCAAAGGGAGGCGAAAGAACGTATTGGTCACCTCTACCCACCTGTCGAGATAACAGCGGAGCTAGCTAAGGAGAACCCGGACCTACTGGCTCTGGTCGGACAGAAGCTTACAGTCATCGCGTGGCTGTGGGCGCGCACGGTCAAAAGCCCCAACCCTGCGTTTTCCCATGTTGACGTGCCTCTGACTTCTTCATTCATACTGTCAAGCAAACAGGGACAAGAGGTTTATGTGCAGCCAGTCCTCGACCGCGGCTCCTATCGCTTTGCGGTGAAAGTTGGTACGCCCCCGCCAGAGGCACAGAACGGGACTAAGTTAGGACGAGGCGCGAGTTTTCGCTGTCTGCTATCAGACACTCCAATTGACAGAAACTATATTCAAGCAGAGTTTGTCGCAAAGCGCACAGGTGCGTCTCTAATGGCCGTTGTTGTAGAGGGACCCGCCGGTAGAGCATACATCGCGCCGACAAGAGAGATGGAAGATCTTGCGCGCTCAGCGAACCCCAAGTGGCGTCCTGAAGCCGAAATGAACCAAGACAGTCAAGATCTCCTGAGTGGTCGGGGATATGGCTTTAAATATTGGCATGAACTTTTCACTCCGCGCCAACTAGTTGCCTTAACAACGTTGAGTGATTTAGTACGTGAGGCCCACGAACGCGTTCGCGAAGATGCCCTTGCCGCTGGCATGTCTGACGACGCCTTGGGCCTAGACGCCGGGGGTACTGGTGCAACCGCATATGCTGATGCATTGGCTGTGTACCTTGCCTTCTGCCTTGACAAGGCGACTTTGACGAACACGACTCAAGCCACTTGGCAGAAGGACCCAGATCGCCTGACACAGGCGTTTGGTCGTCAAGCCATTCCAATGATCTGGGACTACGCAGAAGCGAACCCGCTTTCCGACGCGGGTGGAGGCTTTGGGATCACTGCCCACGCGGTCGCGAAGGTGCTGGAACGGTTGCCAGCAGCAGCAATACCGGGCACTGCAGTTCAAGAAGACGCCGCCAGCAAGACTAGGTCAACTCACCTGCACGCAGTCTCAACGGACCCTCCGTATTACAACAACATCTCCTATGCTGACTTGTCGGACTACTTTTATGTGTGGCTACGGCCTACGCTCCTGCCGATCTTCCCGACTCTCTTCGCGACAATGTCTGTACCCAAGGTCGAGGAATTGGTCGCAACACCTCATCGGCACGGCGGAAAAGAGGCGGCGGAAGCTTTCTTTTTGGAAGGCATGACTCAGGCTATGCATAATCTAGCTCTTAACGCACATCCGGCATTCCCTATCACGATTTACTATGCCTTCAAGCAGTCGGAATCAGAGCGGGAAGGCACAGCCTCGACAGGCTGGGAAACATTTCTCCAAGCGGTTATCAGGGCGGGATTTGCTCTCACGGGTACCTGGCCGATGCGCACCGAACTGGTAGGAAATCTCAAGAAAAACGTTAGCGCTCTTGCCTCAAGCGTTGTGCTCGTGTGCCGCAAGCGTCCAACGGACGCTCCAACAATCTCTCGCCGAGGCTTCCTCCGCGAGTTAAATTCTGTACTGCCCGAGGCACTAGATGAAATGACCAAAGGCTCCGGTGACGACCGTTCACCCGTTGCCCCGGTCGATCTGTCACAGGCCATTATCGGACCGGGCATGGCAGTATTTTCTAAATACTCTGCCGTACTGGAAGCCGACGGCTCCCCCATGAGTGTCCGTACTGCGCTCCAGCTCATCAACCGCTTCCTGGCTGAGGACGATTTCGATTCCGACACACAGTTCTGCCTGCACTGGTTTCAGCAATACGGCTGGGGTGAGGGCCGGTTTGGCGATGCCGACACATTGTCTCGTGCCAAGGGCACGAGCGTTGACGGCGTACGCGATGCGGGCGTGATCGAATCCGGTGGTGGTATCGTCCGCTTACGCAAGTGGTCAGAATACCCCACGGGCTGGAAGCCGCGGACCGATATGCGCCAGCCAGTGTGGGAAGCGCTACATCAACTCGTCCGCGTATTTAAGTCGGAAGGAGAGAACGGCGCAGGAGCAGTCTTGGCTGCCGTTCGAGCCAAGGCCGAGGCAACTCGTCAGCTTGCCTATCGCCTTCACACTCTCTGTGAACGCCAAGGCTGGGCCGAGGATGCGCGCGCCTACAACGAACTGATTACGTCGTGGAGTGGCATTGAAGCCGCTGCCAACGAGGTACCAACGGAAAAAACACAAGGCAGCCTCTTTGAATGACATGTCATTAAACTGGAGCATAGATCGATGAAACCGTGGCGCGAAATAGCCGTTCCGCATCCCGACGTGCTCGAAGGCACGTTTCTTCAATCGGAGTTCGCCGCGGACATCACTGCCGTGCACACCGGGAAGGCAACCCCTGAGTACCAGGATGCGACAGCCTTTTTCCAGCGCACCTTCATTACGGAAGGCATGAGGTTGTTGCTCATCTCGGTCGCCCGGCGTTTGAACGGCCAGGGCGGCGACCCCGTGATCCAATTGCAAACAGCTTTCGGCGGCGGCAAGACCCATACCATGTTGGCGGTCTATCATTTGGCCACTCGTCAGTGCCCGCTTAAGGATCTGCCAGGCATCCCCGATCTGCTTGATCATGCCGGCATGATGGACGTGCCCAAAGCGAGAGTTGTGGTACTCGACGGCACTGCCCGTGCACCTGGGCAAGCATGGAAGTATGGCAAACAAGTCATCAACACGTTGTGGGGTGATCTGGCTTGGCAACTCGGTGGTGACGAAGGTTATGCGCTGGTGAAAGACGCCGATACGACCGGAACATCACCCGGCAAGAACGTCCTGAAAACCTTGTTAGAGACATATGCGCCGTGCGTTGTGCTTGTGGATGAGCTCGTGGCTTATATTCGCCAGTTTCCAAATGGCCAGACTTTAAGCGGTGGAAGCTACGACAGCAATCTGTCTTTTGTGCAGGCGCTAACCGAAGCTATCAAACTAGTGCCGAACGCGATCCTGCTCGCATCTTTACCGGAATCGGACATCGAGGCCGGGAGTAATCGCGGAATAACGGCGTTGCAAGCACTGGAGAAGACCTTCGGCCGGTTGCAGGCGCTATGGAAGCCAGTCGCGACCGAAGAGGCCTTCGAGATCGTCCGCCGCCGTCTCTTCGAACCGGTACGCGATGCCCATGCCCGCGACGCTGTATGTCGAGCCTTCGCTGACGCCTACGTAACCGAGGGCGCTAAGATGCCGTCAGAAACGCAGGAAGCACGGTACTTTAATCGCCTGGTGCAGGCTTACCCCATTCATCCGGAAGTTTTCGATCGCCTTTACGAGGACTGGACGACTCTTCAAAGCTTCCAGCGAACGCGCGGGGTACTGAAGCTGATGGCGAAGGTGATCTACCGGCTTTGGAAGGATCAAAATCAGGATCTGATGATTTTGCCGGGCAGCCTACCTCTTTACGACGGCAATACGCGCAATGAGCTGACATACTATCTCGCTCCAGGCTGGGACGCTGTCTTGGAAAAGGACATCGACGGCGAAAGGGCTGAGACCACAGAACTCGAAACTAAGGAGCCGCGCTTTGGTGCCATAAATGCGGCCTGTCGAGTGGCTCGAACGATTTTCCTGGGCAGCGCACCCTCCGCTGCTGGAATGCAGAAGGGGGTCGTTCGCGGTCTGGATCGCGCCCGTGTGCTGCTAGGTTGCTTGCAGCCAGGCCAAGCGTCTTCAACGTTCTCCGACGCACTCAATCGATTGGCTGACCGCCTACATTACCTCAACTCCTCTGGCGATAAGACAAAAGACGCAACACGATTCTGGTTTGACACTCGCGCCAACCTGCGTCGGGAAATGGAAGACCGGAAGGGACGGTTCAGCGACCAGAATGAGGTGCGTGACAAGCTGTCCGATGTACTGCGCAAGCTCATGCCCGGAGCGTCATTCTTCCAGGGCACTCACATCTTTACGCCTCACGCGGATGTCCCAGATGACGGCGCACTGCGCCTGGTGGTTTTGCCACCAGACAAGTTTTACACCAAGCAAGAGATGCGCGTAGCTTCCGATGAGGTCATGGAATTTATACGCAACCACGGCGAAAAGCCGCGTTACCGTGGAAATAGGCTTATTTTTATTGCCCCCGAACATGCCTCCTTGCCGCGTGTGCGCGAGTGCGTCCGCACAGCACTTGCCTGGAACTCTATCGTCTCGGATGTCAAAGAAAAACGGCTGAACATCGACGGCCTCCAAGAGGAACAAGCAAAGAAAGAACTCCAGTCCGCCGAAGACGTGCTGCCTAGGGTTGCCCGTGAGTGCTACAAGTGGCTCCTCTGCCCGGTGCAGACCACCCCTGCGGATCGCCAAGCCAGCATCGAAGCGTTTTCGCTGAACACAAGTGGCTCAGCTTTGGGCGCTGAAATCCAGCGGGTGTGTCACGACAATGAGCTGGTTATAAGCGCGTGGTCTCCAATACATTTGCGCGACACGCTGAAGAAGCTTTACTGGAAAGATGGCAAAGACGCCGTGGGCGCAATGGCCTTCTGGGAGGACATGCAGCGCTACCTCTATTTGCCACGTCTAGATGACCAGCATGTGTTGGAACAGGCCATCAGTAAGGGTGCTGGCAGTAAAGACTTTTTCGGCACCGCCTATGGTCAAACCGGGGATGTTTTTGATGGGTTCAAGTTCGGCGATGCCAATGTGCAATTCGATGACACTCTCCTGTTGATCGAGCCCGAGGCTGCGCGCCGATATGAAGCGGACCTGTCCGTAAGTCTGAAGCCAGGTGCCGGCCTCGTCGACGGGGTCACTCCTCAACCGACCGGGGTGCCTGGTCAGTCTGCTTTGTTCCAGCCCCCGGTGGGCGCACCGGACGCCGTTGCAACAATGGGCTCAGGAAAACCAAAATCTTTCTATGGCTCGGTCGAAGTAAGCCCGGCGACCGCGAAGATGCGACTGGTGCAACTGGCAGAAGAAATTATCAGCAATCTTGTGGCTGATCCTCTGGCAGAGCTCAAGATCACGGTGGAAATTAACGCCAATTTTCCCAATGGCGCGACTGACCAGATCAAGCGCGCGGTATCTGAGAATGCAAAGAGCCTAGGATTCAAAACCTCGACGTGGGAGTGAGATATCCAAGATTTTCCCCGGTAGCGCTGTGTTCATCAAGGTCTTCCTTCCCGGTGAAAAGCTCACACCGAGATGAGGAAGGCGTCGGCACATTCGTAGTGCCAGTTTGTCCTTGTGCTTGTTTCAAACTTTTCGAGAACGCAGCCTGGTGCTTGCGGCGCCCGCCCGGAGTTGTAAAACACCCTCCTCTCACTAGTTATCTCACCTGTCAGCGAGCAGAACAGTGGAAGGTAATCCTTGCCGCCAAGGAAAACGATCTCCTCCTTTGTGTCATCAGGCAGCATGCGAAAATCTTGGTAGCACTCTGATTTTCTACGGCGCTTGTATCCTTGCGCACTCGGGCTGTAGGTAATGTCGTAATACGGCGTCAGAAAATCCGCCCGGATCAGGCCCCAGCCTGCCGACAGAATATAGACTTTCTGACGACCAAATCGCTCTACGAGGCGCCCCTACATTTGGTTCTGATAGAGCTGATACGCGGGATAGAGACGGAGCGGGTTATCGCCGGCTCTCTCGTTGTATTCCAGCAGCACATCTCTCCATGACTTCCCGCTGCCGGACAAATCATCCGGCCGGGCATATATAGCCGTGCTGTCGACCGGGGCGGATTCAGGCTCGGCGACAAAACCAACCGGCCTGCTGCCAGCCGACACCCGCCGTCCGGCATTAGGTCGTTTGGTCGCGGCACACTGGATGACGACGATCATGACAGCCCGCCCGTTCCTGATGCCAGCCGGTCTAGTTCATCGAGAAAAGCAGGATCATAGTTTTCATCGACATGATTCGAATTCCAGAGCCCCGAAATTCTTACCCGTTCCCTGTTGCAGTGGTGCCCGAGCCAAGTCTCCGATGGCGGATCGAGCGGAGGCCTATTGTAGTTGCTGAGCAGGGCTATCGAGTTCCTCTCGATATAGCCGCGGCGGCTTTGTGGCCCGGCTTCATCTCCAACCGAGAGCCACAGAAACGGCATCTTCCCGATGACTTGGCTGACTTCGTACTCCAAAGCGCGTTCGTTATTTCTCACGTCACCGTTCGTGGTGTTTCCATCGCCCCAGGTCGGAAAATCACTCCCGTCGCGATCTATCAAAGCCGTGCCGACAATGAGTCTGAAGATCGAGCCCCTGTGATTGCCGCCGCCGGTGCGTGGCGGGCCTTTGTGCTGGGATAGACGCGTCCAGAGTTTAGTACCGGCCCCCGCTTTCAGGGCGTGCGTTCCGATTCTGACCATCCTCGGGCCGTTCCCCGTATCCGTCCTGCTCTCGCCGAGTTCCCGAAAGAAGTACACGCCTCGCTCAGGCCAGCCCGTACGGCCAGAACAATCTGCAAGCCTGCGCGCACCGCCGATCCTCCTCTCGTGCTCGTCCAGTATTGAGTAGAACCTTGCCAGATGTTCAAGTCGTTCGTTGCTCATGTTTTCTTTCGCCCGTTCCTGTCCGAACTTACGGGATGTGCGTTCGAACGGCAGAGTCGAGCCGCCGGTGAATCAGGGATATCGTTGTCAGAATGTCGAGTGCGTCCTGCTCTGTGATGTTCCAGTGAATCTTTGGAGCATGCGCTGTGGTGTTGCGGAACGCCCCAAATAATCCTTTAATGAGATTCATCAGACCGGAATGCTCGTTGCGCTCGCTTTCGGTCCGCAGGGAATTGAAGGCAAGGCGCGGACAGCCGGCCTTCCCGATGCCCAGAGCTTCATCAACCAGTTGAGAACCGTCCGAGCCCAGCCCGGTTTTCTGACGTAGCTTTTCCGCAATGCTCTTCGCCGCCTCAAATACCGCATGGAAGTAATTGTCGACGAGAAGTTCTGCGCGGCAGAAATTCAGCACGTCAGCATGTACCTTCCGCTCGACAAGCGCCTTCCGAAGGGCGCTCGCCATCGCCTCCGCCTCCGTCAGTGTCCGCGCGGTTGTAACCGGACGCAGTCTGCCGTCCTCGCCGAGGGAAAGACCGCTGAAGGCCAGAACGCCGTTGAGCTTTGCTCTTTCCGATTCAAAGTAGTCCCGGTGGCCCACGTGGCGCACCGGATTCATGACATGAGTGACAAATCCCAGGATGTTGTTGGCACAACCATCGGAGTTTTGCTTCGCGGCGAGCGCCGCATAGAGGCGATGCCGCTTGGTCATCTGCGGTATCGGATCAGGAAATCCGTATTCCCGCAAGAACCGTCCGATCTCGGACCCGGTCAGTCCAGTGCTCGTATCCCCGAGAATATCGGAGAGCGCCTGCAGATTAGGTTCGTCGAATTTCGGTATCGCGGCCACGCAAAAAACTCCCTATGATTAATTCGCTTTTGATTATGGCGATGTTAGGCGCCAAACTCGCTGTCGGTAAGATCGACTGGTAACCTGATACTCCGCTGTCCTGTTTTCGCCGTGTTCGCTGATCTCTTTCATCTTCCAGTTTTAAGATCTATTCGCTGTCGCCCGCTTTCGCAAGCTCACGATCGACTTCTTCCGCCCCTCCGGGATCTTGTCTATGGCTGATTCGGCTAACTGGACTCAAATCAATTTGTAGCTCTGCTACGACCCCGGCGCGCTGGTCTTCGGGAATCTGGGCCAGTAGATATGTAATCAAGTCCTCCTGCCGGCTCTGGCCGAAGACCATGCGGTAGATCGCCAGCGCACGGCGCAGTCCGTACAGGCGTTCTACCTCACGGCTGAACGGCAACGCGGGGACATGCCGCTCGATCTTTGCCTCGCCGGGAAACAGCCAGTAAGGCACAAGATCATTTTCCTGCACCGGCCGCCCGGTGCGACCCATCTCAAAAGCAGTCTCCCACACATCCGGGTCGCCGTCGCGCAAAGCATTGGCCGCAAACGCCGCCGCGACATTCTTGCGGACGGCGTGTCCTTTATAGCGATGTATGCGGCCTTCACGCTGTTCCAGATCGACGGGGTTCGACGGCAGGTTCCAGTGGGTGACGGCGTGACAGTAATGGTGAAAATCAAGACCCTCCTGCCCGACCGAGGTTGAAACCAGCACAAACGGCCAGAATGGCGAGTTGAACGCCGCGCGCACGCGCTCCTTGCGTGTTGCCGGAGACGAGCCATCGAAGACGAGTGGCGCTTCTTCGTCCGAGCGGTCATCACCAAAACGCATGGCGAAGCGAAGACGCATCGGGTCAGTCTTGATGTCTATTTCGCGGGCATAGCGTGGCGCCGTGACTTCATCGATGCGCAGCGATGCAGCGCGGATTGTGAGCGCCGCAATGAGTTCCGCGCCGATCTTATCCGCGATCACCACTGGCGACAGCGCGACAACACCGAGCGACTCCCGGAGCAGATGCGCGTATTCATCGAGCACGGCCTGGAGCCCGCCAGCATGCGCGTATTCCAGAACACGTTCCCAGTAAGGCTCGCCTCGAAACTCCGTGCGGACCGCCTCGATGACCTCAGCATGATTGAAAAGGCTGAGAAACGCTCTTCCCGAACGTGCCGCGATATCACGCAGAGGCAGGCACGTCGCGGGGTCCGTGCGGCTTGCGCGCGCGTAGGCGCGCATCGCGGCCGTCGCAGGAGCGGCTGAGGCCGCGAGAGCCAGAACATTGAAAAGATCGTCCGGGGGCGTGCCGAGATGGTCTTTTCCGCTGCGAACGGAGTTGAGGGTCTGCTTCGCATGTTCGACATGGCTGGACCAGCCGTCATCTTCGTCGCCCGCTTCCGTGCCCGCCCATGTCTGCGCCAGCTCCGCGCGCTCCCACCATTCTTCCGCCGCGGCCGGGAATTCCGCGTAGTCTAGCAGCATCGGCGCAAGCCAGTACCAGCGATCATCGGTGCCGGTCGTGGGCTCTTGAGCGATCCCGGCCTTCTCAATCAAGCCCTTTATGCGAACGGCGAACTGCGCGAGCACCTCTGTCGCAGTCAGACGCGCACCCCGCGCTAACTCTCGCGGGTCGCAGTCACGTGCAAACGCAAGACAGGGGTAGATGAGCAAGAGCACGGGCAGACCGGTGAGCCGTTCGTCGGATATCGTAAAGCGCAACAATCCGCGCTGCTTTTTCCAGTCGTCCTGCGTCAACTGGGCACGGGGATGGGCTGCCCGCATCATGCGCCGCTCCGCTTCGTACGAAACGAGCGACGCGACGGCGCGTGGAACCATGTGCCAGGCGGAAAAGACGAGCCGTTTTGTTGCACTGGCCAATTCAGGCGCGGCAAAGGGACCCTCAGGAGCGTAGTAGCCAAGCGACGGCGGCATCCAGAGCAGCCGCCACATTCCGCGATCGACGGTTTCAGAGAGCAATTCGCGCAGACGCGGATTCGCGGGCTCAATCGGCTTGTAGGTGCGCGCGCAGTCCAGATCGAGAAATGTCTCCGGGAACTGCCGCACTAAGCCCACCATCTTGTCTTTTTCGGGCGCGTCCTTGAAGGCCCGCTTCAGGGCATAGTTATCCATGAAATTGAACAGATACGGCGCCGACTTCCAATATTCGACGACATCCCCCTCGTCCACCGCGTCGGCAACGCACTGCGCACCCAGAAACGCGCGAACATCGACGGCATGGAGCGAGGCGTCGGCCGGCGGCGCGTCCAGAAGCATTCCGCCACGCATGTTCGACGACGCGAGGCGTTCCGTCCGCGCCATCACCCGGCACAGACGCTGCTGGAGCGCGGTTTTTGCTTTCCGCAGTCGCGTCAGCCCGTCTTGCGTCATGACAGCGGGCAGAGCAGCGCGATATTCCGCCAATATCTCCTTGCAGCCGTCCGCATTACTGTTTTCCAGAAAACGCAATAATTCGAGGAAATCACCGTAGTGATCGTCATTGGTCTCGTGATGAAGACTCAGACCGCGATACGGCGTGGCCGAGAGCAGAAGAACGCGGGAGCCCCGGCCCGCCTCCGAATCAAACAGGCCGCGCGCAAGGTCGCCCGCGTCCGAATCTTCATTCAGGAGATGTTTGAAACGCTGAAACTCATCCAGAATGATTAAGTCCGGCTCCAGTGTCGCGATACAAACGCGAGCGAGCAACCGTCGCAACTCGCCGATCCACCGCGTCCGCAACTTGGGTGCGTCCGGCGGCACCACAGAGTTGATACGGCAGAATATGCCGCGCAACTCCTCGAAGCGCGTGCGCAAATCCGGCTTGCCGGCGGCTATTTCTTCCTGCACCTGCTTCGCCAGGACGGAAACAAACTCCTCCGCAATCTGCTCATTCAGTTTCTCGGAGTCAAACGCATCTAGTCCCCGCTTGAAGGGAGCCGTCCCCGCATAATCCTGCATCACGTAAACCGAAGCCCGTGAGCCATGTATTCCCCATGCGCGATCGAGCAGCCAGTAAAGCAGAACCCGTTCATCCATGCGCCCGCCGCCGCCGGTCTGCTCGAAAGATGTCGCCGGGGTCAGGGCCACGAAGTTGACGCGATGGCTCCGGAGGTCCTGCATTTGGAGCGGTAGCAAGGTGAGCCGCGTTGCCTGCGCTGCTTCCTCGCATCCCGGTATTTTGAGGCGGTCTATGTTTTGGCGAGCGATGTCCGCGTTGGAACAGATATAGATCACATCAATACGGCGCGATTTGTTGCGCAACACTTCATCCCAGAGGTGATCAATTGTTCGCGCAATCACTCCGCGTGCGACGAGGGTCTTGCCCAAGCCCACTTCGTCGGCGACGAGAAACCGCCGCGTCGGGTCCGGCCCGTAGAACCGGTCAAAAACATAGTTGACGGTCGCCGTCTGGAAATCCTTCAGCCCGGCGAGAGCCGATGATGTATCGGGACGCGTGCTCATTTCGCCATCGCCTGTTGGGCAGCATCCCAGATGGGACCCCAGATTTTCTGGAAATCGTCACTGAGCAGCTCCGAACTCCCCTGCTGCTTGCGGAGAACATCGAGCAGAGATTCGACGCGTTCGAGTTGGGCCGGATTGCGATGAAGGGCACGCAGCATCGTTTCCAGCAAGTAGGGATTTTGTGGGCCGCGTTCCGAGCCGCCCCCCGGAGACTTGAGCAATCGGCGCAAGTCGCCCGAAGAAGCAGCCGCTTCATCGCCGCAGGCAAGGAGGAAGAGGATATAGCGGAGCAATTGATCGCGGTTCTCGATCAGGGAACGCACAACACGATCCTGCCGGTCTTCGGGTGCGCCATGGAGCGGAAGATTCATGACAAACACCGAGTTGCGCTCCGTCTTATCGATCTTTGCGGTAATGGAAAAGGCAATCAGAGGCGTCAGCCCCCTGTACGAGAGCCGGGGGAACACGGTTGCTTTGCCGAGTGCCTGCCCCCTCTCCGCCTGCTGTGTTATCGGCCATGCACGCATCTCGACCGCCGCTTTTGGCCAGCGCGGCGCGCTCCCCCACTCAAGCTTCAGATCGAACAGGTCTTTTTCATCTGCAGCGGTGACGACCAGCCGGGGACCAGCTGCGGCTATCGCTCTCTTCACGGCCTGGAGCACATCGTCGAGTTTCTGTGCCGTCGTGTCGGGCGGCACGGACGGCGCGTTCACGTCGTAGGCCTTGAGCAGGTCGGCAAAATTTGTCTCACCCTTCACCTGCCGGAGAAACTCCTCCACCCCGAACCGGCTCTTCTTGCCCACGAGTTCAACCATGAACTCGACGTTGTGTTGCAACGCAGGCACGGTCGCATTGCACGAGCCGCTGAATATACTCGCGTCCCAGCCGCGGTCGATGACAAACAGCTTTGCGTGCAGGCCCTCCAGCACCTCATCTTTTCCGGACGGGGCATCATCATCGGATTCATGGGCAAGTTCCAGCGCCAGATAGCTGACGCTCCTGCAACGCTGCAAGGTCTCTTGTGGCAGTTCCTGCAGAGACTCGGAACGGGATACCAGATGCGTCTCGCCGGTGTGATCCAGGAAGTCATCCACGACGGAACCTGAGATGAAAGGCGAGACGATCAGTGCCTTGTCTTGCCGTGCGCCGAAGGGCGCAACGGTTCGTCCGTCCAGCCCTGCGACCCAGAAGCGGCATTGGTCTTCATCGAAGCCTTCAGGCCAGGTGAACCGCACGCGCCGCAGTTCGTCCGCAATCTTCTCCACGCCCTGACGACGCTTGGCGGGCAGCGGTCGCAGGGCGAGACCGGGCAGCGCCGCTACCAGATCGCCCAGAGGATGATTGACGGCGATGGCATTCGAGCGGTCTGTCAGTTCGCCGTCGAGCGCGACGACAGTGTCCCAACAACGGTCGAAAGTCAGGTTGCGGCTGAGACAGAGAACGCGATACCGGATCGCGCCGTCGCCGGCGATGAAGCGCAGCGCCCATACCTTCGGGTGAAACACGCCGTCCTCGTCAGGCGCCTGCACGTCATAAATGCAGGGTTCCAGAAACGTGACCAGCGGCGGATACTTGCCGGGCAGGCGGATTTGCCCGCTCTGGCAGAAGATCGTGAATCTATCTCCGTAACGCCTTAACGCTTCCAGCAGGGCCAGCGGATCGGCAACCAGTTCGCCATCCTCATGTTCCCAGTCGAAGAAGGCGAATGACAGCGGGAGCATCAGGGCACTGATGAGATCGAGCGAATACGTCGTGCCGACGGCAAAGTCGAGCGTGCAGCCAACCGGCGGGCGGAGCAGCTCCAGCAGATGTTGTCTCTCGTCCGGCCTAAGCATCGGATGCCTCCAGGCCGTCGAAAATGTCCCCAAGCAGCCGCTGGCTTATGAACCACCTGAATTCCAGCTGGGCCGTGCCGGAATCGCCGGTCCACAGTTCCTGCGCGCCGGGATTGTCTATGCGGGCCAGGGTCTTTTTCAGTAGGCGTTCACGGTCGCGAATCAACAGACGCGCGGCTGAATTGTCGCGCAAGCGCTCTGCATCGCCGCCCAACGCGAGATTCCACCAGGTATTAATGAATTCGTGGGTAGGGCCGGTAATCCGCGGATTGACAGAACGGACCAGTTCCCAGAAACGCTCCCTGTTCCATTGCGCCAGCGCGCGGGAGCGTGCCGACAGCGATTTCGCCCACTCTGCGAAAGCTCGACGGTATTTCGCAACGCCCTCACCCCAATGGGCCTGCTCGGCCAGAATCAGGTTGTAGAGCAATGGCGCACCGTGCATGACCTCCGAGAAATTCTGCGCATTGCCGAGAATTTCACGCAGTTTCGGCGGCAGTTTGGCGCAATGCGGGTGCTCCCACGCGAACGACACATCGTCGCTGCGCCGCCGCTGCGCGACAAGCTCCGCAAGCAACGAGCCGGAGCAGGCCGGACTCAGGCAGATGCGCTCGGCGAGATATTCAGCCTCGCCTCGCGTCAGGCTTAACGAACATTCCTTGGGGAAATCCTCCGGTGGCGGAATTAGCCCTGCGTGCCAGTTCGGTGAAATAAGATCATCATGCTCGACGTCACGCTCCGACGCGCGTCCCCCTTGCCGCGTGACCTGCACATAATACCGATCGAGGTTACGGTGATACTGGACCTGCGCTCCACTGAAGGACCGAATCCCCCATACACTGAGCCCCTGCCAATAAACACTGCTCGGGAGCCGTTTCAGAGTCGTCTTCGCCAGTTTGCCGATATTGCCGTCATTGTCATCCGACCGCTCTATGGGCTCAACAAGGTTCAGCTCCGCCTGCCGCGCGCGCGCGGCTATCTCTGCTGATCTGACGCGCAGTCTTTCCAGCCTCTGATACGCCCAGGGTACGAGCAGAAAGTACCGCGCTCGGGTCATGATTGTGCTCGTGCCGGGAAAGAGCGTGTCAGCGAAGGCGTCACGCACCGAACCGACACCAAGCTCGTCGCGCGTGTCGTGTTCTCTGAAAGCATCGACGACATCGAGCATCTTCCGGCGTTCGCGCTCCGAGTAATCCAGCCAGACAAACACCGACATCATTGCCTCCCGCTTGCTAGACGCAGGTCTACATGCTCAAACGCCGACCCATGCGGTCGATCTCGTTTTTGGTCAGGCCGTGCCGCGCGGCTTCGTCGCGCCACATCAAGACGGCCTTGCCGACCTGTTTTGCTATTTCGCGGGCCGTGCCCTCGTCCAGATCGAAATACCCCGCGACCCCAAGGGCCAGAGCCAACGAGGCTGTATTGTCGTCCTCGTTGATCGCCGTGCTGACCATATATCAAGCAACCTTATTGTAATCGGCGTAGATCGCCGTGGAGTCAAGCTCTCTGCAACTGGCCTCTGCCGCTCGATCAAGGCCGCGACCAAATTGGCGCGTCAAATCCGCAGACAATTGCTCGATTAGCTCTTCACGGTGTTCAGCGCGGTACTGCCCGCCTTGTTCAACTTTTACGCTGGGCCGACGATGCCGGCACGGATGTTGTTGTAGTTCTCGGGAGTGGTTGTCATCTTCGCCATCGCGATTCCTTCATGTTAATGCTTGACTCTGTCAGAGCCCTAGCCCAATTCCCTGGGCGACGGATGAGACTTGATTGATTTCCAAGGCGGAGGTCTTCGAGACATCGGCTCCGAGCTGAGGGCCGAGCTTTGCCATGTCGTCCGTGAAGAGCGTGGCCTCGTGGCTGGCCCGGGAGATGGAGACGTAGGCGAAGCGGGAGTTGAGCAGGTCCGGGTGGACTCTAGTGTCCGCGTGAACGAGAACGCGTTCGGCGGTGAGGCCCTGGGAGCTGTGACTGGTGACCGCATACCCGTGGTCGAGATGACGATGCTCGCCAACGTTAAATTCGATCTGGCGGTAGTTGTCGAGGTGGATGGATAGGCGGCCATGGGGATGGATCGACTCGATGGTAGCGAGGTCGCGATTGGCAACGCCGAGCGATTTGTCGGGCGCGGTGAATTGAATGCGGTCGCCAACGGAGAACTCCCGTTCGATCTCCCGATAAACGCTGACGCCTGTGAGACGGCGGGGATCGTAGGTGACAACTTCTTGGTTCGGTTTCTCGACCGTGAGCAGGTTTGTCGCTGGGTCGATGGCGACGACCGAAGCATAGGCGGCGGCTTCAATTCCAACGGCCTTGCTGCCGCGTGCGTAACGTACTACGTCGTCGATGTCGTAGTGGCTTGCCCATGATCGTTCGGCTCCGGTCATGTCCTGACGCTGAACCAGGACACGAAACGAATGATCTTCCGGCGCAAGGCTTCCATTG
>Ga0182030_10008054_pt1 | contig 21888 bp, 20 predicted proteins | sample 812S3MmetaG_FD_121299 | JGI IMG/M metagenome (GOLD analysis project Ga0182030, IMG submission 121299) | Permafrost microbial communities from Stordalen Mire, Sweden - 812S3M metaG (Illumina Assembly) | ecosystem: Environmental > Terrestrial > Soil > Wetlands > Permafrost | place: Sweden... | reverse complement strand
TCCTCGGGAGAGCACGGGAATACGGAGAATTCGTCATGGAATTGCGCGTGCATTTGAAAATTTGCGAAGGGTGCGGCTGTCTTTGGTACCGCGCCCAAACCCAAGGGAGCGTGTACTGCCACAGATGTGAGGAGAAGCTGAAGGACTTTCCAACGCCTGAAAGCCGCAAACGGCGCGGGCGCCCGGCGCGCAAGACGCTGGTTCGGGTCTGGGCAGTGGCGGCAACAACCGGAGGTGCGGAATGAGCGCAGCCCTTCAGTTGCCAATGCTTTGGGGAGTGAGCAGTCCACAACGGGCCGAGTACGAAGAGCGGAGGAGATGGGACGAGCCGGCGATTGCGCCGACTGCAAAACCGGCCGCAAAAGCGCCTGCCGCCGGACCGGTCGTCAGCCTGGGCTTTTACCGGAAGCATACGGAGAGCCTGTTGCGGCGTTACCTCTACGCCTCCATGCAGGTGGGCAGAGCGCCGAACATCCTGGGCGATCCAATCGCCCGGGGATGGTGCTCCAGCCGCCCCGTCCGCACCTTCGAGGACGCAGTCATCTTCGTTCTCGACGTGGAGAATTGCCTGAACCAGCTGGGTTCGCTGGACCGTATGCTGATCAGCCGCATTGTGCTGCAGGAGTACACCCAGGCCGAGACGGCTCAGATGCTGGGAATGTGCGTTCGCACCGTCAGCTACAAGCTGCCCGCCGCCCTGGACCGGCTGACGGAAAAGCTGCTGAAATCCGGCCTGCTGGTTCTGCCGCAGTAGGCGCTGAAAGGCCAACAGAAGAAGGGGGGCGCGCATGGTAAGGCGCTCCCCTTCCCAATCTTGTTGAGTTTCCGGAATACAGGCAGAAATACGCGGTAGAATCGACTTTCTAAGGGAGAAGATCGATTCCATGCATTCACTGCCTCGCTCAGCCACTTTCCTGGTTCTGCTGGCCGCCGCCGCGCTTGCCGCCCAGTCGCCTGCTCTGAAACCCACCACCGCGGCGGATGCGCCCAATCGCGACACCAGCTACATCGACGCCCAGGGAACGGCGCACGTCACGCGGGTTGTTCCCATCCCGGCAAGCCTCAGCGACCCGGCGCAACATTTGCTGAGCCGCGCCGAGCCGGATCAAGGCCCGCCGGAGCCGCTGGCCCAGCGCCGCGCCCGGACCGATGCCTGGGCGGTAACGGCCGCCGCTGCCTGGAGCAAGCTCTGCCCCAACCAGCTCGTTGAAGACAAGATCGCCGGCGTTCCGGTGCGCATCATAACTCCAGAAGCCATGCCCGAGGCCAACCGCGACCGGGTGCTGCTCGACCTGCACGGCGGCGGCTTCGACTCCGACTCCGGCTCCTATACCGAGTCGATTCCCATTGCCGGCTACGCCAAAATCAAGGTCGTCGCCGTGCTCTACCGGCTGGCCCCCGAGCATCCCTTTCCCGCCGCCGTGGACGATTCTGTCGCCGTCTACCAGGAACTGCTCAAGACCTACAAGCCGGAGCACATCGCCATTTATGGAACCTCCGCCGGAGCCATCCTGACCGCCGAAGTCGCCGCCCGGCTCAAGCAACTGGGGCTGCCGCTGCCCGCGGCTCTGGGCATCTTCAGCGGCATGGGCGACTTTGCCCGCGACGGCGACTCGATCGCGCTCTATGCTCTGCGCGGCTTCGCCGGACCCCTCGACCCGCCCAGCGCAGGCCCGCACGACTCTCATTACGTGACCACCACCGACCCCAGGGATCCGGTCCTCTCGCCCATCTACTCCGACCTGCGCGGCCTGCCGCCCACACTCTTCGTCACCAGCGGGCGCGACCTGCTGCTGAGCGGCACAGTCAACTTGCATCGCGCCTACCTGAACGCCGGCGTCGATGCGCGCCTGGTGGTCTACGACGCCCTGCCCCACGCCTTCTGGTATGACACGAAGCTGCCGGAGTCGATTGAAGCCAACAAGCTGATGGCGGATTTCTTTGTGAAGCAACTGGGCAAGTAGAATGCAATCCCGAAAACGAACCTGCCGATCCGATCCTTCCCGGCGTAGTTCCAAAAAACAAATTCAAAAAAGGTGAAAATAGTTCTTGACACTCTAAACTCTATTATGTAGAGTACTCCTTATCGAAGACAACTCTGGAAATCACCAGAACCTCCAAGGAGAATTGAAATGACCGCAAACGCTGAAGAGTTGGAACTGAAAGACAGGCTGAGCTTGATCGAGAGCATGATCGCCGAGGGCCGGCGCACCACCGAAAGCTGGGGCTGGACCTTCGTCCTCTGGGGCGTGGCCTACTACGTCGCCATCGCCTGGTCCGCCTGGGGAATCTGTCGTACGCTGGCCTGGCCGGTGACGATGGTAGCAGCCAGCGTGCTGACAGGTGTGTTTGCCTCCCGCCAAAAGCGCAGCCGCCCCAACACCACCCTCGGCCGCGCCATGAGCTCGATCTGGATTGCCATGGGCGTCTCCATGTTTATTGTCACGATGTGTCTCGCCATCAGCGGCAGGTATGACCTGCACGTTTTTGTCGCGATTATCGGGGCGATGCTAGGCATGGCCAATGCCACCTCCAGCCTGATTCTCAAATGGAAGATGCAGTTTGCCTGCGCGGTGGTCTGGTGGGCAGCGGCCGTGGTTGCATGCTTTACTTCCGAAGTCGAGACAGGAATTGCGTTCCTGGCAGCGCTCTTCTTCTGCCAGATCGTCTTCGGCATCTATGCAATGATCTGCGAATCCCGTAGACGCAATCAGGGGGCGACCCATGCCTGAGCTGCCGGAGCTGAATCCTGTGATCCACGGGAAGCTGCGCCTGGCCCTGCTCTCGCTGCTGGTTGGCGTGGAAGAGGCGGAGTTTACCTGGCTGCGCGCGAAGACCGGCTCGACCGACGGCAACCTGGGCGCGCAACTTCTGAAACTCGAAGAAGCCGGCTACGTTTCGGTGGAAAAGAAGTTTGTGCAGCGCAAGCCGCAGACTCTGTACCGCATGACCGAAGCCGGCCGCGCCGCGCTGACCGAATACGTTCAGGCGCTCCGGCAACTGCTGGGCGGAGCCATCTGAACTGGAAGAAAACGAAAGGAAATCGGACCATGAAGATCGAGACCGCAAATCAAATGCGGCATATGGCAACGGGGATACTGATTGAAGCCGGTTTTGGAGCCGTATGGTTTTCCATCGCTCTGAGCTGGGAAGGAATGTTTTCAGCAGGAAATCCCGCTGCCGTTGCAGTGCGAGTCTGTTTGCTGCTCCCAGTCCGTTGCCTGCTGCCAGCCGCCTTCTGGCTTTTCAAGCAATCTGGCCGGTTTCCGCGGGCGCAGACGATGCCGCCGTGGCGCGGGAAACTTTTCCTTATCATTTTTACGACCTATTTTCTCTTTGGCGTATCGGCATTCGTTCTGCAACGCCTGCACCTGGAGGCGTATATCGTCTCCGTGCTGGCGATCTTCGTGGGGGCGCACTTTCTGCCCGAAGGACGGCTGCTCGGCAATCATCCAATGATGGCGACCGGAGTGGTCATGATGTTCTGGGCCATGGCCGCCATGGTCTCTCTGCCCATTGCGCATCTGGCCAGCGTCACCGCTGTTGGTTGCGGGCTGATCCTGTGGCATAGCGCGGCAATTATTCTTGCGGCGGCGATGGATGGATTGCGCCGGCGGATTCCTGACGAGGTATCTCTGGTCCAGTAAGGCTCTTCCGCACCCGCTCCATGATCCCCAGATAGTAGGCCAAATTGTGGATCGTGTTCAGCGTGCCGGAGAGCGCCTCGCCGGATTGCATCAGGTGGCGCAGGTAGGCCCGCGAGTAGCGCCGGCAGACGGGGCAGTTGCAGGCCGGATCGGGCGGGTCTTGATCTTCGGCGTAGCGCGCGCCCTTGATGTTCAGCCGCCCCTCGCTGGTGAAGAGCAGCCCGTGGCGCGCCGCGCGGGTGGGCAGCACGCAGTCCATCATATCCACGCCCATGCGCGCGTAGGCCTCGATCTCGTCCGGGTAGCCCACGCCCATCACATAGCGCGGTTTATCGGCGGGCAGAACGGTGAGCGCCTCGGCGATCATCTCCATCGTCAGTTCACGCGGCTCGCCCACGCTCAGCCCGCCAATCGCGTAGCCGTCGAAGTCCATCTCCACCAGCCGCTCGGCGCTCTGGCGGCGCAGATCGCGATACATTCCCCCTTGCACAATGCCGAAAAGACTCTGCGTGCGGCCGCCCAGTTCCTGAAGCCAGGGAACCTCATGGCAATGCGCGCGAAAATGGTCCAATGACCGCCGCGCCCAGGCCATCGTCAGTCGCAGACTCTCTTCCGCACGGCTGCGCTCGGCGGGGTATTCCGTGCACTCGTCGAAGGCCATGCAAATGTCCGCGCCCAACGCGATCTGCACATCGATGGAATGTTCCGGAGTAAAGAAATGACTGCTCCCGTCCAGGTGCGAACGAAAGCTCACGCCCTCATCGCTGACCTTGCGCAGCGCGCTCAGGCTGAAGACCTGAAAGCCGCCCGAATCGGTCAGCAACGCCCGCGGCCAGCTCATGAAGCGGTGCAGCCCGCCCATGCGCCTTATCGCCTCGTGGCCGGGGCGCAGATAGAGGTGATAGGTATTGGCAAGAATGATCTCCGCGCCGAGGGCTTCCAATACATCCTGTGCCACAGCCTTCACCGTTCCCAGCGTGCCCACCGGCATAAAGACAGGCGTTTCGACGCTCCGGGGCGGCAGATGCATCCGCCCCCGCCGTCCGCCGCTCGCGCTTGTTGCCAGTACGTTGAATTCAAGACTCACCAGACGATTCTACCGGGCGGCCCAGGCTTCGCTTTCAACCGGGACTACCGCGTCGGATTCGGCTTTCGCGGCTTCGATCAATTTGGTGAGAAGTTGCCCCACAGTCTTTGCGACTCCGGGAACGACAGCTTGCGGCGCAATCTCGTTCAACGGAATCAGGACAAAGGCGCGCTCCGACAGGCGGGGGTGAGGAATCACCAGCCCCTGCTCGCGGATTTCGAGGTCGCCATAGAGCAGAATGTCCAGGTCCAGCGTACGCGGGCCGTTGGCGATGCCCGCAGCCCGGTCGCGGCCAAATTCCTGCTCGATGGCCAGCAACCTCTCCAGTAGCTCCCGCGGCTCCAGCGCCGTCTCCAACTCGACTACCGCATTCACAAACCGCGGCTGCTCGGCAAATCCAACCGGCGCGGTCGAGTAAAGCGACGACCGGCAGACCACCCGCCCCAGCGATTCCAGGCGCAAGGCCGCCGCTGCCAGAGTCGCCTCCGGCGCGCCCGCCCAACTGGCCAGGTTCGCGCCCATCCCAATGTAAGCGGTACGCATAGACTCTCAGAGTACAGCGGTTGAGGGAGTGCGGCCTATCAGGCCACCGCTGAAACCTGCATGAAATCCAGCGCGCGGCTCAGATAAGCCTTCAGTTCCCGGCGGTGAACCACCGCGTCCAGAAAGCCCTTTTCCAGCAGAAACTCGGAGCGCTGAAAGCCCTCGGGCAGCTTCTGGCGAATCGTCTGCTCGATCACCCGCGGGCCGGCAAAGCCGATCAGAGCGCCTGGCTCGGCGATATTCAGATCGCCGAGCATGGCAAAGCTGGCCGTCACGCCGCCGGTGGTGGGGTCGGTCAGCACGCAGATGTATGGCACACGCGCATCGTCCAGTTGCGCCAACGCCGAGGAGATTTTGGCCATCTGCATCAGGCTCGCCACGCCCTCCATCATGCGCGCCCCGCCCGAAGCCGCAACAATGATCAGCGGCGTGCGGCCCACCCGCGCGCGATCCACGGCGCGAGCAATTGTCTCACCCACAACGGCGCCCATCGAGCCGCCGATAAAGCTGTACTCCATCGCGCTGAGCACCACCGCATGCGGTCCCAGCCGCCCAATCGCGTTGAGAATCGCGTCGTCCAGCCCGGTCTTCTCCCGCGCCGTGCGCAGCCGCTGCTTATAGGGTTTCACGTCAGTAAAGTTCAACGGGTCGGTCGAGCGCAGCCCGCCGTCTACCAGCTCATAGCCCGGATCGAGCAGCAGATCGATCCGCTGCCGCGCGCCGATCTTGAAGTGGTGCTGGCATTTGGGGCAGACATTCAGGTTGGCGGCAAGCTCCGCCTTCCAGAGCGGCGCCCGGCATCCCAGGCACTTGATCCACAGTCCCTCGGTGCGCACACGCGACTCCGCCGCGCCCCTCAGGCCGGAACCGTACTCCTCACGCTTGAACCAGGACATTCAACCTCTTTCCAGTTCTCAGTTCTCAGTTCTCAGTTTAAAAGTGCCTGTTCAAAGAGATTTGCATTGTGATCACGGATCTCGGCTGAGAACTGACAACTGAGAACTGAGAACTGACCACTGTTAAAACTCGATCCCGCGCTGCGCCAAAATCCCCTTCTGGTAAGCGTGCTTCACCTCGCGCATCTCGGTCACCGTATCGGCCAGCTCCACCAGCAGCGGGTGGGCATTGCGCCCGGTCAGAATCACATGCACCATCTCCGGTCGCGAGCGCAGCGCTTCGGCCACCACCGCCGCGTCCAGCATTCCGTAGCTGATCGCGTAGTTGATCTCGTCCAGCACCACCATATCCCACTCGCCGGAGTCGATGGCCGCGCGCGCCTCGGCCCAGGCCGCCTGCACCAGACGAATGTCCTCCGGATCGGTCTCCGCGCCGCCGACTTTCACAAAACCCCGGCCCATCTGCTTGAGTACGAACTTGTCGCCGAAGGCCTCCACCGCGTCCAGCTCGCCGTAATGCCAGGAGCCTTTGAGGAACTGCAACATCAGCACTCGCATCCCGTTGCCCACGGCGCGCAGAGCTGTTCCCATGGCAGCGGTCGTCTTGCCCTTGCCGGGTCCGGTGTTAATCAGAATCAGTCCGCGTCGCGAATCGGTCATCACAGTTCTCAGTTCTCAGTTCTCTGTTCTCAGTTCTCTGTTCTCAGTTCTCTGTTCTCAGTAAAAACCGGCCTACTAGGAAAACTTGGAGAGCAACTGCCGGTTCGCAATCTTCATTGTACTGGGATACCGGTGGCGGAAATCTGACAACTGAGAACTGACAACTGGGAACTGGCGTTCAGTGTCCCGCATGGTACGGATGGCCGGTCAGAATCGCATAGGCGCGGTAGATCTGCTCGGCCATCACCAGCCGCGCCAAGGAGTGGGCCAGCGTCATCGGCCCCAGCGAGAGCAGCAGTTGTGCCCGTCCCCGCGCCGCCTCTGACCACCCGCTGGCCGGCCCTACCGCGAAGACCATCTGCTGCGCCCCCTCGTCGCGCCGCGCACCCAGCCACGCGGCAAAGGCCTCCGAAGTCATCTGCCGCCCGCGGCTGTCCAGCAGCACGGCCACGGCGGGCGTCCGCCCCTCCAGCCGTTTCAGCCAATCCAGCAGCGCCTCCTCGGTGCGAAAGGGCTCCGCCTTGCAGCGCGCAAAGCCCGAGCAGCGCCCCAGGTAGACCTCAGTCAGGGCGTTGAATTCGTCCTTCGAGCCGGTGCGCGCGCCGATGTGCGCCAGAGTAAGGTTCATGGAAGAGAGCATATCCCACTGCACCTCGAAGAGTGCATTGCGGCCAACTCGATGGGCGCGGAGCCTCTGCCGCAAGGGCTCTGGCGTACCGTTACGAACTGTCCCAAAAATAGGAACCATTGCCCATTATTGGGATTCGTGGCGAAATTTCTACAGATATTCATATTCTGTATCATTTTGACCATGGATCGCAATTCTAGTAACCCATTTATTTTCAGCAACAAAACAACTATTTTCACTCTCTTGCGAGAATGGCAATCAACCTGCAACTTCATCTCGATAAGTCATGCCATGCTTTTTTGGGAGTAGCGTCCACACCCCCCACCGAGACGCTGAAGCACAAAAAGCGGATTGAGAAGCTTCCCGAACCGGGCTTCCGGTCCCAACAGACTTTTTTGGAGGAACTCAATGCGATTTTTCCGGCTATACAGTGCGATGCTAACCATTGTCGCAGCTCTCATGCTCATTGCGGCGTCTGTCTGGGCGCAAGAAACAACAGCCGGCCTGCAGGGCACGGTCAAGGATCCTTCTGGCGCGATAATCCCCTCCGCACAGGTGGTTGTCACGGGATCATCTCTCGTCGGTTCCAAGCAAGTCGTAACCGATTCCAGCGGCTACTATCATTTCTCCAACCTTCCGCCAGGCACGTATATCCTCACCGTCAAGGCAGAGGGCTTTGATACCCTCAAACGCGAGGGTTTGGAGCTTGAGGTGGGCCATCTTCCGACTGTGAACTTGGAGCTCACAGTCGGCGCGGTGAAGACCGTGGTCATCGTCAACACCGAAGGCCCGATGATCGACACCACCACCAACACCACGTTGACCAACATTCCCTCGGAAGAACTGAAGGCTCTTCCCCACGGCACTTCGTTCCAGTCGGTTATTCAATTTTCTCCGATGGCGCGCAACGAGCCGCTGATGGGAATGGGAGTTAATAGCCAGAACGGCACCGTGAACGGAGGAAGCGGAGGCACCTCTCCGGGCAATGGCAGCAACGGCGGCCAGTTCGGCTTCTCCGTGGGCGGCGGCGGCGATTCGGAGAATGCCTATCTGGTGGAGGGCCAAGAGACGGCCAACATCATCGGCGGCTATTCGCATACCAATGTGCCCATGGACTTCATCCAAGAAGTGGAGATGAAGACCTCCGGTGTTGAAGCCGAGTATGGCGGCGCGATGGGCGGGGTTATCAATGTCATCATGCAGAAAGGCACGGATCATTGGCACGGTTCGATCTTTTCTACGTTTGAAAATCAGAATATGGATGGATCGCCAAATGCATTTTCGCGTTATGATCCAGCTGGCGTAACGATTCCCGCTGGAGCCAACGGTGTTCCGAACGATCCGAACTATCAAAATTATCAGCCGACGAAAGATAAAACCGCGGATGTCTTTCCTGGTGTCACGTTGGGCGGCCCGCTGTTCGGATTACTGCCGAAGTTCATTACCGATCGCATTGGCACAAACTTGAAGGATCGCGTTTACGCGTTTGTGGCCTTCAACCCTGAATGGACTACGGAAGAGCGCAAAGACAACTGGCTCAACTATGGTGGTGGGCTCGGAGAATTGTCCTTTAGTCAGAACCAGCAGACCTACTATAGCTATGCTCGCCTGGATGCTGCTATCACCCAAAAGATTCGAGTATTCGGATCGTGGCTCTATCAGGGACAAGAAGAGACTGGCGAGCACCTCCCTTACGCTGATTCGACTAACGGACTGCTCAATGTCAGCACATCGAATGCTCCTATTGACTATGCTCACGCCATGGGAAATGCCGCTCCGAACATTACCGTTAATACCGGCGCCGACATCACTTTGACCAAGAGCATGGTTTCAACGACTCGTTTTGGATACTTCTTCGAAAACTACCATGACTATGGTTTCTTGACCCCCGCAGACGCTTGGGTATTCTGGGTCTCTGGTGAAGGTCAGCAAGCACTTTGCCCCTCCGGTACTTTGCCAGCCAATTGCCCGGCATGGCCGGCAAGTTTGAGCCAATCCAGCGGCACGGAAAATACTGCGTATAATTCGGAGACGCGCCGCAATGCCAACAAGCATATCCAGTTGGATGAAGCGATCTCCTGGTATAAGTCCGGTAAGACGATTGGTACGCACAACGTTAAATTCGGCTATCAGCTTAACCGCGAATCCAACGACATCTTCCAGAACAATAATACTCCGGAAATCCAACTCTTCCCAGGTGCCGTTACGCTACCATCACCTTCCACAGCAACGGCTCAGACCTATAGTGTTCAAACGTCCGTAGGAACCGCTGCTTGCCAAGCCGAAGTGAATGCGTACGGGAAAAGCTATGGCGTGTACGACGGTACAACCGGTGCTCTGACTGGTTGCACCGGTACTTATGGTTATGCGACAGTGTACGATTCTGGCACTGAAGGAACGGCGATCAGTTACAACAACTCGTTTTTTGCCCAGGATGCATGGACCCTCGGCAAGGGACTCACAATCAATGCCGGAATTCGAATTGAAAAGGAATTTCTGCCTGCGGATAAGGCGCCCGGCGGAACAGCTGCACCGAATCCAATCAGCTTTGGATGGGGCAGCAAGATTGAACCGCGCGTTGGCGTTGCATGGGATGTCTTCCAAAACGGAAAGATGAAGGCCTTCGGCGAATATGGTGTCTTCAACGACATCATGAAGCTGAATCTGGCTATCAGTTCGTTTGGTGGTCAGTACTGGCAGAATTGCACTTATTTGATGAATTCGCCGAACTACCAGGAAATCGATCCCACCTTCGATTCAAGCAATCGGTATTGCAATGGCAGTCCTTCAACTCAGCCGAACTATGCTTCAGGAACCGCACCCAGCGCCACCGACTTCCCGTTCGTGGAAAACGCGAATTATCGCGCCAATGAGGGTGCGGTGCCCAATATCAAGCCCTATCGCCAGCATGAAACCGTCTTTGGCGTGGATTACCAACTCAACCCGAATCTGGCCTTTGAAGCTCGCTGGGATCGCCGCCGTCTGGACCATGCAATTGAAGACGCGGCCATCTACATTCCTTCCATGGGCGGAGAAGTATTTGAGATCGTGAACCCCGGCGAGGGAGCGAACGACTCATTTAACGACTATTACAAGTACCTTACCGGCACGGAAGGCGATTGCACCGGTTGCCAACCGAATCCCAAGGCGGTTCGTAGCTATGATGGCTTGGAGTTTAGCCTGAAAAAGAGCCTTAGCCAGAACTGGTTTGGCACATTCTCTTACACCTACAGCAAACTGAGAGGAAACTACTCCGGTCTGACGGATAGTGATCTCGCAGACGGTGGTGGAGGCCGCAATTCACCCAACAATAGCCGCGCCTTTGACGAACCGTTCTTCTACTTCAAGGCTGACGGCAGTTCCGCCAATGGCCCATTGGCAACGGATCGTCCGAATACGCTTAAGGGTAATGTTTCGTATGATCTGCCCTGGAGCAAGTTCGGATTGGGCAAAAAGAATGTGACCGATTTCGGCATATTCCAGGTGGCCTATCAGGGATCACCGCTGAGCAGCTATATCGATGTGGGTGAGACCTATGGACCGGGCGAGGGCGGAGCGTACTTCGATTACACAGAGGGCCGCGGAATGTGGACCGATGTGTCTCAGAACACCACAACCGGCGTTATCACGGTTGGCAACACGTACGCACGCCGCACGCCGTGGTATACGCAGACCGACTTCAACCTGAAACATACTGTCAACTTGAAGGAGACATCGTCGATCAGCTTTGACGCCACGCTTACCAATTTGCTCAATCAAAGGGCTGTCACTGAGTATGGATCAGAGATCGACTCGAACAATTACGGCGGTTTCCTCGCGCCCGGTGGATTATCTCTGGGAACCGTGGCGGACCCAGCAACTGCCTATACCGCTTTTGAGAGTCCATATGACTGGAAGACTCTGATGACCACGGACGGAATTACGGTCGACAGTTTATATGGAAAGCCGTTGGCTTACCAGCTTTCACGCAAAATTCGCATTGCTCTGCATTTCACCTTCTAATCAAACCCATCCGCAACTCCTGGGGGATCTGAGCAATCAGATCCCCCAATCTTTTTGGGGGCAATCCTGATAGGGGCGGGATTCCATTTACCATCAATGCATGGCGCTGGTTGAGGTGGATGCGGTAGGCAAGAGCTATCCCCGGCGGGTGGGGCTGGGCACGGAACAGCGCGCCGTCGTCGAGAATGTATCGCTCTCGATTGAATCCGGCGAGACGCTGGGGCTGGTGGGCGAATCGGGATCGGGCAAGACGACGCTGGCGCGGATGATTCTGGGGCTGGTGGAACCCACCCAGGGCAGCGTCCGCGTGAACGGCATCGACGTGGCCCTCGCCTCGCGCACTGAATTGCACCGCCTGCGCCGCCACATGCAGCCCGTCTTCCAGGATCCCTACGCCGCCCTGAATCCGCGCATGAAGGTGCTGGAGATTGTCACCGAGCCGCTGCTGATCCATCGGCGCGAGGCCGGAATCAAGACCGACTCCGCCGCCCTACGCGCCAAAGCCGTCGATCTGCTCTCCGAAGTCGGCCTCGACGAATCGGCGCTGGGGCGGTATCCGCACGAGTTCAGCGGCGGGCAGCGGCAGCGCATCAACATTGCCCGCGCGCTGGCGCTCAGGCCGAAGCTGCTGATTCTGGACGAGCCGGTTTCGGCCCTGGATGTAAGCGTGGGAGCGCAGATTGTGAATCTGCTGCGGCTGTTGCAGCGCGAGTACGGGCTGACCTATCTGTTCATCTCCCACTCCATGCCGCTGGTGCGCTATCTATCGACGCGGATCGCGGTGATGGAGCGGGGCCGGCTGGTGGAGACCGGCGAGGCCGTGGCGCTGTGCGACGATCCGCAAGAGGCCTATACCCGCCAACTGATTCAGGCCACGCCGGAGTTGCCTCTGCCCGTGGCCTGATGGTTTTCCTATTTCCTGGATACATTTGAGGTTTCTGGCTTCCCACCCTTTTCGCTAAGAGCGCGAAAAGGATGGGGCACGGAGCATCAGGGCGCTACTTGGCTGGCGGCGGAGCCGGGGTTGGCGGTACAGCCGGCGTGGTTGCCGGAGGCGCAGCCGGAGCCACGGGCATTGCCGGAGCTGCCGCGTTCGGCGCTGCGCCGGGTGCGGGCGGGGCCACCGGTTTAGGCGTGACCATCAGCTGCATCGGAGCGCCAGGCGCACCAGGGGCACCGGGAGCGCCGGGCCTCGGCTGCATCGGCTGTCCACCGGTTCCCGGGCGCATTCCGTGCATCATGTCGGGATGCTGAGGCGGCGGCGGAGCGTCCGTCACTTCCTTCAATTCGACCTCAAGGATCAGATCGGTTTTGGCGGGAACCGCCGAATGCTTAGGGTCGCGTGCTGGCATGTCGCGGGCGCCCAATCCCAACTGCCAGGGAATGTAGACGCGGCGCGTACCACCTGCTTTCATGCCCTCGAATCCCATATCCCAGCCGGGGAGCGGACGGCCCTGTCCCATAACCACCGGCATAGGCTGGGGATCACCCAGCACGGGCTTGCCGTTGGCATCCACAACCGGTTTATGGTCCTTGTCCAGTTGCGGGGTGCGGTGATCGTCGGTGGAGTCAATCTCCACTCCATCTTTCGTCCATAAAGTGAAAAAGATTTTAAGCTGTTTGCCGGGTTCGGCTGGGGCGCCGTCGCCGACCTTGATGTCCTTGTAACGCAGGGCGACCGTGAAGAGTGGCTTTTGAATTCCCTTGGTTGCAATCGCAGCAGGTTCCTTGATGAGAGCCGCAACGGTCGGGGGCGTAGCTGGAGCAGCTTTTGCCGCCGCGGCAGCCGGCTTGGCCGTAGAGGCTGTTGCAGCAGTGGCAGGCTTTGCGGTAGTGGCGGCGACGGCCGGCTTGGCAGCGGGTGCAGCCGGCGGCGCAGGGGTTTGGGCGGTTGCGGCCACGGTGCAGGCCGCCAACATCAGAATCAAAGCTGTTTGTTTCATAGCGTTTTCTAACTCCAAGTGGTGCTTGAGGGAAGTGTATCAGGCGCTCCGGCTATTCTGCACTCTGCGGACAATCCAGCCACCGGGCCGCCTGCTGATGAGACGTTTGTGTGCTGCAGAGTGCTCGGATTCTGTCGTTAAAATCGTCTAACTGGCGCAAAGTGTGGCAAAAATACCACAGGACAGAGATAGCCCCGGAGGTCTAATCTTACGCTTGCGCTTGTTTTGCGCCGTCGGAGACAAAATTATTGCCTAACCCCGCGCACCTGGAGCAGACAATTGCAGCGCCCCTGGATTTTACCGGGGTGGGGCTGCACTCTGGAGCGCCGGTGCATCTGCGCCTGTTGCCCGCGCTGGCCGGCTCGGGCATCGTCTTCCGCCGCACCGACCTGGACAACTTTGAAATTCCCGCCATCGGCCGCTACGTGGCCAAGGTGAGCTACGCCACCAGTCTGATGCGCCAAGGCGTGCTGATTCAGACCACGGAACATTTGCTCTCGGCGCTGATCGGCATGGGCGTGGACAACGTGATTGCCGAGCTGGACAACCTGGAGCTGCCTATCCTGGACGGCAGCGCCCTGGCCTACGTCGAGGCCTTCCAGAGCGTGGGTATCCGCACCCAGCGCCGCCGCCGCGAGACCGTTCGCGTGCTGCGCCCGGTCGAGGTGCGTGAAGGGAACAAATTCATCGGAGTCTATCCCGGCTCCGGCTACAGCATCGAATACGTCATCGATTTTCCCGCGCCCGTGGGTCACCAGAGCGCCTCCATTGACTTGGCCGCCGAAACCTACGGCACCTTCATCGCCCCGGCGCGCACCTTCGGCTACCAGGCCGACGAGAAACGGCTGCGCGACATGGGCCTGATCCGCGGCGCGGGGCCGGAGAATGCCATCATCCTCGACGCCAAAGGCCTTGTAAACGGAGTGCTACGCTTCCCCGACGAGTATGTGCGCCATAAAGTCCTTGACCTGATCGGCGACCTTTCGCTGGCCGGGCGGCGCATCGAGGGGCACGTGGTCGCGGAGCGCGCCGGGCACGCCATGCACACGGCGCTGGTCTCGCGCCTGATCAAGGACCGCTCAGCCTGGGAGCTGGCGCATATGCCAATGAAGGCCGAAGCGGAACAGGAAACAGCGGCTGAGGAGAATGTCCAGCTTGGCGATCCGGTTCTGATGAGCGCATGATTCTTCGGGCTTTTTCTGTTCCTAGTTCCCTTGACTTCACGCAAATAAAATGCGCATCGGCTCGGCCGCGGCAAAACTCTTGCCCTCATCGGCCAGCGCTCCGGTCACAGTATTCCGCCGGAAGACGCTGATCAGATTCGAGTCCTGGTTGGCTACCAGCATCCATTTCTCCGTCGGGTCCAGCACAAAGTTGCGCGGAGTCTTGCCGCCGCAATTGCTGCGCGCAATGGGAGTTAGTTTGCCACTTTCATAGTCCGCGCGGAAGCTATAAAGGAAGTTATTGTCGCGATTGGCAAAATAGACAAACTTCCCGTCGCGGGTAATCACCGTGTCGCAGGCGCGCGTAGGTCCGTGATAGCCCTCGGGCAGAAGTTCAATTCGAGTCACCAATGTCAGGCTGCCGTCCGCCTTGCTCCACTGGAGCACGTCCACCGTCGAATCCAGCTCGTTCACCGAGTAAGCTGTGTGGCCGTTGGGATGAAAGTGCAGCGTTCGCGGCCCGGCGCCGGGCTTGGCCGTGTAACTCCCAGCCTTGGTCAGTATCGCCGTCTCAGCGTTCAACTTGTAAATGTGAATGCAATCGCTCCCCAGGTCGTTGATATAAGCAAAGCGGTTGTCGGGCGAGAAGGAGGCGAAGTGGGCATGGGCGCTTTGCTGCCGGTCCTTGTTAGGTCCGTGGCCCATGTAGACCTCGGTCCACACCGCCGGGCTGAGCTTGCCCTCGGTGACAAGAAAGCTGGCCGCGCCGCCGCCGTTGTAGTCGGCCGAAACCAGCACCCTTCCGGTGCGATCCAAAGCGACGTGGCAGGTGCCCACGCTGGCCGAGTTCTGCTCCGAGAGCGGTTGCAGCTCGTCGTTCACCACGCGGTAACTAGCCGCCACGCCGCTCGTCTTGCCCTTGAAGCTCTTCCCCTCCGCGGCGGCAAAAAGAAACTTATTGCCTCGCGAGTACGTGATCCAGGAGACGCTGGCCAGCTTGGCAGCCACCCCGGCCGCGACCAGTTCGCCTGTAGCCGGGTTCCAGTCGTAGGCCAGAATGCCCTCCGGTGTGCCGGAGCCGACAAAGACCCGTTGCCGGCCCGTGGCGGGGGCCAAAGTTGCGGCAAGCGACGGCGCGGCGGCGGTAAACGCGGCGGCGGAGGCAGTCAGCAGAAAATCACGGCGAGAGAGTTTATTCATAACGGAATCATTGTCGCCGATCAGGCTGCAAACGCGCCAGTTCCACAGCAATCCACTACGCGGATGAGCTGAAGGTAGCCGGCCCCATAGTAGGTGGTGCGCCAAGTCACAGGACGTTCACATGCCGCGTATGATAGCATCCGATTTTCCTAGCAAGACGCTCTGCGGACCCGTCTTCTCTTCATCCGCGCGGCGCCGGCCCGAGACCCTCCCACGATGGACGAGGTAGACGGCAGACCGGGACACGTGGCCCCTCAATCCGGCCACAGGCACGCCTCCACGGGCGTCCTCGCGGCTTCTCTGCCCCTCCCCGAATCAGCAAATTCTGACAATACCCAGCAAAACCACAGGAGAACACCATGAAAACGTATCAGGGAAGTGAGATCCGCAACGTAGCTGTAGTGGGGCATGCGCACAGTGGCAAGACCACCTTGATCGCCGCTCTGCTGCATGCCGCCAAGATGACCCCCACCCAGGGCCGTGTGGAAGATGGCACGGCCGTTACCGCCTATGACGAGGAAGAAGTCGCCCGCGGCGCAACCATGCAGAACGCCGTCGCCTTTGTCGAGTGGCAGGGCGTCAAAATCAATCTCATCGATACTCCCGGCTTCCATATGTTCTCCCACGAGGCCCGCGCGGCGCTGCTGCCCGTTGAAACGGCTGTCGTTGTGGTCAACGCCCAGCATGGCGTCGAGCCGGTCAGCGAGCGCGTCTGGCGTTACGCCGACGAGGCCGGCGTTCCCCGTGTCGTCGTCATCAATCAGATGGACCACCCCAAGGCCGGCGGCGGCGGCGGCTTGAGCGCGCTGCTTGACGAACTGGTTGACCGCTGGGGCCGCAACTGCGTGCCCGTCCAGATTCCCATCTCCGGCGCAGAGGGCTTTCGCGGCGTCGTCGATCTGGTCACCATGGAGGCCTTCTATTACACCCCCGGCGGCGACGGCCGCGGCAAGGTCACCGCTGAGATTCCCGCCAGCCTCACCGCCGACGCCAAGACCCGCCACGAGGCGCTGGTCGAGCTCATAGCGGAAGGCAAAGACGAGCTGATGGAGGAGTACTTCGACACCGGCACGCTCACCAGGGAGCACCTGATCGCCGCGCTGCATGAGGCCATCCGCGAAGACCGCATCTTCCCCGTGCTCTTCAGCAGCGGCCTCGGCAACATGGCCCTCGACCACCTGCTCGACTTCATCAAGGCCTACGTCCCCTCGCCCGTTGAGCGCGGAACCATCGCCGTCCGCACCCCAACCATCGACGCCACCAGCGCCGACGCCGCTCCCATGGCCGACCGCAAAATCGCCGACAGCGAGCCTCTCGCGCTGATGGTCTTCAAGACCATGACCGACCCCTTCTCCGGCCGCATCAGCTTCTTCAAAGTCATCAGCGGCGTTGTCAAAAACGATGCCACCGTCGAAAACTACACCCGCCGCGACCAGGAGCGCCTCTCGCATTTGTCCGTGATGCAGGGCCGCAAGGCCGTCGAAGTTTCTGAACTCCACGCCGGCGACCTCGGCGCAGTGGCCAAGCTGCGCGTCACCCTCACCGGCGACACCCTTGGGGCAAAAGGCTCAGAAATTCAAATTGACCTCTTCCCGCTCCCCGAGCCGGCCATGACCTACGCCATCGAGCCCAAGACCCGCGCCGACGAAGACAAGCTCGCCCCCGCCATCCACAAGCTGATGGAGGAGGACCTGCTCATTCGCTTCTTCCGCGACCCCCAGACCAATGAGTTCCTCATCGCCGGCGCAGGCCAGCCCCACATCGAGGCCATCGTCAGCCGCCTCAAGAAGCGTTACCACGCCGAAGTCCACCTCAAGGCCCCCAAGGTTCCGTACCGCGAAACCATCCGCATCAAGGTCGAGGCGCCGGGGCGCCACAAAAAGCAGACCGGCGGCCACGGCCAATTCGGCGACTGCAAGATCCGCATGGAGCCTATGCCTCGCGGCGGCGGCTTCGAGTTCGCCAACGAAACCTTCGGCGGCTCCGTCCCCCGCAACTTCATCCCAGCCATCGAAAAGGGCATCGTCGAGTCCGCCGCCCGCGGCTATCTCGCCGGCTACCCGGTCGTCGACTTCAAAGCCACCGTCTACGACGGCAGTTATCACGACGTCGACTCCAACGAAATGTCCTTCAAGATGGCCGGGCGAATTGCGTTTAGAAAGGCCATGGAAACGGCCAAGCCGTGCCTCCTCGAACCCATCATGAAGGTCGAAATCGAAGCCCCCGACGAGTTCGCCGGAACCCTGATGGGCGACCTCAGCAGCCGCCGCGGTCGCGTCCAGGGCACGGACTCCAAGGGCCGGACGACGTTAATCAACGCCAGTGTCCCCATGGCCGAAATGCTGACCTACGGAACCCTGCTAACCAGCATGACGCAAGGCAAAGGCAGTTACCGCATGGAGATGGACCACTACGACATCGTCCCCCAGCTAGTAGCCGACAAAATCCTGGCCAACGCCAAGCGGCCCGTGGAGGAAGAGGAAGAGTAAATGTATGATTGTGGTGGTTCAGTATAAAAATGTCTGAACCACCACAACATTGTCATCCTGAGCGAGCGCAGCGAGTCGAAGGACCTGCGGTTGTTTTTCAAATACCGTGGTACCTCAAGTCTCAAAACATCGAGACCTGAATCACCCAGATTTTGTTGTATAAGGAGAATGAAATGCCTAAGAAAGAGAAGATCATCCCTCCATCGAAACCGACCCTAACAAAGGCCAGCGAGGAACTTCGAAAAGGGAAGTCAACGGGAGCAAGGATAGAGTCCGAGGAATCAGTCGCGAAACGTCAGGGTGTTAAACGAAAAGTTTCCAAGAAGAAATGAGACCGGGTAGAATAGGGAAAGCTCCCGCATTTGACCATCCATAAGATACGAGAGCTCCATGTCCGATGCAACTAACAGACTTGAGACGCGAGTCACACGCCGCAATTTGAAGCTGGGCAAAAAACAATGATTTCGTGGACGGAGGTATTATGTCAAGGAACACAGGAAACATAAAGGTAATAGAACATCTTCAAGACGCCCTTGCAGAGTTTCTAGATGACCACCGCACTTTCGCACGCGAAGATCCTGAATGGCTTGAGGGGTTCAACGAAATGACGCAACCGGAGCGCGATCAAATGCCCGGTTGCGGATGTAAGTGTTGCGAGTCTGCTGGCTATCTTCGCGGGAACATTTAGGGACTCCTGATTAAATCAATGTACGGGTGGCGGCTTAGCCAAGGTCTCAAAAGAGACCTGCGGCATTCGGGGGTCCAGTAAATCATTATGGTGAAGTTCATTCTCTGTAGTCTCTGTTTCAAAAATACGGGTTTGCGCAGAGAAGCAGTCAAGTTCGGACTCGGCACAAATGATGTATGCTCCAATTGTGGAAAACGAAGTGGAACCAAACTCGACAGCATCGCAGTCGCAGAGCTGTTCAGTGCTTTCTACTGTAATGGTTCAAGAGCAGCGGCGTATCTCCCACAGGTGTTTATAGAGGGATTCTCGGAGCACGAAGACATTCAATTCGAACAATCGGCACGGGAAGACTACGACCTACTAAAGAGTATCTCGGGGCTGGCGCTTCGAAGAAATACGCCAAAAGAGTATATACATCTGGGATTAACTGAAATTCGTTCAGAAATCGAGGGGCTATTGGACGAGGATCCAGCTTCTGCGTCCGTAGAGTCTGTGGAACGCATGAGAAATATACTTAATCGGCTGGTCGATGCTGGCACTGAAAATGAGCTAGGAGTTGGCGAGACAGTTTACCGTGCTAGAATTTCCCCAGCGCAACCATTAGAAGCAAGTGAATATGACTCACCACCGATTGAGAAGGTCGTTCCCAATCGGATCGCCAGTGCAGGTGATCGGGTTTTTTGTGGAGCAATCAATATTGAGACATGCCTCTTCGAAATCAGGCCGCAAATAGACGAATTGATTCGGTACAAGATATTCGTGGCCTCGTTCAAGCCGAGAAGACCACTCAGACTGATTGATTTCACGGTGCGGAAGGAAAACCCCAAAATACCAGCGGCAACTCCTTGGTCCGACGTGTACATTACCCTCGGAGCATTTTTCCAGGCAGATCATAGCTCATACCATTTGACGCGGTTATTGAGCAGTTTTGTCAGGAAAAAAGGATACGACGGACTCATATACCCTAGCGCAATGGAATGCATTTCGGGTTATGGGGAGATATGGAAGAACATCGCACTATTTGGCTCTCCAGTCTCAGATAATAAGTTACTGATCGAGTCGATAAACCGGGTACTTCTCAGCAACGCTATGTATAATTTCGATTTAGGTCCAGCTTGGGACGATAATGAGGGAGACGGAGTTTTGGCTCCTTTTCTGAGGGCCTGGATAAATCGAGCGAGCCGCTAGGCGGGTGGGAGACCACGAACCTCGATGGTTCGCGCGCGGCTCCGATAACAGCCGGAGTGTCAGGCTTCCCACCCTTCGCAAAGCACGCGAAGGATAGGGCACCCAAACATTGTTGGCGGATGGCCCACATCTGACCAATAAAATTGGGCGGGTGGCCCACATCTCGATTTTGAGATGTGGGAGACGATGAACCCCAACCCGCCGCTTTTCGTTCTCTCCACCTCCGGCTTCTAAAGTTTCCCTGGTCTGACCGCCAAGATTGGGTGCCCCAGGTCTCGTTATTGAGACTAGGGAGACCACGAACCCCAACTGCCCTCTCTCTTTTTCCAACCAGCCTCGCCGCAAGGTTTTGCAGATAATTACCATCCATGCGTGGACAATCATAAATAGATGGCAGGCCGGGAAACCTCTTCGTGCCGCCGGAGGGCGAACCCATGAGAAACATAACCGTTACCGTCAGCGACAAGGCATACTGCGAGGCGCGAGTCTGGGCAGCCGAGCGGGATTCCTCCCTCTCCAGGATTGTGCAGTACCTGATCCAAACCCTGCCCAACATCCGGCGTGCAGTAATAGCCTTCCCGGTGGCCAAAACGGCCGTTAAAACGCCTGAAACAACGCCAAATGACGCGTTTTCGACCCCAAAAAACAGCACTTTGAACGAAAAAAGTAGGCCTCTAAGCTGACATTCTGAGAGGAAAGATTCTGTGCAAGTATCTGAAACGAAAGTGCCGAATTCAGAAACAGCCGCGTCATTTCCAGAAGAGATTTCCATTTCCCGATTGTGAAACTGTGAAGCCAACTAACTCATATAAAATCAATAATATAACCAGAGAAAATTCCGCAGAAACACTCGAACTGTTAATCTGTGAAATCCTGACGGGCGGCCCAGGTCTGCCCATAAAGCTGGGTCCCCGGCGCGACGGAGCGCCTCAGCATCAACCTGACCTTCTGAGAGTGTCTCCGGCTCGCGGGTGTACAGAGTGCCCCCCGATGCGGTATCCTGAACCTCAATCCATGATCTTCTCCCGCGATTACATCGGGTACCTTGCCCGCCGAACCGTCAAGCATCTCATCGACGCCAAGATGATCACCACCAGTGACTTGAAGGGCGTCGAGGCGCGCGTCCATACCGGGCTGGTCGAGGAACTGTCCCTGGAAGACCGCATCAACGAGGAGGTCCGCGTGATTCTCGACGCCTACTCCGAGGAGATGCGCAAGTCTGGCGCGCAGTATGCCGAGATGTTCAAGAAGGTGAAGACCGAGCTGACCAAGAAGTACAAGGCGGTGCTATGAGGATCAGCCCCGACAAGCTCAACAAGCTGGCCCACACCGTGGCCGACACCCTGGCCGAGATTGACGAGGTCGGCTTTCTGGAGGATCGCAACACCATCCGCCAGGAAGCCCGCAAGGCGCTCACCGCCCTGCTCACCCAGGAGGCCGGCATCGACACCGCCGCCCGGACAAAGATCGCCAACCAGCGCAAGATCATCCAGGAAGGCTCGCAGGAGTGGGAGATCCTCTACCGCAAGTACTACAACGACGAAGTCCGCAAGCTAGGCATCTGAGCGCCTTCGTCCCGGCAATCTCACCCTTTCTGCCCTTTGCCGCGGCCCGGTTTTTTGTTAAAGTAAGAGGAGTGGCCGGTAACGGCTGCCTGCCGCAAATGTGTGGCGCTATCGTCCAGGGGTTAGGACGTGAGATTCTCAATCTTAAAACCCGGGTTCGATTCCCGGTAGCGCTACCAAAAACATTTC
>Ga0182030_10008052_pt1 | contig 21889 bp, 5 predicted proteins | sample 812S3MmetaG_FD_121299 | JGI IMG/M metagenome (GOLD analysis project Ga0182030, IMG submission 121299) | Permafrost microbial communities from Stordalen Mire, Sweden - 812S3M metaG (Illumina Assembly) | ecosystem: Environmental > Terrestrial > Soil > Wetlands > Permafrost | place: Sweden... | reverse complement strand
GACCAGTGGAAACTCCACCACGCCGCCCGCCTCGCCATCCTGAATCAACAAAACCTCGCCGCCCCAGACAACCCCGCCTGCCCTGCACTTGAGTAGACCCTGTGGCTCACGTATCGCTCACAAACTGACCTGACTGCTTTTCAGGAGCGGCAGCAGCTATGAGTGAAACGATTCTTTTAAGGGGCGACCCATGCAAATAACAGGGAACACCCTTCTCATCACAGGAGGCGCATCCGGCATCGGGCGAGGCCTCGCTGAATCCTTCCATGCTTTGGTCAACAAGGTTATCGTTGCCGGGCGGCGCGAAGGGAAACTGCCGGAAGTGGTTTCAGCGAATCCCGGAATGAAATTTCTGGTTCTGGACCAAGACGATCCAGAACACATTCGCAGCTTTGCCGCTCGCGTCGCCGTGGACTATCCCTCGCTTAATGTGCTGATCAACAACGCCGGGATTCAGCGCGTAGAGGACCCGAAGAGTATGTAATGCCCGGAAGCCTGTCAAGCAATTGCGAAGAAGAGTCTTAACCACGCCGAAAGGATCTCGCTACCGCTCCTGCACCATTGGGGCAATTAGGATTCTTGCCGGAGTTGAGGGACGAACGCCCGGATGGGAGATACCGACAAGGCACCGTACTCGCGGTGGGCCGAGATCCGGCTCTAGAGCCCAACCTTCGCCGCGGCATTTTCCAGGAACCGCGCTCCCTCGCGGATGTACTTGCGCAGGGCGGCAAGGGAGCGGTGGCATCGCCGGCGTGGTCGCCGGGGATGCTACCGCGAGCGGGACTCCTTCCACGTGAGCGGCGGCAGTTCGGAATGGGCGGAACGCTTCAAGTACGCTCGCGCGCGCTCCGCCGCTCTTTCCTTGCCCTGTTCGATATCTTCGACCGGTTCGGAGGGCGCAAGCCAACTCCTCGTGGTCACATTATACACGGACGCTTGTACGCCCTGCGCGTTGTGCTCTGAGAAGAACCGCAAGTGTTCGTTGCCCACCATGATTTCGGCCCATACGCCGTCGGTCAGCATCGTGGAAATCCAGACAGGGGAATTATTTTATTCTAAGTGTCTCTCCGTCCAGCCTCATTCGGTGTCGCTGTTCCTTTATTTGTTTTAGCTTGGGTATCCGTCCCAATGCTGCACCGAAAGTGCGCCAGAATCTTTATTTCGGCCACGTAACAGCCATCCACAAGTCGGTCATGCCGTTATTGTCGCAATAGAGGGTGTAGGGCGTTGGCGGTGGATTGGCCGGATCCACCACGGCGGGCAAGGCGATGTTCACAAGGCTGCCGGTCATGAGGCTCGGGGCGAGATTCGACGGCACCAAGGCATCCTTTTTCGCCGTGGCAGTGGTGGTGCCATCGTATAAATTGACCGGGTTCGCGTTCGTCATTTCCGCGAAAAACTGCACGCTTCGCACTCCGGACAATCCCAGTTTCGCGGCCCAAAACGGGAAATGTTGCGGCAGGAGGTTGAAGGAAAGCGGGGCCAAAGGCGTGGTGACGGTGATGGCGGTACCCTTGAATTTTGCCCAATCGCTGGGGAATTCATGCCGTAGCGAGAAGAGGCGCACGGATCCCACGGTGGCGGCATTTTGGATTTTCGCGGTCAAGTTTTTAACCGCCAGCGCTTTCAAAGCTTCCCCGCCTTCGCGAGCCGTGTAACGGATGTGGAGGACGACGTCGGTGATGGTGTCGAAATCAAACTGCGGCACGTCCGCCGGCAGGGTCAACTGCCATTGACTGATTACGCCGGAATATTCAAAGGGCAGATAGCGTTCGTCGTGCAGGTTGGTTTCAAACAAGCCGCTGTCGGCCTGGGCGGAACTGGTGACCACGGCCTGGATGGCACCGTAATTGGCGCTGAAATTTTTGGCGTCCGCATACCCGGAACCCTGCACCTGGCTGCTGGCGCGAATGGAGCTGTTTTGCAATGACAGGGTGCAATTCACGCCGGTGTAAGGCCCGGTGACACAGGGGATGGTGACGGCCACGGACTTTATGCGCCGGAAATAATGTCCGGGGCCGTCCAGATCGAACAACTCCTCCGGCAGGCTGACCAGGCAGGTTCCGGTGGCGCGTAATTGGATCAAGGCCAGCGGGGCGGCTTGCAGCAGGCTCACCTGTTTGGTCAGCTCATATTCACGCGCATTCAAATTGTGATAGTCCATTTCCATGCGCTTGATGTCGTAAAGCATTTTTTCCCCGGCGAGCAGTCCTTCCATTCCGTCCATGTAGTTGGATTGCATGTAACTGAGGCTGGCATCCCCCAATTCATGCTGCAACGCCAGTTCCGCTTTCTTCGCGGTCGAAAAAGCGAGCTGAAAAGCGTTGGCGTATAGATTTTGCAGCGCACCTTTCATCCACAGATACAATCCCACCGTGGTGGTTTTTTGATACTGCCCCTGGGAGCCGACGGGAAGCTGGGTGCCTTGTAGGAAGTTTTGAATGTCCTCCGCCTGCTGCATTTGGGTTTGATGGTTTTGATATTCCTTTTGGGCGATGGCCTCGCGGATTTGCGCGCCCCGCAATTGTTTCATCACCTGGTTGATTTCCCCCATGGCCGAGTTGCTTTGGAAGGTCCAGTCCTGCTCGCGCCGGGAATAGGTGCCGAGCTTGGCGTTCATGCTGGCGTTGTAAGAATCCAATTCGGCCATGGTTTTGAAGCCTTCCGCCATAAAGGTCATCAAACCGATCAATTGGGCCGAGCCGAAAGTCACCGTCACGCCGCAACCCATGGGCTCCAAGTTCCCCGAAAAATTCGGCAGCACGGCGAGGCCGGAGCCAATGCTCTGGTAACTACTGGCTTGCTGGGTGTTTTCCTGACTGCTTTCCAAATAGGACAGTTCCGAAGCCTCATGGTTGCTAAGGGTCTTAATTTCCCCATCGCTGACGGAGGGGGAATTTTGGGAAATGTCCACGGTGATGTTATCAAAAGCCATTTCGGGTTCGCTGGAGGTATCCGCCTGGGTGAAGCTGAGGTTCTGCAGTCCGGCCGTGTCAATGGGATCCAGGGACGGAATGTTGATTTGGGCGGGGGTCCTGCCCAATAGCTTTTGGTAGTAGGTATAGCGCTGACTGGCATTGGCAAGGGATTGCTCCAGGCCTTGGCGAGCTTTAATGGCATCCTGCCATTGGGAATACTTCACCATCTCGGCAAGGTTCAGCACGATGGACTCATGCTGGGCGCGCAACAGCGCCAATGCTTCGTTGTCCCCTTTTTCATAGGCGGACAGCAGGTTGGCGCCCAGCGATTTGACTTCCTGGCAGATTTCGCCGGCCTTGGACACCAACAATTGGAAGCGCACCAGCGGCAGGGGCTGGTTCAAGCCGTTTACGATCGCGTTTACGTCCAGCCCTTCGGCGGCCGCCCGCACCAACAGCGCAGGGTCAATGGGCGGATCGAACAGCGGCAATTGCTGGAACACGCCTTGAATATTGAGGCTGTTATGAATTTTGAACAGCCGGTCGGCCACGGTATCCCAATAGCCGAGCAAGGTGTCGTTTTGGGGAATGCAGAAGAACAAGGTCTGCCCGACGCTGTTAAGCGTGTTGGCGGGCGTTGGATCCGCGGCGGGAGCGGGGCTGGGCGCGATGTCGAACGGAATGTCGACCTCAATGTCGACCAGAGCGTCGCTGAATTGGTTGAGGTTGGGCCGGATCGAGGCGTAGGTCTGGGGCGCGGTGGATTCCTTCACCGGCACGACCTGGGGTTTGGTTCCCAGAATTTGGGCGGCGAGCACATAAATTTGGGTTGCCTCGTTGATGGTCTCGATGGTGTATTGCTGAAACAGGCTGTCACCCCAGGCGATGAGATTGTCCAAGTAAGCCATCACGGTCTTGAGCATGTAGGCGGTGGGGCGGAACTGGGCCACGACGAAGGGCTGAAACGGCGCCGCCGCCCAAGCGTTGATGGAGTTGATGGTGTCGTGTTGCAATTGGGGGTCCTGGCCGGTGGAGAGATTCAACATGATTTGCTGAATCAGATCGGCGTCATTGTATTGAAAAGGACGGACCTTCCAAAACCGCGCCGGCGTGGGGCCGTCGCTATCGTCGGAGGGATCAAAAATCGTGTGGAACCAATTCTGGGCGTCCTGAAACTGCTGGTTTTGGCTCAAGTGGATGGCGATCAGAAGTGGCGCATGGAAGAAAAGTTCCCAGTTGTACATCGAATAGGCGCCACTGGTGGAAAAATCCAGATCCTTCACCGGCCAGGGTTGCAGAACCATTGGGGTGGGATTGTAGGCCGGGTTTGCTCCGGTGGTAAAAATCTGCTCGTAAAGCTGTACCGGCGTTTGTTGCGGCAAAGGCAGTCCGGTGCGCAGTAGAATTTGGGTGTTGACGGGCAGCGTCACGGATACCCCGTCGGAGGTGGCGGCGGAAATTCCGCCGGCATTGGCGATGGCGACCAATGATTGGTCGGGCAAGATCACGGGCGTCGCCGCCGCCAGCGCCGTGGCCGTTGCGGCGCCGGCGAGGATGACATCGGTTGCTGCCGGCAGGCTGATTTGAATCCCGCTCACGATGGAATTGGGGATGGTAATCGGCAGGGTCAGGGATACGGTAATCCCTGCGGCCACAGACAGGGCGCCGAAGGCAGATCCATCGGAATGGACGAAGGGGGTGCCATTGGGGATGAGTACCGATAGCGGCGAACCGGCGTCCAACAATGTCAGCGGCGCCCCGGAGAGCACCTTGTTTTGGTTGGCATCCAGCAATTGAACGGCTGTGGGAGCGCTGGATAATACCGCCCGGGTGCTGTTGGGAATGGCTTGCAGCGATCCATCGGGGTTGGCCTGGTAACTGACATTCATTGCCAGCAGGTCGAAAACGGAGTCGGTTTGGCTCAGTTCCCGCGCCAGTTGCAGGACATAAGGATGAAAATGGGGGAAGAACTGGTAATTGACGTTGAGATTGTACGTCGTCAGGATATTGGAAAGGATCGGTCCCCAGCCCTTCTCAACCTGATAGGCCTGGAACGGACGGATGTTCGCGTCAATGGCATTGTGAAAGCTGCTGCCGGCGGAATTAGTGGTCATAGGTTTGCTCCTGCTGGTTTATGGCAATAAACGCGCGGCGGCCAGCGAGGCCGCGTTCTCGTTTTGGGCGGTAAGGGAGTAGGACAAGGCGGTGGCGTAATCCAGGCCACCGCTCGGGATCAACCGCGTGGCGGCTCCCGTCATGTTTCCGGCCAGGGTGGCCGGCGCGGATATTTTACCCGCGCTGCCAAAAACACTGTTGCCATAAGAAATTTGAGTCGCGGCATTCACAATGATGTCCAGGTTGGGCTGATATTGAAAAATTGCTTCGGGTTCCGGTGGGTTGGGCGGGGGGAAAACCGGAATCTGTGGCGTCAACAACACGACATTCCAATAATTGGGATTTACGGTGCTCAAGGCTGGAAAAGAAGGGGACAAAGCCCAGCCATCCCAACGGCTTACCGACGTCTCGGTGATGGTAGGCTGAACAAAAAACGTCAATTCCTCGCTGGCGTTGGGGTCACTTGTGTCCTCAAAAAAGAAGGGGCTGGATAGCGATCCCACCTGGCTCAGGTAATAGGAATAAACCAAATCGGTCAAGGTGGAGCCTTGGAAGCCGGGTTGCGGCAGGTTGTCGCAAACCAGAAGATTGAAAGAATTTACCGTTTGCAGAATGGTTTGCGGCGCCAGGTTGACGGTTTGCAAATTGCCACTAAGCTCGGTTACTTGACTCAAATAGGTGGTTTGCAACACGCCTGATCCTGTGGCGATGGAGGGTGGATCCGCGATGAACCCCACGTCCTTGGTGGCGTCATATCCGTAACTGCCATAGGGAGTATAAACCCGCTGCACCCAGTATTTGGCGCTGCACGCTGGTTCGCAATTCTTGCCGGTCAGGCGAAAGGCCTGATTAATGGCGCCGTCCATATGGATGCGCACCGCCGTTTCATTGCCATTATTGTCGGTGTCAATGGATACGTGGGGGTAGACATCCGTCGCGGCGTCGAAGTTGGGGCTGACGGAAATGGGGATGAACCGGTTAATGTCGCTCGATTTCCGGGGAGACCATTTTGCCTGATAGTATTCGCTCCAATTCAACTGGACTTGCACGGTTTTTTGCGGCGCGCCGACGGTCACCAGGATGTTGGAGAGATCATTGAAGGAGAGATCCGTCAACTTGTTGGTGCCGGAAGTGCCATCCGTATTGGTTGCGGGGGAGGAGGACGCGGCGGTAGGGGTGCCCTGCACGACAAAGGTCAGCCAGAAAAGGTTGAGTCTGCCCCGCCAAATGACGGCGACGATATGGTCGCCCTCAATATCGGTGGTCACCGGTATCCAGCCATTCCAGATGCCATTAGAGTAAGTCCGATAGAAGTATTTGGCGGGTTTGCCGTGGTGGCGCCCGATCACGTGCAGGGTGTTGGCCGTGGCAGCGGCGCCCGCCGCCGGCGGCTGGTTATACATGCTGACAATGTCCAGCCGGGCGCGGGTGTCCAGGTCCTGGAGGTACTGCGTGTAGACTTGCTCCACCAAATCCTTGGTGATGTCCCCCTGCAAAAGGGTTCCCTGCATGGCTTGAAACAGGTCGGTGGCGTTTTCGCGAAACTCCGGGATGAGCCAGTTTTCCGGCCACAGAAAAATTTCCCGGTTGGCTTCCCAGACCCGGTAACGCTTCATCCAATCCCATTGGCTGGCATCCATGACCGAAGGTTTCACCTGTGGTTCGAGGTTTAAAAAGCACCGCTGGATGAAGGTTTGCACGGAGGACAGGGCCAGGCGGATGCGGGAAGTCTGCACCACCGGTTCCATGCCCGGGTCCACCAGGAAATACTCGAAAAGACCATTCGTATCGGTGGCGCCGAAACTGGCAATGGCGGGCATGGTGAGGATTTGGGCGCAAAGGGCGTCGCGTTTTTTCTGGCGCAACGGATCGAAAATGGATTGGGCAAGCGGCCGCCATTGGTCGGGCGTGTATTGGGATTTGACGGCGTTGCGCAGCGCCGAGGCAATGGCAACGCCGGTATCGGGATTTGACGGCGCTGTGGCCCGTGATGGATAGATGATACCGCTCGTTTGGGTCAATACCTGGGGCTGAACCCCCAAAGTCTGGACCAACTGGAGGGCTTCCCAAAGGCGGGCGAAGCCGAGGTCGTTGACCAGAGGCGCGACGGTGAATTGGACCTGACCGCTGGTGGTCGTGGTCTGGATTGCTCCCGCTCCCCATAATTGCACAATCACCGCCTGGATGGTGGGCGCATCCCGGCGGGTCAAATTGGCGATGGCCTGATAGAAATTATAAGCAGCCAGTTGTGGCGCGGTGGTCACGCCGGTGGGAAGCGGAATCGGCAAGGGACTCAAGGGAATGGTTTGCCGGGCATTTTGAAACACGCTGATCAAACCGTCCGCGCCACCAGCAGGTCCCGCTCTTAAAGTCGCGTAACTGGCCAGTCGCAGGAACTGGCCAAAAAGCGCCTGCGCCTTGGGGGTGGAATCGTCGGAAGCCTGCGTTGGCAGGGCATTGAAGTTGACGTTGCCGAAATCCGCCGCGTGGGTGGCGATATAAACCACCTCAGTCTCGTCCAGGTTAAATCCCTGGATCAATTGCAAGGTTTTGGCCAGCAAAATTTTGGCGCGGTTGTAACGTTGGACGGAGGCTTCCGGATAAAGGACAAGCTGGCTCAGCGGGGCCAAAGGCAGAGTTTCGCCTTGAACCAATAATTTGGCGTCGCCGCCGGCTAGTCCTTGGAAATCCAAGGTGAAGTGGCAGGGAATGCCCGCCTTAAACTGGGTGTAGTTGGTGGGCGAAGTGTCGCCGGACGCGACGGCGTTCAACATCAACGGAGTGGTCAGGAAATCAAATTGCAATGTCACGGTCGCCGTGGCGTTTGGCAGGATTGCCGTGAAACTGTAGGGACCATCCGCGGGAACCTCCAAATATCCCTCGAAATGGACGCTGTTTACCCCCGGCGGCTTATTCGGGTTGGTAACCGCATCGGTGTTGGCAGTCGGCAGTTTGGCGACGCCCAACAGAGTTTGTTCCGCGGCGTCGGAAAAATACGATGCGGTGACACCCTGGTCGGCGGCGGACTTAAAGGCTTCCACGAGCGGCGTGGCCGGCATGGTGGTCAGGGTCGGGTCGGAAAGGATGGCCGTATTGGTCAACAAGGTTTTCGTCAGGGAAGCGTTTGATGCCAGTTGGTCGACCAAGGCTTGGAAGTTTGCTTGATCCATGAGTTGGTCCTGCAACCAGGGAAGGAATTCCTGGGCCAAAACGGCCCGGGCGCTCGCCAGCCCAGCGGGTGTGGTAAATAGAGTGTCAAAATCAGCGGCCTGCAGAAATCCGGATTTTTGCCCGCCCACGGTGGACTGTTGCAGATAGGCTTGGAAGAAAGTCAGAGCCTGGCCGTGAACATCGTTCAACATGCCCTGAAGCAGGGTTTGTTGAGGCACAGTAATGGTGGTGGCCGTGACCAAAGCGGCCAATTCGGCGGTCAGGGCAGTCATCAGTGAGGCCACCGGAACCCCCTGAAAGGTCAGGGACAGAAGATGAGTGGTCGGGTCATAGGCGAGCTGGATTTCACGGTCCTGGGCGAAAACCGCCGATGGCATCGGGCCAGTGACATTGACGGGAGTGGCTTGATATTGGATCGTTCCGCTCCACATGCCCATAAACGTCTGGGCCACAGTGGCCGGATAAACCTGGGCCATTTTCTGGCGAATCAAATCATCCGTCAGAGTGGTGGGATCGGCGGGAACGGCGTTGGCGGATTGGATGGACAGCAAGACCGCCGCCAGGGATCGGATTTGTTGCAGCAGGGTGGCCGGATCGGGTTGATATTTGCCGGCCGGGTCGGCGATTTGATGACGCAGGAGGTACTGCAAATCCTCCACGGCAAAACCGGATGATTGAACCAATCCCGCCGTTTCGACGAATTTAAAGGTCTGACTCCACGGCACATCATCAGACAGCACAGCGGTGGCCACGGCCAGTGAACCGTTTTTCAGAGCCGTAAACGGGTTTAGGGCCAACTGGGTATTCTTGTCCACCGCCATATTTCGCAGCGCGATGAAATCCGCAACCGAAAGTTGAAGGCCGCTGGACAGCAAGGCATAGCGGTAGAGCAGGGACAAATTGTCCAAGGTGAGCGGGGCGGACGAAATATCCAAACCTTGGTTCACCAGAATGGCTTCAACATCATCGGCCGCCAGCCCGAGGGCGCCCTGAACAGCGGTCAAATGGTTTGCCAACAGGACATAACCGTTCGCCAAATCGTCGGCGGTTTTTCCGGTCTGCCAGCGGAAGGGCAGATATTTGTTCTGGGTCGTATCAAAATAGGAAAGATACTGGCCCGCCGGATCCTCAAAAATCGGATCGCTGTTAAGGACGGCCGCCGTCAAGAACATCTGGGCGTAAACCGGGTTGACGCCGGTGGTGGGAATATCCGTCCCCGTCCAGAGGGGGAGCAGGCCCGTCCGGCCAAAGGGTCCGGCCGGCAAACGAACCGACAGGGCTTGCAGATGGGAGAGGTAAAGCAGGGCGGTGACCATGTCATTGGAAAAATCTGCGCTAAAACTGGCATCAGATGCGGCCGGGATCATTGGGGTGAGAAACACCTGCAGCGACCGGTCCAACTCATCAATGGACCATCCCAGTTTTTTCCAAAGGCGGACAAACAGATTCAGCTTGAGGTAATCCAGTGGCTGCGCCGCGTTGCCGCCCGCATACTTAAAGGTGGTATTTTGGAAGTCACAAGTATTTTGGGAAGGCGACTGCAACACCAGGACGGTGTTGGAATAACCCGCAGTGGCGACGGTCGCCAGCCATTTTTGCAAAGCCGTTCCGGGAAATTGGGGATAATATTGCTGCATCAAGCCCTGCAGCTTCTGTTCAAACGCATTCGGTTGGGCCGGCGGTATGGAGGGGGTGTAGCTGAAAACATCGCTCAAGCCCAGCCCGAATTTTTGCAGGGGAAGGGTCAAGGGAACCAAGGCAGGATTTAAAAAGCCCGTTTCCATGATGTCCGCCAGATTCTGATAGGTGATGTCCAGACTGTCCGCCAGCGTTTCCGCCGAGGACAGGACGGCGGCATTGTTTGCGTTGCTGAAGCCGTAGAGTTTGAACCAATTGGCCAGGTTGGACGCCTGCGTATAAAAATTGTATTCGGCCGGGGACAGACCCAGTGACTCGATAAATACCGCCGACTGGCTATAAGAACCGGGATTGCCAAACAGGGGCAGAGGATCGGCGGGCCGGAAAGTTTCCGCAATTTGCCACAGGGGCATTTTAAAATAATTTAAAAAGCCACGGACGGTTTCAATCCACAGGTCAAATGGCAGCCCCATGGGGTAGAGGGTTGCGGTGGTGGTATTTGACAGCACCGCATAGGCTGCCGGCAGGACATTTTGCGGCTCGGCGATCAGGTCGGCGCTGTTGGCCGATCCCGTATCATAAACCGCCGTGGAGGTCAGGGCGTTATGAGCCACGAAATATTCCAGAATTTCATTGACCACATCAATATACGGCAGTGCCGTATTGGTGTTCTCACAGCTTAGATTCAAATACGGCAAGTCCGGACGCCGCAAGGTCAGCGCTTGGAACGGGGTGCCGGGCGCATTTTGGATCATAAACGGGTAGGTCTGACCGTTATGGTCGCTTTGCCAGACGGCAATGGTGGCTTGCCAGTCAGTGGGATCCGGATCCAGAAAATGAAGAATGTCGACCAAGTAAGCCGCCGGGCTGAGCACCGACCGACAGTCTTCACACTCGCAAAAGTCCAAGGACCCAAAGAGTGAAGTCATGCTGGGAAACTGCTGGGCGATGGCGTTTTTGGCATTGGTACGGTCAGCCGCTGAGGAGGTCATGGCAAATACCGGCGGCTGGATGTCCAGTTGTTTGGCGGCGGCAAATAAATTCAGAGTGACTGCGGCAACCTGCTGGGCCTTTTTGTACACCAAATTCGCCTCGTCCAGCGAAGGGAAGGAAGAGCCAAACCGCGTGAGGAATTTTTCCGGCGTGTAAGCCATGATGTCGCGGGCCGAGGTGAACCCCAGTTTGAGGGCTGATTGCAGGGATTCATTGCTGGGGGTGATCTGGTATAACCGATGCACCGTCTTGACGGCGGCGATGGTGGGCGCGTCGGGGGCGGGGACGGACGCGGGCAGTTTCTTCAAAAATTGGTTCAAAGGCGTTCGCCCCAACTGGTAACCGGCCTGGTCCGCCGCTTGCAGGAAAGCCCCCGCTTTGGTCGCCACGGTCGCATCCAAACCCAAAGTTCCCGTAGCTGCCATCCGCGCCACCACTCGAGTGGGAAAGTTCACGCGCACTTTGCGGGCGAGATCCGCCGAATAAGCCGCCAATTGGTCGGTGGCCGTGGCGCCGCCATAATTGGCGGGGATCAGGCCTGATAGTTTTTGGGGATCGTTCCCGGCGATGGCGTTGATGGTGTTTGTCCAAGTCACCGGGAGATGAAAATCATTGTCCGCCAGTACAGCAGGATCGTTCGCCGGACCCACCGTGGTTTGCAGTTTCTGAATGAGGCCGGCGTTGTTTAAAGTCAGCAGGGCCAGTTTACCTTGCAACTTCAGGGTCGCGATGTTGGCGGCGGAAATTCCGGCTGCTGCGGCTTTGGTCCACAAATCCGCGCTCGCAATCGTGGGATTAAAGAAAAGTCCGGCAAAGGCGGTTTGCTGGCTGGCATCCGTCACCACGCTGCCTAGCAGGTCGCTGAAAGCGGAAGGCGCGCCCGCCGCCTTGGCGGCCAGATTGGTTTTAGCGGCATAAGTGGTGAAGGCAGTCTGGGCCGCTGTAATCTGAGCGTCCGTCAAACTGACAATCCCTGCCTGATTGGCCTTGGTCAAAGCTGTCGCGACGGTGGCGGAGGGAATCAAGGCGAGTATTTGCGGATCGGTGGGCAGACCGGTGCGGAGCAGGGCGTATAGGACATCCGACCCCAGCCCCGTGGTAGTGGTTAGTTTAGCGGCGGTGGCGGCGAGGGCCAGCAACCGGGCGTCCCAGCCGGTGGATTGATTGAGGAGTGTCAGATCCTGCTGGCTGGCGGTTTCCTGCGCCGTGGCGAGATTTGCTATGCCCGTGCCGCCAATGACCCCTTGCACGTCCGCCGCCAGTCGCTGATACTCCGCAGTCAGAGGTTGCACGCTCGCGGGAACGACCAGATTCAGCACCAGTTGTGCTGGAGCGTTGTAAATGATCGAGGAAATGGTGGTCTCCTTGCCTTGCGCATCCACCACGCGGACCTCGACATTCGCGCCGGCGGCGGGGCGCGTGTATGGCAGGGAATAAACGCCATTGGCATCCGTTTTGGCTTCGGCCAGTTTCGCGGCCGCGCCACCATAGGCGATGGAATAGAGCCGCGCGGTGATGCCGTTGGCCGCCCCCCTATCGTCCATAGTCATTCGCCCGCTCACAGCGGACTGGGTGGTTCCAGCAATCGCAGCGGCGTTGGTCAGCATTGCCCCGGTGACCGTGTCAACCGATCCCGTGACCGGCAATTTGTTGGCTGCCTGGAATTGTTTGATAGTGGCCGCCGTCCCCGCGCCCAAGGTGGCGGCGGCGGTTTCCGTTGGTGGAACAATGAGGCCGACTTTGGCAAGGTTGGCTTGAACGGTTTTGACCTGATCGCCCTGGGCGTTCAGGGATAGGGAAGGGGTAATGGTTGGCATGGGAAATATCCTGTTTTTTTTGTTCGGCTGGCTGCCTGACATCTCAATGAATTGATTCGTTTTAATATCGTCTTTGCCGGTTGCACATGGCGGCTGCCGCTTTTTCCGGCAACATGCTCATGTTTGGTAAATTGGCCAAATTCTCCATGCTGCGCTTTCGTCCTGGTAGCGAACGATCATGGGTTTGAACCTCGCTCGGTTTTCCTGGTTGCGGTTTTATTTGCGCCGCCGAAACGAAATACGACACCGATCCCGACGGTTGTTCCCAAGGGAGGCGACGAGTCGACGACGCCTCCTAATAGGGACGGATTGGCTTGAGTGGGATCCGGCTTGAAGGGGCTGGACGGCAGTGCTTGCGGGCCGGTCGGAACGGACAACTTGCCGACGATATCTATTCTGAGGGCGCCGACATGCAAGGGCACATCCAAACCAACCTTGACCCCGGGATGGGCGCCGAAGCTGGTTTCAACTTTCAATTTTTCCGCGTCGACGGTCACACCCGCAACTTTTGGATTTGACCTTTCCTTGTGCTGAAGCTCCACGCTGGCGCTATAAGTTGGATTACCCTGACTATCTTCTGAGTAACCAACCCCCAATTTAACCTGGTCTTTGGTTAGCGCACCGGTCGCCCCCTCCAACCCGGCTGACAGAAGCGGTGCGGCCAGTTTTCTCCCCGACACCGATCCGACAATGGGAACGTCGAGTTTAGCATTGGTAATGGCCAGGGCAGCCACGATGCCGCCCAAACCCAAGGCCGGTAATCCGACGCCGATCACGGTTCCCACCGGGTCGGTTTTCAGATTCAATTTCAACTGGTCGGCGAGTGTTTTGAGAACCTTCTTTTCCAGGGCTTGGACCTCGGGCGTTTTTTCGACGGTTTTGGCGGCTGCAAGAGCCAGAGCGCCAGCATCCGTGCCGACTTGCGAGCCTTCGGAGGCGTAGGTGAGCGGGACGTACGTCACTCGGAACTGCGGAGGCGGGGACGGTGGTGGTGGCACTACCACGGGCGGTTGACCTTGAGTTCCCTTGGTATCAATGAGACGGATGGGGTTGCCATTAACATAACCGAAGAGATTCAAACCGTCGCTGATTCCGGACGGATCGCACGCCACCCATCGTCCCAACCAGGGCGCATAGTACCGGGCGCCGTGATAGTTCAACCCGGTCTCCTCATCGCGCTCTTTGCCGGTATAACGGTAACGCTTCGCCGCCGAGCTGAGGGTCTGGCTGACCCCTTGGTAGGAAGTGCTGCCATAAGGATAGTATTCCTCATAAGAAATAATTTGCGCCTGATTGTCCAATTCCAGGCAGGCGGAGCCGAGGTCGTTGCCAAATTGACACCGGATAAGTTGAGCCGGTGTGCCATCGTTTCCATGGGTCCGCAGTTCGATCAAGGCAACGCGCTGCTTTCCGTCCATAACGTGCAGGCTCTGTCTTTCCAGAGTCACGGCGGCGGCGTTGTTGTATTCACGGTAGACTTCAAATCCGCCGAGATAAATGCGTTGCTTGACCAGGCCGCCGCCGGAAGCCTCGGTGGCTTTGATGACCCGTTCGCCGGAGGTGTCGTAAACATAGTAAGTCCGCTCGCCTTGATGCTGGGTGCCATCCTCATCCTGGGCATTGACCGCTTGGCGCTGGGTCATCGCAATCTGGTCCTTGAAATCCCATTGCATAGCCGGCAGTTGTGGCAGGCGCAGCATGTTCCCGTGGGCGTCGTAGCCATTTCCCGAAACACTGTAGGTTTCCGTGTTCCCTCCAACGGCTGTGCTAGTCAGGCGGTTGTTTTGTCGGCCCGCTTCGATAACACTGTTTTCGTTGCAGGCATAAATGCGGGTCCAGCCGGGATTGGCCGGGCTGGAACCGAGGTGTTGAAGTTGTTGAAAATTCCCTGCCGCGTCGTAGCTAAAGTTTTCAATATAAGTCCCCATTGCTTTGCCATCGTTGGGATGCGGCAGATTGATGTTTGTCCAATCGTTGTACGATTGCGGCGTGGGCGCATTGGGGGTGCCGCCGGTTTGGCCGAGATGTTCCCGCCCGGCGGCCTTGATTAACCGGTAAATCGCGTCGTACGTGTAATCCGCGCTCGGTTCGACGCGTTGGTTATTGAAATAAATAGTCTGCTGGGCGTCATCCTGAATATGGGTGAGGTTGCCGACCGGATCATAAAAATATTGCAAATCCTGCATCTGGGAGTTGTCGGAGGAGCGCGTGGTCAGCAAATGGGTGAGCCGGAAGGTTTTATCGTCATAGGTGTAAGTCGTGCCGGCGCCGTTCCCATAAGCAACGGCGGTTCGCTGCCCTTTTTCGTCATAATCAATATTGGTTATGGTATGAAATGAGGCGGTGCCGGTGGCCAGAAGGCCGGCGGGTTCCGCAGACTGCTGCAGCCAGGTATCGATGGTTGCCAGCAGATTGGCCTCGTTATAGCCCAGTTGAAGGATGTTTAGCATGGTTCCGGCGCTGTTGCTGTATGGGGCGATTTGTTGGATGACGCGGTTTAATGCGTCATAACTGCCGGAATGGGTGAACGTTTCGCCACCCAACGCGGGATTCTGATTCCAGTCGGCGGTATCCTTGTAGTCCTGGAGCAACTGCCGCTGGCCGCGCAACAGATTCCCTTTGAAATCATAACCCACGTCAAGCTTGGTCAACGGGTTTGTGCCAAAGTTGCTGATCACACCGGCGGCATCGAAAACCTGGTGGATTTTGCCCCGGCTATTGGTTGATTCGGGGCTGGCGGGGCCGCTTGGTTTGCTATCGCCGTAAATAGTTTTCTCGGCCACCACATTGTTCAAGCCATTGCCGGTGACCGTCAAACCGATTGGCCGTTGCAATTCGTCATAACTGATCGTCCGCACAGATCCGCGAGCATCCCAAAGCCGGATTGGTTTGCCCGCGACATTGCCGAGCAACCAACGCTCGCCGGCATCCATGCTTTGGGAATAAATCTTGTTCTTGACCTGGCCATAATCGTAATTCATCACCACCCGACCCAAGGCGTCGAGGACGGAAAGCGGGTTGCCTTCAATATCCAACTCCGTGCGCGTGGCATAAAATTGGTCGGTGATAACGCCGTTGACGGGCCCCCGATTGTGCGCGACGGAAAGAAACTGGCGGCCCAGGACATCAAAGAGCGCGGTGGCCGGTGTGCCGGCGTGCGCGGCGGCCTTGTTGGCGGCGTCCAATTCGCAGCTTTGGTCCGTGGCGTCGGGAAAGGCGGCGGCGGCGCTGGCCGCGTTGGTGCGCAACTGATACCAGGTGGGCAGGTAATCAGCCGCCAGCAGCAGGCTGAACAAGTCGCCAACATCCGGGTCGGCCTGGGGATTCATCTGAACCGTGTCGTTGCCATCCCACGTTTGCTGCCGCCAAGGATCAAAAACGACTTTTTCCCATGTGTTATTGGGATGAAGCGTCGCCACCACCCGTTCCAAGGGATCGTAGAACAAAGTGGAAGTGACGCCGACCTTGTTGGCAAACTCGAAATCATGGGTGGCGCTGAAGAACGGCTCATACTTGCGGACCGGTTTGCCTTTGTTGTTCAAAACCGTCCAACCGGAACCGATCCAGCGCGGGTTGACCACCGGGGCCTCGGTGTCGGTGAGATCCAACGCCCCGGGTTCGGCTTGGGCTTTCTTCTGGATTTCCCGGCCCAAGCCGTCGGAATAGCTGAAGCTGACCTGGACTTTGCTTGGTTGGCCGGCCGCCTGATCAGCGACATGGGTTTCGCGAACGATCTTGGCGGCAAACACCGGTTTCCACTGGGTTGGGTCGGTGGGGTTGGCGGTTTGCGTGTCACTAAAACGATTCAAATCATAGACGATGCGCGAGGTCGCGGTGCCCAAGAGTCCTGGCGCCAAAGTGAGGGGGTTCACATCGTAAATGAAACCGGCAATGTCCGACGGCAGCAGGTCCACGGTAAAGGTGGTGAATGAATCGCCGCTTTCCGAGTTGCTCGTTGCCGTGACTTTTCCTTTCACGGCGACGCCCACGACCATGCCAAGGGAATCAAAGACGACGGCCGCGTGATTGCCGTTGGGATCGGTAACTTCCGCCGGCTGAAGCACACGATAGTCATTTTGGGCAACAACTGTGTTGCCCAAAGCGTCCTGCGTTTGATTCAACAACACATTGTAAGAGTCGTAAGTCAGCCACGTGTATTGTCCGAACGGATCGCGGCTCGCTTGTGGCAAAAAGAAATTCGCCGCCGCAAGAGTGGCGTTCTGAACCAAGGGATTCGGCGGATTTTGGGGAACGGGTGAATAAATTGTCTGGCCGGAGGGAATCCACCAATTGGTGTCGCCCTGACTGTTAACGTAACCGCCGCCGCTGTTGGTGTATCCGCCACCACCCACGCTGCCGACATCCGTCAGGATTGTCGACAAGGCGGCCGCGCTGGCTGGTTTGTTCGGGTTGGTGTTGTTATTAACGAAAATTTGCTGGGCGAGATTTGCGGTCAGGGTCAGTTTATAGGTTTCGTAGACCAGACCCAGAGATTCGGTCTGGCCGAACGCCGCCGGCCCGGAAAGGTCGTTCTTATAATACAAGGTGCGCACATCTTGAACCAACCGTTTTTGGGTTTTTGTCGGATCCGGCGCGATTTCATAGGCGATTTCCCCGGCGGCCGCCACCAAAGCCGTTAGATCGGAAAACAAATATAATACCGACTCATCAGGGCGCGGGGGGCGCGTCAGCTCATAAACAAACGCCTCTGCCGGCAACGGCCCGCGATAGGCACCGGCACCGTCGATGACGGAAGTGAAAGTATTCTCGCTGAGCAGGAGCAACGCGGCCTGTTGTTCGGTGGCCACAAAGGCTGAGGGGTCCACCGCCAGATTCGGCGCGGTTCCAGGAATGGGCGCCGGAGCCACTGGCAAACCGGAGGCCGGCACGTTTCTGCCGTAAGCGACGCTGATGCTCTGGAGGACATTGCCTAACGGGTCCGCCCGCAAAACCGCATCGTGGGTGACGCGCGGATCGGCCGGATTCCTTTCCTGGTGATAATCCAGGGTCTCCCGCGCATGACTAAAAAAAACGCCGTAACGGTTGGCGCTCTGCGGCTGAAAACATTCAATGGTGTAATTGCGGGCGGAGACGCTATAGGGGATTCCGGCCTTGGTCGTGCCGTCATTGGCGTAGATTTCCTGGCGGAGGATGCTGCCTTTCAACGCGCGGATGGCCTCACGTTCTTCTTCGCCGGTGAGCAAATACGGAACGCGGGTACCGTCGGGCTGATATATGTCCGTCGGCAAAGTGATGTCGGGCAGCAATGAAGCAAGAAATGCCGCCCACTTCTGCGCAAATTGCGGATCGCTTGCGTCGGGCGCGCCATAGTAATCACGGGCCATGTGCTGATTAATGGTCTTTTCATCCGGCCAGGCGCCGGTATGAAACCACGTCTTCGTCACCACCGGCGGAACATGCAGGGCATCGGCTTCGTTGTCCGTATCCTCGGTGAAAAGGCTCCCGGAATCGCCAAAAGATTCCGCGTCGGTCTGCTCCACATAGCCAAAGCCTCGAAACTCACGCTCCACACCGTCGTAATAGCCATGACGATAGCGGTAAGTGGAGACCAACCGGGTTCGTCCAATGAAATCGAAGACTTCCACCCGTTCAGCGACTTGAACCGGGAAGGCCAGTTTGGTCACCCAGGGCGTGCCCGCCACCAAGTCTTCCACATAAAACTTGGTCGAGGACGCGTAGCGAACACGGGTCTCGGCGCCAAGGTTGTTGATGATGCCGGTGAGCAAGTGAGGTTTCTGGCCACCCATGAGGTCCACATATTTCATTTGCCGCCCGCTGTCACTGGCAAGGGGTGAGGACCAAACCAGACACGCCGTGCCGCTGCCGAGCAAATCCACCGTGGTTAGCGAGGCGAGATTATTAATGGCGGGAAAGTCTGCCAGGGTGGTCTCGTCCGACCAACTGTTCCCGGACTGGTTGTGGTAGATGGCCACGCCCCGGGCGGCCAAATAGATGATGTCGGTCGTGCCACAGCCATCAATGTCCGCCAGACGAATGCGCCGCGGGTCGAACAGGTCGGGAGTGTCGAAACCCGGCGAATTGTCCATGGTCACTTTGGCGCCGAAACGACCATACCCGCAATTGGGCCAATAACACACTTCCCCCTGGCGAATACGGACGATGTCGGTTAGTCCGTCGCCGGTCATGTCCGCCTGAAAAATGGATTGGGTCGGGTCGTTGAAAATCAGGGCGGGGCCTTGCTCATCGTCATAGGGCTTACGAGCATATTGCCGGGGGCCAAACCCCGCCCGGCCCAGAGATTGGTACCACGCCATGACCTCGTCTTCGGAAACGAGGATATCCGTCAACCCGTCACCGTCGACGTCGAGAAATTTCAGGTTGGGGTTTCGCGTATCCAAATTGGGAAAGCTCGGGAATGGACTAAAGTCCTCCCAATCCGCAAGGTCAGTTCGTTCATAGTAACCGCGCCGAGGTTCCTCGAAATTGACCAGGGCCTGATGTCCGTCTGACGCCAGGCTCATGAATTGCGGCCGGGCGCCCGCCGGGACGGAGCCAGGTTGGGAGCCGAGCAATTCGACCGGTGCAAACCGGGGCAGCGTCTGGGCGGCGCCGTCCTCGGTAATCATATTAATCGGACTAATGTTGCGTTTGTAAAACAGCGCGCCGGATTGTTGGGTGAGGATGCCCGAGAGACCCTCGCCATCCAGGTCCAGCCACTGGTATTTGGAGCCGTCAAGTCCCATGGGAAGATTTTCCAGACTTGCGGGTTCAACGGTTCGCACTGTCGGGTCAATGACCGCTGTCGAATACGTAAATTCCAACGGTGGAAACGCTTTGCTGACATATGACTTGCCGGCATCATCCAACGCATAACCCGTTGGCGTGATGGACAGGAGTTTAGTGGCGATGGGATTGCCCAGGAGCGGCGAGGCCGGGTCCGATTGGTCGTAGGAAAAATTGGTTGAATGGACGAGTCCATCATAGCCAGCCTCCCCGTTTTTACCTTTGGGGAAATGATGGAACATCAAAATGCGCTGACATAAGCGATTGGTTCGTACTTCGAATGTGGACCGAAACGTCGAGAACGGATCCGCCCGCGCGGCCCATTGGCGGGCGGGATCCTCCGCCGGCAAAGGTGTGGTGGGGTTGTGTTCGCCGTAATCAAACACCACCTCAAAGAGCCAGTCAGAGCGTTGGGAGAGATCCTCCCCGAACTGATAAGGTGTTTGCGTCCCGTAAAGGATGCGTTTGACAAACAAGTTGGTCCAACGCGCATAGCCATTCTGGCGGTTGCGTTCATTCGCGGCGGCCAGATTGAGGCCCGCCGTGTCTTCCGCCTTGTATTCGTAGAAGATGACGTTGCCTTTGTCATCGAACGTTGTCTCCAGCAGCCATTTGAAAATCCGGGACAGGTCGGAGGGATCCGCCAGGCGGCACAGTGGATTGACGCCATAAATGCTGGTGACATTATCCTTGGTGGTGGCGCGCCAATGGAGATCGCCGTCGGACTTTCGTTGCCACCGCTCAATGCGGGCAAACAAGCCTTCAATGCGCGGGCGATAGCGTTTGAGGGCGTAGTTCTGTCCATTCCACACGGCGTCCGGCGTTGCCACGGCCAGCCATTCGCCGCCTTGCAATCCCAGCGCAGGCATCAGGTCTTCCGCCTCGGAAAGGATGAAAACATCCGATTCCGCGGCATCGTCGTATAAGGGAAGTCCCTTATCCGTTTTTCGGGTCACGGACGGGATGGAAAAATGCCAGCCTAGGCCAAAGGGACCGTTGCCCGCACCGGAATCATAGGAAAGCGAAAGTTTTGGAAAAAAATCAGCGCGTCCTGGCGACGTGAAAACCGGGACCGTAAAAGCGCCCGTGCCCGTAACCGGATTGACGGAGAATTTTTCACCAATCCCGCGAATCGCCCCACCACCCTTCGGAAGATTAATCGAATTCACAGGGGCAGCATGATTTGGTGTCTCAGCGCCCGCGCTGTACTGCGATTTCTCCTTTTCTTGATTCGCCATACAGAACTCCCCGCATGGTGGTTATTAAGATATGATTGCGGGAGTAATAATGAGTCATTCGTATGTTTAAATCAAGGAAAAGTTATCGACAATTCCCAGTGAAAAGTATCACGGGTGACCGCATCACCACAGCAGATTTATAAGTAAACCGTGACAAGCGTTGTCTTAAGTTCGGAATAAACGGTCAAGTCCGCTAAAGAGCTAACACCCAAAATGGTGCATTTTTCTTTCGCATTCCACCGTCAAACTGTCCGCCCTAGGCGGTCATTCAACCTTGGCGCAACCACCTTAAACATTTCTCGCTGTTGCCTCTCGTTCGTAATCTTGGGTCGCGGTAGGCACAGCGGTTGCACGCTGCCGTCCGCACAGATCCCCACGAGCGGCATTCCCGCATGAGGCTCTTATCTTGGATGTGTAGCGGCAAAGCGCTGCCCGGAATAAGGATAGAGCACCCGCGGTCGGGGTAACCATCGTTCTGCCAATTGGTGGAAGCGGGCCCCGTTGGGTCAAGACAACGGAAGCTGTGAAAGAACCCAACGGGTCTGGCGCCTGCTTGGCTGCCAATTCCCTTGTCACTTTCGCGCCGGCAGTTTCCTGGTAGAATCGGCTTCCCAGTCGCTTTTCCCGCCCTAAAGAGGCCGAAAACTTCCGGTTCTGCCTTTTTTGGGAAATTATGAAGGCTGCCGAGCCCTTGGAGCAGTCGTCCATTTGAGTCAATCCACGTGCGACCGTAGTCCGTCCGTCACATCCAGCACATTATTGGGTTCTTCCGCACATTCGGTGCAAGTGAGACCGAGCAAAACGTTGCATCTGTCAGATAAAAAGGGTCTTGGCTCTGTTCGAGGAAATCAAGAAAGAGCGCGTCGTGGACCTGCCCGTCACAATTCGGCAAGTGACGGACTACCTATGGCTTAACCTGGGCTGGCGCTTGGCGGTTGCACCGAGAGTGCGGAAGAACCCTTAAATCGGTTCTTGCGCACTTTCGGTGCAAGCGAGACCGAGCAAAACTTCGCATCCGGCAGATGATATGGGCTTTGGCCACTCTCGGGCACGGGAACGAGCGCGAGGTAGGCAGGGCGTTAGAAGCAGGACTTGCCGCGGGAGGGATTGTGCGCGAAGACATTTTTGTTACCACCAAGCTGTGGAACTCCAATCACCGGCCCGAGCGCGTCGAACCGGCTTTCCAGGCGAGTCTGGCGAGACTCGGGCTCAAGTATCTGGATCTCTACCTCAT
>Ga0182030_10008051_pt1 | contig 21889 bp, 24 predicted proteins | sample 812S3MmetaG_FD_121299 | JGI IMG/M metagenome (GOLD analysis project Ga0182030, IMG submission 121299) | Permafrost microbial communities from Stordalen Mire, Sweden - 812S3M metaG (Illumina Assembly) | ecosystem: Environmental > Terrestrial > Soil > Wetlands > Permafrost | place: Sweden... | reverse complement strand
TCTGGAAGTCTCGAAGATGAGCCTGGCAACGTACCTGAACGAACGCTACCTGCCGGGCGCGAAGTCCCTGGTTCGGGGATCGACCTACAGCACGTATGAGATCGCAGTTCGGTCACGGATCGTTCCGCGTATCGGTACCGTCAAGTTCGCTGCCTTGACTGCCGAGAACGTTCGCGCGTGGATCAGAGACTTGCAAAGCGACGGCGTCGGCAAGAGAGCGCTTCAAATGGCAGTCGAGGTCTTAAAACGCGCTTACGCGCGGGCAAGCGACGACGGAGTGCTCCCTGCGAATCCGATCAAGAACGTCAAACTGCCGCAAGCCGAACCGCAAGAGATCGCGTTCCTGACGTTACTGGAGGCGAACAAACTGCTGGGCACGACGCGCGAGACGGAATGGGGAGGACTGCTACACCTAGCCGTAGCGCTCGGGATGCGACAGGCTGAACTGTTCGGACTGGTTTGGAGCAAGGTCCACTTGGACGACGCCAATCCGCACCTCGACGTTCACCAACAACTCACCGGGAAAGTCATCGGCCCGGTCAAGACCAAAGCATCGAAGCGCAAACTCTACCTCGACGCCGGTTCGATCCGACACCTGGAACGCATCCGCGTAGAGCAAGCGGATCGCCCCAACCCGCACGATCTGGTTTTCCCCTCGAAGCCGAAACCGCCGGAGCCGCCCAAGGGCGAGCCTCGCCGAGTGCTGGCCCCAGCGGAACTGCCAGCGCTCCAGTTCCTGAACCGGGACAACGTGACCGGCCGAGTTCTTCCGACTCTTCAGGACCGGCCAAGGTGTCACGGACGACGTTCCACGGACTCCGACATACGGGCGCGAGCCTGCTCTCTTCGCAGGGCGTTGCAGAGAGTACCATCGACCGTTGGATGGGCCACAAGAGCAGCACGATCAGCAAGCGATACATCCACGCCTACGACGATGACGTGAAGAACTGCGCGCACGTCATGGGCACGATTCTGGAACCGGTCTGGGCAAATAACTGGGCAAACGCTGCCGACTTAACCCCCAAAACACCCGGTGTCAGAAAAGAAAAAACCCGCAGAACCTAGTGTTCATGCGGGTTTGTGACTGGTGGGCCATCCTGGGTTCGAACCAGGGACCTCATGCTTATCAAGCATGCGCTCTAACCAACTGAGCTAATGGCCCACGCGCTTGCCGGGCCGAGCCCGTCGAGGAACGCACGTTATCGTAGGTCGCGGGCGTCCCCTTGTCAATCTGGCCGCTCCGCGATGGCGCGCTGAGGCCAGGGGCTTGCCTCGTTGGGCGGAACTGGTTTTCTCCAAATCAGCTTCGGCACGGGAGAAATCGGCGTGGCAAAGAGTTCGGGCGACGGAGCGGTCGGGCGCGGCGGCTTCCTTAAAGGCGTAGCGCTGGCCGGATCGGCGGCGGTGGCGGCACCCGTTGCCGCCGTGGCGCAAACGCCCCCGGCCGCGCCGCCGCGGTCGCCGAGCGTGCCGGCCGTGCCTGCTTCGGCGGGCGAGCGCGGGAGCGCGCCTCCGGCGGATGACGACCTGACGCAATCGACCTGCGTGAGCGATTTCATGGTCGACGTGATGAAGAGCCTCGGGATCGAGTACGTTGCCGCGATGCCCGGCTCGAGCTTCCGCGGGCTGCACGAATCGATCGTCAACTACGCCATGGTGAACGCGCCCTCGATGGAGCTCATCACCTGCACGCACGAAGAAGCGTCCGTTGCGATGTCGCACGGCTACTTCAAGATCGAAGGCAAACCGATGGCGTGCATGATGCATACCGCCGTCGGTCTGCAACACGGTTCGATGGCGATCTATAACGCGTGGGCCGATCGCGCCGCGATTTTCATGATCACCGCTAACCAGATCGATGTGGCCAAGCGGCGTTCCTCGGTGCCGTGGGAGCATACCGCACAAGACGCTGCCGCGATGGTGCGCGACTTCACCAAGTGGGATGACGCGCCCGCGAGCCCCGAACATTTCGCGGAGTCCGCCGTGCGCGCGTACCAATTCGCGATGACGCCGCCGTACGAACCGGTGTTGCTCACGCTCGATAGCGATCTTCAAGAAGATCCGCTGCCGCCGGAGCGGCGCCCGCGCATTCCGAAGCTCGTGCTCAATGCGCCGCCGCAGGGCGATGCAAACGTGGTCGCCGCGGCGGCGAAGATGCTCGTTGCGGCGGAGCACCCGGTACTGATCGCCGACCGCTGCGCGCGCACGCCGGCCGGGGTGACGAACCTCGTGGCGCTGGCCGAACTGCTCGGCGCGCCGATTCTCGATGCCATCGGCCGGATGAACGTTCCGTGGCGTCATCCGCTCAACCAAAGCTCATCGCAGACGGCGATCATCGGCGCGGCCGATCTCATCGTGGGCCTCGAGATGACGGATTTCTGGGGCACGACGCAACGCTTCGTCAGCCCGCGCACGGAGGAGACGCGGTCGCGCCTGCAACCCGGTGCGAAGACGATCTCGATCAGCAGCACGCAGCTCTACATGAAGTCGAACTTCCAGGACTTCGAACGCTATCTCGATGTCGATCTGCCGATCGCGGGCGATGCTGAGGCCACGCTGCCCTCGCTGATCGAGGCCGTGCGCAGCCTCATCACGCCGGATCGCCGTCGCGTTTTCGATGCGCGTGCGGCGGCGTTCGCCGACGCGCATCTTGCGGCGCTCGCGGCCTCACGTCAGGCGGCGGCTGTCGGCTGGGATGATTCGCCGATCACCGTGGCGCGCTTGTGTGCCGAAGTGTACGCCGCGGTGCGCAACGACGACTGGTCGCTCGTGTCGGGCGTCGATTTTCAGTATCGCTGGCCGCAGCAGCTCTGGAATGCCGAAAAACACTACCAGTACATCGGCGATGCCGGTGCGTTCGGCGTCGGGTACTGCGCGCCCGCGAGTCTCGGCGCGGCGCTCGCCAATCGCAAGTACGGCCGCCTGAGCGTGTGCATCCAGCCCGACGGCGATCTGATGGTCGCCAACGGCGTGCTTTGGACGGCGGCACATCACAAGATTCCGCTGCTCTACGTGATGCACAACAATCGTGCGTATCATCAGGAAATCATGGCGCTGCAAGCGGTGGCCAACCGGCGTCAGCGCGGCGTGGGCCGCACGCTGATCGGAACGACGCTCACCGACCCGAACATCAACTTCGCGAAGCTTGCGAACGCCATGGGCGTCTACAGCGAGGGCCCGATCACGGACCCGAACGACCTCGGCCCGGCGCTCGCGCGTGCGGTCGCCCGCGTGAAGCGCGGCGAACCCGCGCTCGTCGACGTCGTCGCGCAGGGTCGGTGAGGGAGAAGAAGATGAACGCAATGATCGCGCGTGTTCTGCTGGGCGTGCTCTTGACGTTACCGCTCGCTTCGACCGCGTTCGCGCAAAGCACGGGTCCGGCCGGCGATCCGGTTCGCGGCAAGGCCGTGTTCATGGCGATGAACTGCTATCTGTGTCACGGGACGTTCGGTCAAGGCGGCGGTCGGGCCGGTCCGAAGTTGGCCCCGCACCCGATTCCAGCCAACTTGATCATGCGCCAACTGCGTCATCCGGCACTGAACATGCCGCCTTACACGATCGTGGTATTGAGCGACGCGCAAGCGGCGGACATCATCGCCTATCTGCAGTCGATCAAGCCCGACAAAGCGGTCAAGGATATCCCAATCCTCAACGTGCGCTGAGTTGGGTTCGCGCCCATCCGCAAGGAACGCTCGGATTTCGCGCCCTAATAGAACGGCGTGAACGTGAACCGTTTGGAGTTTTGTCGCGGCGCCGCGGTCATCCTCACCGCCGCCGGCGCGGCCGTCCCGCTCGCGGCGCGCGGACAAACGCTTACCCCGCTGACCGTCGGCGGCAGCCCGATCGATTCGTACAAGACCGTGTACTATGCGCGTCAAGCGGGCATTTTCCGCAAGTACGGTTTGGACGTGACGCCGACGATCATCAATAGCGGCACGGCTGCGCTTTCCGCGCTTGCGGGCGGGTCCATCCAAGTTGCGTTCACCAGCCTCTTCGGCGTGATCGAGGCGCACGCGCGCGGGATCAACTTCCAGATCGTCGCGCCGGCGCAGGCCTACAGCAGCGATGCGCCGACGGCGGGGTTGCTCGTGCGCAAGGATTCGACGATCAAGACGGGAGCGGATTTCAACGGCAAGACGATCGCTTCGCTCGCGCTCAAGGACCTCAACGCGCTCGCGACCCTGGCCTGGATCGATCGGAACGGTGGCGACTCGAAAACCGTGAAGGTCATAGAACTGCCCGTCGCCGCTTTGCTACCTGCCTTGACCGAAGGGCGCATCGACGGAATGACGACAACGCCGCCGTTCCTCGATCAAGCCGTGGCGTCGGGCAGTGCCCGGATTCTGGCCAAATCCTACGATGCGCTCGCGAAGCACTTCTACGCGTCGATTTTCGTCGCAACCAAAGATTACGTGGACAAGAACCGCGATACGATGTCGCGTTTTGCGCGGGCGATGCACGAGTCGATCGTGTACACCAACGCGCATTTGCCGGAGACGGTCGACCTCGTCGCTTCCTATTCGGGAATTCCGGCCTCCGTCATCGCGAATAGCAATCGTGCGACCGCGGGCGAATACGTCGATACGCGTGACGTGCAGCCACTGATCGATGTGGCCGTTCGCTATGGACTGATCCCAACGGGCTTCTCCGCCGACGATCTCATCAGCCCGACCGCACTTCGCTCGCAGCGCTAAGGATGCCAAGTACTGCAGCCTCCGACGTCATTTTCAGCGAGGCGTTGGCGATCGACGAATGCCGCTGGGATGATTGGCTCGCGCACTTCGCGGAGGACTGCGTCTTTTGGGTTCCATCCTGGCGCAGCGAGCGCGAGCTGACCAGCGATCCGGATCGGGAGATTTCGTTTCTCTACCATGATTCACGTGCCGGGCTAGAAGAGCGGGTAGCGCGCTTGCGAACGGATCAGTCAGTCATCACGATGCCGATGCCACGTACCTCGCACCTAGTCGGCCAGCCGGTGATCGGCACTGACAGCGAGGATGCCGTGCGTGCGACATCACCGTTCATCACGCACGTCTATCATCCGTCGACCGGAAAACTCTCCGTAGCCTCCGGCCGCTACGAACATGAGTTGCGACGAACCGGCAACAGCTGGTGCATCGCGAGCAAAAAGATCGTGCTGATCAATGACCGTATTCCTGGGCTGCTCGAATACTTCTGCTTATGAGCTACCCGCCACGCAGTAGACGGTACCATTCTCGGTACGTGTTCTGAATCGCCGTCTCGTCGCCTAAGCCCAGCGGGCCCTCCACGGCGCATTCCGGCGCGACGCCCACTTCCGCAGCGTGCGCGCTGGCTACGGAACGGTCGGCGGCCATACCACGCAGATACCCGAAGTTTTCCTCGGTGGGATTCGCGGTATAGCCGGCCTGCGAGCGCTCGAACATCTGGTTGTCGTCGGCCGTCGCGAGGCCGCTCGGGTTGAAGAAGTCTTGGTATTCGCGAATCCGCGTGCGGCGTGCGGCGGCACTCTCACCGATCGGGATCGCGCAGTACGAGGTGATCTCCGTCAGGCCGGGTGCGAGCGGTTGCACGATGCGGAACTGAATCGAGCTGATGTCGACGATCTGCAGGTTCGGATAGATCGTGATGCTGCGGCTCATCAGGATCCATTTCGTGCGCAGTTCGCCGATCCGCGCGCGAGTGGCTTCGAGGCGCCCCGGTTCGAGCAGCAACGGCCGTGTTCCGGTGCCGCTGTTGCGGTTGCGCCAGAGCACTGCGTGCCCGCGGTCGAACAGGAACGTCCCGCGATGGAGCGGCTCATCCTCGAGCAGTTTCGTGGCGGCCTCGCGCCCGTGATGTTTGCGCTCCTCGATAATCTGCGAATACGAGCGGTGGGTTGAGGAAAAGTGGTAAGAGTCGAGCGCGTTTTCGACGCTCACTTTCCAGTTCGCGTCGACGCTGTAACGTACGGCACCCGGGACGAACTCGATGCCGTCGGGGCTCTGATCGGCGATCGTGTCGAGGAACGTGCGCGCGCCGCCCAAATGCTCCTCGAGCGACGGCACGTCGGGATTGAGGCTGGCGAACAAGAAGCCGCGGTACTCCTCGAACCGCGGGACGGAGATCAAGTCGTGATTCGCGCCTGCGAACGATGCCGGGTAGCAGCCGTCGCGTTGCGCGGTGATGCCGATGTTCTTGCCGCTGCCGTCATACGACCAGCCGTGGTACCGGCACACGTGCGAGGATACGCTGCCTTGCGCAAGCGAGCATATCAGTGCTCCGCGGTGGCGACAACTGTTATAGAAGCAGCGTAACGTGTCGTCGCTGCCGCGGCTGACGAGCACCGGTTGGCGACCGATCGTGAAGGTGAAGAAATCATTCGGTGCAGGCGCCTGACTCGAGAGTCCGATGAAGATCCAGGTGCCTTCGAAGATGCGCGTCAACTCGAGATCGAACACCGCGGGATCCGTGAAGACGTCCTTGCGAACGTGGAAAGCGCCGCGGGCGGGCTCGTCAACGAGCAGCGCATCGAGGTCGATGGAGGGTAGTGGCGGCGCAGCGATCATGTGCGCGCTTTCGCTGGAGCGCCGGCGGGTTCCGGGTTAGGTGGAGCGGCTGTAGATGAGGCTCGTGGCGGAGACGGGGCGCGGGAGGGCGCCGTATTTTACGGCGATGTCGAGGTAGACTTGAATGTCTGCCGGACGGAGCTGATCTGCCCATGCGCAGCGCGTCATGGCGCGCGCGACGCTGAGGTCGAGCTTCGAGTACTTGGTCAGCAGCACGGCCGTTTCGGCGTGATGGGTGTTGGCCCACTTTTGCGTCGCGTAGATGGCTCGCGTGAAGCGGGCGATCTCTTCGGGGTGCTTGTCGGCGAAGTCGCGCGTGGTGAACCACGATGACACGAGGTACGGCACGCCGACCACCGAGTCGAGCGCGACCAGCGTCCGGATGTTGTATTGCTGCAAGGCTACCGTGTAGCCGGGTTCGGCCATGACCGCGGCGTCGGCCGTTCCGCGATCGAGCGCCACGCCCATTTCCGCGAACGGTACCTCGATAAGTTTCACTTTGGACATGTCGCCGCCGTTGACGGCCATCCAAGCGTGCAGCGAGAGGTCCAGCCCGACGCCGAGTGCGTTCAGGGCGACGGTCTTGCCTTCGAGGTCCCTGGCCGTCTTCAGGGTGGACGTCTTCGACACGCAGAGCCGGATCGCGGGCGCTGACGGCAGCGAGATAGAGCCGGCGGCGATGATTACGAGCGGCAAGCCACGCAGGTAGGCATTGGCGAGCGTTACCGGGACCGCAACCCCAATGTCGATTGCACCAGCGATGACGGCCGAGGCGATCGCGGCGCCGTTCGCGATCGTTTGAAGATCGACGTTCAGCCCGTTGCGGCTGAAGAAGCCCTCATCTTGGGCATAATACGGCGACGAATACGTGTCGTTGGGGTTCGCGGCGACGCGCAGGTTCAAGGGCGCCGATTGCGCGAGCACCGCTCGTGGCGATCCTGCCGCTGTTAGGGCCGCCGTTGCGGAAAGAAATGACGACCGGTTCATGCCGCCGCTCCTGCAAGCCGTGCGTTTTGTGCTACGGCACTGCCGAAGGCTGCCGGGAACCCGTAGGCCATTGCCGCTGCTGTCACGATGAGTGAGTTGAAATTGAAGTTCACGCAATCCATCTAGTTCACGAACACGCTCAAGAACATCAGCAGGACGACCAAATAGCGATTCTTCGTCACCGGCATCTCCTCGCGCGGGCATGAAAAGGCGCCCGACCTGCGCTTTCGGAAAGAGTTCCTATGTATCCCCGCCTCGCACTCATTTTCGTACTGCTGGTAGCGGCGCTGTTGCCGGCGCGTGCGGCCGGACCCGAAACGATCGTGTTCGCCTGGTCGGGCCCGGTCTCGGTCGGCTACGCGCCGTTCACGTTTGCCGAAGACCTCGGACTCATCAGCCAAGAAAACATCACGCTATCCACGGTCGCCCTCGACGGCTCGGGCGTGATCCTGCCGCAGTTGATGAAGGGTTCGCTTTTCACAACGTTCAGCACGCTCGACCCGCTCATCATCTCGCGCCAGCCCGGCAAGCCCGACTTCGATTTTCGCTTCGTCTATAATTCGGCGCGCAACTCGATTTGGGAAATCTCCGTGCTCGATAAAAGCCCGATCAAATCGTTGAAGGATCTCGCCGGAAAGACCATCGGCGTCGGCGCCTTGTCGTTCGGCGGAACGCCGATGACCGAAGCGGCGTTGAAGGCGGTCGGGGTCGACCCGAACAGCGTGCAGTTCGCGGCGGTCGGTACCGGAGCGACGGCGTTCGAAGCGCTGCGCTCGGGCAAGATCGACGCGCTTAACCTCTTCGATATCACCGATGCGAAGCTCCGTATCGACGGCACGCCGGTGCGGGTGCTGCCGTATCCGCCGGAGTTCGACGGCGTCTCGAGCCATGCGTTTCCGATGACCAACAAGATGATCCGCGAGCGGCCGGACCTGGTCGGGAAGTTCGGGCGCATCGCGGCTGAGGGCACCGTTGCCTGCAACGCCAACCCGCCGGAGTGTCTGCGCTCGCTCTGGCGGCATTATCCGGAGCTGAAACCGCCCGGCTCCGACGCCGATGGGATGAAGGAGATGCTGCCGATCTTGCTCATTCGACTGCAACACATGACGCAATGGCAGTCCGGGGAACCGAAGAAGTGGGGCATCTTCAGCGATAAGGATTGGACGGCGGAGATAACGGCCCTCAAAGCCGGCGGGCTGATCACCGTCGATCCGAAACTCGACACGCTCTACACCAATCAGTTCGTCGACGATTTCAACCGCTTCGACACCGGCGCCGTCGTCCGGCGCGCCAAGGCGTATACGTCTCCGCACTGATGGCGCAAAAACCGAACCTGCACCTCAACATCTTTGTAGCCAACGCCGGGCACCACGAAGCGGCGTGGCGCTATCCGCGCACGCAGCCCGAGCGATTAGGCGAACTGAGTTACTATCAAGAGATCGCGCGTACAGCGGAACGCGGCAAGTTCGATTCGTTCTTTCTCGGCGACCGGTTGGCTCTGGGTAACGTGCGCTACCGGGCGGAGGGGCGCTTCGATCCGATGATGCTGTTGGCGGCGCTGACGACGTGTACGGAGCGCATTGGTCTCGTCGCCACGCAATCGACGACGTACACCGAGCCCTACAATCTGGCGCGCCAGTTTGCTTCGCTCGACCACCTCACGGGCGGCCGAGCCGGCTGGAACATCGTCACCTCGTGGGATGCGAATGCGGCCGGCAACTTTGGAATGGTACAACTGATCTCGCATGCCGAGCGCTACGCGCGTGCGGCCGAGTACCTCGATGTCGTCATGAAGCTGTGGGATAGTTGGCAAGACGACGCCACCGTGATCGATCGTGAGGCCGGCGTCTACGTCGATACGACCCGCGTCCATCGGATCGATCATCACGGCGCCGCGTTTGACGTGAACGGGCCATTCAACATTCCGCGCATGCCGCAAGGACGGCCGCTGCTCGTCCAAGCCGGATCGTCGGATGACGGGCGCGCATTCGCGGCAACCTACGCGGAGGCGATCTTCACCGCGCAACAAGACCTTGGCGAAGCACAGGCCTTTTACAACGACATCAAAACGCGGGCCACGGCGCTGGGCCGTGATGCAAGCCGCATCTCCATCTTACCGGGCCTATGCCCGATCATCGGCTCGACCGAAGCTGAAGCCAAAGCGATCGAGCAAGAACTCAACGATCTCACCATCCCGGAACTCGGGCTGCTTACGCTTTCGCAGCGATTCAACGGGGTGGATTTGAGCGGTTTCTCGCTCGACGAGCCGGTACCGTTGCACGCGCTGCCGCGTCCGAAGGAAATTGAAGGGGCGAAAAGCCGCGCGCAGCTCACTTTCGATCTGATCGAACGCGAACCGGGCCTCACGCTGCGCAACCTGTTGCGCCGCTTCGCCGCCGCCGCGGGGCATCGCGTCGTGGCCGGAACACCCGAGCAAGTCGCCGACCACATGATCGATTGGGTCGAGCGCGGCGCCGCCGACGGGTTCAACATCATGCCGGCGGAACTGCCCGGTGGTTTGACCGACGTCGTCGACTACGTCGTCCCGATCTTGCAGCAGCGCGGCGTCTTCCGGCACGAGTACACCGGCACGACGCTACGCGAGCACTACGGGCTGGATCGCCCGGAAAGCCGGTATACGTGAAGCGATTAGCGGGAAAGGTTGCCCTGGTCACGGGTGGCGGTGCGGGGCTTGGGCGCGGTATGGCCGATCGCTTCTGCGCCGAGGGTGCATCGGTTGCGATCCTCGAGATCAAGCCCGACATCACGCACGACTTCGAGCGCGCCAATACGGCGCAGGGCTACGAAGCGCTGGGCATCGTCGGTAATGTCACGCAGCCGGAATCCGTGCGAGCTGCGGTTGCGCAGTGCATTTCGCGCTGGGGGCGGCTCGATGCGCTGGTGAACAATGCGGGCGTCACCGGCGCCTCACATGCCGACCTCGTCGATCTCGATCTTAGCGACTGGAACCGCGTGCTCGAGGTCAACTTAACCGGCGCGCTCATCTGCACGCAACATGCCGCGCCGGCCATTCGTGACGCGGGCGGCGGTTCGATCATCAACATGACGTCGATCTCCGCGCGAACGACCTACCCGAGTCGCGGCGCCTATTCGGTGAGCAAGGCCGCACTCGAATCGTTGACGCTGCAGGCGTCGATCGAACTCGCCAAATGGAAGATTCGCGTCAACTCGATGAGCCTGGGCTGGTTTCGCACGGCGCTCAACGAGGATACGTATCAGATTCCGGGCGAGCTGGCCAAGCGAAACTTGACGGTTCCGATCGGCCGGATCGGTACGTTGGAAGACTGCGCCAACCTCGCCGTCTTTCTGGCCGGTGACGAGAGCACGTATCTCACCGGCGAGTCGATCGAACTCGACGGCGGCCTGATTGCCGCTGCGCTCAAGTCGACTGGACTGCTCGCGCGTATTCGACCCGTGACGGAATAACTGGACGCTGTGGGGTTCGTGCACATGAAACGTTCTTTGATTGCTTGGATCGCTGTCCTGATGGTGCTGTGCAGCGTGCCGGCGCGCAGCGCTGAGCCCTACACGATCAACGCGATTCTTTCGCTGACCGGGTCGGGCGCGTTTCTCGGGCAAGATCAAGCCACGGGATATACCCTCGTCGAGCAAGTGGTGAACAGTTCCGGCGGCATCAACGGCACGCCGATTCATTTTTCGATCACCGACGATCAGTCGAGCCCGCAAGTTGCGGCGCAACTCGCCTCGCAGCTGATCGCCCAACACGTGCAGGTCATCCTCGGATCCACGCTCGTTGCACCATGCCGGGTCATCGCCGCGCTCGTAGAGGACAACGGCCCGTTCAACTACTGCCTTTCGAACGGCTTCCAACCGAAAACCGGAAGCTACGTGTTTTCCATCAACTTCTCGACGATCGATTCGGTCGGCGCGATGATTCGCTATTTCAAGGGACGCGGATGGACCAGGCTGGCGTACATCGTCTCCACCGACGCCACCGGCCAAGACGCGGAAACCAACATCAACGCTGCCTTGAGTACGGCGGCCGGCACGGGCGTGCAAGTAGTCGCACGAGAGCACTTCAACGTGACCGACATCAATGTGGCGGCCCAAATGTCGCGCATCAAGGCGGCGGATCCGAACGTGATCATCACGTGGGCGACGGGCTCGCCGCTCGGGACGCTGTTGCGCGGCGTGCGCGATGCGGGGATCGATCTTCCGCTTGGCACGAGTGCCGGCAACTTGACATACGCCGAGATGAAGCAGTTCGATTCAATCATGCCGCCCGAACTCTATTTTTCCGCACCCGGACCGATGGCCGATGGTGCGCATATCGATAAGCACGTCGCGCCGGCGATGACCGCATTCAAAGGCGCGCTCACCAAAGCTGGAATCGTTGCCCAGCAAGGGTATGTCTTTACCTGGGATTCCGCATTCGCAATCATCGGAGCACTCAAGAAGCTCGGTCTCGGCGCGAGCGCCGCGCAAATTCGTGCGTACCTGGCCTCGCAGCACGCCCTGCCGGGCGCGTCCGGCATCTACGACTTCGCCGACCATCCGCAGCGCGGCCTGACGATTTCCAGCGTCTATGTCGTGCGCTGGGACAAAGGCCGGAATACCTGGGTCGCCGCGAGCGAACCGGGCGGAGGACCGCTGGCCCGTTGAGGTAGGCCGAGTTAGCGGCGGACGTCGCCGTCGGCCGACTTTATATTGCGCTAGCCTAGCTGAACAAGTTAGAGTTCAGCCAATGAAGCTGCGGTTCGCACGCTTGTTCTTTCTTTGATCAGGAAGCGAGCCCAGGACTATCGTCCTGCGACAAATAACGTACCTAGTCCAAGTGCGATATCGTACAAGTGTGACACTCGTCACCCCCGTTTAGGGGATGGCACTCTGCTTGCTCGAGGCTTTCATTGAACACTGCGCCTACTTGCGCGACGGCCTTTGTCATGCTGTCGGTGGCCCTAATCTCGCTCGCCGGATGCGGCGGCTCCGGTGGAGCCAGCGCTCCTGGGCTGAGCAACCCCACCCAGGTGACCCAACCGGCGAACCAACCGGCGACCCAACCGGCGAACCCAGCGGCATCGACGGCACCAGCACTCCCGCCGGTGGTGGCTGCACTCAGCGTCACGCCGGCGCCCGGCGCCGGCTCCGCGGCAAATTTCACCGAAATCGTGAACGGGCAACCGTGGCCGACGAGTTTTCGGCCCTACTGCGTGAACGCGACAAAAAATCCCGCCGCGCCGTGCCCGCTCAACAACGCCCTGCCGGACAGCGGAGCGACGCTCGCCTCCGGGTCCAGTCAGATCATTTCCGCAATGAGCAGCGCCGGTGACCTCGAGTTCGGCTTTTTTCGCGGTGAAGATTCCGGTGCTTTCCCGGTCTATATCGCGAAGTTGACGGACCCCGTCGTTACCGTGACCTGCACGCAATACTGCCAAAGCAGTTCGGTGTCGATCAACATTCCGTCTCAGGCACGTCCGTTTGCCGCCATTTGTCCGGGCGATTGCCAGATGGCCGTCATCGAACCAAACGGTACGGAATACGGGCTCTATGGCCAGAGGCCAGCCTACAACGGAGGATCCACTCTGTCGGTCATCGGCCTGGCATGGGCGAACATTACCGGCACGGGCGTCGATCCGAACGGCATGTCGTTGACGTCTCCTGGTCGTGGCGGCGGAGACGTGGCCAACGGCTTGATGATGGCGACCATGTCGGAACCAACCGTCGCCGAAATTTCCAGCGGCACGATTCTCCACGCGATCAACATCAATATTCCATGCGAATCGGGCCAAGTGTTTCCCGGCTCGAATGCCGAGGACTGCGCCTCGAACTTCGGCTACACGGGACCACCGGCCGGTTCGCGATTCCAGCTCGTTCTGACGAACAGCCAGATCAACGGAACCGCTTCCAACAGCATCGGTTACGTTGCCGCAAATGCTGCACCGTGGGAAAAAGCAATTCTGATCGCCATGCACAATTACGGCGCCTATGCGTCGGTTACGTGCGGACGTGCCTGCGGCGACCGCGTCAACATCTACATGGAGAACGGCACCCAATATACCGCCTTCGGCGGTACCTGGCCCGTGAGTACCTTCAACTGGAGTTCATCCGGGAATAACGGCAGCGTTGGAAGCGTTCCGACGAACTGGCGACCGGGCGGGATCAACTGGGCGACGGCGTTGCAAATCGTGAGTCCATGCTACGCGCTCGAGCAGTGCTGAACCCAGGCCCGATGCTAGATCATCCGGATGTATTCGGTCAGGAAATCGTTCTCTTTTTTCTGTTGAGCTAGGCCGAATTCGCGGATGGCGTTCGCTTCGCGTTCTTGTTCGGTGCGGAGCTGCATCATCTGATCGAAGGCTTGCTGTTGTTTGGCGAGCGCGTCGTCGGCCGGCGTCTTTACTTTCGCCAGGGCTTCGGCGAGGGCGGCATCGACCGATGCGTCGATCCGTTCCTCGAGCGATGGAGATTCCGGCTGCCCCTCGACAGAGCCTGTCCTGAGCGCAGTCGAACGGCTCGGAGTGACAGCTTGGCTCGATGCTTGCGCGTGAGATGGGGACGATGCTTGCGTTCGGACTGGGCGGGTGATGAGGGGGGCGGGTTGGAGGGCGATCATACGATCGACTCGATGAATTTCTTCATCACGGCGGTGTCGGCTTTCTTCTGTTCGAGTGCGACGTCGCGTAAGGCGTTGCTCTCGCGCATCATCTCGGACTTTTCATCCATCATGTTGTTGAACTGCGAGGCTTGCTGGTTGATCTGCAGCGAGTAGATCGCGTTCTGCTCGTTCTGGAGATTTTGCATGGCGAGGATGCTGCTTTGCCAGCCGCTGGCGGCGGTGTTGCCGAGATTACCGACGGTCGACGTTAGGTTATTGGTGCCGCCCACGGCGCCGGTCGCGCCACCGATCGCGGCGCCGACCGGTCCGCCGGTGAGAAATCCGGTCGCGGCTCCGACGATCATGCCTAGCGGATTGAATCCCATGGTGCTCCTCGTTACTCGGCGTCGTCGCCGTCGGCGTAGAAATCTTCTTTGAGTGCCGGCTGCGCGGCGGATTGCTGCGCTTGCGTTTGCTGTTGGGTCGTCGGCAAGGACGGCGCCGGGGTCGCCGGCATGGCGATGCTCGATGATGCCAAGGTGGAGAGTTGGTTGACGGAGGCGCTCGTCGTGGCCAGTTCCGGCATCGCCGCATCGCGAGCGCTGCCGCTGAGTTGGGCGTAGTGCGTCATCACGGAATCGGCGTAGCCGAGCGTCGTGCCGCCCCAGTCCGTGGTCGTTCCGGTCGCCGTGGGCGAGCCGGCGTTGTACGCCGAGAGCGCTGCGTGCACGTTGCCTCCGTACTTCTGAAGCAGCCCCGAGAGCATGCCGGCGGCGTAGTTGGCATTTTGGGCCGGATCCATCGCGGCCGGGGTTGACGCGAAGGCGTGGTAGCGGTCGTCGATCTGGAAGACGCCGTCGCCGTGGCCGCCGTCGCCCACGACGTTCGCGCCCGAGTTCGAGCCGGGACCGCCCGTCTCTTGAGCGGCGACCGCAGCCAGAAGCGTCGGGTCGAGGCCGTTGCGTTGGGCCGCGGCGACGATTTGGGGTCCGAAGGCGACCGTCGCGATGCTCGTCACGCCGGCCGTTCACGCCGAGGACGGCGTTCGGCAAGGGCAAGGTAAGCGACCGCACCACGCGGACCGATGTGTTTGACAAGGGTAGGAGGGGGGTCTACAATACCGTGGTTGGCATGGGGCTTCCCTCGCGGGGAGCCTCGTTCTATGGTACGGGTTCTCAAGTGGTCGTTGACATCGGATCGTTACTGGTTACGGGGCGCCCGATGTCGCTCGACGAGCACGTCGTTGTGCCCCCATTTTCTTCGTTCCGCTTTCCGGAGCCGGCCCACGCCGAGCTGGATCTGCGGCGCGTCGACCGGGGGGTGCAGATCGACGGGCTGGTCGAGGTCGGCGTCGCGGGGGAATGTATCCGCTGTCTTGAGGACGCGGCGATCCCCCTGCGGGTCGTCGTCGACGAACGGTTCGATCCGCCCGACGGGGCGAGCGACCCCTTCGGCGAGAACAACGTCCTCAACGGTACGAATTTCGATGTCGGCGATCTCGTCCGGCAAGTAGTAACGAGCGCATTACCCTTCGGGTTGGTGTGCAATGAGGAATGCCGCGGGTTATGCATGACCTGCGGCCGGAGCAAAAATCCGGGCGGCGGTTGCGACTGTCCGGCGATGGAAGGCGATCATGGCGAATCTCAAGTGGAAAACTCCGCGCTCGAAGACGCGTAGCCGCCGGGCGGCAAACTGGAAACTCAATCCGGTCACGACCGTTGAGTGTCCGCAGTGCCATACCCCGAAGCGGCCGCATTTCGTGTGCGATTTCTGCGGCACGTATGACGGCCGCCAGGTGATCGCGCCGCGCGACGAACGCGACCACGCCGGCCACAACCACGACTAGTGCCCCCTAACGGGAGCAAGTGCCGCTAACGCAAGGCGTCCGCATGGCGGGCGTCGGGCATTACGTTCCGGAACGCGTGATGACCAACGCCGACTTCGAGAAGATTCTCGATACGACGGATGAGTGGATCGTCTCGCGGACCGGAATGCACGAGCGGCACATCGCACGCGATGACGAGACGACCAGCGACATGGGTCTCGCCGCGGCCAAGATGGCGATCGAGCGCGCCGGCTGCGCGGCCTCGGACATCGGTTGCGTCATCGTCGCAACCGTTACCCCGGACTATCTCTTCCCCGCGACCGCGAGCGTGCTCGCCGCGAAGCTCGGCATCGCCGGCACCGCCGCGTTCGACATGGAGATCGCCTGTAGCGGCTTCATCTATGGCTTGACCGTCGCATCGAGCCTCATCCAATCCGGCGTCTACCGGCGCGTGTTGCTGGTCGGCAGCGAAAAGCTGTCCTCGATCACCAACTACGAGGATCGCGGCACGGCCGTGCTCTTCGGCGACGGTGCCGGTGCGGTCGTGCTCGAAGCCGCGGAACGCAATGACTTTCTGTCCTCCGAACTCGGGAGCGACGGCAGCGACCCGTCGCTGTTGCTCGTACCGGCCGGCGGCACGGTTGCGCCGTTGACGGCCGAAGGCATCAGCGAGAAACAGAACAAGATGGTCATGAAGGGACGCGAAGTATTCCGTTTCGCCGTGACCAAGATGATCGAAGCGACCGATGCCGCGCTTGCGAAAGCGGGCCTCACGCGCAAAGACATTTCGTACGCCATCCCGCATCAGGCGAACCGCCGCATCATCGATGCCGCCGCCAAGCAACTCGAGATGATCGGCGACAAGGTCGTCATCACCGTCGATAAATACGGCAACACGAGTTCCGCATCGATCCCGATCGCGCTCTCCGAAACCTACGGTGCCGGTAAGCTCAAGGACGGCGATCTCATCGTGTTCGTCGGCTTCGGCGGCGGCTTGTCATGGGGCGCCGTGGCGTGGCGCTGGTGGGAACGATGACGCGCATCGGCGTCGTTTTTCCCGGCCAGGGCTCGCAAACGCCGGGCATGGGCACCGACGTTGCCGCGACCTATCCGGCGGCGGCCGCGCTGTACAACGAAGCGAAAAGCGTGCTCGGCTACGATCTGCTGGCGCTCTGTGCCGAGGGCGACGAAGACAAACTGCGCGAGACGCGCTACAGCCAGCCGGCGATCTTCGTCACCAACCTCGCGCTCGCCGCGGCCGTCGGCGACGTGCTCTCGCCGGTCGTGAGCGCCGCGCATTCGTTTGCCGAATATTGCAGCCTTACGCTGGCCGGATCGCTGACGTTCGAAGCGGCGCTGGCGCTCGTCAACCAGCGCGGGCTCGCCATGCATCGTGCCGCATCGCTCTCGCGCGGCGCCATGGCGGCCGTGCTCGGGCTCGATGACGCACTGTTGCGGAACGCGGTCGCCGCCGCAATCGAACGCGGTGCCGGACGCGTGCAGCTCGCGAACTTCAATCAGCCCGGTCAAGTCGTGATCAGCGGCGATGAGGGCGCCGTGCGCGTCGCCGGGGAGCTCGCGCTCGAAGCGGGCGCCAAGCGCGTCATCCCGCTCAACGTCAGCGGGGCGTGGCATTCGGCGCTGATGGAGCCCGCGCAAGCGGAATTCGCCAAACACATTGCCGGTGCGACGGTGCGCATGCCGCGTTTCACCGTCATCTCGAACGTCGACGCCCAACCGTATACCAGCATCGAACAGATCAAAACCAACCTGATCCGGTCGGTCACCGATGAGGTGCGCTGGCACGACGCGGCCATCGCGATGATCGCAGCCGGCATCGATCTGATCGTCGAGTTCGGCGCCAGCCCCGTGCTCGCACCGATGATGAAGCGCGTCGCCGGCGCGCCCAAGGCGATACACGTCGGCGACGTTGCCGGCGTCGAAAAACTCCGCGCGCAGCTCGCACCCGCCGGGATCTCGCAGTGAGCGACCGGGTCGCGCTCATCACCGGTGCCTCCCGCGGCATCGGCCGGGCCATCGCGGTCGACCTGGCGGTGCACGGTCATGCCGTCGCCCTCTTCGGGCGCGACGAAGCCGCGCTGGCGGAAACGGCCGCGGCGGTGCGAGCAGCAGCCGGCACCGAGGCGCGCATCAGCCGTCATTCCGTCGACGTCGCCGATCAGGCAGCCGTCGATGCGGGCGTGGCGGCCGTCTTGACCGAGTTCGGCCGGATCGACGTCGCCGTCGCCAACGCCGGCCAGTCGCAAGACGGCCTGATCCTGCGCCTGAAAGCAAGCGACCTCGACCGGCTGATCGACGTCAACCTGAAATCGGCGTTCTACCTGTGCGCGGCTGTGGCCAAACCGATGGTCAAGCAGCGCGGGGGCTCGATCGTGGTCGTATCCTCGATCGTGGGCATCGGGGGAAACCCGGGCCAGAGCGTCTATGCTGCGACCAAAGCCGGGTTACTTGGTTTAACGCGGTCGTTGGCGAAGGAACTCGGGTCGCGGAACGTTCGGGTGAACGCCGTGGCCCCGGGCCTGATCGAAACCGCGATGACTGCCGAACTCCCCGAAGCTGCGCGCAAGGGGTTCCTCGAAGGCATCGCGCTCGGCCGGCCGGGGACCCCCGACGATGTCGCCGGTGTCGTCACTTTTCTTGCTTCCGATGCTGCCCGTTACGTCACCGGTCAAACGATCGTGGTCGACGGCGGCTACCTGATGCACTAGTCTCATCTCAAGGAACACATAGGAGTCACATGGCAAGCGATACTTTCGACCGCGTCAAGAAGATCATCGTCGAGCAGCTCGGCGTCGAAGACAACGAAGTCACGACCGAGGCGTCGATCACGGAAGACTTGGGGGCGGACTCGCTCGACCAGGTCGAGCTGGTCATGGCGTTCGAGACCGAGTTCGGCATCGACATCCCCGACGAAGAAGCCGAGAAGATCAAGACGGTCGGCGACGCCGTTGCGAAAATCGACGCGAGTTCGGCTAGCGCATAGCATATGCTTGAAGCCCTCAGCGAGCGCCTAGGCGCAATTTTCGACCGGTTGTCGAATCGCGGCCGTCTCTCCGAGACGGACGTCGCTGAGGTATTGCGCGAAGTGCGCATCGCGCTGCTCGAAGCCGACGTCAATCTGGCGGTGGCGAAAGACTTCGTCAACGCGATCAAGGAACGCGCGGTCGGCGCCGACGTGCTGGCCTCGCTCACGCCCGGGCAGTCGGTCATCAAGATCGTGCACGACGAGCTCGTCACGCTGCTCGGCGGTGCCGAGGCGCGTCTGCAGTTTTCCGATGCACCGCCGACGGTCTACATGCTCGTCGGCCTGCAAGGTTCCGGTAAGACGACGCAGGCTGGTAAGCTCGCGTTGCGCCTGAAAGAGCAAGGCCGCCGCACGCTGCTCGTTGCGGCCGACGTCTACCGTCCTGCCGCGATCGATCAGCTCAAGACGCTCGGCAAGCAGATCGACCTGCCGGTCTACGACCAAGGCACCGGCGATCCGGTGAAGATCGCGCGCGACGGCGTCGCCGAAGCGCGCCGCCTAGGCATTCCCACGGTCATCATCGACACGGCCGGCCGCCTGCAGATCGACGAGAAGCTCATGGACGAGCTGGCCGCGATCAAAGCCGCGGTGAAGCCGATCGAGATTCTGTTCGTCGCCGACGCGATGACGGGTCAAGAAGCGACCAGCGTCGCTAAGGGGTTCAACGATCGGCTGGGGATCACGGGCGTGATTCTCACCAAAATGGACGGCGATGCGCGCGGCGGTGCGGCGCTCTCGATCCACAAGATCACGGGCGCGCCGATCAAGTTTATCGGCGTCGGCGAAAAGCTCGCCGCGCTCGAACCGTTTTATCCCGAACGCCTCGCCTCGCGCATCCTCGGGATGGGCGACGTGCTCACGCTCATCGAGAAAACGCAAAGCGTTTATTCCGAAGAGCAAGCCAAAGATCTCGCGCAAAAACTGCGCAAGAATGACTTCACCCTCGACGACTTCCTCGACCAGTTGCGCCAAGTGCGCAAGATGGGTTCGATGAACGACATCATGAAGATGATTCCCGGACTCTCCAAAGCGATGCCCAACGTCGATATCGACGAGGGTGACGTCAAGCGCGTCGAAGCGATCATCTGCTCGATGACCCGGCGCGAGCGCGCGCGTCCCGATATCCTCAACGGTTCGCGCCGGAAACGCATCGCCGCGGGCAGCGGCATGCAAGTCGCCGACGTCAATCGTTTGGTGAAGCAATTCGAAGCTTCGCGTACGCTCATGAAACAGATGGGCGGCGGGAAGCGGGGCCGGTTTCGTATGCCGGCAATTCCACGTTAGAAAGATAGACAGAAAGCATCATGGTCAAAATCCGCCTGCGCCGTATGGGCGCAAAGAAGCAGCCGACGTATCGATTCGTCGTTTGCGATTCCAAGTCGCCGCGCGACGGAGCGTTCATCGAAATCCTCGGCCATTACAACCCGCGCACGGAGCCGAAGACCGTCGTCATCAACGAAGAGAAGGCCAAAGCGTGGCTCGCCAAGGGCGCCCAGCCCTCCGATCCCGTTCGTCGTCTCCTGGCCGAACTCGGCCTGTGTGAAAAGGCCCCGATCTATCCGAAGAAGGCCGCACCGGCCGCAGCTCCCGCAGCGGCGGCCGAGTAGCCGGTGTCCGCGTTCGACGACGAATTCGGGTTGTTCGGCGACGATGAAGCGACGCCGGAAGAAGAACGGAAATCGACCCTCGGCGCACGCCAGATCGCTACGAACGAATCGTTCAGCGACGACATCGAACCGGAGGACGAGCGCCCTGCTCGGCGCCGTTCGGGTAGTGCCGGCAGCGATTCTCGCACCGGCGGCGGCGAACGCCGGCCGTATCGCGACCGCGATCACGGACCGCGCCCGGCCGGTGATCCCGCCGTCGCGCAAGCACGCGCTGTCGAACTGCTGACGTTTCTCGCCAAGCGTCTCGTCTCGCAACCCGAAGATGTCATCGTCGCCGTTGTCGACGGCGCGCGCGGACCGATCATCGAACTCGAAGTTCATCCCGAAGATTTCGGCAAGGTCATCGGCAAGGGCGGCCGCGTCGCGCAAGCATTGCGCACGATCGTTCGTGCCAGCGCCGAAGGCAAAGTAACGATCGACATCGTCGACGTCGAGGACGACGACGAACACGAAGCCGATCTCGAACACGCGGGCGATACGTCGACCGAGACGGCCGAAGAAGCCGATGTCGTCGATGCGGTTGCCGAAGCGCCCGAAGCCGCGCCGAAGAAAAAAGCTGCACCGAAGAAGAAGACGGCCGCGAAAAAGACGCCGGCCGCGAAGAAAAAGACTGCAAAAAAGAAGAGCTGAGCTCAACGCCGGCCGCATTGCCGGCGTGTTCGGATTGCGCGGGGAGCTGAAGCTCGACGCCTCACGCATCGGCGATGACGCGATTCGTGCGGGACTCGAGGCCTCGTTGCGCATGATCGACGGCACGACGCGCGACGTGACGATCGCCGCCGTGCGCCGGCAAAAGGATCGCCCCTTGATCCGGATCGTCGGCATCGACGATGCGGATGCGGCGCAAGCGCTCGTGGGAGCGCAGCTCACGGTCGCGCGTGAGGACGCGCCGCTGGGCGCGGGTGAATATTTCGACGAAGACCTGGTGGGTTGCCGGTTACTCGATGAAGACGGTATCGAACGCGGCGTCGTCGTCGAGGTGTTGCACTATCCGAACCAGGATCTGCTCGTGGTCGGTGCCCCCCGCGCGCTGCTGCCGCTCGTCGCAGCCTTCATCGCGAGCGTCGACGTTGCGCGCAAAGAGATCCGCGTGACGGTTCCCGCCGGTTTGCTCGATCCGTCGGCGGCCGACGAAGCCTAGGGATTCTCTGATTTAGTGAGCGGTTGTCTGCTATAATTATTGCTATGAAGCGTGAAAAGCAGATGACCTTTGCCAACACGGGTTTTGAGCGCTATTCGCGCCAGACGAAACGTGCGGTG
>Ga0182030_10008048_pt1 | contig 21894 bp, 24 predicted proteins | sample 812S3MmetaG_FD_121299 | JGI IMG/M metagenome (GOLD analysis project Ga0182030, IMG submission 121299) | Permafrost microbial communities from Stordalen Mire, Sweden - 812S3M metaG (Illumina Assembly) | ecosystem: Environmental > Terrestrial > Soil > Wetlands > Permafrost | place: Sweden... | reverse complement strand
TGCGTTCGGTCGGCCACACCGACGCCAGCTCCCAGAAAAGTTCCGGGGCGATGGCCCTTCCCGACTCGTCCACTAATCCGGCCTCTGCCAAATTCCGGACGGTGGTCGAGATCGTTGAAGGAGCTAATCGAAGGTTTGGCGCAGACCTGTTTGGGGATAATGCTTCACCCGGATTGGCGCACAACCAATAGGCGATTGTGAGTCCGGATCGCCCCCTAATGGGGGGCCCGGCAATTGAGAAGGGAGAAGGGCCTTTAGCCGGTACGTCAGCGTCGATCCGAACTCCAGGGCCTCGCAAATGGAGCCGACCGCGGCGATCAAGCCACGACCATTCGCCGTCTTCGAGCAAAGAGCGCGCTTCGCTCGTAATCCGATCGGCGACCAGCAGTCGAGTCATTCCTTCGGAGGCGCCGAGCCGATCGACTACCTGCTTGGCGACCTGTCCGGTGCAATAGGACTTCACCTCTACTTTGAGTGGGAAGGATCGATCATCGATTTGCACGTCCAAGACGGCGTCAAACTCCACGTCAATCGGCTCGGTCAAGGAGTGGGGTTCAGCATCAATGTCGACCCACCGAAGCGCCGAGGTGACGGCGTCGAGCGCACTGGCAACCAGGTCTTCCGGAGATGTCCTTATCCGTACCATCCTTCATTCGAGTATACCCGAATGTCGAATGACATCCAAGGCGCTCTCGGATTTAGCCGTCAGAAATGTCACCCACGGGTCCGTCCCACGACCAATGAGGCAGAGGCAATCCATCGGGCACGTCCCGCATGGACTGGTGGTAGCGGGACATGGTGGTGGTCGTGGCCCATTCGAAGTAGTCGTGGAGCACCATGCGGACGGCATTGTCCTTATTCAGGCCGATGTCGTCGAGCGCTTCCTCGAAGCAATCGATGGCCCGCCTGTCCATCTCCGCATGATGACCTTTACCGCTGTGCATGCGGACCACGTCGCTCTCGTTTCCATATTCGTCCGAATACGTGGTGGGTCCACCGAGTGCTTCCCCCCAATATTCCGCCAGCCGTTCCGTGTGCTGCGGGTGAAATCCGTGACTGAAGGCGTGGCTCACCACTTCGTCCGCCATGACCCGGGCATGCCATGCAGCCGCCAACTTCACCATGCCGTCACGGCCGCCCGCAGCGTCGTATACCGATTCCATAGCCAGCAATGATATTCGGGAGCCGGTAAAGCAAAGGCTGAACAACACCTCCGACGAACGAGCTCAGCCCCCGAAGTACGAAACCGCACCGACAATCAGAGCAAGCAGGTTGCTAGGCCCACTGAAGTGACCGGCGAGGTGGACAGGTTGCCCATCGCCGGCTTTCGAGGGAGTGACGTCGAAGTGCACCTTTTTGGAATCGACAGTGCCGGAAATGCTGCCCCGCTGCCCGACCGGAATGACAGCGTCGAGAGTAACTTTAGCGCCGCCGAATTTTCCGGTCACCGTCACGGCCGAGCTGGTGTCAGCGTGATGGTTTGGTACAACGTGCACCTGCACTGGTTCATTGGCTGATTGGCCCGTGACCGTCCCGTGTTCAAAGAGGTAGTTGGAGCCGATGGTGAACGTGCCCAACAACGTGGTCGATACGGTGCCGACCGAACCCGCCACCTTCGTGGTCGTGACGAAGTTCGACCCGTCCGGAACTTGGTCCCTTTTCGCGATGGTCCCTTTGACCGGCACTCCGAGCGCCGATCCGCTCACGAATCCCCCAAACACCGAACCCGTGAACGTGGCTGGCTTGCCATCAACGGTGCCAGTACCAAAGGTCAAGCTGTCCGAAGTAATTTTGAGATCAACCTCGACGTTGTTGAGGTACGCGTGTACCTCATCGCCGATGAGATCTCCCGATGCGATTGCGTCAGAGCTCGCCTCCACGAATGCGATTGCCCCTACAACAGCCAAGCCCTGTATGAGGAGTGTCCTTCTGTCCAAAATCTGATGCAGATTGCCCCCGTGGGATTCGGCCACATAGTGATCCTCACACAGTTGCCCCTCTCCGTCCTGCCATTTCGTTTGGTCCCCGCCGTCAGGAACGGGCACCAGCGAAAGGAGGCGATACTTGCGCGATGAGACTGTCAGGTGCGGGCGGGCGGGGCACAGATCCTGCAACTGGTACAAGACTCTTTTCACGCTTTTGGCAATTGTCAGTTGCACTAGCGATCGGTTGTGTCCTCCTTGTGCCGGCGATAGCCGATGCAGCACCTCCTCCTCCTTCGGTCGGTGGACCGCAGGTCTACGGATCTGCAGCATGGGTGGTGGTCCCACTTCCCTTTTGGGACTCGAATGACCTTAATGTCGCATGTATTTCGCAATCCGACTGCGTGGCATCTGATGACGATCCAGATACCAACGGTGCCGCCTTTATTATGTCCACCGACGGCGGCTTGTCATGGTCAGCTGACGGCTCGTATTCGTATGGAATTGGCGACGTCTCATGCGCTTCAAGCGGTTTCTGCATGGCGGTGCCCTACGGAGGTGACCGTCATCTTGTCGTGTCGACGTCGCTGGGAAGTCCTTGGACTCCGATCAGCGATCCACGGTTCATTCCATCCGACTTGAAGGCCGTGAGTGCCACGTGCATTCCGTCGTTTTGCATTGTGACCGGTGGCGACACCAACGGGAACATTCCCCCACATGGGACAGCGGCATTCTTGACGACTGATCATGGGACGACCTGGAAAGCCATCCACCTCCCGCCACCCATGAAGGACATTCAGACCATGTCGTGCATGCCGAATGGAAAGTGCTACCTGGTGTACGACACCTACACGAACCAGTTCAGCGACATGGCCATATCGACAAATTCGGGTCAATCGTGGTTGCCCATCAAACATGCAGCAGGATTTACCTCCCCTGGCGGCTTTTCGTGTCCTTCGACGAAGTCCTGCGTCTATTTAGCGGATAAGCGCCTCGAAGTGAGCTCTGGCCACGCTCCTGTGTGGACAGACAATTACGGTCCCTTCTCGCTCAAGCGATCAAAGGCGGCGTACGCGTGGACACTGGCCTGCTCGTCGGTCACTCAGTGCATGATCGGAGGAACTCTCGACGGGAGCTCGCCCGAGCAAGTTGTCTGGATCGAAGCTCCAGCCTGGACTGCCAAGCAAGTGATCAGCGGGCTGAAGATCGCTGCCGTCAAGACGGCTAGTGACTTCACTACAGCGTTTAACGAAACTGCTCAAGCTGTGAATAATCAGCCAGCGTCAGAAGCATCCTTTGACAATTTGCTGAGTGTCGTACAGGGGAATATGGCCACGATTTCAGGAGTTGCCATTCACGCCAGAGGCCCTGAGTTGCTCAAGGTTCGCGCTCTCGATTTAGCCTGGGGGGCACTCCATGACACTCTTGATCCGCTTGCTCACAGCAAGGGTGCAAATCTCTCCCCGGCTTCCGAATTGTCTCTCCTAAGCGCGAAGATTAAAGCAATCGCAGCAGCTGAGAAACGGGCCGACGTATCAACGCTCAAGGACCCATTCGCAATCTCCTCCTAGTGAGCGCCGGGGTCACGGCCCGCAGGTCGAAATGATGCCGGCGTTCACTCAAGCTGTCGAGACACGCCGAGCACCCGAGTTGCTGGATCAAGTTCCTTATCGCTAAACGGCGTCGATTCCGCCTCCCACAAGTCGAGTGCGGCTCCGAGCAATTCGTTGCGGAACCGATCCGCTGCGGCGATTGCCAGCCCGGCGGAGACGCTTGTCCCCGATTGAGCGGTGGCTTCTCGAACGGACGTGCCCAGGTCGGGATTCACCGTGATGGGAAGGCGGTCAACTTGCATACATGCGAGAGTACGTTCAATCAGCTCACCGAAAATCCCGGCTCGCCGGCACGGCCGTTCCCACCCGCAGTGCTTCGACACGTTCGGCCGTGAGGCTGACCGTGCCCTGTCCCAACTGGAGGCGGCCCCGAATGAGGAGTACCGGGGCATGACGGGCCACTAACTTCCACCGTGTCCACGCTCCCTTGGAGAAGACCACGTTGACGTGACCGGTCTCGTCCTCAAGGTTGACGAAGACCGCACCTCGTGCTGTCTCGGGATGTTGGCGGTGCGTCACCACCCCGGCCACCATGACCCGGTCGCCATCGGTGCACCCAGCCAGTTCGCCGGCCACCTTCACCCCCATGGCTTCAAGCCGTTCCCGGGCCAGATGCATGGCCGTGGCCTCGGGAGCCAGGCCCAAGGCCCACATGTCATCGCCCACCGAGTCATACAAACTCGGTTCGGGTAACGGCGGCGCCTCGACCCCCACCACAATGCCGGGCAAGCGATCCGGCGTCCCCTGCGCCGCCGCGCCAGCGGCCCACAACAGCTGACGGCGAGAGGCGGCAGTCGCTCGCTCCGGGTCCGGGTCAAGTGCTCCCGCAGCAGCCAACGTCTCGAGCTGGGTTCGCGACACTCCGGCCCGACGCACCAGGTCCTCTCCCCCGCTCCACGGTCGCCCAGCCACTATCCGCTCAGCCACCGCGTCACCGACCCCACGCACCGAGGCCAGCCCTAGACGCAGCACGGCCTCGCGTTCCTCCCACTCCCGACACTCCTCCCCCTCCAACGATGCCCCCACTTCGGAATGGTTCACATGAGGACGACGCACCGTCACCCCGTGGCGTCGGGCGTCGGCCACCAGGGATTGGGGCGACCAGAACCCCATGGGTTGGGAATTCAACAAGCCGGCAGTGAACGCGGCCGGGTAATGCACCTTCAACCAACTACTCGAATAGACCAAGTGGGCGAACGACACCGAGTGTGACTCGGGGAACCCGAAGTTGGCGAAGGCAGCCAACGCAGCAAAAATTTGATCGGCGACGTCGCCCACCACTCCACGCTGAGCCATGCCGTCGTAGAAGCGCACCCGCAACCGCTCCATCCGCTCAGCCGAACGCTTGGCCGCCATGGCCTGACGCAGTTCATCGGCTTCCGCTGCGCTGAACCCGGCAATGGCCACCGCCATCTCCATCAACTGCTCCTGGAACAAGGGAACGCCGAGTGTTCGCTTCAGAATCGGTTCGAGCAGCGGATGCAGATATGTCACCTCTTCCTCGCCCCGGCGGCGACGGATGTAGGGATTGACGGCGTGACCCTGAATCGGCCCGGGCCGGATGAGGGCGACCTCGATGGCCAGGTCGTAAAAGGTCCGCGGCTCAACCCTGGGCAAGGTGCCCATCTGGGCTCGGCTCTCGACTTGGAAAACCCCGACCGTGTCGGCCCGGCACAAGAGGTCGTAGACCTCGGGCTCTTGTGGCAACTGCCCCAGGTCGATGGCGACGCCGTAAAACTCCCGCACCAAGTCGACCATCCGATGGAGCGCTTCGAGCATGCCCAGCCCCAAGAGGTCGAACTTAACCAGCCCAATAGCCGCACAATCGTCCTTGTCCCACTGCAGCACGCTGCGCCCGGGCATGCGCCCCCACTCCACCGGGCAAACCTCAACCACCGGTCGGTCGCACAACACCATGCCGGCCGAATGAATGCCCAAATGGCGCGGGCGATCCAACAGTTCCGCCGCCATCTCGGCCACCAGCGGCGGGATCCCCACCACGTCACCGGCATCATCGTCATCGCCACCGCCAGCTCCTGCCCCAGTGTCGGCCACGGCCCCAGCCACCGCATCAACCGAACGCACCCCACGTGGTGCGTGATCGATCCCGGCGGCCCACCCGTCCACTTGTTCGGGCGAAAACCCAAAGGCCTTCCCGACATCGCGCACGGCCGAGCGAGGGCGGTAAGTGATGACGTTGGCCACCTGCGCCGCATGGCGCCGGCCGTAGCGTTCATACACGTACTGAATGACTTCCTCACGCCGCCCCGACTCAATGTCGATGTCAATGTCCGGTGGCCCATCCCGAGCCGGAGACAAGAAGCGCTCGAAGAGAAGCCCGAGATCGACGGCGTCGACATTGGTGACCCCGAGGGCATAACAAACGGCGGAGTTGGCCGCCGAGCCGCGGCCTTGACAGTAAATGTTGAGACGACGGCAGACCTGAGCGATGTCCCACACCACCAAGAAGTACCCGGCGAAACCCAGCTGCCCAATGACCTCGAGCTCATGCTCAATCTGCGTCCAGGCCCCTGGTATCCGCTCGTCGTGCGGCGGTCCGTAACGCTCCAGCCCGCCCCGCGTCACCAACTCGCGCAGGTAGCCCTGTTCATCCATCCCTTCGGGCACCGGGAAGTCCGGCAGTCTCGGCGCCACCAAACGCAAATCGAAGGCGCACGCCTCACCCAACTCCCCGGCCCGAGCCACCGCCCCAGGCCAGCGGGCGAACCGACGGAGTTGCTCGGCCGTCCCGCGTAAACAAGCCGCTGGTGCCGAAGGGAGCCAGCCCTCTAACTCGGCCAGCGGACGGCGGGCCCGGATAGCAGCCAAGGTGGTGGCCAAGCGGAACCCAGCCGGGGTGGCGTAGTGCACGTTGTTAGTGGCTACGACATCGACTCCCCACTCGGCGGCCAATAGCGCCAAGGCATCGTTGCGTGCCGTGTCGAGCGGGGTCCCGTGGTCCCACAGTTCAACCGCCACGTTGTCGCGCCCGAAGCGCTCAATCAGTCGGCCCAACTCCCGAGAAGCAGCCGAAGGACCGGCCTCCATCAGCGCTGCCGGCACCGCTCCCTTGCGACATCCGGTGAGCACCAACCAGTGACCGCCAGCCGCGGCCGTGAGCGCGTCAAGAGTGAAAATGGGCTGTCCCTTCACTCCCCCCTCCAGATGCGCTTCGGCCAATGTGCACGACAAGCTCGCGTACCCCTCCGGATCACGAGCCAGCACCACGAGATGTGTCCCGCGCGGATCAGGCTCACCGGTGCGCAGCCCGGCCGGCGCCAACGTGACTTCGGTCCCAAAAACCGTCGGCAGTCCCAAGGCCCGAGCCGCCTCGGCGAAACGCACCACACCGTAGAGACCGTGATGATCGGTCAGGGCCAGCGCGGCCAGTCCCAGTCGGCTCGCCTCGGCCGCCAACTCTTCAGGGTCGCTACTGCCGTCGAGAAAGCTGAACCCCGAATGCGCGTGGAGTTCGGCGTAGCGCTCAGTCATAGAGCGCCTCCACCCACCACTGGGCTCGCTCGTTGCAGAGTAACCGGGCCGTCCCATCCGACATCACGACCTGGAGCCGGGCCCGGCGGCGACGGACCGACCACCACCGTTCGGTGACGGGCCACGGTCCGGCCCACGCCACCACGTTTTGCCACGGACCGCCCTCAATCGAGAGCCGGTCCACTGCCGCGTCGAGCAACCCTCGCCCACTCACCACCAAGGCATGACCCATCGCGTCGAGCATCTCGGCCCGCTGGGGAACTTCCAGCACGCGAGTGGGCGAAGGCGGTGGCAACCGTCCCGGCCAAGGAGCACCCACGCCCGAACCACCAACACCACCACGCTCCGCTTCTGGACTCCCCCACGGCACCCACGACGCCTGTTCAAACGGATCACGCCCACCCCGCAACCGGCCCACCAATACGGCGTCGACGCCCAGCCGTTCTTGCACTCGAGCAAAGGAGACAGCCGCTCGTTGCTCCGCCGCCGATGCGCCACCGAAAAATCCCGGCTGATACGGCGGCGGCTCGGCTCCCAGATCAGGATCTTCACCTCGAGCCACCCGCAGTCGCCGATCTATCCCCCGATCGCGCAAACCAGCCAGTTCCCCGCTCTCGCCTCGGGCTACCCGGTGGCACGCCGCTGCATCAGCACCGAAACGATCCGAGACATGAGCGGCCGGCAAGGCGGCGAACTGGCCCAGGGTGGTGACCCCGAGTCGTTGCAGCGTGACCGCCAACTCCGGCCGGGCCAAGACGGCCACCGACCAAGGAGCCAAGAACTGGTCTACCTCCCCCGAAGGAACGATCAGCTGTGATCGGGCGGCCAACACCGCGGCGAAAAGCCCGTCCGCCACACCGACGTGGGCCTCTTCGTCAATGGCTTCGACCAGGTGGCGCACAACCATCTCCTCACCGCCGAAGAAGCGGGACGGCCCGCGCGCGGGCAAGGCACAGACCCCGAGCCGGATCGGATGGACCCAGGGACAGGTCTCGCCAGCGCGGGCGACCACCTGGACGAATCGCCGGGCCTCTTCCCCGCGTGGGCCCTCCTGTTGGAGTAGGGGACACCAGATGACGACCAACCGTTCCAACTCCACCATTGCTCCTGCTCCACTCAGGCCGCCTCGGGCCCACTCTCGGGACCGGCCCCACCGGGGCCACCCTCTCCCTGCGCTGTTGTCGTCGCACCCGTCGCACCCGCCGCACCCGCTCCCACCGTCTCCACCCCAGCCACCACACCCGAACCAGCCGGCAGCCAGAGCGTGCATTCGGTGACCCGGCCAGCCGACCGCCGTCCACTCACCACCACCTCGGCCCGCCTTCCCTGCAGGTGGCCGTGACCGTGGCCGATCCCCTGCCATTCGACGTCCCCAACCGACAGAGCCAGGTCTCCACCTTGTGGCCATTCGCCGATCCGTTCGATCAACACCACTAACGCCGTCTGGCGATCACGCGCCCGGGCCGTCAGATGACGCGCCACCGTTCCGTTCACTCGACCGGGTGGACGAACCAAGACGACATCGACGCCGGGCAAAAGATCTCCGGCCGCCTCGGCCCACCCGCGCCCCGGGTGAGGCACGAAGACCACCCGACGAAGATCGATACCGAGTTCGGCCGCCGCGGCAATGCCCGGATCAGGCAAACCGACCGCGGCGCACCAACTCCCGGCCTGCGATGCCGTGGCCAAGAGCGCCAGGGCCAACGTGGTCGCCCCATGTCCCGGCTGCCCCACCACGGTGGTCGTCGTCCCTCGCCGCAACGCCCCATCAGGGAAGAGAGGAACCAAAGGTGCGGGCACCGGTAAGGTCCGGCCAGCCACCGGCGTCGTCGGCCGGACCCGATCGGCCAGCCCAACCGGCAATTCCCGGGAACGGGAGCGGGAACCGGAGCGACCGGAACCTGAACTAGTGCCCTTCTGGGCATCGAAAGCGAACATATGTTCGTAGACTAGCGACAACCTGTTCGCCCCGCTCCTGCGCGAAAAACCCCTAGTCAGAGGCCCTCGGCGCCCCTACACACCATCGCGGCCGACCATCGCCCAGCCCGCCCCCAGTCCCCCGTCACCCTTCTGCCAGCTTCAACCAGAGGTCCGGTGTCACAATGCACCTCTCATGTGTGGACGCTTTGCTCTTTTCACTCCGCCAGTTCGTCTGGCCCGCTACTTCCAGGCCACCCTGGGCGACGACGTTGATCCCGAACGCCGTCCGAGCTGGAACGTCGCCCCCACCACCCAAGTACTCGCCGTCCGGGCCAGTCGCGAAACACCAGAAGGCCCGCTAGAGCGAGTCATCACTTCGTTGCGGTGGGGGCTCATTCCTTCATGGGCCAAGGACCCCTCCACCGGCAGCCGCTTGTTCAATGCACGAGGAGAGTCCGTCGCCAACAAGCCGTCCTTTCGCTCCGCTTTCAAGTCACGTCGGGTGATCATCCCGGCCGATGGTTTCTATGAATGGCACAAGCAGAACAGCGGAGCCAAGCAACCACACTTCTTCACCCGCGCCGACGGCGAACCGTTGGCCTTGGCCGGCGTGGCCGAGTCGTGGTGGGACAAGAATGACGAAGAGGCGCCGCCCATCCGCTCCTGCAGCATCATCACGACCAGCGGAGGACCAGACATGGATGGCATCCATGACCGCATGCCGGTCATCTTGAATCCCGACGTCTTTGACCTGTGGCTCGATCCAGACATGGAGGACCCAAGTGAACTCACCTCATTGCTTCGTCCCGCACCAACCGGAACGATCGTCCATCGACCGGTCAGCTCGCGAGTCGGCAGCGTTCGCAACAACGACGCGGAACTGATCGAGGCCATCTCATGACCTCGCCACGGCACGACCCACCCCGCATCGATCGACGCACGTTCATGGCCGCGGCCATGGCCGCTGGCGGCGCCGGACTCTTGGCGTCGGCGGGCACCAGCGGCAGCGCGGGAGCCGCCACCATTCGATCGGCCACGTCCATCAAGGCAGCCGGGTCTGACCTCGGCGCCATCGAACACGTGATTTTCCTCATGCAGGAGAACCGGTCGTTCGATCACTACTTCGGCAGCTACCCCGGCGTACGGGGTTTCGATGATCACCCCGCTCACTCGCTCGGTGCCTTTGCTCAGGCCTATCCGGGAGGCCCCGCCAAGCACCTCCTTCCATTTCACTTGGGGGCCAACTCTGGCATTGGCGAATGCACGCACGACCTCAATCACACATGGCCGGCCGAACACTTGAGCCGGGGTAACGGCGACAACGCCAACTTCGTCAGCACCCACACGTCAAAGGAATACGAAGGTCCCGAGTACGGCGTCTTGACCATGGGGTACTACAAGCGGGCGGATCTTCCGTTCTATTACGCCTTGGCCGATGCCTTCACGATTTGCGACAACTATCACTGCTCAGTCATGGGACCCACGCATCCCAACCGACTCATGGCGATGTCGGGCACCATCGATCCAGCCGGTAAGGCCGGCGGTCCGGTCATCATCACTAACGAAGATCCCAATGCCATCTACAGCGCCAGCTGGGACACCATGCCCGAGGTCCTCGAAGACGCCGGGGTCAGTTGGAAGGTCTACAACCCGGCTGGCACGGTCTACGCACCGGCGTTCTTTGAGGCGAACGGGCTGCAGATCGGCGACGCCATCCTCCCGTACTTCAGCCAGTACAAGAACCCGGCATCGTCGCTCTACCAAAAGGCGTTTCTCCCCCAATATCCGGCTGAATTCGTGAGCGATGTGGCCCAAGGCACGCTCCCGGCTGTCAGTTGGATCCTGCCGCCCGCTGGCTACGACGAACACCCTCCTTCCCCTCCGGCATTGGGCGAGTGGTTCACCAGTCAATTGCTCCAGACGTTGGTCTCCAACCCCGAGGTCTGGTCCAAGACCGTGCTCTTCCACATGTACGACGAGAACGATGGATTCTTCGACCACGTACCGCCCCCGACTCCGCCCAAGGGGACGCCCGGCGAATTCCTCACCGCCAGTCCCCTTACCTCAGACGCAAACGGCATCGCCGGCCCCATCGGTATGGGTTTTCGCGTGCCCATGATGGTGATCTCACCCTTCAGCCGAGGTGGCCACATCGCCTCCGACGTGTTCGATCACACGTCACAGCTCCGTTTCCTCGAGGAGCGCTTCGGCGTTCGGGCACCCAACATTTCGGCTTGGCGACGCAAGACCGCCGGCGACTTGACGGCGACCTTGCATATGCAGTCCAAAGACACCTCAGCACCGGTGCTGCCGTCAACAGCCAATGATCTGCCCACCAACGTCATGGCCGAGGGCTGCAGCGAACTCGACATTCTCGAAGTCGACTCGACCCAACCGAACGTCCCCGTACCCATGCCCCAAGTCATGCCTCGCCAGGAAACCCGCACCGCATAACCCGCTCGGTGTTTCGCTTCATTTCCGGTGCACTCACGCTTGTGGGCGATCGAGCCACTTATCGAACGAGATGGGTTTCCAGGCATTCAGCCGATCCACGAGGGACTCGGGTTCCGTGTCCACCACAATCAGCGCACGATGTGCTGGACGAATGAATCGCTGCTCGGTGGACAGGTCCAAAAGGGCAATTAGGGAATCGAAGTAGCCATTGACGTTGAGGATGCCGCACGGCTTGCTCTGAATTCCCAGTTGCGTCCACGTCGCGGCCTCAAAGAATTCCTCAAAGGTGCCGATCCCCCCAGGGAGCATGATGAAGCCGTCCGCCGCTTCCGCCATCTGCGCTTTGCGTTCGTGCATGGTCTCGGTGATGTCCAGCCGGGTCAGGCTGTGGTGAGCAACTTCCTTCTCTTGCAAGGCACGGGTGATCACGCCATGCACTTGCCCGCCCGCCGCCATCGCTGCATCGGCGACAACCCCCATCAGCCCAACGTCTCCGCCGCCGTAGACCAACTTGATATGACGGTCGGCCAGCATCCGACCAAGCATGGCGGCGACTCGCGCAAATTCCGGGTCTCGACCAGGACTCGATCCGCAGAAAACACAAATCGCCCGCAATTGCTTCTCTTCGGGATTGTCTAGCGGCGTCACACGATTACCGAAACATCGAGTGGATTTTGTCGACGGTGATGATCAAGATCACTCGAACCTGATCGCGCCCGCCGTACCACTGGTATGGGCCACCCGTGTACTTCTGCGCCAGGAGCTCAATATGATCTGCGCCGCCTTCCGCCGTCGTATTCGTGACCCGCCCTCGGACGGCGAAGTAACGGGAAGGGTCGGCAACGTCACAGACCGCGACGGACACACGAGGGTCTCGCTCGATGTTGCGCATCTTTTGGTGCGTCTGAACGGTATTGATCACCACATGCTCACCGTCTGTGTCGACCCAGGTTTCGGTCGTGTGCGGCGATCCGTCAGGCATCAAAGTGGTCAAGAAGCAGGGGTTGGGACCTTGCATCAACTCGACGAATTGGTCAGGAAGATCCATCAACATGAAGCTAGTGCAACGCTGCAAGCTTCCCGCCAGCGATGAACCTCATGCCGACAAAGTAAGTACCACCGAATTACTAGTGGCCAGTGCGCTCGCGGTGTGCGCACCCAGGCCAGCAACAGGGCCGACGCATGCCATCTTCGAGCTCTTCCTTGGTTCGGCGAATGCGGCGTTCCCGGGTTTTCTGCTGCTTGGCATCCTCGACCCAACAGATGAACTCATTCCTGGCCAGCGGCGTGATGTCCCTCCATGCTTCGAGTGCCGTGGAATTGGCGATCAACGTCTGGCGGAGATCCGCCGGAAGCTTGTGCACAACTCCACCGGGCAATCGCTGAGTACTCATAGAACCAAGGTAGCTCCCAGGGTGAGCTGTCCTCATGTACTTGGTGCCATCTACGATGACTCCATGGCGCCGACCGGCGAACTCCCAACACCGGATCCCATTTGGGTGGGTGCCATTCGCGTGCGTCTTCTGGCCGCCGACGAATCGGCCCGCCTTGGCGAAGCCGTCCGGGCCGTCTACGGCGAGACCTATCCCGTTCGGTGGACGTACGACGCCGATGAAGTAGCGCGGCGGATTTCGGGTGGCCTCCTGATCTCGGCGATCGCCGAAACGACCGACGGCGAGCTGCTGTGTCATTCCGGCCTCTCGCTCGCTGCTCCCGACGATGTCGTCGGCCACGCCGGGCAAGCGCTGACGGTCCCGGCTGCGCAAGGGCAGCACATCTTCACCACGGTCAAGCGCTATCTGGTGCAGTGGGTGACGGCGTTGGGTCTGATGGGAATGTACAGCGAAGCAACCGCGGCCCATCCCTATAGCCAAAGGGCTCTACTCGACCTTGGAGGGCACGAGACGGGGTTCTTGCTCGGCTTCATTCCCAACTCGGTTGACAACAACCTGTCGGCGCCAGGTACAGGCCGGCAGTCGGCGGCTTTGTTCTTCCTTCGAGTTCGACCGGGCCAAGAACGACTGATGTTTGCACCAACCCGCCACCGAGAGATCGTCCAGGACACGATCGAGATCTGCGCTTTTCGAGCCCAGCTCGCTGATGCTCCAATCCGGATCGAACTTCCACCAACCTCGCAGCTCCACGTCCATGTACGAGCCGGTGACAATGTTGCCGTCCTGACTGTGGATGTTGCGGGCAAAGATCTGACCGCACGTGTCGAAGCAGAGCGTTCCCGCCTGTTCTCCGAGGGTCTTGATGCCCTGTACGTAGATCTCCCTCTGGACCAACCCGAGTCGGCCCAAGTAAGCGAGACTCTTGAGGATCTCAAGCTGTCCTACTCAGGAATCTTTCCCAACCACAAGGCATCCGGCGACGTCCTTCGTCTTCAGTGCTTACGCCAGGCCACCGCAATGAGCCATGACATTTCAGTGGCGTCACCTCATGGCAACGCGTTGCTCAATTACGTGATCTCGGACATGGAGGCGGCCGGCCAACCGGTCGTGCGGACCCACGACCGTCCGACAGGAGTGTCGAACGGAGTCCAATCGGCTAGGGGCATTCCATTGGTTACAACGCCCTAGAGGGCGACGATCCAGCATCGTTGGAGGTCGCTGGATGTGCGCCCTCGAAATCTCAGCGGATTGATCACCACCGATTTGGACAACGGCGGGTCGTCGCGCGTCTACCGCAACCATTGAACGCATCACCGCGGAAATTCGTTCCGATGCACCCGGTGGCGGCATAATGTCAATGCATGGGCCTTGGCTGGCGCTGGCTTCGATATGTCTTCCCACTGGTCCTTGTCAGTGCGGCGCTGGCCGCCGGCGGCATAACGGCGGGTGCCGCTGGTCCAAGGATCGGGTCCACCAAAGGACTCTCGTCCGCCCTGACCAAGCTGGTCGACCTGCCTGGAGGACCGCCCGGCGCGGTGGCGGTCGTGCAGGTGGGAGGGGCCACCAAAGTGATTGCCATCGGGGTCGGGAACCTCACCACGAAATCAGCACCAGGTGTCGATGAAGTGGCGCGCATCGCCAGTGTGTCCAAGGCATATAGCGGCGCCATTGCCTTGGCACTGGTCAGCAAAGGGAGGCTGTCGCTGACCAGCACTGTGGGCAAGATTTTGCCCATGCTTCCGAGCGCCTGGGCCAAGGTGACGTTGGCTCAGCTCCTCCAGCACACGAGTGGTGTGCCCGACTACATCAAGGCCCCAGCTTTTCTCAAAGAGCTTCAAACGGATCCTCATGCGATCTTGACCCCGAATCAACTCCTGGACTTCGTGGCCGCCCAGCCTCTGCTGTTCAAGCCCGGATCCAAATACGCGTATTCAGACTCGGACAACATCATCATCGGACTCATGGTTGAGGCGGCAACCGGGGCCAGCTACGACACCGAGCTCGCCAAAATAGTGACCATGCCTCTCTCGCTTTCGCAAACGACGCTGCCCGCTTCGGCCACCATCGCCGAGCCTTACATCCATGGTTACGACACGACGGAGAAACCGGCCGAAGATGTAACTGGAATCTTAAATCCCGGCTTGGCGTGGGCATCAGGTGGCATGCTCTCGACCCCGGGTGAGCTGAACACATTCATGCGGGCCTACGTCAGGGGCAAATTCGTTTCACCTTCTGTGCGCAAGAGTCAGATGAAGTTCGTACCGGGCGGCTCCGGGCCCCCAGGGCCCGGCACCAACAGTGCTGGACTCGGAATCTATCGGTATGCCACCAGTTGCGGGACCGTCTATGGCCACACAGGCAACTACCCCGGATACACGATCTTCGCCGCCGCTAGCGCGAACGGATCGCGATCGGTCGACGTCATTGTGAACACCCAACTGAACGACCGACCTCCAGTAAGCAAGAGCTACACCGCTTTACGTTCAGCTGAGCTGGCAGGCGTGTGCGTGGCCCTCCATTCCTAAGAGGGCATGGTGAGTCGCCGACACTGGGCACAAATCTCCCAAGCATCTAAAACGCGGTTTCGCCGCGTCGTCCTTTGATCAGCGACACCTTGCCGTCGGCAGAGGACAGTGCGATGACCATTGAGGTGCGGACACCAATGAACGGAATGAGGTACTGCCAATTCCTCCCAGGGTCAGCCGTTGATGGGTGTGATACTTGACCGCGAGATACTGAATCCCTTACCACTGGTCACCGTGCAGATCATGGCGGACATTGTCGAAGTGCACCGGAACGGTCCGACGCCAGTTGAGTCGCCATAGGCCAGAGTGGGCGTGTTCAATCCGGCATTGCTACCGCATTGCATTCCGTAGCAGGTCTTCAGCGAGCCGTCTGGCGCCATCACGACAGATTGGGTTGGCGACATCGTCTCGCAATAAACCGACTGCGACGTCGTGCCCGGATCGACAGTCCCGTAGTCGATCTCGCAGCTGATGTTCTGGGAAGGAGAGTAGAACTCATAGACGGGGGTCGTGGCTGGAATGAACTGGCCGGATGATGTTGTGGCAGTGGTTGAAGTGGACGTTCCACTTGGCAAGGTGGTTCCTGCCGTCGTAGGTGATACCACCGTCGTTGTAGATGTGGATCGTGGTGACGTGGGTTTCGAAGTAGTCGAAGGGCCCGATGACCCGCACGCGGCCAAGAGGGCTCCGGCGGCGACCAATCCGACGATGAAGCGCACAGCCGACCGTGAAGGCCTCGGTCGCAACTGCACCCTTCCTTCAAGACTCACAAGAGTAAAAGCTAGCCGAGGAGGCATTCGGCGCTTCTTGTCGGATCAACCTCCTAGCCAATAAGTGCATTGGGTGAGTGGGGATGCCCTCCTCCCGCTCAATGCACGAACTGGCAGCCGTCACTGCTCGGACACGACGAGCATGAGCGATCCATTAAACGTCGGCTGGGAGCGCAAATGCCCGAAACGATCGTCCCAATTGCCCGCTTCGAGGTCATTTCCCAAGTGCTTGGTAAAGCGATGAAGCGCTGTCTCATCGACGAAACTCCATGCCGAACACGACAACCGAGCCATTGGGTCCAATAGCGCTTCGGGCCGTCCGTAGTAAGCCTCGTTGAATCCATCAACGCAGTCGAGAGGCACCGGCACGAGCTGTTCGTGCGTGGATCCGCCTAGCCCGTCAGCAAGCGTCACAAGGGACGGATAGCGACGGGCTTCGGCGTCGATCACCTCGGGCGCGTACTCCTGCAACCAGAAGCGATGCAACAGGCTCGGATCGCAGGTCAAAATCACCACTGGGCCACGAGTCACCCGCCGGATCTCGCTGAGGCCCAAACCGAGGTCACCCCACTGGTGCACACTGAACGTGGTCATGGCAGCATCAAAACTGTTATTGGGAAACGGGAGGTCCTCCGCAGTGGCATCCACTGCGCGAGCGAGGTGCGGTGGCCTTTGAGATCGCATTGACTCCGATGGTTCTACTGCTGTCACCTCGCGCCCGATTGGCTCATACGAACCCGACCCTGCACCGACGTTGATGACCGTCCAGGCCGATCCGAGAGCCTCGTTGATTTGTGCCGCGATACGCGAATCTGGCTGGCGATAACGAGCGTATGCCACACCGATTTCGCCGTAATCGGCGTCCCCGACGCTACCGTCATCGGAGCGCTTCATCATGGCGATGACGCGTGCTCAGTCATGACGGCCAGCCTATGCACCAGCACCTGTCAACGAAAGATGGATCTTGACACAATGCGGATTCGTGCCCGAGCACCGCTTCCATGGCCATGCTGAGCAAGTGTCCCGTGACGATTGCAACTCTTCTGCACGCTGTTTTCCTTAGGTCGGAGCCACGTTTCCGGCGTACGGATGCATCAGCTAGTGCTACGAAGGAGAAAGCGAGAGCGAAGTTTGTAGGGGTGCCCATGAAGTCGAACGCCGCCGGCTTTGCCGCTTCCACTCGACGTACGCCATGAGCGCCACGACGACGCCAATGCGTTCCGAGGCCGTGCGCTGCGGCATTAGCAATGACGGCGTTGGGTCGCTGGTGGTGGTGGGTTGGTTCACTGGGTGAAATCACGCCAGGCCAAGTAGATTTTCCTCTCAATGGGGCGGGCAGCGGACTACCGGGCCAACGGCGGCTACGAATCATGGGAGCGGAGCGCCGACTACGTCCTTGTACCGCTGGCGTTGATCTTCCTCGGCGTTCTCTTAATCCCACTGGCCGTCCATCTGACGCCGCGGGAGCAGGCTGCTTTCCTCATCGCCAACATCTTGATTTGGGTCGCGTTCGCCGTCGACTACGTCGTACGCCTCTACCTCGCACCCGAACGGGGGCGTTTCGTCAGAACCCATGTCCTCGATTTCATCGTGGTGTGCGTCCCATTTTTCCGACCGCTTCGTTTGTTGCGAGTGATTGGGATAGCCGGGGAGTACGTCGTCCGCTCTCGTCGGCACCTCGCACAACGCGCCATGGCGTTCGTCGGCGTCGTGGCTGTCGTGGCGGTGTTCGCTGGTGCTGCCATCATCTACAACTCAGAACGCACCCACGCGCACGCGAGTCTTCGCTCGTTTCCTCAGGCATTGTGGTGGTCGGTAGGAGCGATTTCCACCGTCGGCACTAACGGTGACCCGAAAACGACAACCGGACGGATTGTCGCATCGTTGATGATCATCACCGGCGTCGCGCTGGTAGGGATCTTCACCGCCGCCGTCGCCACGTATTTCATCTCCAGCAACGACGAGAAACCCAAAGTTGAAGAACTAATCGAGGCCGAGTCGTCCAACGTGGCCCACGATCTGGCAACAATGAAGGCGAGCATCGACGGCTTGTACGCCGAGCTCACCTCTCTGCGTACACACCTCAGCGAGTTAATCGAGCGAGCGCCGACAACGGCGGACTAAACGGAAAGGAGCGACGATGCTGTTCATTGAATACGACGTCGGAGACGACGGCATGATCGAGGTCGTGGGACTCATCAATGCCATTGCGGAGAACGACGAGGACCCACTCGGCGAGGATTGGATGTCCTGGCGCCAGTCCTTCGATGACAATGGCATGGGGTGTGTGGCCGTGTCACCGGAAGACCTCACCTTGATGGAGGTGACCGACGAACCCGAGCTGGTCCGGGCCATTGTGGAGCGGGTCATCCTTGCCGACCGAGCGACCAAAGAAGAGGTGCCATCGTGAGTACGACCCGATCGCAGCTCTATAGATTCGCGAGAGACCTCGGCAACGTTGAGGCCGTCGAGCATGGGTATAAGCGAGGAGGGCTTTCAGGAGCCGCTTCTGGCGGTGCGCAGCGCGAGGCGCGTCGGGTCATCTATCGGGAAGGCAATCGACAGATCAACCACTTCGTGCGTGCCCTCGGACTCGGGCCGCATCGGCGTTGAGATGGTCCGCGTCTTGCCGTGTTGGGCTAGGTGGTAACCATGGCCTGGAGTTCGTCTCTGGTCGACCGGAGGTACTGCGCCGTCCTCACCATGTTCTCCGCGTGACCCTTACGGACGATCTCGATATAGGCGGGAATTCCTGCTCTGGCACGGGTAGTGATGCCCTCGTAATGGAGGACGACGCGGGTGATGACGTGGTCGATGAAATCGGAGCGGTCTTCGAGCCCGTAGCTGTCGAGCAACAGTCCAAGGCGTCGTTTGATGTCGGGCAATTCTTCCCACCCAAGAGCTCGGGTGCTTGCTGGATGCCAGAGCGGTACCCACTGCCATGCGATAAAAGCGAGTTCGCTTTGGACTGAGCCGGGGCCGGCGAGGTCCCAGTCGATAATTGCGGCCAGCTCGCCGTCTCGGCTCACCACGTTGTACGGCGCCAGGTCGTGGTGACAGATGAGCGGGGAGTCGTCGAACGGTGGTAGCTGCCAAATGGCTGGTGCAGCGGAGTTGAAACCCTCAACGGCACCGTGAAACTCCGCCGTCACTCGACCTATTTGTTTGAGAAGCGTCTCGCTCCACACCCAGGTCGGCCAGGAATAGGCGTCGCCGACGGTCTCGCCCGAAACGTACTCGAGAACTTCGCGGCCAACGTCGTCGTAGCCCAACGGTTCAGGAGCGAAGCTGAATCCTTTGGAGCGCACGTGGCAAAGGAGCGCGTGGACGGTAGGAGTCCACGGGCCAGCCGAGCGATGCACCGTATTGCCGATCCGGACGACTCGATTCAACTTCCCGCCGGGAAGCTCCACTTCGGAATCGCTCATCGCTCAATTATCCCGCAGGAGGCCAATCCGGCGAGCGGGGGCAGGACCCAGCTACGAGATGGTGCGTCTCTGAAGCTCAGTCAATGCCCAATCAGTAATTGCATTTACCAGTTGATCAGCGACCTATGAGCCATTGGTGTTTGTTTCGAGCCACCGCCCGTGACCCTCGCTCTGGGACATCAGGCCGCCAATTCGACATTGCCAGACCAAGCTTTCGTATTTAATGTTTGGAGCTGGCTTGAGCGGCTCATGCGGACCTGACTGCCTGAACCCCTCCCATTCCAACTTGCCCACCAGCGTCAGGTTCGCAGTGAACTTGAGGGAATTTCGATCGCTGAATTTCCCTCACGGGAGCTCAACAACATCATTGGCGTTAGGGGACATTTAGAACCCGCCCGGTTGCGCCACATGGCGGGTGGGGTCATTCACTCGACCGGTCCCATCTGCGGGAACATTTGAACCGTCAACGCTCCGAACGCGACCTGCTGGTCACACGACGGCACGGGCGTAAGGGTACGGCCCGGGGTCGATCTCGAAGGTGATCCCCTCTTCCTCCCACCACCGGTCTAAGACCGCCCGTTCTCCAGCGCGACCGACATCATCGAGGAGGATGACGGTGCCTTTGGCCGGTCTCACTGTCGGCACCAGTCCATACCGTCCCCCACGCGTAACGCCAGGTGGTCCATCGCACACGATGAGCGTGGCGCTAGCGGGGAGATCGCCTGGGCGGACCCCATACCAGTCGTACTCGCCGTAGCTAACGAGTCCTCGCTGCAGGACTGTGGCCCTCTTGGCCCACCGAACATTGCGGTTGACTCTGAGCGCCCACTCTGGGAGATGTTCAAGTGCCACAACCGGAACTCCCATGGCCGCTAAGAGAATCGTAGTAGCGCCGCTTCCCGTTTCGATCACACCACCTGGATGGTGACGTGCCTCTAAGGCGACAGCCTTGCAATACTCCACAGAGGGCGCCCAGCTGTTGTTCCAGGCCCACAGCATCGTGCGGAGGACTGACGCATGGGGACGCCTGCTAATGCGGAGAAAAGTGATCGAGAAGTACCAAACGATCGGCCGTGCGACGGTTCCGCCCCATCGTCGCGCCCTGCGGCGCAGTCGTCCTGCCCAGTGACGCACACTGAGGAGCACGAGCGCCACCGTAGCCCGAAAGTGCGATTACATGGGTAATCCACGAGACCTGGACTTGACACCATGGAACCACATTCAGCCCTCACCGTCGATCTCGTTGAGGAAGCCTTCGAGAAGTTGAACCCGGTCTGCGTGGATGCGTCCGTCGACCGTTCCCGTATGGGGAGGGCCGCCACGGAGGGGTGATCGAAACCGTCCCTTTGGCAGCTGAGCTATTCCTCGTTCCGAACCAGCCCTTCGAGCGCGTCGAGCGAGGTCTGGAGGCCACCTTCCATTCCTGAGGCAATCGCAGCGTCACGAATGTCCTTCGTCGGGTACCAGCCGAGAATCCTCAGCGTCGTGAGGCCATGGAACTCCTCGAAGGTCAACGTGCTGAGGGCCTCCGCTTCGGGGAACATCTCGAACACCTCGGTCCTCACCAGGCGGTGCGGCCGGTCTATCTCCCGGTACTCGCCACTGAAGGCCACCTCGAATCCGCCGTTGGCGGTCATGACCCACCGCCAGCGCCCACCGATTCGTAGATCGATCTGGGCCTCCGTGACTTTACCCCGATCGCCCGCCCACCAGCGCTTGACGAGGTCGGGCATCGTCCACGCGTCGAACACCAGCTCCGCTGGAGCATCGAATACTCGGGTGACCAAGATCTCTTGGTCGGATGGCAGGGTGAAGACGGCAGATCCATAGCGACTGCCGGTCGAGTTGCTCATGTCAGTTCCTCCTTTGTCTGAAGCTCGACGAGGACATCGTCGAGCCGGTCCAGTCGGCTGTTCCAGGTCGACTCAAAGTTGCGAGCCCACTCGAAGACAGGTTGCAACGCTGGTCCATTGACCCGGTACCAGCGACGGCGGCCATCAACTCGGACGGACACCAACTCAACTGCCCGCAGCACCGCAAGGTGCTTCGAGACCTGGGGTTGACTCAGGCCCAACCAATCAGCAAGGTCGCCAACAGTGGCCTCTTCGGTGCCGAGAGCATTGAGCAGTGCGCGCCGACTGACTTCAGCGACAGCACTGAATGCATCGGTCGTCGTCGGTGTCCGGGCCATCCAGTGATCATATTCCGATATGGGAATATGTCAACTCAGAACGCTCGTACTCTCAAGTGGCCCCGTTGCCATTCTGGGCGCGGATGAGAAACCAGGGCGGCCTCACTCGTTTCCGACCATCGGATGCACGTCCCTCTGGAGCGTTGCAGAAGTGTCGGACCGGGCACCGCACTGAGGGCCAGGGT
>Ga0182030_10008047_pt1 | contig 21895 bp, 21 predicted proteins | sample 812S3MmetaG_FD_121299 | JGI IMG/M metagenome (GOLD analysis project Ga0182030, IMG submission 121299) | Permafrost microbial communities from Stordalen Mire, Sweden - 812S3M metaG (Illumina Assembly) | ecosystem: Environmental > Terrestrial > Soil > Wetlands > Permafrost | place: Sweden... | reverse complement strand
GCGAAGTGCCATCGCCTGGACAAGCTGAAGCATGTCCTACCAAGCCGAGCTCTCGGCGAAATGGCGATGTGGTGAACGTGCTGGTGGGCCGCATCGGCGAGCAGACCGGCGTCCGCAACGAAGCATAGGTCCTCCCGCCCTTCGCGGCACTCCAACCGAACGATCTGTGAATGAAAGTCTGGGCGAAGTGCGCCCGCTGGACAAGCTGAAGCATGTCCTACCAAGCTGCACTACAATAACAAGGTGGCAACCGAAGCGACACTCAAACTCGCGGTGGACCGGCTCTCACTCGTGCGCCGGGAAATCGCCAAAGTAATCGTCGGTCAGGACGATGTAGTCGAAGGCGTCCTGATCTGTCTGCTTTCCGGGGGACACGTACTCCTGGAAGGCGTTCCCGGCCTGGGCAAGACCACGTTGCTTCGAACCCTCGCGCGCACTCTCTCGCTCAAATATTCCCGCATCCAGTTCACACCCGATCTCATGCCCGCCGACATCGTGGGCAGCATCATCGTGGAGACCGAGGAGCATGGACGCAAGACCCAGCGGTTCCAGCAGGGACCCATTTTCGCCAATCTGGTGCTGGCCGACGAAATCAATCGCGCCACGCCGAAAACCCAATCGGCGCTGCTCGAAGCTATGCAGGAGCGCACCGTGACGAGCGGCACCACCACTCATGAGCTCGACCGTCCGTTCCTGGTGATGGCGACCCAGAACCCCATCGAGATGGAAGGCACTTATCCATTGCCGGAAGCCCAACTCGACCGCTTCCTCATGAAGATCCTGGTCACCTATCCCACTCATGAGGAATTGGGCCGCATCGTGGAACGCACCATCCAGCGCGAGGAAGCAACACCCGTGCCGGTGATGGATCGCGACTCCATCCTCGAAGTGCGCTCCGTGTGCCGCGAGGTGCTGGTAGCGCCGCACGTACAGGAGTACGCCATCCAACTGGTGATGGCCACCCAGCCGGACCAGAAAGAGGCGCACGAGCTGGCCAAGAAATACGTGCGCTACGGCAGCTCGCCGCGCGGCGCGCAGGCGCTGGTGGAATGCGGGCGCGTGCGCGCACTGATACGCGGACGCGTCCACCTTTCCGTGGAAGACATCCAGGCGGTGGCGCCGTCGGTGCTCCGCCACCGCATCATTCTGAACTTCGACGCTCATGCCGACGGCCAGACACCGGAGTCCATCCTGAACGCCGTTATTAAGAGCGTAACCGCACAGACTGCCGTCGCGTAGGAAGCGTATGGCCGGTACCCCGTTGCTAGACCGCGAGTTTCTGGAGAAGCTCGAGCGGTTGACTATACATTGGCAGAAGTCATTCCCCGGCTTGGTGGGCGGGCACAACAAGTCGCGCCTGCCGGGAGCCGGCTCGGAGTTTCTCGACCATCGCAATTTTCATTACGGCGACGATCTGCGGGCCATCAACTGGAACGCCTACCTGCGTCTGGAGAAGCTGTATCTCAAGATGTTTCAGGTAGAGCCGCGCGTCCCGGTGCGCATGCTGGTGGATTTGAGCGCCTCCATGACGGCATACGACGGCGGCAAGTTCGAGTATGCCCGGAAGCTCGCGGCGTCGCTGTGCTACGTCGGGCTGGTGCGTCTCGATTCGATTGAGGTGCACGGATTTTCGAACCGCCTGGGCCATCGGATCTCCTCGAGCGGCGGGCGGCATCGCTTTCCCGGCGTGATGGATCGCCTGGGCGCGCTCACTCCCGAAGGCCCCACCGACTACATGGCGGTGACGCGCGAATTGATCGGCTCCTATTCGCAGCGCGGGCTGGTGGTGATCGTCTCCGATTTTCTGGACGACCGGGGCTGCGAGCGGGCGCTACAGTATCTGGCAGATTTCGGGCACGAATTGATGCTCCTGCAGATCTGGGCGGATGAGGATCGCACACCGCCGTGGACCGGCGAACTAGAACTGCTCGACGCCGAGACCGGCGCCGGCATGAAGCTGGATTTCGACGACGAGGCGCGGCGGCGATACACGCACGCGTTCGACGAATACGCCGCGACGATTCAGACGATGGCCCATCGCAGCGGCGGGCGATACGCGGGCGTGGCGACGTCACAGTCGCTCGAGAGCGTGGTCTTCGGCGATCTGGTTCGCGCGCGGGGGGTGGCGTGAGCGGGAAGCTATCGGCTATCAGCTGTCAGCTATCAGCTTGGGAAGTGCGGCTGTTGCCTCCGGCGCGAGGACTGAGCTTGCGCGACCACTCCCTGTGGTCGCGGCTCAGAAACGCAGCGTACCAATACCGAGCCGCGACCACAGGGAGCGGTCTGCGAGCGCGAAACTTGATGTCCGAACACCGCGCGCCAAGCCAACAGCTAACAGCTAACAGCAAACAGCCAAAAGGAGCGGCATGTATTTCCTAAACCTCTCGCTCCTCCAGATGCTGACGGTCTTCGGCGCGGTCTCCGCCGTGTCGGTGGCACTCTATCTCCTGGACCGCTCGCGGCGTAAACAGGTGGTTTCCACTTTGCGCTTTTGGGTGGCGGCGGAACATCCGGCAGCCGCCGCGCGGCGCCGGCATATCAATCAGCCGTGGTCGCTCCTGCTGCAGCTCATCAGCATGGCGCTGCTCATTCTGGCGTTGGCGCAGGTGCGCTTCGGTGCGCCGGCAATGGCGGGGCGCGACCACGTCATCGTGCTGGACACCTCCGCCTGGATGGCGGCGCGTTCGGGCAACCGGACCCTGATGGATGTCGCCCGCCAGATGGCACGCGATTATCTGCGCGCCGTGCCCGCCCGCGATCGCGTCATGCTGGTGCGTGCCGATGCGCTGGCGACCCCGGCCACGCCGTTCGAGCCCGATCATCGCAAAGTGGAGGCCGCGATCCTGGCGTCGCAGCCCGGATCCACCGCGCTGAATCTCGATCAAGCGCTGGCGTTCGCCCGCCATGCGCAAGGGCAGGATGGCCGAGCGGTGGGCGAGATCGCATTCGTCGGCACCGGCCGCACGGCCGAGCGCGACCCGGGCATGGCATCGCCGCCGCGCAACCTGCGGGTGCTGCTGGTGCCCGATGCAATCGAGAATTCCGGACTGCGCAAGATCGGACTGCGCCGTTCCGAAACCGATCCCGACACCTGGGAAATCTACGTATCGGCGCACAACTACGGATCGCGGCCGCGCAACGTCAATTTGCAGTTGGATTACGGCCCGCCGAATGTCGAGACGCGAACCCCCGCGGGGTCGCAGGCGCTGACCCTGCCACCCGGCGGCGACGCCGAGACCAGCTTCGAGTACCGCACCGCCGCGGCGGGAATCCTGGACGTGAAGATGACGCCGCACGATGCGTTTCCCGCCGACGATCAGGCGGAACTGGAACTGCCCGCGCAGCCGCACCTTTCCGTCACGGTCTATTCCGACCAGCCCGACCTGCTGCGGCCGGTGCTTTCCGCCACCGCGCGATTGAGCGCGGTCTATCGCAAACCGTCGGAGTATCGCGCCGGCGACCAGGGCCTGGTGATTCTCGATCGCTTCATTCCGCCGCAGCGTCCTACGGCCGATTCCATCTGGATCGCGCCGCCCGCGGAGGGTTCGCCTATCCCGGTACGGAAGATCGTGGAGAACGTACCGTTCGCGCATTGGGATACCGGACACCCGGCGGCCGCGGGACTGCGCGCAACGGATTTCAAGCTCGAAAAGGCGACGGTGTACGAGACTGCGCCCGGCGATGCGATCGGCGATGTGGATGCCGGTCCGGTGATCGTGGCGCGCGCGGGCAAGCCGAAAATTGTGGTGCTGGGATTCCATCCCGCGCTTTCGCCCATGCGTTACGAGTTGGCCTGGCCGCTGCTCTTCGCCAATCTGCTGCGCTGGGTCTCGCCGGAGATTTTTCTGCGCTCGGAAATCGGCGGAGCGAGCGTGGGAACGGTGAAGCTGCAGGTGGAAGACGGGGTCGTCGCCAAGGATGTGAAGGTGACTACCGAAGACGGTTCGCCCGTGCCGTTCACGCTGCGCGACCAGACGCTCAATTTCTTCGCGGGCGCGCCGGGATCGGTGCGCGTACTGGCGGGCGATCGCGAATACATGTATGCGCTCACGCTGCCGCAACTCTGGGACAGCCGGTGGGATCCGCCACCGAACACGCATCGTGGCATTCCGCGATTCAATGTGGTGCTGGAGCACGTGAGCGACTGGTGGCCATGGCTGGCGCTCCTCGGCGGCGCCGGCTTGCTGGCGGAATGGCTGATGTACGGGCGTTTCCGCAAGGCGCTGTTCGCCCCGGTGGGGCATGCGTCGGCGCACGCAGTCGCGGAAGAGGTGCACCGATGACTCCGTGGCGCAGGCTTCAGCCTGCAGCGAACTTTAGTTCGCCTGTCGCGGGCGTCACAGCGTTCGCACCGCTCCCTCTGGCATTTCCGAGCCGTGACCAGAGGGAGCGGTCATGGCGCGCCGCGCCACCGAAGGTGACGAAAAACCGGTCCACGGCGAAGATACCACGAAGATCGACCAGCCGGTCAGTGCTGTTGATGCGGCGCGAGGGCCAGGGAGCCGGTTTTTCAACCGAGCGGTCATGTGGGCGGGCTGAAGCCCGCCGCGGACTGAAGTCTGCCCTACAACGACCGGAGGTGCGCCTATGACGTTTGACCATCCCTGGGCACTCCTGCTCGCTCTACTGCCCCTCGCGTGGGCGGGGTGGGAGTGGCGCACGTCGGCGCGCCGTCCGGCACTGCTGCTCAAGGCGGCAACCTTTTTCTGCATCCTCCTAGCCCTATCCGTGCCGAGCATGACGGTGTACCAGACCAAGGTCGCCGTAGCCTTTCTGGCCGACACATCGGCGAGCGTCACAGCGCAAGATCTGAAGTACGAATCGTCTATCGCCGACAAGATTGAGAGCTCTCGTGGACGCCATTGGACACGTGTGATCCCGTTCGCGCGTGTGACGCGGCCGTCGTCAGCCGACGAGCACACCAAGGACGGCTGGCAGTTGCGCCACACCGCCGCCGGGCCCGGTCACGGCACCAATCTCGAAACTGCCATCCGCGATGGCGTGGCAGCCATGCCGGCCGGCGCAGTGCCGCGGATCGTGCTGGCTTCCGACGGCAATGAAAATCTCGGCAGCGTGGAGCGCGCCATCTGGCAAGCGCAGCAACTTGGCATTCCCATCGACACCGTGCCGCTCACCGGCCACACCAAGCCGGGGCTGCTGCTGGAATCGGTCGGCTTTCCCGGGCAGGTGTTCAGCGGCGAGCATTTCCCCGTCGAAGTCACGCTCGAATCGCCGCGCGCGACGACTGCCAACGTGGAGATGACCGCCGAAGGAAAAGTCATCGGCAACAGCAGTGTGCCGCTCGTGGCTGGGGTCAACCACCTCCGCTTGCAGGCGACAGTCAACACCGTGGGCGCTATCGCGCTCGCAGGCAAGATTTCCGCCGGAGACTTGGGCGAGACACGCTTCGAAGACGCCGTCACGCTGCGCCATCCGCGCGTGCTGCTGGTATCGCACGATCCCGCGGAGAGCGAACAGCACCTGGTGCGGACGCTCGAATCCAATCAGTTCGAGGTAGTGCGATCGGCCGGCGGCATCCCCGACAAGCTCGATGACTACCAGCTCATCGTCATCAACAATTGGGACATGGAATCCATCCCGCTGGCGCGCAAAGAGGCGCTGGAGGAGTTCGAAAAGGCGGGCGGCGGATTGCTGTGGATCGCCGGCGAGCACAACACGTACGTGGAGAAAAAGGGGAAGCCGGAAGATGCGCTGGAGCGTTCGCTGCCGGCCAAGCTCGCGCCGCCGCGCTCGCCCGAAGGCACGGCGGTAGTGCTCATCATCGATAAGTCATCCTCCATGGAAGGCCGCAAGATCGAACTGGCGCGGCTCGCGGCCATCGGCGTAGTGGAGAATCTGCGGCCCATCGACTCGGTGGGCGTGCTCATCTTCGACAACTCGTTTCAGTGGGCGGTGAACCTGCGCAAGGCCGACGATCGCCCGGCCATCAAGCGTCTGATCGCCGGCATCACGCCCGACGGCGGCACGCAGATCGCGCCGGCGCTCACCGAGGCGTATCAAAAGATCGTGGCGCAGTCGGCGGCGTACAAGCACATCGTGCTGCTCACCGACGGTATCTCCGAAGAGGGTGACACCATGACCCTCACCAAGGAAGCGGTCACCAATCACGTCACCATCTCGACGGTGGGGCTGGGGCAGGACGTGAATCGCGCGTTCCTGGAGAAGGTGGCCGAATCGGCGCTCGGAAAGGCGTACTTTTTGAACGAGCCTTCGGGCCTGGAGCAGATCCTGCTGCGCGATGTGGAGGAGCACACAGGATCCACGGCGGTGGAGAAGCCGATTACCGCCAAGGTGCTGAAGCAGGCGCAGGTATTGGAAGGCGTCGGCATGGAGACGGCGCCGCCATTGAAAGGCTATGTTCGCTTCCAGGCGCGTCCCACCGCCGACAACGTGGTGGAGGCCGATAAGGACGATCCGCTGCTGGTGTTGTGGCAATACGGGCTGGGCCGGAGCGCGGTATTCACGTCGGACGCTAAGGATCGCTGGGCGGTGAACTGGATCGCGTGGCCCGGCTTCGACCGGCTATGGACCAACATCTTCCGCGACCTTTTGCCGCATGCCCCGGCCAGCGAAACCAGCGCCGATTTCGACCGCGCTAATAACGAGCTGGTGGTGGAATATCGCCTGGCGCAAGGTGTGCCGGAGCCGGCCAAGGTCCCCGATATTTATGCGCTCGGGCCCAACGGATTCCAGGCGCCTCTGAAGGTGGACAAGGTGGCCGCCGGTCATTATCGCGGACGCCTGGCGATCGGGCAGAATCAGGGGCTGTTCCGCGTGCGTCCGGTGGCCGATTCGCGCGCCTTCCCGGAGGTCGGATTCTATCGGCAGGAAGACGAGATGACGGAGTACGGCGACAATCTCGAACTGCTGCGGCAAATCGCATCGGCGACGGGCGGGCGGTACAATCCGTCGCCGCGCCAGGTGTTCGACGCGGGTAGCCGGAGCATTCGCGCGACGATGGAAATCTGGCCGGGACTGCTGGCGTTGGCGCTCCTGCTGAATCTGGCGGAGTTGGTGCTACGCAAGTGGAAAGGCGTGCTGGAAGCGCTGCATTTGGGGGAGCAGACGGCGTGAAAAGGCTCTTGGCCGCCGATGAACGCAGATAAACGCCGATAAGAAAAGGCCTTGTCTTATTTTATTTTATCGGCGTTTATCTGCGTTCATCGGCGGCTAAAATCGCTTTGCCCTTCTTCTTCAGCTCCCGGTTAGCCTTGATCGCGCCAGACACAAAAATGATGACGCCGGACGGCAAACATAGCAGACCCAGGAGCAGAGTCACAAGGCCAACAGGACCAGGGCCACACGGGCCAAACCCGCTGAGTAGAGTCCCGAAGATCGAGACAACGCCGATCCCAATCGTGTAAAGGCCCCACTTGAGCGTGCGTGACATCACTTCGCCGGCGTCTTATCCAACTGCTGCTTAGCCCACACGCGCTTGGGATTGAGCGCCAGCGCCTTTTCGAATGCCTTGCGCGCTTCCGCGAAGCGATTGTCTTTATGCAGACTCACGCCCAGCCACAAATACGCGTCAGCGTTGTTGGGATCGAGCTGAATGGCCTTATTGAAATCGTCGATGGCGGGTTTCGGCCCTCCGCCTAGCATGGTTGGCAGATAGAAGTTGCCCACACCGCGCGCCACATAGACAGCCGACGACTTCGGCGCCTTCTCCACTGCCCGATTGATCGCATCCTTGGCCTTTGCGCCGTAATTCAATCCGCTGGGGATGTCGACGATCGCCTGCCCGTAGAGCGTACCGAGCAGGCGCAGATATTCCGCGGAATTTCCATTGAGGGAGACGGCCTTCTCGGCAGCCTTGATACCGCGCTCGGCCGCCTGCTGTCCGGATTTCTTATCGTGCAGTTCGATCGCCACCTCCGCCTGATAGGAACAGGCGAGCGCCAGTCGATACTGCGTGTCGGCGTCATTGGGAGCTTTGGCGGAAGCGGCGGATAGGTCGTTCACCAATTTTTCCAGCGCAGACCGATCCTGCAGGTCGCGCGCGGTTTCGAGGGGCGTGGGAGGTGCGAAGGCCAGAAACCCGGCCATCCATAGAACCAACATAGGCGTCTACGTACTATTAGATCATGCCGCGATTAGACTCTGGACTCCTGATTCCGTGGAATGAGGTTGAGCTGCCTACGGACCAAACCAAACAAACATTATTGGCCACGGATGAACACGGATAAACACGGATAAGAAAGAAAAAACTCTTGTTCTATCCGTGTTTATCCGTGTTCATCCGTAGCCAATGACACTTGGTTCTTGTGGAGCAGTCGCTCAGTCTGATTCTTTGGCGCATCAAAGTTACGGGGAGACATCAGGAGTCCAGAGACCAAAGCTCGGCGACGAGCGATTCAATCGGAGCTCGGCGACGAGCGATTCAATCGGAGCTCGGCCACGTGCGATTCGATCAAAGCTCGGCGATGCGGCGTTGCACCAGGAAGTAATACAGTCCGAGAGCGACCAGAAGCGCACCGTTCACGCCTAGCACCACCGGCGCCGTATAGATTGGGACGAGCCATCCGGCGATCAGGTTTCCCATCGGCATGCCGCTGCGGAAGGAGAGATTGTATACACTCATCACGCGGCCGCGCATCTGGTTGCTGACAATCAGTTGGACCAGCGAGCTCACCATCGAGAACACTCCCATCATGGCGGCGCCGGCAACGAACAGCATGGCGCACGTGAGAGGCAGCCACGGGGAAAGCGCAAAGCCCGAAACGCCGATACCCAGCAAGATGAGCATGATCAGCGCCAGCCGGCCTTTCCGCGTTACATTCCCCAGAGCGGCGATCGCGAGCGCGCCAACCACCGATCCAGCGCCCGACATGGAGAGGAACGTGGCCAACGTTCCAGCGCCGCGGTGAAAGATCTTCTCGGCAAACACCGGCAGGAATGTACGCATCGGCACACCCAAGGCAGCCATGCAGAACGCCAGAACGATCAGCCCTCCCATGGCCCCCTGATTGCGCACGAAGCTGATGCCCTCCTTCAAACTAGCCAGCATGCTGCCGCCGGTTTTCTCGGGGAGGAAACGAACCTTGAGCATCAGCAGCGTGGCCACCGGGGCCAGAAACGAGAGCGCGTTGAGTCCGAAACACCAGGTGTCGCCCAGCGAATGGAGCGCCCAGCCAGCCAGAGCCGGCCCCACCATAACCGCCCCATTAAACTGGATGGAGTTCAGCGCGATGGCATTGGGCATGTCCTCTTTGGGCACCAGGGTGGGGATGAGCGCCGAATAGGCGGGGCCGCCGAAGGCCTGCGCAAAACCCACGATGAACGAGCAGGTGAGAAAATGCCAGACCTGCACCACGTGGAAGCCCACCAACACGGTCAGGACGGTAGCGCATGTCATCTGCAGGCATTGCGAGAAGATCAGCATGTGCCGGCGCTCGAAGCGGTCGGCCAAAACGCCGCCTACCAACGAAAAAAGGAGGATGGGGACAGCTTGTAAAATCGGGTCGAGAGCCAGCAGACGCGCCGAGTGGCTGATCTTCCAGATGAGCCAACCCTGGGCGAGCATCTGCATCCACGTGCCGATGGCGGAGGTGCACGCGCCGATCCACATCAGGCGGAAGTCGCGGTATTGGAAAGCTTTGAAGACGCGTTGCAGCACGGGATATGGGCGCGGCTACTCCCTTAATGGACGCGGGAGCACGAAAATGGATTGTATCAGTTTCGTCATGCATGTTTGATTACGCCACGCCGCCGGATCGTCTATAATAAGACTTCGAGCGGGGGTGGGTCTTCTCGAGTAGCAGACGAACCGCAATCGTAAGCGCCGGTCCCTCAGTAGTCCGCACAGCCTCTCACGCCCTTTTTTCCCTTTTCTTCCCGGATGACTGCCGTATTTGTGGGCAACCTCTCCACGAGGTTACGCGCATCCCGGTTTGTCGAAAATGCCTGCGTGAACCGGAGCCTCTGATCGCGGAATTCTTCTGCGTGAGTTGCCGGACGCCCTTTCTGAACGCGTTTCCGCTGGATGCCGAAGGGCGCTGCGCGCTCTGCCGTACGGGTCTGCGCGGCTTCGATGCGGCATACTGCTTCGGCTCTTACGAAGGCACGCTGCGCGGGCTGATCCACTTGTATAAATACCGGCGGATTCAAACGCTGTCGCAACCCCTGGCGGAGTTCCTAGCCGCGGCGTTGCCATTGGACGAGCGTTTCGATTTCGTGACAGCGGTGCCATTGCACTGGCGGAAGAAATGGCAGCGCGGCTTCAATCAATCGGAGTTGCTGGCACGGGCGATTGCGCGGCGCCGCGGAATTCCGATGGTGCACGCGCTGGCACGCGCGCGGTTCACGAAAACCCAGGCGGGGTTGAGCAACACCGAGCGGCGCAAGAACGTCGCGGCGGCATTCCGGTCGCGGCGTGCGGCCGAAACATTAGCCGGCAAACGTGTCCTATTGATCGATGACGTAATGACCACGGGTTCGACCGCGGCTGCCTGCGCGCGGGCGCTGAAACAAGCAGGCGCGGCGAGGGTAGTGCTAGCGACGATAGCCCGCGTCGACCGGCGATTCGAAGCTACAAGAGCGCAATTGATTCCAAGCGGAGGAGAAGACGTCTCATGATGGCGAGCGAACGGCTGCAAAAGCCAGTGCTGGTGCTGAACGCCAGCTATGAACCGATCAACATCTGCGCGGCACGGCGAGCGCTGGTGCTGGTGTTGAAGGGTGTGGCATCGGCGGAAGAAGAGTCCCCGGGCGCGGTCCATTCGGCGCGCGCCCTGGTGCGTCTGCCTTCGGTGATCCGTCTGCTGGAATATCGGCGCATTCCCCACCAGACGCGCGCGCTTTCGCGCAAAAACATTTTGATGCGCGACCGTTACACCTGCCAATACTGCCATCGCGTGATGCCCTCGGGCGAGTTGACGCTCGATCACGTGATTCCGCGGTCGCGCGCCGGCGAAACGGCGTGGGAAAACCTGGTGGCCTGTTGCCACCCCTGCAACAATCGCAAGGGAAACCGCACACCGGAAGAGGCCGGTATGAAGCTGGCGCGGATGCCGCGGCCATTCAGCTTGCATACCAGCCGTCATTTGATGCGCATGCTGGGGAAGGGTGATGCGCAATGGCGGAAGTATCTGTTTTACTAGCTGTCAGCTATCAGCTTTCAGCTATCAGCTGGCGCACTCGTTGTCCGTAATTTCCGTCCGCTCTTTCAAGCGAAGGAGTAGCTTGTCACTACAAGGTTTGGAGATCTCAGCCGGTAGCTGTTCACTGACGGCTTCCCACGTCCCTGAATAGCGCCGCAGGCGTGGCAGACCTTCTCAAAATCGATTCCTAGCGACCTGTCATTCCGCGCTGGCGTGTTGGCCGATTGTACAGTTTGTCGGTTCTAGCAGCCGCCGTGGGGGAGTGGCTAGCGAGCGCGAAGCGTGGAAACTCCAGCTGATAGCTGATAGCTGATAGCTGAGAGCTTCACTCCTTCCCACCCTTCATCGCCTCAAACGCGTCGATCTTGTGAATCAACAGCCGGGGAGCCGCCATCGACGGGAAGACCGTCCAACGCGCGGCGATCGGCAGCAGAATGGTACGCGATGCTGTTTGTACCGTGTGTTCGCAGCGTACTTCCATCAGGCGCGCCACCTCCTCGCGGACAATCTCCAGCCTGTTAGGCCGGGGAAGCAGTGCCAGTAGCGCGCCGGCGCTCCAGCGGAATATCCGGTCGCCGGCGCGTAGACGGCCGCTGAGGAATTCGGCGTAATAACGGATTACTTCGTCGCCCACCGAGTGCCCGAATCGCATGTTGAAAATCTGCAGGCGGTCGAGCGCCATCACCGCCACGTACGTCGGTGGATCGCTCTGCCATGCCTCTGCCAGGGCCTCCTCGGCCTGCGATCGCGTGGAAAGTCCGGTCACTTTGTCGGTGCCGCCGGGGCCGGGCTCATCGACAGCCGGCGATGGTTCTGGTGTGCTGGTACCCTGATCCTTCTGGCGGCGGGCGTCGAGCTGCAATTCGGTCATACATGCCGCGAGTTGGAGCCGGATCTTATGCACCTCATCCGTGCGGTTCGCCGAGCGTACCCCGCCGGAAATCTCTCGCAAGCGGGTGACCGTCCGTTCATCGGCTGCCGGCATAGCGGCGATCACCGAGATCAACATGGTCACGACTGCCTGCCACTCGCCCGCAGGCCGCTTCAGATAACGGGCAGTGCGGAGGTTGTAGTCTTCCAACGTCTGCAGCACCGAGCCGGCTTGCACCAGCAGTTCGGACGCTGTCAGACTGCCTTCGAGTGCGGCCGTCAGCCGTTGAATATCCATACGGAGCCCGCCAAGATCGTCGGGATCCCCTTCGATCGCGTGCTGTTGGATGCCTTGCAACAGTAGCCGCACTACCCGCAGCAGCGTTTCCTCGGCCGCGTCATCGTCCTGAAGGATTTTCTTCAACGAAATCACAAGTTGCCTGCAAATCTATCGGCGGGGACGGTCAAGTACCTTAGAGTGGGTCAGGAAAACGACGGTCTTCAAGTTTGCAGGCCGCTGGACGATAAAGAGATACAGGTATGGTAGCCGCTTCGGATCAATCCCAGCAGGACCGCAGTTCCTATCTTCACAACATCTTGGAAGCTCCGGAGCATCCGGATCTCCGCCGAATGACCGCGTTGGTGGAGCATGTCTTCCACGTCCCGGTAGCCTATATGGCACTTTTGGGAACCGGAGACACGATAGTGGCGCGCGTCGGAAACGGAACCGAGTACGGGGCCCGTCTGGGGGCTGTACATCTGGATCGGCTGCTCTCCGCGCCACATCTGGTGCGGGACGCGGCGTGCGATCTGCCTCCGGGGACCGATCTCGCCGACTTGCGTTTCGTGGCTTCGGCACTTCTTCGCTCCACGAGTGGTGTACAGTTCGGAGTTCTAGTGATCGCCGACCGCGTACCCAGGCCCGAGTTTTCGGCAACGGATCTACGCGACCTGGCCGACTTGGCAGGAATACTGGCCGCCAAGATGGAATTGCGCATGATCGCATCTCTGGCTCTAGAAGCGGAGTTGTCTCTGCGCGAGAACGAGCAGACCATTCACGGAATCGCCGGCTACGCCCCGGTACCCCTGATCTATTGCCGTGCCGATGGCGCTTGCGTGTTTGTAAACCAAGCCTGGCTGGATTTCTCGGGGAGGAGGTTGGAGCAGGAGTTGGCCAGCGGTTGGATCAGCCTGATTCACGCGGACTACCGGAGAGCCGTGGTGGAGGAATGCTGGAGAGCATTTGAGGCCCAACTCCCGTTCACGGCGGAGGCTCCTTTGCGCCGGCACGATGGTAAGTACCGTTGGATGTTGAGTAAAGGTGCGCCGCGATTCCGGGGAGACGGCAGTTTCGCCGGCCACGTCGCCTGCCTGATCGACGTCGCCGACTATCGCGGCGAAGCGGGCGCCCTGACCTGCGGGCTGGGCTCCTGCCCCTGCGGCCGCAGCTGCCCACTCCCCTGTAATTGAGCTACTGGGCTCGCAGGTTAGCGAGCGCGCCCAGCGTCGCGCGCCACTGGAAGGCATTGCTCTTGGTGGCGAATGGCAGCTTCAAATCCCGAAAAAACGAAGGCATATTCGTCGAGATCACCAACTCGCGGCTGTGGACGCAATGCACCAGGCCGCTGAAAAAGCGGCTGCCAAATGGGTAGTAGCCCATGTCCTGTGCGAGATGCAGCCGGCATAAGTGTATGCGTAGGCGTGCACCAGATCGGCGGCGGCGGATTGCGGAAATCGGCTCAGGAGAAGCGGTTCGATGGAGGTGTTCCAGGCGGAATCGACGATAGCCTCGTGGGTCAACACCGAATACGCCGACAGGGAATGAGCGTACCAGAACAGCGAGGCCGGAAGAATACCTGCCCGGCGCTTCGTGGCGCCGGGCAAGTGCGGAAATAACAGCCGAATGGAAGCGTCGCAGTCCCCTTCATGGGCATGGAGCGGGCCACGGCGGCTATTCGCTAAACTGCCGCGATTGACGTTAATTGAGCATCCAGATCCGCCAGGGCTTTGGTCAAGACAGCCTTATAACGCGGATTCTGTGCGTTGTCCAATTCCCGGACCACTCTGGTGCGGGAGAGAAGGATAGTCTCCTTCTTGCGAATTACTTCTAGCGATTCAGCACTTGGCGCCATATTCGTTTTAGTGGGATGGTGGGCCTCGGCCATGTCGATCTGCGCCTCGACCGACTTGCTTTCCCAACCTCGGGCCATGCCTTTATTGTACTCTCCGTTACCTCGGAAGGGAAACAGGGTCGGTGGCGCCGGTGGCCCCGGAGTACTGCTGATGACATAATCTACACTATGCGCCGCTTTGCCGTCTGGGTTCTTCTTGCCGCCCCACTCCTTGCGCAGGCGCCCGCCATTCCGGCAGACCTGCGATTTGACGTAGCTTCCCTCAAACCCAGCCTCCCTGGAGGCCGCGGCGGAGGGATCCGGCCCGCCGAGGGAGGACTACGCTACATCGCCGAAAACTGCTCCATCAAGAACATGATCACCGTAGCCTACCGCGTGAAGGCCGATCAAGTGGTAGGCGGCCCGTCGTGGATGGACACGGAATTGTTCGACATGGAGGGCAAAGCCGAGAAGCCGTCAAACATCGACGAACTGCACACGATGCTCATGAATATGCTGGTAGATCGCCTGCAATTGAAGTTTCATCACGAAAAGAAAGAGATGAAGATGTACGCCCTCACGGTGGACAAGGACGGGCCTAGGATGACGCCGCACGACCCGCAGAACGCGCACGACACTTGGATCGACATTGCTCAGGAGAAATTTCTCCACCTGAAGCTGACGGCGACAGCCGTTCCCATGGACTACGTGGCGTTTCGTCTGGCGGAGCGCATGGATTTGCCGGTCGTCGACATGACCGGGCTCAAAGGCAATTACGATTTCACGCTCACCTACACGCGCGAACTGCCGCCGGGATTTCCCGAGGGCGGAAAAATCAACGGGGAAGACCCCGACACTTCGGGAGACAACATTTTTCAGGCTGTGAAAAAGCAGTTGGGCCTGGAGTTGAAGGCGCAAAGAGGGCCGGTGGAAGTAATCGTGATCGACCACGTGGAAAAGCCTTCGGCGAATTAGAGGGCGGCAACCTCCCGCATGGAGACGATCCGTGTCGCGCGATGACGGGCGAGTGCCAGGAGGCCGCTTCTGTCGCCTGTCACAAGATAATCGGCCTTGCCCTTCTCGCACATGGCCAGGAGAAAATCGTCGGTCGGATCGGGAGAACGCCGGACGCGCGGCAGCGGCCCGACATCTTCCGCGATTCTCTTAGCAGGTTGACCAGGCGCCGGCCTTGTAGGGTTTCAGCCGCCGGGCTATAGCTGGCTTCCGCAGCGTAGCACGCAATTCAGCGAGTTTCTCCTTGCAAATCAAAAGCGTGAAATCTCCCTCTTCCCATCGCCGATAGATCGCAGCCGGATATCCCAACTGGACCATAAGTGCGGACACCAAAACACTGGTATCGAGCACCACCCGCATCAGGATTTGCCGGCGGTCTTCCCGGCACGTCGTTCATCGTTCGGTGCGAACCTCGCGCACGGCGCTGTCGATGAGGCCTTGCAACTCTTCGGGCTCCGTGCCGGCATTGCGCGACTGAATGTCTTGCACGGTGCTATGAAAGATGCGCCACCGAACGGCCTCTTCGACAAACTTCGAGACCTCGCCCCGCTTGCGGCCTTGAGTGCCCAAATACGTGCGCAGTGTGTGGTCGGTCTTTTTCGAAACCTTGATGTTCCAGCGTGATGTTCCAGCGGACGGCCTGTTCCATATGGCGCCTTGGGAAAGTGACAACGCCTATGTGTTCATTGTAGGCCGCTCCGCGAGAATGAATAGCACCCCAAAAAATTCATTCCCATTGTGCGCTATACTCTTAAATGTAAATCGAAGTTGATCCGCCTCTCTTCTCCCCTTGTTGGTAGTTGGTTCGCTGATTTCCTTCCTCACATAACGAAAAAATGAAAAGTTTCACAGAACTCACTCTCTCTCCCGTCCTCCAGGCCAACCTCCTGAAGCACGGATACACTCAGCCCACCCCCGTGCAAGAGCTTGCCATTGAGCCAGCGCTTGCAGGCCGCAATGTTGTGGCCACGGCGCAAACTGGCACTGGCAAGACCCTCGCTTTCGTCCTGCCGCTCGTCCAAACGCTCCTCGCGGAACCCGGAAAAGGCGTCCGGGCCGTTGTTTTGAGCCCCACTCGCGAACTCGCGATCCAGATTCATGAAGCCTTCACCAAGATGGCCCACGGCACGGGAATCCGCGCCGCCATCGTGGTCGGCGGTGTTGGCGAAAACCCGCAATTGCAGTCCATCCGCAAAGGCGCGCAGGTGGTGATCGCCACTCCCGGCCGCTTATACGATTTTCTAAGCCGCCAGCTCGTCAAACTGGACGGCGTCAAAATTCTGGTCCTGGATGAGGCTGATCGCATGCTCGATATGGGCTTCCTGCCCACCATCAAGCGCATCATGGCTTCCACTCCCTCTACCCGGCAGACGCTGTTCTATTCCGCCACCATCGAAACCTCGGTGAAGCACCTGGTGGAATCTAACGTTCCCAACGCCGTGCGCATCGAAGTCGGCTCCATCAGCCGGCCGGTGGAGCAGGTCGACCTTCGCCTCTACGAGATCGATCAAAGCAAGAAGCTGCCGCTGCTGCAATCCATGCTGCAGACCGAAACCGGTTCGTTCCTGGTTTTCGCCCGTACCAAGCACGGTGCGGATCGCCTGGCCAAGCAACTCGCGTTGGGCGGCGCCAAGACCGCTACCATCCATGGCGACCGTAGCCAGAACCAGCGCAATCAGGCGCTCAAGGGCTTTCAGGATGGCTACTACCGCGTCCTGGTGGCTACCGACGTCGCCGCCCGCGGTATCCACGTGGAAGGCATCTCTCACGTGGTGAATTACGACCTGCCGCAGGTGCCCGAAGACTTCATCCATCGCGTAGGCCGCACCGGCCGCGCCGGCGCACTGGGCACCGCCCACACCTTCGCCACCCGCATGGAGCGCTCCGATATTTCGAAGATCGAGCGCGCGCTTTCTGTCCGCATGAACCGCCACCTGGCCCCCAAGGAAATTGTGGGCGAGAACCAGACCATGGCGCCCGTAGTCGAGATTGCCGCCGCCATGCGCTTCGAGCGTACCCGGCAGCAGCCCGCCAACGGCAAGATGGTGTTCCGCTCGCGCAATCGCCGGCCCTCCGTGCGACGCGCGATATAGTAGCTGGTTGCACTTCACTTTAGACCTACCGAAAGCGGCGTTGGGGGCGATCCTGCTGGTCGCGATCGCCTCCGCCCGCATTATCTCCACTTACACCGTCTTCAATCACACCGTCGATGAGCCGGCCCACCTGGCGGCCGGCATGGAATGGCTCTCCGCCGGCAAGTATTTCTACGAGGACCAGCACCCTCCGCTGGCTCGCGTGATGGGCGCGCTGGGGCCCTACCTCGCCGGCGAACGCTTTCATAGCGGGCCCAATTCCTACTTCGAAGGCTTTCGCATCCTGGGCCGCGACGCACATTACGACCGCATCCTCGCCCTCGGACGCGCGGGCATTCTGCCGTTCTTCTGGATCGCCTCGGCCGTCGTCTTCCTTTGGGGCCTGCGAACCGCCGGTCCACCCGGTGCGCTCGCCGCTACCCTGCTCTTTACCACTCTGCCGCCCGTGCTGGCCCACTCCGGCCTGATTACTACCGACATGGCGGCGACTGCCTGGATTGGGGCGGCAGCCCTGGCGTCACTCTACTGGGCGGAGCGGCCTGACCGGCGGCGCACCATACTCTTCGGCGCGGCACTGGGGCTGGCCTGCCTCTCGAAGTTCTCGGCGCTGCTGTTCCTTCCGGCGGCTCTCCTGGCGATGCATCGCACCCAACTGTGGCGCCATCGACGGACTCTCGCGGCCGCGTGCGGAGTGGCCTTTCTCCTAATCTGGGTGGGTTACCGCTTCACCTTCGCGCGCGTGGAGTACCTGCACCTTCGCCTGCCTGCACCGCGCTTCTTCACGGGACTCGCCACCGTCTGGTGGCACAATTCGACCGGGCACGCGTCCTATCTATTGGGGCGGCGCAGCTCCACAGGCTTCCGGTATTACTACCCGGTGGTCCTGGCCGTCAAGACGCCGCTGGCGATGCTCCTGCTGGCCCTGGGAGCGGCCATTGCCTGGTGTCGTCGAGCATCGTCGGGGCAATCCGCGCGCTTCGCGCCGGCGTTGGCATTCTGCGCGGCGATCCTGGTTTGCGCGCTCGTCAGCCGTATCAACATTGGGGTCCGGCACGTCCTGCCGATCTATGTCGGGTTAGCCGTGATCGGCGGAGGCTTCGCCGCTGCCATGCTGCAACACCGCGCGGCCCGCTGGATTCTCGCCGGCCTTCTCGTCTGGCACGTGGCCTCGGGCGCGCTTCAGCACCCCGACTACCTCGCCTACACCAACGAAATCGCCGGCAGCCATCCGGAAAACTTCGTGGCCGATTCCGATCTCGACTGGGGCCAGGACATGAAGCGCCTCGCCAACCGCCTGCAACGCGCCGGGGCCACGGAAGTGGCCTTCGACTCGTTCAACAAAACCTACCCCGCCCTCGCCGGCGACGCTTTCCCGCGCATCCTCCCCGTCAATCCCGATCGTCCCGGCGCAGGGTGGACTGCGGTCAGTGTCAGTGGCTGGAAGGTCTTCGGAGTTCCCAAGTGGGCCGGCAGCGTGCCACCGCAGGAGCGGATCGGCCGGTCGATCCTGCTATGGCACTTTCCGTGATTTGATGATGGTATGCCTGTACAACCGGCCGATTGGCCCGTTCCCGTTCCTTCCACCACGCTCCCAGGCGACCTGGTGAACCTCGAGCCCCTGTGCGAGCGCCACTTCCCCGAACTCCTGCCGTTTGCCAACATCCCCGATATCTGGCGCTACCTCACCAGCCGTCCGCAGACTCCCGATCGCATGCAGGCTTACCTCGATGGGTTGCTGCGCGACTATGCGGGCGGAGCGGCGCTTCCCTACGTCGTGCGCCGCCGGTCGAACGGAGAGATCGCCGGGATCACGCGCTTTAAGAGCCTGTCGCGCGAGCATCGGAAGGCGCGAGCCGGGTCCTGGTACGCGCCGAGTGCCTGGGGTAGCGGGTGCAATACCGAGGCGAAACTGCTGCTCATGGAATACGGCTTCGAATGGCTGCATTGCCTGCGAATCGAGTTTCAGGTGGACAGCCGCAACCAAAGATCCTGCACGGCGCTGGCGAGGATGGGTGCGGTTCAGGAGGGGACGCTGCGCTCCTACATCATTACGGGCGATGGACATCGGCGCGACAGCGTGATCTTCAGCGTGCTCGACACCGAATGGCCGGAGGTAAAAAGGAAACTCAAGCAACGCTTGGAAGCGCAGGCGACTCGAGGGCCAGACCAGTAACTTCCGGGCTGGCCCCACTCGCCTCTTGGCTTTGTGCGGCAGGCAATCTTGCCTGCAGGCGGCCTTTCAGGCCGCCGTTTTCGATACGCGAGCAATTTTTCGGGCTTCAGCACCGCCCCCTGGATGTAGATGAAGCCGAAGAAAGTCGGGCTAAAGCCCGGGGGCCCCTCTGGGGATGGCTGAAGCCTGCCCCACGTCGCCGGTCGACCGAACGCCGAGAATGGCCAAAGTCCAGGGGCTAGCGAAACTCGCATGGACAGGCACCCTCAGCTTTGTCCGGCAGACCGTCTTACTGTTTTCCCGGCTCGCCCGTAATAAAAACCTTCTCGTCGGGGTGCACCAGCTTGAGGCGCTCGCGGATTTCCCGTTCCTGCTCCTCGGGATTACCGTCCAGCCGCTTGATGTGCTCTTTGATGCGTTCGATCTTCTGCGCGTCGATGGTATTCTTCTTTTGCATCTCCTGGATGAGGCGCTCTTTCTCCATCCATGCGTGGACACCGTGCGGTCCCGTGAGGGTGGCGGCGGCATAGACCACCACTCCCATGAAGAAAACTCCAAATACCCATCGGCTGAACGCTTGTCTCATTGCAACAACGCCTGGAAGATAATAGTAGCATCGCTTTGAATAGAATGACAGACAAGATTGTGGTCCTGAATACCTGCGGCAGCGAGGCTGAGGCCGAACGATTGGCGCGCCTGCTGGTTGACCTGCGGCTGGCGGCTTGCGTCAGCATCGCACCGCGAATACGCAGCTTCTATCGATGGAACGGCGCGGTGGAATCGTCGGAGGAATGGCTGCTGCTGATCAAGTCGTCGCGCCCCCTCTTCGAGCCGCTTCGCGCGGCGCTGGAAGGCGCGCATTCCTACCAGGTGCCGGAAGTGCTCGCGCTTCCCGTGGTGGACGGCGCAGCCAATTATCTGAACTGGCTCGAAGCCAACCTGGGGGCCGAATAGTGTCCGGTAATTTAGCCGATGGACTCGCCCTGATTTTCGACATGGACGGCGTGATCGTCGATTCCAATCCGCTCCACCGCGAAGCGTGGGTGGAATTCAACCGCCGCCACGGCGTAGAAACCAGCGATGCGATGCTGGAGCGAATGTATGGGGGGCGTAACGACCAGATCGTCCGCGATTTCTTCGGCGACAGCTTGCCCGAAGACGAAGTCGCGGCGTACGGCGCCGCCAAGGAAAAAATCTACCGCGAGATGCTGGCCGGCCGCATCGAGGAGACGCTGGTTCCCGGACTCCGGCCCTTTCTCGATCTCTATCGCGGCTCTCCGATGGCGGTAGCCACAAATGCCGAGCCGGAAAATGTAAATTCCGTGCTGGACCGTGCCGGACTGCGGGACTATTTCCGGGTGGTGGTGGACGGCCACCAGGTGAGCCGGCCCAAACCACATCCGGACATCTATCTTCGGGCGGCATCTCTGCTGGAAATCGCGCCATCCAATTGCATCGTCTTAGAAGATTCCCACACCGGAGTCGCGGCGGCGCGGGCCGCGGGAATGAGGGTAATCGGTCTCGCTACTACTTATGTTAACTTGCCGGATGTGGATATAATGGCGGATAATTTCTGCAACGGGATTGTAGTGTCATGGCTAAAGGCCCAACAACGGGCGCTATAAGCAACGTTCGCTTGGGTGCTTTGCTGGTGGCCATCGGGTGCCTGCCGGCGGATGCGCAGGGCCGATCTGTCTTTATTTCCGAAAGCGACTGGCTGATGGAACCGCTGATGTTAGCCTGCGGCCTCATCTTGTTGCTATGCATCGCCTTCTTCCTCTGGAGCCGGGAGCGGCGCTTGCGCCGTCAGCGCGAGCGTTTGCGCAGCACCTATAACCTGGGCGACGAAATTCTCAGTGCGTCTTCTCCGGAGGCAATCCTGAACCGGGTAAGTGCCTCGCTCACCGCCGTGCTGGGAGTGACGCGCGTGCACATATATGTTTACAACCGGAGCGCTAAGACGCTCGATCCCCTGAGCGCCGACGGTTCTGAACCGGTTGCGATTTCGCTTTCTTCGCCACCCGGCGGCACGGAAGCCGGCGCCGTCGCCTGCTTCCACTACCGCACCCTGCTGGTGATTCCCGATATCGATCGCAGTCCCTTCCCCATGGCCGCCAGAGGGGATGGCGAGCGTCCTCCTAAGAGCTTGCTCTTCGTCCCGCTGTTGACGCAAGGCGAAGTGACCGGCGTGCTGGAGCTGAATAAGGACCGCCCTCACGATTTCACGGTGGATGAGCAGGCCCTGGTGCAGCATGTGGCCAATCAGATTGGCGTAGCCTTCCGCCTGCTGGATCAGCGCTCGGTACAAGAACAGTTGTTCCGTACCGAAAAGCTGGCTGCCGTGGGCCGGTTGATTTCCGGCGTTGTGAACGAGCTGCAAACGCCCCTGGCATCCATCTCCGACCTCGCCCGCCGCGCTCTCGACAAGGCTCGCGGTTTCGGCGCCGAGCGTGAAGTGGCGGCCATCGCCGCCGAGGCGCAGCGCGCGGCCGCAATGGTCTCGCGGCTGATCTC
>Ga0182030_10008045_pt1 | contig 21900 bp, 19 predicted proteins | sample 812S3MmetaG_FD_121299 | JGI IMG/M metagenome (GOLD analysis project Ga0182030, IMG submission 121299) | Permafrost microbial communities from Stordalen Mire, Sweden - 812S3M metaG (Illumina Assembly) | ecosystem: Environmental > Terrestrial > Soil > Wetlands > Permafrost | place: Sweden... | reverse complement strand
GAGGGATACGATAGAAGAGGGATTACTGGCACAAGAACAAGAATTTGAGTTTCATGGTTTTAGGGGCGTGGGTGCAGGTTTGGAAGGAGGGGATGGGGGGAGAGGGAGGAAAGTAAGGCAGGTTGCAGAGATGGTTTGTCTTGGGGTGGTGGTGGTGGGGCTATTGGGTGTTGTGGGGTGGTGTGTAGGTAGGATGGGGATGGGAAGGGGGTTTGTTGGTTTGCCGCCTTAGAGAAGTATGTGAGATAGTGATGAGAGGGTTGTGCTGTCCAGGGTCAATGTACAATCTTGTAAGGGGAAAAGAGAAGAGAAGAAGTTTATGAAGACTAAAGAAGTTAACGTGACTTGCATATTCAAGGTTCTATTCTCCTGCTTGCTTGTTGAGATTGCGTAATTTTAGCAGGAATAGAGAGAGGTTGGTGTGTCTATTTGCTTGTCATGCTGCTTCTCAGTCAATGCTTGAGAGCGCATTTGCTTTTTGTTGTCTACTAGTCGTAGGCTTATAGCTGGAGTGCTTGCGGACTCTTCCCTAGGTCAAGCTGATCTGAATGCATTTTTCCTCGTCAAGTTTTGATTTTATTTGATAAGGCTCTTGTCTTTGGGTATTGAATCTTCTGACCTATTTCTCGAAGTATATCTACTCTAGCGGTTTGATCGTTTCTTGGTTGCAGCCTCGCTATAAAAGAGTTGAAGTTCTGTGGCGATGGAAGCAAGTCAGTTGTTATCCCCTTTAAATGAGACGTGTCTGCATCTGTATATTCGAAATATGGCAAGACCATACCTTGGTGCTCGTTTTACTTAAATTCTCTGCCTGCTGTTGTAGTTCGACTTTAGAGCCGAAGGTCTTCAGTCAGGAACCTGGTTTGTTTAGAATGTCATCTGGAGACTCGTCAACATTAGCACTTTTCCTGACATATCTAGAGACCATGGTTTACTTCTTTTAACCCTCCCAGCTGGTTACAACAGTACATTCCTTTGGAAGAAAGTCGTTTCTACTTAGAAATTTGCATAATATTCTAAATATCCATAAGAAAATTGATATCCGGACGCCTAATCTAGACGTAATCTGGGAATTTAGACACCAAATATCCCTGAAGGTTTTAATATTGCCTTATTTTAAATTAGGCATTTGTTTATTTTAGTAAATGAAGATTTTAAAAGTGATATATTTTATTGACTAGCGAGTTTGCTAGCTCATAACATGAATCTTTTCTTCTTCTCATTTATCTTGTATGACAATGGTGGAGGCAATATAGAACGCTTATACTGCATAATACGTGCGTGCCGGTTGCTCATCAAATTTCATTTCCGCTTTCAGACCTGAAAAGATTAAGGAGAAGAATATCAAGTTGTTTTCGGTCCGTTCGCATACCATCTTTGGCTAGTAGCATGAACATCTAACATATCTCTAGTTCCGTGTCGACAAGGTCTTCTCGCCCAGAATCGGTTTTCCGATGTCAGAGTTCGATGACGAATTTAATTTTTGGTGCTCGTCAAAGGAAGACCTCATAGACGTAAGTAGCCTCTGCTCTACACTCTGGCTAATATTTCCCAGTTGTTCAGTGATCTCGAGTCGCAGTGTGTTGTTGTGGCTGATGGAGCAAATTTCAACAAACAAGAGGAGGGGAAAATGATGTTTGGAGACGACACGAAGTTGCTCCCTGATAGGAAGGCACTATAGATATGCTTTAAGGGATTTGCATTTACTGTGGGCTACCTGACCAGTAACTTTAAGAAGTGTAGTGTAGGCATGTTGTTGGTCTGATAGAAAGGTTGATAATGAAGATAATCTAATATACTATATGCAAAGTGCGTGGTACATAAATGCCGATGATGCTCAAGGCGAGATAGGTGTAGCTTATTCTGCCAGCAATTATCAATTTGAACCCTGAGATAGTTTCCTGGCTTCAACGCGACTAGGTAATTTTCAATCTCTACTAGCTCCATCTACAAATGCTACGACGCAAGTTTACATCGAAAAAGCGAATTTATTACTTTGAATCAGGCTCGACTAAAGAGCGACAAGACAAGATAATTTCCGGAATCAACCATTAGTCATATTATCACCAGTGAATTACACCCCTTCAAACATACGAGAAAACAACTCTTCGAACCCACTTTCGAACCCAGCTTCTACGCCGTCTTTAACACCATCTTCTAGCAAGATCCCTCAATATGTCAGAATCAACACCAAGCAATAGTGAGGGAGTTTCTCTATCGGCTCAAGAAGAGACTAGCGTCCCTGAGAGAATTGAGAATATGGTAGCTGCTGATAATGGAAATGCTTCGGGTGAGTTTCGAGATTCTTGGTCTGAACTTAAGAAATCGTTGCTGACTTTATATTCCATAGGCATCCAAGATGATAACAACACTCTCAAGACCTTCACGCTTTTCCCAAGACTCCCCATCGAGCTGCGTTTCAAGATCTGGCAACAAGCAGTGCTCGACCCTGGGCATCGGGCCCCCGATGTTACCGCAAGAAGGAGTGTGGAGGTTGCATCGATCAATTTTGGAATTGGCTATCAGACTTTCCCTCGAATGCTTCATGCCTGTCGAGAGGCAAGAGCGGAGGGCGCCAGGGTCTACAAAATACCGTCGAAGAGAGAGATGAAAGATCGAATAAGTGACTTCTTTTTCTATGTTTCAATGATTAGTGTGCTCGAGTCAGACCCTCGAAATGAGGATGATGATATGAGAATACCGTGGGCTATGGGCTTCATCGGTCTTTGACACAACGAGCGCTGGTTCCCTTCCTAAATGTCTGGAGGTATCACAGGTTTGGAGTGTCACAGGAGATGACAGTATCGGGAAGCAGCTTACACATATGGTCTTGACATGGAGGAGCAATAGAACTGTAATAATTCATCAAGTACAAAAATCTCTCCCATTTGTATTATATGACTTGTGATTCGTTTGGCCCTATCTTACAATGCTTAAAATATGAACCATATGCAGCACAGAATTCTCGAAAAGGTCCTCGAAAAGCACAACCTTTCAAATCTTTAGTCTTGTCAATTGTGCAACATGATCTTAAAATACTTTCCTGGTACAATCTCAGAAACAGAAGGCTTCTTAGAAATTCTTGAAGTTTTTTAAGTTACTATCATGTGGAGCCTGAATTCGTTGATATCGAGATCACTGTAATAAAATATTGAAAGACAATAGCACAAATATAGAGGCAAATGACTTCTGCTGTCAATTCTTATCTAGAAAGCCTTCTAGACACAAAGCAAAAGCTCAGTAATAACCACAGAAACCCTATGATCATGCCTCGAAGAGCAAAGCAGAAACTCAATTTAATCACTGAAAACCCATGATAACCCCTCAATGCCACACTTAGCTCAATCAACGCCCCGTTCCTCCAACCATATTCGCTTGTGTTTTGTACAAAGTGAGCTTGAAATCAGGGGATGCGAGTCGCTTGATTCTGCTAGTGATGTTAGTTTCATACAATGGAATAAAAAGAAATGAAGACGTACTTTTTCAAGCTTAGTACTACTCAGGTTGAGTATAAAAGTACTGTTCAGGCTGTGGCTCTTGCTCGAAGGCGGGAAATTGTTGAGAAGGTTGTGAATCGACAAATGATTGAGGTTGATCATTATCAAGAGATGGATAAGGGTAACCGAAAAGAGCGGCGTGGTGCTCAAGTTCAGCATGTTGTTTCTCCAGGTCAGCCTGCCTCGCCTCAAGCACAGCGTTCTGCTCCCTAAGCTCAGCGTTACGATACTCGAGTTCCGGGATGTAGAATTCAAAGCGCTCCTCAAGTGCAACAACACGCTCTTTCAATTGTGCAATTTCTCCCATAAGCCCATGGTTGGCGACACCTGCTGGGCGATAGGTGGGCTTGGCTTGGGTTTGCGGCTGTGCGTTGAAACTACCCCACTGAATTAACTCCCTACGCCAATAAAGCAGTCTCTCCTGCATATACTGAGCGGAAGTGTACTTATGCTCGCGTGGATGAGTGCGAAGTACGTCGAAGACCTCCTGCCGAGAAGTTTTGCTGAATCTGCGGGCGACGTCGTAACCTTTGTCGGTGATAATCTGCTCCATGTTTACAACTTCTATTCAAAAATTGTTAAAGACTGTAGGTTGTCATCATAAAGATATAATAGGGAACTTACTGCTGTGGATTGTCGCATACCGTCTCTTGTCGTACTCATCGAGGTTGACCATTTCTTGTGCAGGAGGCCAATTTCCTGGTCCCACCTTTTTGCCATTGTAGAGAGGCTTTACAATCGACATATCAACCTCTGAAAGGAGTAATCGAGTCGTTGCCATGATTACGTTGTGGGTGTGATGATTAAAGGTGAATGGGGCTGAAAGGGTAACTTTGGGAAAGTTGGAAAGTTTGTGGAACAAGGCGAGATTTGTACTTTGACCAACTGATCTTATATTGAAGGCGCTAACGTAGCGCACAAGATAGTCTGATAGTAGAGATCTTTGTAAACCCATTATTCTTGGGTGTTTTTCTATATCCTGGAGTTGGTAAACTTGTGCCCCTTACTACTACAAATGCATTATGCATGCAATTTCACCATCTTCACTTGACATATTCGGTATAAACAACAGTTAATCTACTCTTTGTTTTCATTGTAGAATAATTTTGAGTTTTAAATAACCTAATGCTGTAGTCATAAATCCACGCTGCGCCCAGAGTAAAACCATAACTTTCAAGTGATGTCGTTGTCAGGGGTAGGGTCCCTGGTTGGAAGACTCTTATCAGGAGCATGAAAAACACATTAATGCTATTATTTAATGAACGAAAGAGCTTGAATGAGTTTTTAAAAGCTCATTTCGGGTCTTAGTTTCATGTTACACGTGGTGAATGCTATTTTTATTGGATTTGTAGACTGGCACATTTATTCTCGCTTTCAATAGCCCCAACTCTCACATTCACTTCTTCCCAACTCAGATTCTATTTCCAACTCAAAGATGGAGCATATCAAACTTGACATTTGCAACACACACACAAGACAAGCGAACAATCAAGCCCAATCCAAAACCCTCAAGCGAACTGGAACTCGTTTCTTCACACCTGTCCCGAAGAGCCAAGGTCGATGTGCCAACCCACCCCATCACCTCTATACTCGCCGCACAATACTACATTGGGAATGCGCCTCAAATGAACTAGAAGTTAGCCTGATGTGGGCAAAGGACGGCTAGTGGTATTGCCAAGAGGCGTTGCTGTTAACTACATACACAGGATGACAAGCGAGTTCGTGTTATCAAGCGGAGGAATGCAGCAACATCTGAAGCTGTGGAGCCGGTACATATTACATTTAGATACACCAATTAGCTTGCACACAGCCTATGAGTCTGCATATACATGCATTGTTTCGAAGCCCCTTGTCAAATGCCCTCTGATGCTTCGTCACGCAAGGCCACTCTCATGTACAACAAGGTGACCCAAGTCGAAGTATTAGTTGAATAAAATTTAGACTTCGGACATCTGAATAAATTCAAATCCTTTTTCGAACGTATCTTCCTATCGGGCAATGCAGCATAAATATGTAGGGGGCACAGAAGCAATATAGCAATACTTCCTCTCACCTCTTCAGCCCTCAGGGTATGGCCATGTCATCCTTTTGAAATGTCCTTCCCAGTTCCCATACAGGCTGTCAGTGTCCACAGTCTGGACATATTTCCAATGAAGTTGGCCATAGATAATCCGAGTATCATACAGAGGGTCTCTGGATAACCTCTCCTGCTACATTTTGGTCGCCCAGATATTACTCATAAGCTAAATATTTTGCCATTTTGGGCACTCTTGAGAGTTACAGGCTCTTCAAGGAGCTGTGCTGCCAAAGTTTGTAGCGGCCCGGAGGTTGGATATGAGTTTTCCAGAGTCTTGGGCCTCTTCAAGGTGCCATTGTCTGTTAGCAGCTAGATAGAACTTGGAATCTTACGGAATGACCAAGTCAACTAAGAAAATTCACTGATTTAAGTTTAGCAGATTTGTATTTTACCGTTGAAGTTTACTAAAATATTCACAAGTCCAGGTCGAAGTCAACAGTCTTATCATACATGAAGAGAATCTCCCTATTTAAACAGAACCTCTACCTAGCTACCTAGATCTCCATCTACGGTGTAATTTGCGTCCCGCCTCTATTCTTCACTGATTTGGCAGCTCTTGAACATCTCTAACATGGGTCGAAGAGCTTTATGGTCTAAACTATAGCTTCTCGAACGAGATTTTACAAGAACCCCCTCAGGTTCCAAGTATCCTTTAGCGAATAGCTACACTCTAGGTAAATTGCTACCTATTTCCTGACAGTGACGAATATAACTGTTCAGCTGTTGTATACATTGAAGGTGCGGTACAAAACCTAGAGGAAGCACAGCAAAGCATAGGTAGCACAAGTAGATCAACGAGAACTTCGAGGAAGTGCACTTGCAAAAACATATTAACGTCTCACGTTATGGACATGGCACAGACGGACAATTTAATTCTTTTATATTGTAAACCTCAGTCTACAACCACATATCACTTTTCATTGCTCTTCTCACATATCCCCAGATCCCTCTCCTCCACCTCATCCACCAAACAAGCAAATAAAAGAAGGCCCAGCTCTTGGGGTGTTCAACATTGAAAACAACAACAGCAAAGATGTGATTTCGCTCCATCCCTAACAAGTACAAAAGAAAAAGAGATTGCCGAATTCAGAGTGGATTGCTTCAAGAGGAGTAAATAATAGTTTTATCCCTCGAAATAGACGCGCAGGCGGAGTTTGTAAATGCAGCAAAATACCCTTATACTGAGCCTGTCAAAAACGCCTTCTGTTCCCATCCTATTTCTCCATCCTATAACTCCGCGCTTCCGTCATGATGTGAGTAATTAAAAAAGAAATTTCGATTTGAAGGCCTGGTAGGCGATGTTTGACGGAAAGGGAAAATTTGTTTGTATTGATTTGTTATCGATTCTCGGTAGGCTTGGCGTTCATGTAATCAATTCGGTTGGACGCCGCTGAAGGTGCACGAGGAGTTGGTTCCTCATCCATAGGATCATAGTATTGTGAGGACTTAGGTGTCTCGTTCAAGTCGATCTCGCTCACCTTCCCACCTGGAGTCGAGAAGATTTCAGGTGGTGTAAGGGTTGCTCCAGTGATGTCTGATGCTGCCGGAATCTCCTCGTTTACGGTCTCTGGCGGTTCTATACTGTCGGCACTGGTAGCGAGATCAGTTCCAGAGACGACACTGCCACGACTATTGGTTCTCATCATTTCGATACCGAGCTTTGAAGATCGCTGTGGCTTAGAAGCGCCCCTCGGACTCTTCTCTCGAACATTGGAGTCTCCGAGTTCTTCATCCTCATCATCGCCAGACTCAGCACATTCGTGACGATGCTTCTCCATCGATTCCCTCTTCGCTCTCATCTTTTCCGACGAGCGCTGACGAAGTGGTGGCTTATGAGGATGTTCCATACGGCCAGGAGCAGTGTTCTCGTGCATCAGCATGGGTGGTGCTTTAATAAGTTCCTGAGGATCTATGAGAGTTTCGTCGCTACTAATCCCAAGGCCACTCGTCTCATCCCACTCGTCAGTGACCTTTCGATTGATGACAACAGGAACGTCATCATTCATGAAAGATTCAGAGTCCCCGAACAGACTAGAGCTGATAGAATCTTCGCGGCTGGAACCCCTAAAGCTACTTCCAGGCATGTGAGCATATCCCGAAGAGCCAGATGTTGGACTGTCTTCTAGCCTTAAGCTCTCCTGCCGCAAGCCGGATGGTTGAGGATATCCAATAGGGCTTGCGTATGACTGACCAGGAAGGGGAGCCTTCCATTGACAAAGTCGACACATGACCTCTGTCAACTTCGAGGTCGTTGGAGGCTTTTCGATAAGAGAGTCGAAATGATGAGGTGCTTGGAGCTCTTTCAGATATCCGGTGACAGCGACAATTGGAGTCTGCGAGTTGGCATTCTTCGTATCTCGAATCATACGAGCAACATCTGCACCGTTGATCTGAGGTAATTTAAATTCCATCATAATGATATCGAATTTCACCTCGCTCATCGCATATCGCATTGCCTCAGCACCATTGGTGGCAGTAATAGTGCGGCATCGTAGCTTTTCAAGCAACTTTTCCATGACCATTCTGGATACGGGATGGTCTTCACAAATAAGTACATCCAAAGCCCGGAATTGAGGTCCGTCAGCCAACGTAATTTGTGACATCCGACGAGAGCTTTGGCGGCGACGTTGAACACGAAGTAACGCGTTGGCCTTGTCACCTTCATTATCTGAAGATGATGGCGACATATCGAAGACCTGACTGCGTCGCTTGTGATGGGAGAAGAGATCTGCTGGTGTAGGACTTCCCTCTTGAGACCCAACTGTTTGTGACCGGGAGCGATTCGAAGGATTACTCGTCTGCCTAGGAGTTGACATTTTCTGCGGGGAGAGAGCAAGTGGTGGAGGTCCTCCTGGGCGAGTTTTGATTGGTGAAGCAGCAGCAGAGCCAGCAGGTTTCTGACGCGCAACATCGAAAAAGCTGCCGGGAGCTAAAGAGTTGCTGGATTGATGTGAAAGACTGGAAGAGTTGCTCGAGGTTTTGCGCCGACCTTCGCCATTTTGTCCAGCAACAAATGATACAAGCAATGGCGACGATGGCTGAGACGCTCTGTTTGGCGACGAATTCGTCTGGCTCAACCCCGATGGAGAAGAGGGGCGATTCGTAGCCTTCGCATTTGACAGTGTTCGCTGAATGGGCATCGGTAGAATTGGACTCCCTTCGAGAACTGGTGCGGGAGAAGTCACTGTACTTCCGCCTGAACTAGGACTGACAACCGTGGGCTGCTTGCTTTGGGCGGCGGCCGCCTCAGCTCGCAGCTTTTGAATAACGTCCTTGTTTGCCTTCTCCAGAACCGGCAAGTTTTTGAATGCAAAGCTACCAAAATCATCTGCTGCAACAGGCTCACTGAGACGTCGACTCTTCATATCTCGCACATGTGGTGGTATGTGTAGTGGCATCAGACCGCGTTTTATTGAATTGACCTGAGATCTAACCCGGGACAAAGCGTCGTGAGGTCTCTCGTGGTATTCAGCTCCGGGAGTTGAGGCGGGTGGAGAGGTTTGATCTTCCATCTCTTCGGCAAAAGATTGTAGAGTGGCTCCGCGAGAGTCGAAGTACTCAGTGTCTTCGGGATTTTCTGGAGCAGGAACGAATTGCGCTTCATCTTGAAGGAGCTTGTCCCAATTCATACCCTCAAACCACGGGTGCGCTCGGATCTCTGCGCCACCATTGGCAAACTTCTCATCAATGTTTGCTCCCAGTCGTTGAGCAGGATCGAGACAGAGGAGTTTATTCATTAGATCCTTAGCCTCGGGCGAGACTTCAAAGTCGTTGTCATCTGGCCAGAAAATCTTGCGAGCAAGAATATTCTCAAATACCTCATCGGGAGTCTCAGCATGGAAAGGCGGATAGCCATAGAGAAATTCGAATAAAATGCAGCCGACAGACCACCAATCGCTTCTCTCGTCCTGACCAACACCGTTGACAGTTTCAGGAGCAAGATAATCAGGCGTGCCAACGAAACGTCGATTTGTATCATCCGGGTCGAAAAGTGCCATCGGGGGTGGCATCATGCTCGTCTGTGGAGGAGTGTTCTTCTGTTCTGTACTTGATTGACTGGCGGTGTGTGACAAAGACATCAATTCTGGAGAGCCGCTTCCCTCGTTCTCGATCATCTCTTCGATCGGTGCTCTTCTCTGGCTAAAGAGTTGTTGCCCAACTGGATCATTCAGCGAAAAGCTGCTGAACATTTGAGTCAAGGAATCACTGTTCCCACTATCACTTCGGCCTGAAGTGCGTCTATTATCTTTTTGGGTGACGGTGCCCTCTCGGCTTAAACTAAAATACGACGGCGTGTTGAGCCCACCAGCAGGATCAGGAGTCATCTGTGGTGTTGAACCTGGAGAGTGATGGCCTTGAAAATCGAAGGACGTGGACCGTGATGAACTGATTGAGGCTGCTCGTACAAAAGGTCCTTGCTTAAGTAAATCCGGAGCAGAATCATTCGCTTGGCTGTTGAGGACTCGTTTTTGACGGCCGATAAGTCCCATTCTTGACAGACCAAAATCTGTTAATTTAAGATGGCCTTTTTGATCAATAAGAAGGTTATCTGGTTTGAGATCTCGATGAACGATTGATCGGTTGTGCAGATGTTCCACTCCCAAGATTACCTCCCCGAGATACTTCTTCGCCCAGTCTTCAGGAAGACCACCAAGAACCTTGATCAGAGATGCACAATCTCCACCATTAAGATACTCCATGACCAGATAGAGATAATCTTTGCTGGAGAAAGTCCAATACAATTTTGCAACAAAATCGCTTTCACCTTGCCACATCATGATGGCTCTCTCAGCTTTAACGTTGGTGACTTGATTCTTGGCTACCATGTCTGCCTTCTTCAGAACCTTAATGGCAAAATAGTCGCCAGTAGATTTCTTCTTGGACAGATAGACGCTTCCGAATGCACCTTTACTGATTGGTTTAATAATCTCAAAGTCCTTGATCGATGGAGGTACAGCACGTGCTTGTGGTGCGCTAACCGCACCTAGGCGAGGAGACGGTGGCGGACGACTTGGATCCGAACCAGCTGCAGATGATTGTCGGCGGTGGTGATGAGGAATGAGGGCAGGAGAGCTAAACTCGCTGCCCGGAAGCATCGGTGATTGTGTAGGAGAGACGACGCCTTCGTGAGCGATAGGAAGCGCACGAGGTTTTGTAATACGTAGCGGCGAAGATGGCTGGGGTACGCGGACAGGAGATTCTTGTCGTCGAGGTGAGGAAGCACCCGGAAGGATTATGCTACGTCTATTGCGCTGGCGAGAACTGGCCGCCCGACGAAGATCTCCAAATTCCGACACAGGCGATTCAGTTCGTGGTGGGCGTGACATTAACGATGACGACCTAACACTTCCATCACTATCACCTGCATCGCTTTCGAAAAATAAGGACTGTCTACGAGATTCTTGGGATTGAGTAAGAGTGCTCATATGGTCTTTGTGGGATCGAGGGGTCGGGCACTCTTTCGGACTGCTTGATCTGGTAGAGACTTCTGTAGAAGGCGGTCTAGAGTCTCGTTGTCCCTGTTCGGCTTCTCGCAAAGCAATTGCTAGTGATGACGGCCCATCGAAGGAGCCAGTGAAGAATCCATCGTCTTGTGTTTGGGTAATTACCTCGCCCTCGTCGGACTCGCTGAGTTGACCTGCTGCAATACGGGCGGCCTCTCTCATTGCCTCATCAATACAATCTTGGACAATCACTGAGAACTCGATTCGAATGCGCTCGGAATACTCAATGATTCTGCGATGACGAAGAACAGCCTCAACTTTAGCCCTTGCAGCAGACTCGCTATCTGAGCAAAGCAATGCTAGGCCTTGTTCCTGTTCTAGGGTGTTTGTGCTTGGTGATTGCCAGTGGATAACCTGGGAAATACGCGATTCGGATTGAGGTGATTGTGTGCGGAACTCACCAGGAGTCTGCGATGGAGCTTCTTTGATAGCTGGAGTACTGATCTCGATGGCAGTATCGCAGAGATCAAGTAATAGTTCCACAATTCGAGCTTGAGGACGTCGAATAGCAAACGACCGGGCGCGTGCATGGCCGAAACCTGAGGTAGACCTCTCTCTTGATCGTCCTGCTGCGGGTGATGGCGAGTTGGTGCTAGAAGATGATGATTGGGACGAGCTAGGTCCAATTGGCATGCCCTTGTATTCAGCCTGAGGTGGTGCCAAAGCTGGCTGTTCTCCAGAAACAGGCCTGCTCTTACGGGCTTCGAGAGCATCGAGGACCTTGACGATGGCGTGACGATGTTCAGTGAGGTTTTCTTGATATATTTGAACCTCCATTTCAGCCTTGTGTTCCTGAAGACATAGCTCAGTGTGCTTCTCGAACCACCACGGAGGAATCTGACGTTCACAGATGCGACAAAGGACGGGAAGTGGTGGAGCATGGTGCGCCGGGTCCTCCAATCCAGCTTCAGCCAAATTTGTGAGATAGCTTGCGAGGACTTCGGCGCCAGATCCGAGTGACTCCACGATCACGGCAGGTAGGTCAATTTGAATCTCTCGTGGTGCAATCCAGGGTCTGATCATCCACATGGTCTGCAGACAAATATCAGCATAATAAATATAGGAAGTCAAAGCAGGCTTACATGACTTTCTCCTCCTGATGATCGATCATAGACCATAATGCCTTGTCCTTCTAGATCAATTGTAGCTGGTTCTTGTTCATCGCCATCTTTCAATTCCTCTGGAACGTCGAGGGGCACCAGCTTGGAAGCCGGGCCCAATTGAACTGTGAATCGAATGATTTGACTGCGAGAATCATCCTTCTTCATTGATTCGACCACTTCTGAGAAGACCTCCTTGTTGTCGCCAACCAAGATGTCCACAATTGGCTTTCCTTGTACTGACTCGAGTGTCGTACCGATAACATCCGTCCACGAGGGGCTAACCCATCTGATAGTTCCATCCAAGCTGAGGTCCATAATGACATTAAGAGTCTGCTCGGCAGCCTCACGAAGGTCCTCCCTCTCCTCCCGAATATCCGCGCTCAGTGACCGCTCCATGTTACTCCCGGCAGCTTGTGCGCGCAAGTGCGACACAACGGGCGGAGCCAGCATATTGTTCTCTCCCTCCATCACTGTATAGATTCCTCGGAATCACACTTCGTTCCAAACATCGACCGTATCTTGCCCTATCTTTGGATTCTCCCTTAAACAGCTGCACCATTGATGTTACGCGTCCGTGATCGAGCCTTGCAAGCTAGTAATGGTGTTGAAAATCCGGCCGGAGGTCTGGCAGGGAGCCAGTTCCTAGCAACTCGCAGAGGTAAGAGACATCATGTTGATTGATGTTGATGTCTCTTTTGTTATGGGTTTGTAAGCGCCCCTGTGAGGATAGCTGTCGAGGAATCCGTTTGCCGTGGTGAGAGAAACTTGCTCCAACGAAGGAGTAAGTCACCCAAACTCTATCTATCGTCAAGAGAGGTCGAATTGTTGTCGCTGAGTGTCGGGGAGGTCGAGCAATGGTGTTGTGGTGGTCGTGTTCGAGAGAAGTTGTTGGGCGAGGATTTTCTATGGATCTGACCCTCGCGTACGATTAACTTCTGTGATGGCCTCAGTCGTTAAAGGCGGGGGAGCACAGAGAGTGAACCAATCACAACACCACGTCAGGGAAACCAAACAAAGAAACGGGCTGCTGGCGCGCAGCAGTCGTGCCGGATTTAAAATAAGTCAGCTCTTCTTTTTTTTTCTCACTACTGATACTATATTCATGCATCCTATTTATGACTGGTTGGCAGAATTCTATTTCTGCATTGACTCCTAGCTACAATAGCATTCGACTATTGTCACTACCATGACACGTATAGCAACTCCAATGAGAAAGCATAAATTATAATCTCAGCGAGGATCATATCGCTTCCATCGATCATCCCTCGATAAAGGGCGGGTTTCTTTGCGCGTCATTACGACCCTGGCAATCCTTCTCACAAAGCCGTAAACGAGTCCAGGGTGGTCAATTATCCAGATTGAGGTCTCACAATTGCCCATCCCTTTTTGTTAATCCAAGACCTCTCAAGTATCACGAAATACAATAGGAAGAATGGAATCATCTGTATGCATCAAGGAGATCTGTGATGAGTCGTATTTCTTCCGGAGTATGAAGAGTTTCCGATCCCAGGTCGAGCTTCAAGGTTTTAGACGACCACTAGGTTCCCAATTTACTACCTAGTAAATTTACTACCGAGTAAACATCCACGACGCCCTAGAAACTTTCACTTTGTCGTCGACCATGGTATGATCCTTGTACACCCTTATGGTGGCAAGACCCAAGATCCGGCAACTAACCCCTGATGTATATTTGCTCATCTATTTGTTTGTTTCTTTCTCCACCCCCCTCCCTTCCCAAAAAAAAAAACAATCCGTCGAACGAGAAACGAGAGACTGCATCCCACCATCTTCTCCGGAAACATCCCTCCTCCCACCATCGTCACACCGCTTGCTCATTCCAATCGCACCGCTTCTTTCCAGCCAGAAACATGGTCACAGCATTCAAATCAATCTAGCAACGTACAACGTACATGACGATAGTATGCCCATGCTCCTGCATCTCTCACATCCTGCATATCGGTCCATACAACGGGTACATTGGATAAAGGTCTCTCTTCGCTCTGCAACGCACGTCCAAAGTACCAACCCACCGTCTCACCTTTTCGAACTTTAAAGAACCACTTGGAAGCATGCGACCAGCCGAAATCTCCGCGTGCCCGTCAGCAGGTCGGTCGGTTCCTTGGTCATCGTATCGGGGCATCGTGGTGGTCGCACTGGGTGGCCCCCCGCCGCAGCATACCGTTGAACATGTGTGCACCCCGCGATGCTAGTTTCTGATGAAATATTGGGCATCACACGACGGGAAGCTTATTGCGATGACGGAGATGCCGTTCCTGAAGCAACATTGGAATCCATCTTGGGTAGCGTGCTCGAGCCTATTCCAGTCATCAGTACGTCGGGGGTGCATCATTGTCTCAGCCCGGAATGTGGGGGAGTTCGAACTCTGTTCGTGAAAATCAGTCACAAGATTAATTGCTGATGCACGTGATATGCAGGGAAACTTCCATTTTCGAATTGATTTGACATATCAATTGGTCTTGACCATCTAAAGTTAAGATTGTTGGGACCAATGCAATTGGGATGTGCAATGGCTTTGACCGCTGGGTCGCAGCAACGGAAGCCAACGAAAAATTGCCCTGCTCAAAGGAAACCCTACCTCCTCGTGACAGTACCTGGATTCCCCCGCAAATTGTCCCCCACTCGAAGCTTCCTTAGCGTCATGGCCTGAAAAGAGCATGACTTGAGAGTAATGCAAGCTCACAGTAAGAGCTAGCTAGCTCTTTTTGGGCGGCTCTTCATAGATTCTTCTCGTACTCGACATTTCCGAACGTCAATCGAGGTTGGCAGCATCTTGGGTACCTGCTAGAGCTGTCTATAATGGCATCTCTCCATTGCTACATCCTGTCCCACGTTATTTTCTCATGATCCCGGCCCTTCCCCTCGTTCTCAATGACGCTCGGTCCTTTGCTCTAATCGTCGCGCTGTTGGGGCTGATTCTCGTGATCCCAGATGATGATGTCTTCTTCTAACCGCTTACATTCTCGAATGACTTTCACGCCTGCCACGTGAGACATGATATTCCAATGATCGACCGAGCATGCCAGGTAGTGGGCTTCCGTAGATAGTTCCGTCGTGCTCAAAATGCTCACGTCAATTGGGCCCAGTGGATCACCATACACGTAGCAAGGATTGTATCAATTTCCAAGTCGAAATAGAGAGACTGCATCCGCTGAACCTTAATGTCGGTCAAAGCTCTCGCTGTTTCTGCTCCCTGAGTTCAACGGCGTTACTGGTAACGCGTTTACTGTCTCGAGATTGCGAAGTGGTCTTTCGTGGAAACTCAATTTTTGGCTAGACATAGTTCATCAGCGATAGCATTTGAGATATATTTATGTTATACTTACAACTTTTGGGAGATCGAAGAATGTATGTGAACGAAGAAGACTACTAAAAGGGAGAGGAGATGACCCAGGATTTGGCTCGAATTAGGAATTACCTCGCACGCTGATTTCAATTCCGGGGAGTTAGGGTAAGTGGTGTTTATTGCTTTGCGAGATGGAGGAGTGGCAATTCCCGTATTTCTCACTTGAGCGGTGGCGCGTTGTCTTCAAGAAGTACCTTGAGTCAACGACGGGATGTTTCCTAGAAAGCTATGGCACGTGACCTCAGTATCAACGACATCCAAATGGCCATCTCATCAAGAATCCACTTGTAAAGAATATCTTCATTGGTGGAAATCCGAAGCGGATTATGTGCTTTATAATTCGAAAGTTCGTGGAACACTATCTGGTCGTCGTTTCACACGTTTGTCCCGCAGTGGCAGTCTTCAACATGTGGAGGATATCTACACTTCCAGAATTCGGAAATACAATATTATTGCATAATCAAGCATTTATGTCACAAAAAATTAAATGCGATGCTGGTATCGTTCATTGAGGAGCTGGGCATTAAGAAGTGTGACGTGGAAAAGCATGCTGTTGAAGTTGAATACCTTCCATGACTAAAACATTGCGTGGCTGTTGCTCACCCACCGGACATTACCTATTGTAAATCTATATCGTGTTCGAAAGACTCAATGGCTTCTAGAACCGCGTGTAATGCTTGATGAAAAGGAAATTATTCCAAATTGGCAAATGAACCGTACATCACGTGCTTACCCCTTTCAAGTTTCGAGAATCGGATTGTCCAATGCATCTCTTCGTCGAAGAATCTAGAGCGATGCCCTGCTCTTCGTTACTGCCTGTTTGAAACCCCCCCATATATTCACTATGGATACAATTGGGTGCAATGATTTGAAGCGGAATGTATACACAGTCCGAATTCTTCATAAACATCGCTACTTCTAGATCGAGGACTTTGCACGCGGAAATACCTACACCTACATAGATACTTTTAGGCCTCATAGCTCTACGCTCGAATCGGCTAAAGAAACACGCTCGGTGCATCCGTCTCCATTCGAATTTCTTTCCATCCTTTCTCTTCCTCCTACAATAACCCACCAGTCTCCTTCAACGCCTTGTTGAAACAAAAATTCATTCCGTTTCGTCTTTCCTTTGAATTGATCGAAAATTTTACCACGACAAACATCAAAATGGTCTATAATAATCGAACTATCCATATCCAAATCGTATCAAGGGCCGTGGCAGAAGGCCTGGACCTTAGTCACTTCACCGATTACCGCGAGACCGGACTTGCATACTATTCGAGCTTATACCCACAGGATTCATGCCGAATTCTCCATCGGGTTGAATGAAACATGGAACCATATTTGGAAGTTTCTCTCTACCCTAAATACCCTGTAGTATCGTACTGAGTCCATCCTAGCTAGGCACATTGAACTGCCATTCCCTGGCCCTGATCCAAACAATGATCTGCCTCTATCCCAATCCCTATCATTCGTCTCGAAACGCTATGCACCTACCAGCAATGACGGTTATTTTATTCATATCTATCTCAACCTCGAGCCCGACGACCCTCATTCTTGGTCCAGCTTCATGGACATCTCTGCTTCGACTATCATCAATAACAGGCCTATCTCCTTTGTGTACATCTCCCTCGGCATCTTTAACACCCATTAGAGGCCCATCTCAAGCGATGTCTCCACTTTTTGTACCATCAATCAAATCTGTACCATCCATTTTGGGACGATCTGCTTGGATATCCCCCGCCATCAATCATCAATCCATACTCCTGAGCGTCTCCACTCCAAGCACCCCCCTGTATGGGCATGTCTCCCTCGATACCTGCACTTCGAGGACGTCGGCTATCAACCACAGTTTCGCCTCCTCCACTATCTCCACCATTAGCACCATCTATTACAGGTTTACATCAACCGTCTATCTTGGGCTCATCTCCACTCTCCATCAAGGGACTTGAGATTAGAGCCCCTGCAACCAAATATCTTTCAGACCAAAACAGCGCAGCACTAGATTTCCCCCTCGAGCAGGCGCAAGATCGCCCGCATGAGACCTAACCGTAGCAAGATATACTGGTGGATTCTCATTATCTAGCAGGTCCCCATCCAATCAATTAGCTCAAGGTATATGTCTCAATGGTTTGATTCGAGCTAGTATCAAAATACTGCAACCCGCTTGCTTCATAACAACTCACTCATCTACTACCCCATATCCAGGGCATCTATCATAAACATCAGCTGGAGCAGCCTCATGACTATCAAATCTACGGTACCAGCAGCGACTTCAGTAGCACAACCTCCCAGCAACGCTTCGCCTTCACGGCTTAATTATTATCAACATCCTCATTCGTAAGTTTCTGTCTCTTATCATCCCTCAACGCAAGACCTTCCCGTTGACACTGATGACGGAGTCACATTGAAACCTGAATGAGGCTTCGAGCCTATTGAGAACTTGATAAACAACACCTCAATGGTGCTGACGCCGGAGAGGTGCTTATCACAGGCTACAAAATAGCAACATTATGGAACTGTTTCAATGGCGTGCTGTGGTCATCAAAGGCGATTTGCACCATTATATTCATGGGTAGTGGACCCACAATTACTTTTTCATCTACAAGATGGTAGAAATAGCAGTCCCCAACAACTTCAAAGGCATCTGACGATGTCGGACGCAGCAATAATGGTGCATCACATCTTAGTAAACAGCAGAAAGTATCTTTTGCATTTGTCAATGGAGAGGAGTCAGCAAGAAAAGCGTTCGAAAAAGGCTCCTCGAGATATGGTCGCCATATAGACCATGATTGAATTCCACGCGCTAAAATTCTCTGATCTGGAGCTCATCGATTCCCATAATCGGATACTGCGGCCAAATTCTTTTGCCTCGCTGGGAAGGGGTTGACTGACGGCTTTCAATATTCCGCATGTTTTCCGACTTACCTCCAAAGCACTCGAGGTGTCATACCATGCAGAAGGAACGGTAGCCTCTAGCCCAAGAGAATGTATGCGGACATGTACTTCACCGCTGTTCGAATTTGGAACCCGCGATGAAGCATCCGGAAGTCTTGCGTTGATGTAGCAGTAGGAAAGGAGGTCTAGTGTAGCAGTTGACTGCAGAGTTGCTACGACCATATTTTAATAAACTTCTGCTGTAGACAGAGTATAGTCAGGAATAAGATCTAGGCCGAACTAGGATGGGACCAGCCCCCAAAATCCACATACCTTATTCCTTCGGTTTGTAACAGCCTTGGTCTTACTCGTCCTGAGCAATTGACCCAAAACGATTCGCTCTGGCTTCATCAGTGCGAGAAAATCAACTGCTTGCAAGCGCTCCTGGAATGCAACACGAACATCATCTGATGCAGAAGGATAAATCTCCGTAAGGGGAAAGTGGAAAATAGCCGAGCGGAGGACATTCCAAGGTATTTGATCATAGCTGTACTGTATGACGGCTTCGTGATTCGCGAGCCCAATTTCCTGCAGGACTCAGAATCGACTGAACCTGGACCTACCAAACAAGTGAAACAGTGCAAGCTATGTATCATCTTCCAAGACTTGCGATGCGACAGAGATGGTATAATCTCTGGTGCAGCCTGGTACTATAATGGCACGTCTCTCCCTCGGGATTTCATGATCCGATCCCATACGCCACAAAGCCGCCATCGCCAAATTGCTATCCTATGCTTTCCCCCCAAGCCAGACGACCACACGACGAGCAAGTTTATAGACATCTCGCATACGAGTTACTTGTTTGCTCTTTTCTTCATCATCGCCCTGATTGATACAAATCGCGTCAATCCACATGATACGTACACTATCCTTTCGTTGGAGGTTGTGGATAGCTGAAACGAAATTCTACGTGCTCTGGAGGGTCTGATAATGGCCTATCACAGAAGAACTCTCGAGATGAAGGGCCCGTGAGATATTCTGGCTAGGTCGCAAGGTAACGATACTGCCTAATAATTTCTCGTAGATACTGACGATTAGCAGGGCGACCGAATCAAAGTTTGCGGTCGGTCTCAATGGCAGAGATTCAATTTAAACATGCCCGACCTCGATATTACCGAAGATATCGGACTGCGGTTTGCCCCAGCCTATCCTGGTCTCGTTATGTACAACGGCCCCAACCCGCCTCGTTTCGTTCACGAGATTCCACGGCCGTTTCTCCGCGCGTCGGCACTCATCGATGTTATATACTCTGACGTGGACTTTGCGTACACTAATGCGCAGGGTTCTCTCATGATTCCCAATATAGGGGGTGACTGGGGGCCGTGGGCGCCGAGTTACGATGCTACAATTATATGGAGAAAAGATGGTATGTATCTGGCAATGGGAAAGTTGGGTAATCGAAATAAGGAGGAGTATCATATTGCTCCGGCGCCAGGTCTATCCTACAACCTTTCCCTGGACGTTGTAATGGATCCTAGCCAGCTAGGGTCAAGTAACTGTGATGTATCTAGTCGGAGACATGATAGATAGCATCTCAGGAGGGGTTTACACGCCCGTCTAACCTAGATCGTCCATCACACTTCGCAAATCTGATGTTGAATGTGACGCCGCTGGTGGAATGAGATCAATCCTTGTGCCATACTTGTTCGGTCCTAGTCTAGCACTCATTGCTTTTTGCCAGAATACCAAGTCGTCGTCTTTGACTCGCAGACCGCCGGGGAAGAATATACTTACAAGTGATGACCCAACGGATGGGTGCTTTTCCTCCAGCTCTCGTAGCACTTTCGCAACCCTGTCGGCTCTTATTGTTTCGACGAAGGTCAAATGAACCCCAAGAGCTCCAGGACTACGAGCGACGCCAGCAACGATGATATTTTGCATGCTGCCGAAGAGACCGATAGCCAGAATATCTAGCAATGTTATAACCAATTGATTTGAACTGTGCTGAAAACTTACACCAGGTATTCTGCTTGATCCCAGAAACCGTAATCAAAAACAACATCCACAACAGCGCCAGCCCGGTGATAGCAGCCCTCGTAAAACTCGACGCATGTGATGTTCTCGTTCCTTGCGCTAGAATCTCCAGATCGAGGCCCACGCCTCTTTTCCCTTTAATCACGATAGCATGCCGGCTCCCATTGCCTTGAGTGAGAGTGACCGTCGCACCTCCGTTCTTCGTACACGCCCACTTCTCCTCTCTCCACTGCGGCAGCGATCCTTCAACCAGTGCAAGCGTATTCCCCGCCGCACTGATGAGAAACGCGCTCCAGTCTCCATGGATAATCCACGGCACGATGGAAATCCCCAGCTGCACGAGAATCACCACCCAGCCCGTGAACCAGGCCAAGTCGAGTACCGGCACACCGTGTGGACAGGGCGGATTCGCATCGACTTCATAGACGGATACCCGGAGGGCTTCCCAGGCTTTGGATTTCTTGCCTCTTCCTTTGGTTACTAGGGGTTTGGTTGCTGGTGCTGCAGTTTTCTTTGCTTCGGCTTCTTGGTCCGGCGGCACGTGATCTGCTTCGTCTTCCATTTCGGCGTCCAGGCTGTCATCCATATCGCGGAGTAGGCGCCCGAGAATCCAGCTCTTAGTCGTGCGGACGTGGCCGGTGGCAGCGCCGACGACGAGCGTGTTAGCCATGTCTGTGTCGGGCATGAGCCGGCCATCTGAAATCTTGTCAGCTGAAGCAGTTGAGGTATTTGTGTGTAGATGTACGCACCTCCGACAGTGGAGAGCAGTGCGCTCACAGCATACGCAACCCATCCAAATGAGAACGCAACAGGTACGACAATTCGACCAGCCAGCTGCGCAACCGCTGTCTTGACGATGTCCGGTCCGAGAATGAGTAGGAGGGAGAGAATGTCACCCGGATTATGCCACTGCACAAACAGATAATCCCGAATCGTCTGCGGATTCGTAGCATTAATCGCCCGCGGCTCGAGATATCGCCGCATCGCAAACGCCTGCTCAGCCATGCGCGGCGCCATATCTGCAAAGTGATGCTAGAGAGATTCCAAAAGTGAAGCCAGGCTGGGCACTCACTTTTTATCTGTTGAGAAAAGAGATTAGGTTAGGCGAGGACTCAGCGATTTCGGCTTAGCTTATCTCAGAATCCTCTACTTGTAAAATCTATAAGAATTTACTATTAGTACTATTATTAGTAATTAAGCTAATTAGAAACTAACAAATAATTATATTAAATAATAGATTTCTTATAAATTATTTAAAGATATATAGTAAATTTTTGGATTTGTAATATAAAAATAACTATTTTTTAATCTTTTAATTATAAATAACTTTTAAATAATATATATTATAATAAAAGTTCTAGTTTATTTAAATATAAATAGATTTAACTTATTATTATAATTAGATATTAAAATCTTAATACTTTATTATTAAAATTAAAAATAT
>Ga0182030_10008044_pt1 | contig 21901 bp, 12 predicted proteins | sample 812S3MmetaG_FD_121299 | JGI IMG/M metagenome (GOLD analysis project Ga0182030, IMG submission 121299) | Permafrost microbial communities from Stordalen Mire, Sweden - 812S3M metaG (Illumina Assembly) | ecosystem: Environmental > Terrestrial > Soil > Wetlands > Permafrost | place: Sweden... | reverse complement strand
GACGCATGCGCCTTCTATGAAGACCATAGCTTGTTCGATGACTACACCGGCGTTGTCTATGACATGTCAGAGGGCGATCGCATTGCGGCGGCGCTGGGACATCGGAAGGCAGTCATTCTACAGAATCATGGGATTCTGACCGTTGGCAAGACTGTTGACGAAGCAGCGTGGTTCTTCATCACGATGGATCGCAGTTGCCAGGCACAACTGATGGCGGAGGCTGCCGGCAAACCGCGGCCCATCTCGCATGAGAGCGCGGTGACCGCTCACAAGCAGGTTGGCAATCCCCGTGTTGGATGGTTTCAATATCAGCCGTTGTGGGACCTGATCACCCGCGAGCAGCCGGATCTGCTGGAATAACTTCGGCTGCTCATTCTCGGAACACAAGGTCAGCCGAGCCACTGCGGATTGTTGATGGTGCCGTCGTAGATGTGGGAAGACTTATAGGCCTCGAACTTGCCTGCTTCGGCGTTGGGCGCGGTCTTTTGCAGGACGGCAAGCTTCTCCTGCTCCGTCATAGGCTTATAGTTGCGGGCGACGTCGAGGGCCTGTTCAAGGTTGGCCATGGATTCGCAGCCGGTGATGGTTATCGTCACGGGGACGCTCATGGCGTAGTGAAGCGCTTCGGGGGCTGAGACTGGGCTGGCCTTGAGAATGGCTCCATTGCTCAGGGGTTTCATCCCCAGGATGGCCATGCCGTGCTTTTCGGCGACCGGGATAACTTTTTGGCCGAAGCTGTTGTAGTGCTCGTCCAAAGCGTTGACGGGCATCTGCACAGTGTCGAAGGTGAAGCCGTGTTTTTCCGCGGTTTCGATCATGTGCAGGTGGATGTCAGGGCTCTTGTGGCCGGTGAAGCCGATGAAGCGGATCTTGCCTTCTTTGCGTGCTTGCTGCAGCACTTCGATCACATTGTCGGGCTGAAAGGCTTGTTCCGGGTCGGTCATGCGAATCACTTCATGGATTTGCAGGAGGTCGATGTGATCGGTCTTCAATCGCGTCAAAGACTGCTCGAGTTGTTGTCTGGCGGCGGCGCCGGTACGGCCATCGATCTTGGTCATGAGGAAGGCCTTTTGCCGGTAGCTGTCTTCGAGTGCCTTTCCCATCCGCTGCTCGCTCACGCCGGCGTTGTAATCCCAGCAATTGTCGAGGAAGTTGATGCCTTGATCGAGAGCGGTGCGGACAATACGGATGGCTTCCTGTTCGGTTACGCCCGACAAGCCAAGGTGATAGCCGCCGATGCCAATGATCGAAACCTCGGCGTCTGCGCGGCCCAGCTTGCGGCGGCCGATTCCGTTGACCGATCGGACAATCGGAAGGGGCGTACGAGCGGCCGCGCCTGTCAATTTGGCTTCTAAAGGAGCAGCGTGGCCGGCCGCATTGTGCAGGCCAGTCAATGCAGCTGCAGCCACTGCCTGCTTCAAGAACTCACGACGTTTCATACTTAGCCCCCAGGATGCAGTGTGTCGAAAGACAAGTTTGCAGCCTTCCTTTCCGCAGTTTATCCGATATGCTTCTGAGGATGACAAGGGGAGCCAATTGAAGATTCTGTGTCGTGAAGGAAAGTCGATGATTGGTGTGGGTGGCCTGGTTGCCGGATCAATGGCAGCGATGATGATGCTGGGACTGCGAGCGAATGCGCAGGTGGAATATGTTGATTCGACGATAGGCAATGTTGGGATTCTTCTTGAGCCGACTCGTCCGGCGGTTTTTCTGCCCAACAGCATGGTGCGTGTTTATCCCATTCGCAAGGATGCGCTAGATGACCAGATTCAATCCTTTCCGCTGACCATTAGTTCGCACAGGATGCATGAGCTTTTCAGCATTATGCCGGGGGAGGCTGGGCCTGCTGCGTACGATCAGGCAAAGATCACACCTTATTCTCTCTCCACGCGTTTCGATGATTCGCTGATCCAGGTGGAGTTTTCGCCGACGGAACGATGTGGCTACTTTCGCTTCACGTTTCCGGATGGCAAAGCATCCGTGGCGCTTGCGAATCGAATGGAGGGCGACTTAAGAGTTCAAGACGGTGCAGTAACTGGCGAGGAACGATTCGATGGCATGAAAGCTTATGTCTACGGAGAATTCAATTTGCCGGTCCACTTTGCAGAGAAGGATCAGAAGCAGGGCAGTCAAATAACAGCCTCAGCGCCGGGCGCCAAGTCATTGGACTTTCGCTATGGTATTTCGTTCATCAGTATTGAACAGGCGAAAAAGAATTTGAGACGCGAGTTACCTGGATGGGATATTGCAAAGGTGAAGGAAGCGGGTAAGAAGCGGTGGAATGACGCGCTGGGACAGATTGCGGTGGAGGGCGGCACCGAGACGCAACGCAAGGTGTTCTACACGGCGCTCTATCGCTGTTATGAGCGGATGGTGAATATCACTGAGGATTGGCAATACTACAGCGGCTTTGACCATCAAGTGCATCGTGATGCGCGGCCATTCTATGTAGACAACTGGCTATGGGATACCTTTCGTGCGCTGGAACCGCTGCAAACGATCTTGAATCCTGAGATGGAGGCGGACAAGATTCAGTCGTATGTGCGCATGTATCAACAGAGCGGCATCATGCCGACGTTTGCGACAGTGGCGGGTGACTATGCCTGCATGAATGGCAACCACTCCGCGCCGTGGTTTGCCGATGCTTGGTTCAAGGGCGTACATAACTTCGATTTGCCGATAGCCTATGAAGGCATTCGCAAAAGATCGCTGGAAGTCACTATGCTGCCTTGGAGTCTCGCGGCTAAGGGGCCGCTGGATGATTTTTATTTTGCACACGGCTATATGCCGGCACTGCGCCCGGGAGAGAAAGAGACGGTGCCAGGAGTTCATCCTTTTGAGAAGCGGCAGCCGGTTCCGGTAACGCTGGAAAACAGCTTTGACGACTGGAATATTGCCCAGCTTGCGCGCGTGTTGCACAAGGGGGAAGACGAGAAGCTGTTTCTCAAACGCGCGGCCAATTACAAGAACGTCTTTCGCGCCGACAAGGGGATGATGTGGCCCAAGGACGCCGAGGGAAATTGGATAGAACCGCTGGATCCGAAGTTTGATGGCGGCATGGGAGCACGTGATTATTACGACGAGAACAATGGCTATACGTACACCTGGGATGTGCCGCATGATCTGGATGGTCTGATCGCGATGATGGGCGGAAGGGCAAACGCCGAGGCAAATCTGGATCAGTTGTATCGCGAGCCGCTGGGACGGTCGAAGTATGAGTTTCAGGCGAAGCTGCCTGACTCTACATCGATGGTCGGGCAATTCTCGATGGGCAATGAACCGAGCCTCGCCATCCCCTACATCTACGATCGAATGGGTGCGCCTTGGAAGACGCAGAAGCGTGTTCGCATGCTGACCGAGTCATTCTTTACCGATACATTGCAAGGAATGCCCGGAGACGAAGATGGGGGAGGCATGAGCGCGTTTGTCGTGTTTTCGATGATGGGGTTCTACCCGGTGACGCCGGGAGTTCCGACCTATGACGTGGGCAGTCCGGTCTTCAGCAAAGTGACAATTCACTTGAAGAATGGTAAGGATTTCGTGATAACTGCGGAGAATACTTCTCATGACAACAAGTATGTGCAAAGTGTCCGATTGAACGGCAAGGCGATTAAGAAGGTCTGGTTTCAGCACACCGATCTCGCAAAGGGAGGAACGCTGGACTTGAAGATGGGGGATACGCCAAATAAATCGCTTGGTTCCGAGCCATCGAGCTTTCCGCCTGCGTCGATGACGATTGATCCAGAGACGTACAGCAAATAGGTCAGAAACCTTGAACGGATTGACCATTGCAGCTTACGAGACTGACGTAGCTATGTAGCCATCGACAGGGATCGATTTTGAGGTGGGTATGAAAGCCGTGGGAGCCGGATTCGGCTTCCATGAGCCTTGTGTACACCTGGTCCGCGATCGTGACGAACGTCATATCAGAGCGGACAGGGAGTGGCTTCAGAGGCTCTCGCATGGCTACCCTTCGCCTTCAATGCAAGTTTGGTGTTATTTTTAGTTTCGCAAGCAAGCGATGTGATCGTTGCCGCAGGAAAGGTTTGGAACAACGTGAGTGCAAAAGCGAAGAAGCGCCGTGTCGATCAAAACTCGATGTTGATTGAGGAGCGTCGCCAGCACGTCTTAGCGACGATTGACCGGGAAGGCCGCGTGCTCGTTTCAGAGCTTTCCGAAGCTCTTGGAATATCGCGCATCACGATCCGCAAGGATCTGGCCTATTTAGAGGAACGTGGTTTATTGCAGCGAACCCATGGGGGCGCCTTGAGTCCTCATAGTGGCGCGCTTCTAGACCCTACACTGACCGAAAAAGAGCAGCAGCATCTGCCCGAAAAGCAGCGGATTGCAGAGGCTGCCATTAAGTTGATCAGCGAGCATCAGTGCGTTCTGTTGGATTCCGGCAGTACAACGACCATGATTGCGCGCGCACTGCGTAGTTTTTCAAGCCTCACGGTGATCACCAACGCGGTGAACATCGCGGGCGAGCTCGCCAATACGAATTTTGAGGTGATGTTGACCGGGGGTATCCTGCGGCGTAATTCCTACTCCCTGGTGGGTCCTCCCGCGGAAGACACGCTGCGTGATATTCACGCGGACATCCTTTTTCTCGGTGTCGATGGATTCGATACGGTGATCGGGATTATGACACCCAATGTACTCGAGTCGCGAGTGAATCGCGCCATGGTAAAGGTCTCGCGGAAAGTCGTTGTCGTATGTGATTCGACGAAGTTCAGCCGCCGAAGTCTGGCATTGATTGTGCCCCCGACTGCCGTGCATACTGTGATCACGGATAAAGGTATTTCTTCTTCGGATCTGGAGACGCTGCGCAATACAGGGATAGAAGTGATTACGGTTTGAGGGTTCACGCTTACCGGGGCACCGCGGCACAGGCGTCAGCATAAGGCTCCAGGGCCTGTTGGATTCGATCCAGGACGAAGTCTTCCGGAGACAGGGAGGGGAGTTCGGCTCGAAGGCGGCGATACTGCTCCGGCAGATAGGCGCTGATGAGTGTCTCCGGTATGGATTTTTTTTCGAGATTCCCAAAGAGTTGCGCGACAGCTTCGATGACCTCGGGCTCATTCCAGTAGTAGCGAATGCGGTCGCTGTAGCTGAACCGGCGTAACACTGCCTGCTCTTCGATCGTCCCTTCATAGTGCCTGGCCCAATCCTTGGGCTTTCGGAGCATTACCTCGTCGATGATTTTGGGGAGGTGCGACTGCTCGCATTCAGGAATCAGCGCGGCTTCAATTTCTGCAAGAGCGAAGAGGGCCTCGCGCATCGCGAAGGTCAGTGCCGGCCCTACTTTCAAAATGGCAAACCCGTCGCGAACCAGCTCTTGATAGCCGGAAGGAAGCTGATAATCGGTAGAGTGCGCTTCGAATACGAGTGTCCCGAGGTCCTCAAGCAAAGTAACGAGATTCGTGGCTTTGTCCGGTTGGTAACAGACTACGGAATCGTGGTTGAATTCGACGCCGGGTTGCACGACCACGGCGACCACACGCGGCCAGGCATTCGTCAGTCCGTGTTGTTGGAAGACACGCTGATGCACTTCGAGTGTCTGCAGCGCTGCGTCTCTGGTCGTAACGTGCATATGCCCGAGCCCCTCCGTGGCGCCTCCTGGAGTGGGAACTTCAGTGCCGATGATGTAGAGCAGTGTTTTGCCGGGCGCAACTCGTTCCGCAGCGAGGCATAGGCGAGCGGCACGCTTCGCTACGATTGCGTCGGAGAGAACGGATGGATCATCAGCGCAGGGCATACTCGCGTCGAGATGTAGCTTGGTGAAGCCAGCCGCTGCATAGGCAGCTACCATGGTCTCTGCATGCGCCATTGCTTCTTCCGCGGGCAAATGCTGCCAAGGATTGGGCCCAAGATGATCCCCACCGAGGATTAAGCCGTCGATAGGGAAGAGCTCCTGCTGGGCGAGATCGAAAACCAGGCGGTAGAAGTCCTTGGGTTGCATTCCTGTATAGCCGCCGAATTGGTTCACCTGGTTCGACGTAGCTTCAATCAGCAGTGAGCTGCGATTCGCTCTTGCCTGCTTGAGTGCCGCTCGCAGTACCCATGGATGCGCTGAGCAAACGGAATAAATGCCGCGGGTCGCGGACTCCCGCTTTCGGTTTGCAAGCAATTCCTTCAGACGCTCTGACATTGGTGGAAAACTCCTTTCGTTCGCGCTCAAAAAGATCGCGAACTGTGCGATCATAGTCGCATACGAAAGTAAAAGCAATAAAATGAAACAAAGTAGGCAGGAGAAGACAGGATATGACGACGGATCGAGATAAATTTGTGGATATCATGTCGGCAACGGCAACGGTGGATCTGCCGCTCAGTAGCTTTCGTCCGGTCTCCTCGCTCTGTACGCCTGAGCATGTGATCACTGCACCACGGTTTCCGGTGATCGACTATCACAATCATCTCGACTCCGTAAGTCCTTTCGACGCTTTACAAATCATGGACGCCGCTGGAGTCGAGCGGATCGTCAACATCACCATGCAAGTGGGTGATGCCGCGTTCAAGACAGCGGATAGCTTTCGTCGCGCGTCGAAAGAGCGCTTTCTGACGATCGGTTGGATGGACTGGAATGGATTGGATCGGCCAGACTTTGTGCTGGGGACCATCGAGCGATTGAAGAGGATGATGGACGCTGGTTTCTGCGGGATCAAGTTCTGGAAGGACTTCGGTTTGACACTCAAAGACGAGGACGGGAAGTTATTGCGCATCGACGATGAGCGGTTGGCTCCCATCTTCGAGTTCTGCGGCGAGCATGCCTTCCCGGTAATGTTTCACACGGCTGATCCGACGGCATTTTTCGAGAAGATCGACGCGACCAACGAGCGCTATGAAGAACTGGCGGCGCATCCAGAGTGGGGATTTTCTTCTTCCCCTGTTTCAAAGCGCGAGCTGCTTGAGCAACGCAATACTGTCATACGACGCCATCCGAAGACTCAGTTTGTCGGCGCACATTGTGCGGAGTCTAGCGAGGATCTTGCCTATCTGACGTCGCTTCTCGATGAATTACCCAATCTGCAGATTGACTTCAGCGCACGCACGTCTGAGCTTGGCCGACAGCCGTATGTGGCACGTACGCTGTTTCTCAACTACGCGGATCGGATTCTCTTCGGCACCGATCTGCTGCCCGAGGTGGAAATGTACCGGCTTTACTATCGCTTCATGGAAACAGCCGATGAGTATTTCGAGTATCCGTCGCATGCATCGAGACAAGGCAGGTGGAACATCTACGGAATGTTTCTCCCTGAGGATGTGCTGCTGAAAGTCTATCGGGGAAATGCACTCAAGTTGCTCGCGCAGTTTCTCTAGAAGGACTTGCGCGCGATTTGAGTGCTGCCCGCAACAGAGTCGAAGAAACGGGTGCTTGTCTAGAGAAGGCGGCGAAGCAGGTCTTGATCGCGGAAGGCTTCGGTGCCACCTGGTCGAAGCGTGGACAAAGCAGCGGCAGTGTTTCCGGAGACGGCGCATTGGTCTAAAGACAGACCCTGCAAGAAGGCCTTCAGAAATCCTGCGTTAAAGCTGTCACCGGCGCCGATCGTATCGACAGGCTCGACCTGCAGAGGTGGCGCCACAAAACGGTCATTGCCAGCGCGCACGATTGAGCCACGGCTGCCGCATTTCACGGCGACGATCGGAACCTTCCGGGCCAATACCTCGAGTGCTGCATCGAGGTCGTGGGTGCGCGTCATACGCATGGCTTCGTCCTCATTGGGCAGGAGCAAATCGACAATGCCGAGTAATTCTCCAAGAGGCTCACCCCAACGGTCATCGGGATCGTCGTTTGTATCCAGGGACAGAGTGAGACCACGCTGCTTCAGCTCGCGGCAGAGGCGAGGGAGTGCAGGCTGCATAGCCTTTTGAAGGAACAGAGAGGATATGTGGAAGTGATCGCTCGACACGAGGAACGACATGTCGATGTCGTTCTCATCCATCTCAGCTATCACGCCCATATAGGTGAGGATGTGGCGTGTCTTTCCATGATGAAGCAGGAGGGTAACTCCCGTTTGGTCGCTGGGCGCAGGGTTGGGGTGAGAAAGCGTTACGTTTGGTCCGCTGACCAGATCGAGAGCGATCTTTCCCAGAGGATCGGCACCAACCTTGGTAGCAAAGCCCACACGGACGCCGAGCGCGCCAAGGTTGTGTGCGAGAATCGCTGACGAGCTACCAAGGGTCAAGGCGAACTGACTCGCGAGCAATTCTCGATCGACAGGCATCTGATCCGGCAGCCCATAGAGAATCAGGTCCAGGTTGATTTCGCCGGCAATGGTGATGTCGAACTGGCTCATGCAGACTCTATATTGTTACGACACGGCTGAGGTTTCTAGGACTATCGGGATTGAGACCCTTCTCCAATCCTCGATAACTTCCAAGCAACTGTCCCCAGACCACGTAGATAGCCAACTGCGCCAACTCCGGGATGGGAAGGTCGAGTTCGATCAGGAGATCCGCCTGTTCGCGCAGCTGCTTGCCAGCCGTGTTTACCACTGCGAAGATCTTGGAGCCCAACTCTTTCATCTCCAGCAATACCGCTGATTCAGCATCGTATCCTGAGCTGGATATCAAGGCTCCAATCAACGTTGATGAACCCGCGATGGATTTAGGGCCGTGGCGAAACTCGAGGGTATGGAAGTATTGGGCGAAGGTTGACGAAGACTCCATCACCTTCAATGCAGACTCCGCGGCGATAGGGTAGAGGGCTCCCTGCCCAAGAATCGCGATGTCGTCGAAAGCCTTTCGCGCAAAGGCTGCGACTTCATCGGTGTAGTTATCGAGCAGCCGTTCCAGATGCTTGGGGAGCTGTTCCAATGCTAAGAGGAAGTTAGTATTGCCGGCGAAGGTCGCGGCCATGTATTGCAGGCCGAGAAGCATGGAAGTGAAGGATGAGGTCATCACCGTGCTCGCTTCTTCAACTCTCATCCTGAGGACACTTCCGGTCATGCCGGCTAGTTCGCGGCCATCACAGGTGACAGCTAGAAAGGGAACCTCAGCGTTGTTCAACACCTCGGCGACGCTCAATATTTCAGAAGTGTGCCCTGAACGGGAGATAAGCACGGGGAAATACGATTGAATCTTCCCGGGAAATACGAGTTCCGGTCTCAGCAGAGCTTCCGACGCAGGTACGGCCCGTGCAGAGGTGCCGAGCAGGGTGGTGAAGCTGGAGGCTGCCGCCTGCGCGAGATAGTAGCTGGTGCCGCAGCCAATGAAGACCCACTCGATTTCGAGAGGCGAATGACCCTCGGCCAAAAGACGAAGGTCGGAGTGCTTGAGGTCTTGCAAGCACTGCTGCCACACGGCGGGTTGCGAGGATATCTCCGATAAAGTCTTCACACCGTTCGACATACGACAAACTCTCCTGGATCTGCGAGCAGCCAACCGCTTTTCGGTTGGATGCACTGAACTTCGCTATCATAACACAAAGTATAAATAACGAAAGCATACGAAATATAAAACGATGCTGTTATGACGGGGCCTTTTCGCAATCGGCGGCAAGAGAGGGGCAGCATGGAAGAAAACGGCAAAAAAGCATGGCGAAAGAGATATCAAAGCAAAACGAAAGGCACATATTTGTGCTCGGTGTTCGCAGTAAGAACAGCGCGCGCTGGCAGGACTAACTGATGCGGTGTCGAGGTGATGGCATTATCAACGCTGCTCAGCGAGCGACAGATTCGAATTGCACCCAGCTACATTCAAACTTCCTGGCGAAGATTGGATCGCAGAGTCAATGATCCATCCTCGTTGAGCTTCTGGTGGCAGGCCCAGCGCACCGGGTAGCGCACTCCTTTCACCTCGATTTCGGCTCTGAGATGCAGACCTTGCCATTTTGTTCCTTGGGGCAAGATGAGTTGCGCCTGCCGAATTTTTCCTGGAAGAGGGTAGCCGGCGTCAAGGCAGCCGCTCGTGAGCGCCTTACCGTCCGGATTGGCCACGGTGATTCGAAGGACGCCGGGAACTCCGGCGATGCCATCGTTTGCGAAGCCAATGATCAATCCAACGTAGCCTTCATCCTGATAGCTCCAGATGAAGGAGGGTCTAACCCGATAGCCGATGCGACGGTTGATGCGGTCGAACCAAGTTGGGTAAGCCTGATAGTAGCTGTTGAGGTTTTTGGCGCTGATCTGATGAAAGTTCCACAGCGACCAGTAGTTTGCTCCCACGTCGATGACGTGGGAAATCATGTTCTCCGCAGGGGAGATGCCCTCCTGGTTGGAGTGCGAGTCGGGAAGTTTCCCCGGCAGACCTTGTTCCAAAAGCGCTCCGATCCAAGGGGGACGGTTGCTCAACGCTTCGATTTGTTCGTTCTCGATGAAGATGGTGTCGCTGCGAATCCAATTGTTGCTGCGGATGGTGCGATCGAGAAGTTCAGAATTGCCCACTTGACTGAAGTCAGGCTGGGTGTTGGTTAACAGTGGAGTTTTGGTGAAATGCGCCAACTGAACGTCCAGCATCTGTGTCCATGTGCGCTCAGCCGTGAGGCGGTCGGGGAACGGGTTATTGCTGAAAGGCCATGTGTGTCCTTCGCCCCAGAATCCGTACATGAACGTATCGATGAACTCGATGCTTGGATTGCCATTGAATTCCGCCGCGAGGAGGCCGACGAGTTCTTTGAAGGCCTGCTGAAAAAATGGGTCGTCAAAGCGCGGCTGATACGCGGAATGCGGATTCTTCAGAAATCGTTCGCCGGATGCCCGGTCTTCCGGTGAACTGTGGGAATTGAGAGTCAGGTTGACCTTGGGAACTCGATCGAGAACGAAGTCGGGCAGCGCGGGCTCGTGTGTGTAATCCGGAGCGCTCATCTGGATGCGCAAGCCGATTCGCTTGTTGGTTTTCATGGCAGTATCGAACACCAGCTTTATATAAGGCGGCAAGTCCAACCGACCGGGGCGTTGCTGAATTTCTCGCCAAGTGGGACGAATGTAGAGTTGCTGGCCGAGGGGAAATCGGGCGAGATCTTCGATTTCCTGTAGGACATTGTCGGACTTGATTTCTTCCGATCCCATGTCCGCGGTGATGTAGGTGACCAGACCTTTGCCGTAGTTTGGCACCACGTCTTCTGATGGCGTGGTGGTCATCACGACGTCATCTGACGGTATGGCAGCATCCGGAGCGTATTGGGGGAAGGGGCCTTGATTCAAGCGGTCAATGACTTGAGGTCCGGAGCCGAAATCATAGTTCGCCCAGTTGTGTGAGCGAACGGAGGCATGGGCCTGGTTTGATCCAACATGCAAGGCTCCAGCTACGGCCACGCTGCCTTTCAGAAAGCTTCTGCGTTGCATCGAGGTTGCCACTCCTTGATCAGGCATGGATTGGATTCGGACGATGGGGATCGCTTCGTAGGGAACTATCGTTTGGATGTTCTTGTATATCGTTTCATTTCGTTTGTCCAGCTCAAAAAAAGAAGATCAAGCGACGTTTGGCGCCGGCACGGCCCTGACATCGACGAGCGGCCGAGAATGCGCAATTGATATCGGATGAACTCCCTATTGACATATAGGGCAAATATGGTAATAATCCGAAATCAAACGATTGTCAAAGTTTGCTCCCGAACATTTCGAGTTTCGCCGCAATCCAGAAATCTTGGTCAGCTTCCACGCCGAACTGGCTGCTGACCTTTTCAAAGCGCCATTGTCTCCCCTCGCGAGGTACGTACATGCTCAAGCCCACTTTCCATCGCTTTCTTGCTTTGTCGACCCTGCTGTCAGCCTGCGCCTTTCCGCTGACAGCACAACGGGACGCCGCTTCGCTCGAGGGACGCGTTGTCGATTCTTCGCAGGCGGTCATCGTCAACGCCTCAGTGTTGGCGGTGAACACGACTACGAACTTCTCATACCAGGCTCAGAGCGACGAAACAGGCTCCTGGAGCATCAGTCCGGTACGGATTGGCACATACAAGATCACGATCTCAGCCCCGGGGTTCCAGCAGGTGATCGTAGGCCCTGTGACGCTGGATGTTCAACAGCGTCAGCGAGCGGACGTCACGCTGCCTGCAGGTCAGGTAACGGAACGCGTCACAGTCACTGCAGCCGCGCCCCTGCTGGAAACCGACTCGTCCGAGACGGGGCAGGTGATTGACAGTATCGAAATGGTAGGGTTTCCGCTGAACGGGCGCAATCCCGTGCAACTTGCGCAACTTAGCGTTGGCGTGACGGCAAGCGAGCCTGGTGCGCGCGACTCTGGCGGATTTGGCTTCAGCGCCAGCGGTGCGCGCTCGCTCGATAACAATTTCCTCCTTGATGGCGTTGACAACAACTCAAATTTACCGGATCTGTTGAATGAGGCTAACTACGTGGTTATGCCCCCTCCCGACGCATTACAGGAGTTCAAAGTTGAGACAGGCAATTACGATGCCGAATTCGGTCGAGCCACGGGCGCGATTGTCAATGCTACGACCAAAGGTGGCAGCAACGACTTCCACGGAGGCGCCTATGAGTTCCTGCGCAACCAAAGTCTTGACGCGATGAATTACTTCGACGCGACACGACAGCCTTACCACCAGAATCAGTATGGAGGGAGCCTGGGAGGCAGAATCCTTCGCGATAAACTCCTCTTCTTTGTCGATTACCAGGGCACCCGTGTCAACCAGGCGCAGACTACTACTTCCGTAGTGCCGACTGCCGCGCAAAAGAGCGGCGATTTTAGCAGCCTGCTTGATCTAACTTCGCCGACGGGTGTTCTTGACTGCAATGGTGTGCCGACTTACCAGGGTGAAATCTTTGACACGACCCTGACTCAGTCAAGGAAGAGCGGCTTCTGCGGGGTTCCATTTGGCTATGTCAACAGCGCGCCGAGCAATGTTATTCCGGCTGCCAAGATCGATGCACTCGGCAACACTCTCATCAACCTGTTTCCCAACGCGAATGCCAGCGGCATCGGCTATAACTATCTCTCCGACCCGATCACGACGCAGACGGCGAACCAGGGCGATGTGCGCATCGACCAGGTTCTCTCCAAGCGTGACTCTTCATTCTACCGATTCAGCATGAGCAATTCTCCCGAGACGATCGGCTCCCCGTTCCCTGGTTATGCCGATGGGGGCGGATTTTTCGATGGCATTCAGCAGATCACCGCATACAGCGGAGCGGCGAGCGAAGTTCATGTGTTCTCGCCCCACAAGGTGAATGAATTCCGATTCGGCTTCAACTGGATCAAGACCAGCCGGTATCAGGCTTTCTTCGGCACGAACGTCTCGGGCATCGTGGGTTTCCCGGGGGTTCCGTATCAGGCCGGCACGGACAATGGCGGCCTTCCGCAGTTAACTTTCAGCGATGCCTCAACGATTGGAAGCCCTACTTTCCTGCCCGCCGTCGAGCGTCAGACGACACTCCAGTTCTCCGACACATTCACGCTGACCTTCGGCCGGCATAGCTTCAAACTGGGCGGCGAGATTCGACCGGAGCACTTCTCGATCTATGAGCCTGCCGATCCGCGAGGCAGCATGAACTTTACTCACACTTATACCGACAATGCCGGCGATCCGGGAACGGGAGGCAATAGCCTTGCGACTTTGCTGACCGGCCAACCGGCCGGCGGCAATATCAACAACCTGAATAACATCGATTACTATCGCCACACCTGGGCCATGTTTGCGCAAGACGATTGGCGCATCCTGCCTCAGCTCACGCTGAACCTCGGCATGCGCTACGAATTCTTTTCGCCGGTCTACTCCAAGGACAATGCGCAGGCGAACTTCAACCCCATCACGGGCAAGCTGGATATTCCGAGAGACAGCAATGTCTCGCTCACGCCTACGCTGGCCGGCACGCTGCCGGTCAACCATAACGCTTCGAATGCGCTGATCAGCAGCGATTACAAGGACTTTGGCCCGCGCATCGGTCTGGCTTACAACGCGACCAAGCGACTGGCGGTGCAGAGCGCATTCGGCGTCTTCTTCAATGGAGATGAAGCAGGCCCCTACAGCAATCCCAGCCCGGGCTTCAACCCTCCTTATTTCATCAGCCAAACCTTCTCAGCGCCGTGCGGTCTGCCGTCCTATAGTGCGGCAGAGAACTGCGCAGTTCCAGGCATCAGCACGCTGTCAGAGGGCTTTCCGGCGAATTCCTTGATTGACCCAAATACCCCGACTCTGTTTGCGCTGGATCCCCATCTAAAGATGCCCTATGTTATGCAATGGCACTTAAGCAATCAGTATCAATTCACGGAAAAGATGCTGGTGGAAGTCGCGTATGTTGGTTCCAAGAGCACTCGCTCCTACATCTACTTGAACGGCAATCAAGCGCAGCCCACCTCGGACCCTTCTGCTCCGACCGCGCCGCGCAGACCCTTTCCCTTCGTGGATGCGCCGATTGGATACCTTAAATCCGCCGGCTCCTCGAACTACAATGGCCTGCAAACGTCGCTCCAGCAGCGTCTGTCTCACGGCTTGGAATTCATCGTGAACTACACCTACAGCAAGTCGCTGGGAAACGCCAGCAGCGCCGATTTGGGATCCCAAAACAATGACGGTTTTCGCAATAACCTTTACCCTAATCAAGAGTACGGTCCGCTCGATTTCGACGTTCGCAATCGCTTTGTCGCAAGCTTTCTGTATGATCTTCCTTTTGGAACAGGGCATCGTCTTGCAACGCATCAGACGATCATCGATCATGTCATCAGCAACTGGAACTGGTCCAGCATCGTGACCTTGTCATCGGGCACTTGGTTCACAGTGACCGATGGGAACGCTGACTTTGCTAACTCCGATGGGCAGCAGAGGCCGGACTTTGTTCCCGGGGTCAAAGCGAACTCAAAACCCTGTGTGCCCGGTACATTCTTCAACACCTGTGCCTTTCAAAATCCAGCGCTTGGTTCCGCTGGCAACGTGAGCATCAACAGCCTGGAAGGACCGGGTGAAAAGAACGTGGACATTGCCCTGCTTAAGACAATCCCCCTCGGCGACAGCCGTCGTTTTGAATTGCGCGGTGAGGCCTTCAATGCCTTCAATCATCCTAACTTCCAGTTCGCGGCTCCGGGGCCGCAAAACTCCATTAACTCTACGATTATGGGGACGCCGAGTTTTGGATATGTCACGGGTGCGCTCGCTCCACGACTTCTTCAAGTGGCTGCGAAGATTTACTTTTGAAATAGTTGACATCGCGATAAAGACCTGCCAGACAATAGCCTCGGCGGGTCTTTTGACTTAGACGACAGTGTCAATTTGCTAATCCGATGAAACGTCAAGGGTGGCATCGGGACTTGTCCTATTCTGGCGTAACCAGTAGAGCACTAGGCCGATGGCGATCCAGGCCGAGCCCAGGATTTGCGCGCTTCTACCTAAATTCAGCCAAATGAAGCAACTGATCGTGAGCCCTAACAGTGGCGCCAGCAACGGAAACAGGACTTTTTCCTTGGAGCGGAAGCGGTAATGAACCAGCGCCGCGGCATTGACGCCCATGAAGGCGATGAACGCGCCAAAGTTGAGAAGTTCCGCGCCCTTCTCGTATGTAAGTAGAAAAACTCCCCAAAATGTGCATGCGCCGATCAGGAGAACGTTGTTGCGTGGGATGGCCGTCTTTGTGCTCAGAGATCCAAAGAACTTTTTGGGTAATGCATTGTCCCTTCCCATTCCGTACAACAGGCGTGCAGCGCCGAATTGTGCGGCGATGCCCGAACCCATGTTCGCGATGAGCAGGGTGGCGTTAAGCAGATGAAATAGAAACTTGCCTCCGATGCGCAACGCGACTTGAACGTATGCCGTGTCGACGACGGAATTGCCAAAAGCTCCTTTATAGGGCCACGCAAGCTGCGCGACATACACTTCGATCGCAGATAGGATGCCTATAAAGAGGCAGGTAAAGACAGTACCCAGCATAATATTTCGGCGAGGGTTTTCGACCTCTTCCGACATCGTAGAGATTCCGTCGAAACCAATGTACGTAAGGACCGCAATCGATGTGCCTTGGAACAGTCGCCAAGGTGAAAAGGAGGCGGGATCGTAGAAGGGCGTCAGCCACTGACCGCCTATCGGTCGCGCGATGAATGCAAGATATCGCACCGAATATGCGAGGAATACAACAACAACAAGGCTCATGCCGATCGCGAGGAATGCGTTCACGTTTCCGGATGCCTGGACGCCGCGCAGGTTGAGCAGCGTGAACAAGAGCACAAAGGCGACGGCCCACGCGGCGTACGGAATGGTTGGAAGGATATTCCGCGCCGCCGCACTGCACCAGATGGCGCAGATGATGGGATTCAGGAGATAATCCATCAACATCGACCAGCCAACGACATATCCAGCCACTTGGTTCAACTCTTTGCCAACGTAGGTATAGGCAGAACCGGCACTGGGATAGACGCGGGCCATTCGCCCGTAACTTACGGCCGTGAACAGCATGGCCACCATGGCGATGAGGATGGTGGTGACGACATGGCCGCGGGCCACATTGCTGACCACGCCGTAGATGCCCATAGGCGCCGTGGGCTGAACGATGATAATGCCATATACGATCAGGTGCCACAGCTTGAGAGTTCTTCTAAGCTGCGGTGCGGCTGTTTCGGCTCTAACGTCTGGCACTGAGGTCACGATGGCCTATGTATTGCTGAGTGATGTGATTAGGGGCGCTTACGTTTCGAACAAACTACGATAAGACTGCAACCTGTTCATATTCGCATATCACGCTAGACATGCAGGCAAACGTGACCGCAAAAGAGAAGTCTTACTTTGTTCTTTTAAGTGTTCATTCATCATTTGCTTTTGGATGGGAAGGTTCGATCAACCGTCGTTTATTTTCCGGCATGAACTTTGTGGGGACGGCTCCGGTGATTGTGATCGAAAAGGATTGTTCTCTGGCGACGCCGCCAATGCCGATCTCATGGACTACCATCGTGAATCTGCCGGCGTGAGTGAACGTGTGTTCGGCGCGAAGGCCTTTCTCATGGACGCCATCCCCGAAATCCCATGACACTTGCAAAAGCGGTGCATCTTCCTTGGCGGCCGATGCGCTGAAAGCGAGGGTTTCTCCGGCATTCCCGGTTCTTGGGGCGGTTATCGTTGCGTTCGGCGGTGTGGCTGTGCGCTGAGTATCGACGATCTTCAGCATGCGAACAGAATGGGCCGGTTGGGAAAGATGAATCGCTGCTCCTACAGACTCCGGAGCTTTGTAGGACGTGAAGATATCGGTAAAGTCGTATTTCCTTCTAGGATCAAGACCGAGTTCTGCTCGCGTGAGGGTGTGTGTTCGGGTTGATTCAGTCCAATTGAAAACCGTAACAATCGATTGCCCGGCTTCTTCATGCACCAGAAAAACACTGGGCTGTGTGTCTGCTACCGAATAACTCATCAAATCCAGCGGGGTTGAGGCCCGGCCGAGCAAGGCCATGTCGAGGAGATCGCGGTTTTGAACGAGTGCAACCCGATCCGCATCTTCGCCCAGCGTAGGAAGATCGTCGCCAATCTCAAACATACCGCCGGAAACGGCTGTGAGAGCAATGGAGACCTTCGCCTCGTCTAGCGTAAGAGCTCGTTGGCCATTGTGCCAGCTTTGATCATCCACCGTCTGTTTCGAAACAGTGAAGGCGTCGGGGTCCGCAATGAAGTAGTTGCGATTCATGTAGTAACGGGCGGCAATCCCAGGGGCTGCTTCCTTACTGGATTGGAAGGTATGACCGGTGTCTTGCGAGATACGCCCCATATCAACGAGGCCGACTGGATTCAGTAGTTCACTTCCATCCTTATCGAGAAGGACATGCTCACCGACGGCTCCGCGAATGGTCTGAATGCCGATGCGCTCGGCCTCGAGCGCCGTTGTGTTGGGTAAGTGATAGTAGCCTTCGATTGCGCTATCTTCCATGAAGTCCATCTTGATATAGCGGATGCCCCAATTGACGAGGGTCGAGTATGTCTTTCTTAGATAGTCCTGCGCCCCTGGATGAGTCGTATCAAGCGCATAGAGGTGATCTTTTCCCTCCGCTACAAGGCCAATATGAATCGGACTTCCTTTCGCGTTGTGGACAAGCCACTCGGGATGATGTTCGAAGACCCAGGATCGCTCCGACACCTCGAAAGGTGATGTCCAGACTCCTGGCGTAAGACCTTGTGAAACGACCTTACGCTCTAAAGCTGCAATTCCATCCGGAAATAAAACTCCGTCCGGCGTTGTACTCTCACCCCTTGCATAGTGATAGCCCTCATCCATGTGAAAGAGGGTATAGCCATATTGCTTCAGATGCTGCGAGAGCCATTCGGCGTTGGTGAGCGCTGTCCCCTGGTTAAGGCCGAAGTAATACGCGGTCCAACTCCACCAGCCGAGCGGTGTTGGAACGGTGACACGGGCATGATGGAGATCACGCACCAGGTGAGCATACGTCTCAAGTTGATCATGGTAGTCATCGCTCACGCTCACTAGCATGCGTTCAGATGACAAGACCGCTCCGGGTGCGACTGGAAGACTTAGCTCAACTCGATCTTCCTCTGAGGACTCCTGGAGCGAATTCTCCTTAAGCAGTTCTGTTGTACCGGTGGAGTCGACCTCATAGTCATGCGTCGCGGCTGTGTGGTCCCCAGCCATATGCAGACGGAGCACAGAAAGAAACTTATCCGATGTCAGCGCACCGATGAACCAGCTCTGGTGACTCTGCTGATTGTAGATGAGCTGAACACCAACAGCGCGATGGACATGATTCTCAGCTTCGCCAAGGTTATGCAACTGCAATGCAGGCCGGTCTTCGCTGAAGCTATCGGATAATACGCGGTCGGAAGTGGGATCGCCACCCAATTGAATGATCTGCGCGCCATTGGCGTCAATTAGGCGAAAGGACTCAATCTGAATGGGAGCACTTGTCGAATTGGTCGCAGTTAACTGCAATTCGCCAAAGGGTCTGGCATTGTAGGTGCGAATGCGAAGCAACAAGTCTGGCGCACCCTTGAGGCCGGAGTAGCGAATGTACCATTCCTGCGCGTCGCCAAGCTCACCGGTGACGGCCGAATGCTTCGGTTCGCAGGACGGGTAGTCCTTGGCGTGAATCCACTTGCCATTCACGCGAATGGCTGGAGTCGCATTGAGAACTGGGCTTGCAACGGACTCTGCAGAGATGCTGTAGCTACCGTCTTTGGCGTTCACTGAAGCCGTCAGTGACTTCGCAGGGGCGATAATTGGCGAACTCATCACAAGTGCCGCGATGGTACTTAATCCGAAGAACTTGATTTTGAACTTCACTTGAAGCTTCCTCTCGGTAGTACAACCACGATGTTTACTTAGCGGTGCATGCAGGTTACTCAACCCACACGACTGCGCCTCGTTCCAAGGTGGGTATTGTGAAGCGAAGTTTTGAACCTTCGGATATGCCGGAAACAACCGACTCTTGCCCAAGAAAGGGTAGAAGGTGAAGATGCTCGCCAGGCCTGACTTGGAGAGTCACTTCAACATCACGTTGGGTTCGAGGAGTTGCGATCTCTCCGCCCTTGAGACCATCAAAGTTTGCCAGAAAGAGATACTGGCGTTTTCCGATCGCTGCGCAGTGGACTACTACATTCGGCGACGCATTCACCCCAACTCCGCTAAATACCTGCAGCGAACGAATCAGAGCGGCCATCGGTTCAGTATTCGCGTGGTCCAGGTCATCTTCCGCGCTCTTGAGATAAGCGCGCTCCGGCGCATCGGGATAGAAAGCTGCGTTGCTTAGATCCTTCAACTTCATATCGGGGTGACCGGTGATCACTAGCTTTCCGCCACGCTGATAAAACTGGTGGAGTGACTTAGATTCATCGTCGCTCATGATGCGTACATCCGGAAGGACGAGCAGCTTTCCATGGAAGCTACTTACGGTACGGGGAGTTACTATCCTGAATTGGATGTGGTGCCGCAATAGAAGCAGGAGGACGCCTCTGTAGGAAGCGACAAAGTCTTTCGGGTTAAGGTTGCGGGTCTTATCGGAAAAGTACACTCCTACCTCGCCAACATACTCTCGATGCGCGCCGAAGATATCTTCATGCGCGGCGATCCAATGAAAGACTTCTGTGCGCGTTGCCATATCGTTTGAACCAGACATGACGTGTCCCCGGGCATCCCAGAGATTTGCACCAGCCATCAGCTCCGACATGAAGAGAGTGAGCATGGCGTCCCGCGGTTTGACGCGCGGGGCTCCATCCCAGGAATAGTTGAGGATCCATGTTGGCTTATCCCCTGCAAACGCGCGGAAACTGCGGATGCCAATCTGGTAATTGAACCAGTCGAGGGGAGTGCGCGAGGCAGCGGTATGGTCGTCGCCTTCCCCGAATTCGTATTCGTGCGCGATGGCGTCTACTTGCGGATAGAGTTGATACACGTCTGCGCCTACGCGCGGGCTTTCTGCTTCGATGCCGGGATAGATCTCAGGAATGATGGCAATCGATGGATTCACTCCGACGGCGTTACTGCGCATCTCTGCCAAGAACGCTGTGATTGTCTCTATTCGGAATTCGATCCATTTGCGAAAGCCAGGATCGAAGTAGTCACCGATCTTCACGTCCTTGCGGGCATCGAGGCCGGTTTGTTTACGAAATGCAACGACTGTGTTGTCGTCGAAACTTGCCCAGCTATCTTCCCACCCAGTGAAGTGGGTCATCCAGTAGGGTATGTCGACATAAATGCCATCAATGCCCGTGGAAGCTATCTGGCGAATGCGCTTCATGTATAACTTGCGCCAATCCTGTGCATAGGGACTTACCCACGTATCTTCCTCCCCTTTCTCGATCCAGAAGGCGGCATTGTTATCGAAGATGGCAGGTTGTCCTGAGAGTTTGCGCTGCAGCCAATCGGGATGCTCTTTTGCAAGGGTGTGAGAACCTTCGGCATTGAGGGAGATGCATTCGAAACCGGCAACATAGACGAAGGCCTTGTTCTGCGCGCGGTGGGCTGCATCGGCAACTCGGCGGATGGCGATGAGCTTTTCGTCAGGCACCAGCAGGCTCTCATAGCGGCCCGGGATATCGTTGTCGACTTCAATCCCGTAGACGCCACTGGCTTCCGCCTGCTGAACAATTCTCTCAGCGTTATCGGATGTTAGCGAATAGGCGCCGATGCGCACCTTTTTCATCCACTCGCGATTTGTCGCCGCGGCTGTCCGCTGCCCGGGAAGAGATGTAGGCAGCAAGGCAAAGGCGACGATCGAACTCACCGCGAACGTTTGTACGATTCGACATCCGACATATGCGTAACGGGCCATGCGGCGTCTCCGAGGCTTTGTTTTGTACGCTTGCTTTCAAAAGATAACGGTTCAGAATTGGTACCTGGCTCCTAGTTGCAAATTTCGAGGAAGTGCTCCGCCCGCAGTGCTTTGGATCATGCCGAAAGTGGAGTCGCCATACCCAAAATCAGGGATACCGAAGCGTTCGGTGTTTAGGCAGTTGAGGCAATCTCCATGAATCTCGACTTGATTTTCTCGTTTCCCAAATTTATAGACACGCTCAACACTCAAATCCAAGTTATGGATGTTATCGCTGCGCAGGTTGGAGAAGTAACGAGGTGCGTTGCCAGGCTGTTGATCGCCGGGGTCAGCGAAACAACTGGCGTTGAAGTAGGGTAGCTGGTACTCCGCCGCATGATGGATGCTGATGCGCGTTGTCAGGGATTGGCCTTGCCCCTGACAGATCACATTTGCCCGTTGATTTCCGTCGGCGATTCGGGCATTTCCGATGGTGATTGGGAGAGGCTGTCCGGTTTGAAACGTCGCAAGGGCGGTCAGCTGCCATCCGCCGACGAGGGCGTTCAAGGTACGGCTCATGTTGGCGCCCAACAGATCTCCGCGGCCGATCGGCAGTTGCAACACGGCAGCGAGAACGAACCTGTTGGTCGCATCATTGGCGCTGACGGACCACTCAGCCTTCAGGTTGTCGAGCTCCTGCGGGTTGCCATTGTTTAACGTACCAACAAAGGCATTGAAGCCGGTCGACGAATCATCCATGTTCTTGGACCAGGTG
>Ga0182030_10008043_pt1 | contig 21904 bp, 20 predicted proteins | sample 812S3MmetaG_FD_121299 | JGI IMG/M metagenome (GOLD analysis project Ga0182030, IMG submission 121299) | Permafrost microbial communities from Stordalen Mire, Sweden - 812S3M metaG (Illumina Assembly) | ecosystem: Environmental > Terrestrial > Soil > Wetlands > Permafrost | place: Sweden... | reverse complement strand
CGGCGGGCGGCCACCGTCCGCCATTCCAGCCGCCTGACGTCCCTCCCTGCGACGAAACCGGTTCCGGCGTCCGCGGCGTCCGCGGCCTGCTGGCAGGCCAGTGATAGCTCTGTCACCTGCGCCAGTTCCGCCTGCCAGCGGGATATATAAGCAGTTCCCGCCAGTACGCCCCGGAAAGGCGGCGATCCTGGTGTCATCCGGGCCCGCGGATGGCTGGCCCGGTCCGCCCGCACGAAATGCCGCCGTGTGCTTACGGCGGTCATGCGTCCCGCCGCCTCAGCACCAACGCCGCGGCGGCCAGGGCGGCCACCGCGTAGCCGCACATCACCGCGAAACCAGTCCACGGCGACAGCGAGCCAGCCTGCTGGTGCACGCGGAGCAGCGCCGCCCCCGCGTTGCTGAACAGGTACGGGCTGATATGGGCCTTGAACCACGACCCCAGCAGGCTGGACAGCAGCGGCAGGAACAGCAGCAGGCCAACCACGGCGGCGATCGCCCCGGCAGTCTTGCGCAGCAGTGCACCCAGGCCCACCCCGAGCAGGCCCACCACAGCCAGGTAGAGCCCGGCGCCGAGCACTGCGCGGGCGGCCCCAGGCGCAGTCAGCGACACCTGCAGATGATGGGAGGACAGCACAGCCATCCCGCCCGCAAAGGCGATGAGGGACGCGGCGGTCATCACGACCAGCGTGACGACGGCGAACACACCCGCCTTAGCCCAGAGCACCGGCAGGCGCCGGGGGACCGCGGCCAGAGTTGCCCGGATCATGCCTGAACTGTATTCGTTGCTGACCACGACCACACCCAGCACCCCCACCGCGAGCTGGGCGAACTGGTAGCCCGTCAGGGTCGTGTTGACCGCGTCGAAACTGGCCCGGCTGGCGGCCGGGAGCCGGGAGTACCCGCCGGCCGCTATGGCAGCCGCCAAGACTCCCAGTCCGGCCATCAGCACGAACGAGACCAGCAGGGTGATCCTGGTGGAGCGCAAGCTGCGCAGCTTGATCCACTCCGAGCACACGACCCGCCACAAGGTGACGGGCGCAACCGCAACCCGCCGTCCGGTGCTGGCCTGCGTCTCGGGCATTATTGTGGTGCTCATGCCGGGTTCCTTCCCGCGCCGGCCAGCTCCGCGCTGGTCTCTGGCGCTCTGTACTCGACGGTGTCCTGGGTCAGTTGCAGGAATGCCTCCTCCAGCGAGGCCTGCGGCACCAGCTCGTACAAGATGATGCCGCCCTCGGCTGCGATGGTGCCGACCTGGTCGGATGTCATGCCGGTGACGGTCAGCACGCCGATTTCATCGCTGCTTACCGTGACATCTGGTCCAGCGATGAGATCCCGCAGCCGGGACCCCTCCGGACTGCGGACCCGCACATTGCTGACCGTGGCACGCTGGATGAACTCGGTCACCGATGTATCTGCGATCAGCTCGCCGCGGCCGATCACGATCAGGTGATCGGCGGTCTGGGCCATCTCGCTCATCAGGTGGCTGGAGACAAGTATGGTGCGCCCTTCCCGCGCCAGGTCCTTCAGCAGGTGGCGCACCCACCGCACGCCCTCGATGTCGAGGCCGTTGACCGGCTCGTCCAGGATCAGGGCCTCCGGATCAGCCAGCAGCGCGGCGGCAATGCCCAGCCGCTGGCCCATGCCGAGTGAGAACCCGCCGGCCCGCTTGTCGGCCACCGAGGCCAGCCCGGTCATGTCGAGGACCTCACGCACCCGGCGCGTCCCGATACCGTGGGTGGCCGCCAGGGCATGAAGGTACTGGTAGGCCGACAAACCAGGGTGGATCGCCTTGGCCTCCAGCAGGACGCCCACCTCGGCCAGCGGGGCGGCCCACTGGTCGTAACTCTTGCCGTTCACGCTGACCCGGCCGGCTGTGGGCCGGTCCAAGCCCACGATCAGGCGCATCGTGGTGGACTTGCCCGCCCCGTTCGGTCCCAGGAACCCGGTCACCACACCGGGCTGGACCGTGAACGTCAGGCCGTTGACGGCTGTCTTGCCACCGTAACGTTTGACCAGGTCGTGAACTTCTATCATCGTCAGCTCCATTCCTCTGGGTTTCTCCGGGTCCGTACGAACGCTATGAAGCGCGGGAGTTGGCGGCGACCGCCTGACGGGGGAACTTCCCGGCCTGGCTACGCCGCGCGGCGTAGCCAGGCGTCTCGCCGCTACGCCCCGGGTACCTTGGCCGGCGAGACCGCCAGGCGGTCACGGGCCCATGGCGGCTGCCGGGCCGAGGACGCGCCGGGTGAGGCCTGCGTGAGGCCATGGCGCCTGATGGCCGCTTCCATCCCCCGGGCTGCTTACCGGGCCCACTGGTGGTCACTGAGCAGCAGGGCCAGTGCGAAGCAGCCGGTACCGCGCGGCGGGCGGCCCTGGCGAGCTGGGCGGGCACAGGATCGGCCGAGATGACCGGGTATCCCCATTCGTCGAGGGTGACGCGCTCGGGGAGCAGTTCGGCGCACAGGCCGTGGCCCGTGCAGGCGGTGGGGTTGACGCGCAGCTGCTGGTTCATGGGTCAGGTCCAGTCTGCTTGGCTGGCGGGGATTCCGGCGGGGACGGGAAGGAACGGGCGGCTGCTGGTGGCTGTGCACTGGCCGCGGGCGTGCGCGGTGAGCTCGGCGCCGAAGATGGCCAGGGCGCTGCGCAGGAAGCGGACGCTGCCGTCGGGGTGGTGGCAGGCGCCGCGCCGTTCGGCCAGCCCGGCCCAGCGTTCCAGGTCGGCGCGGATGTCCGGGCGCGGCCTCGGAGCGGCCAGCTCGGCGAGGCCGGCGGCGATGCGGGGCAGCCCGTTGAGGCAGGGACCGCATTGCCCGGCCGACTCGGCGGCCAGGTAGCGCACGACCCGGACCGCCTCGGTGACGCCGCACCGGCCGTGGGGCAGCGCGGCGAGCAGCCCGGCGCCGGCCGCCGCGCCGGCCGGGCGCAGCGCGGCGTTGGCCAGCGGCAGCGCGGCGGCGTGCGCGCTGGTGAGCCAGGTTCCGTGGTAGCCGCCGACCAGGACCGCCTGGGCGGGCAGGTCGGGGAGCCGCAGCAGCTCACCCAGGGGGGTGCCGATGGCTGTTTCGACGACCTCGACGGTGCCGTCGGCGCGACGGCAGGTGGCCAGCATGGTGCCGGGCTCGGCCGCCGCGCCGGCGGCGCGGAACCAGCTGGCGCCGTAGCGGGCGATCTGGGCGAGATGGGCGAGGGTTTCGACGTTATGCACCAGCGTGGGCGCGCCGGCCACCCCGCGCTGGTGCACCGGCGGGATCTTGAACCGGGGCAGCGCCGGGCCGCCGTTGATCCGGCTGACCACAGCGGACTCCTCCCCGGCCAGGAACCGCGGCGGCGCGGTCACCAGCTGCACCTCGGCCCGGTCCAGCCCGGCGGCGGCGCGCGCGGCCAGCGCGCTGCCCAGCTGCTGATGCAGCCGCGGGTGCGGGTGGACGTAGAGGTAGGCCCTGGTTGCCCCCACCGCCTCGGCGGCCAGCTGCAGCCCGTCGAGCACCAGATGGGGAGCGGTCCCCAGCAGCTGCTTGTCCTTGCAGCTGGCGGGCTCGCTTTCCGCGCCGTTGCCGACGACGACCGCCCCGCGGCCGGCCTCGGCCACAGCGGTGAGCTTGCGCGCGGCGGGGAACCCGGCGCCGCCGCGGCCAGTGAGCCCGGCCGCGGCGACCACCTCAATAAGCTGCCGCGGCCCACGGTAAGGCGGCGGCCCGTAGGCGGCCAGGTGGGCATCCAGGTCCATGGCCTGCAGCAGCCGGGGCAGGCCACCGGGGCCCCTGCTGTGACGGTCGTGCCGCGGCAAGGCGTGGGTGGCGGTCATCGCGGCGCTCCTCGCTCAGCGGCCTGGCGCCCAGCGGGGGAACCGGCGGGACGAGCAGCCGCGTCGTCCAGGGCGGTGATGACCCGCTGGAAGCGGGGGATCGCGGTCAGCGAACGGCGCAGCCGGAACACCACCGCGCCCGCCACGGCGGCCAGGCAGGCCACGGTGACCGCCAGCAGCCAGCCGGACTGCAGGTCGGTGCTGGACCCGATACTGTGCACGACAGCAACCGGGTACAGCCCGTAAGACAGCCAGTGCACCGCCCGCCAGGCCCGGCGCGGGATGCGGGACCGGACCAGGCTGGTCACCAGGACCACGGCGAGCAAGTCCAGGCTGACCGCGCCCAGCCCGAGCCAGAACGGCTCATAGCTGGACACGAACGGGATGATAGTGGCGGCGAGGCTGATGCTCACGTAGCTGTCAGCGACCGCGCTCAGCACGTGCACGGCCAGGAACAGCACCGCGATCAGGGACAAGTTGCGGTGCAGCCCGGTGACGGCGAACCTCGGCAGCCCGGGCAGCCGCCCCCGCCGGTTCACGGTGATTCCCAGGACGACCACGGCGGACAGCAGCACCAGCGAGATGATCCCGGTTGCCCGGCTCGCATACCACAACGCGGTACTCGCGGTGATCCCGCTCATCACGTGCCGCCCGACGGGGCGCCGGCCGACCCCGGCTGGCCGGGCAGCCGGACCCTCCCGGCCGGCTCATCCGGTACTGGCTTGCCAACCATCACAAGTGCCTTTCGTCTGTCGGCGACGATCGCTGTTATGTCACGGCGTGTCGGAGATGGACGAACCGGTGCGAGAGAAGCTCACTTCTGACCGAGTTGCAGGGGTCGCTGATCTTGGTGAACGTCAGTGTTCTGCCGGGCAGCCTGAAGGTGTACTTGCCGGGGCTCCGGCACGTGTCTGGCGAGCCAGACGGTACAGCGGGCTGCGCGAATGTGATCGTGGAGCCTGAGATGGTGTACGTACCGCTGGCGACTTTCGTACCGTTGAGGTAGTCGGTGTCGGTCCCAGCGTGGAACTCGATCCTCCACACGCCTTTGAGGCTCGCAGGCTCCTTGATAGCTGTCTGGTATGTTCCGGAAGGCACGCGCGAGGTGCAGTGTGTAGTGCTGGCGTACGCGGGGGTTGCGGCAATCGCGAGGGTGAGTGTCGGGACGATGACGGCGATCCAACGCTTGAACATCGATGCTCCTAATTGGTGAGTGGGGACGGGGACTTGGTCGGGCCGCCAGGCCGGCGTGGACCTGGTCTTGCTCCGGAGCTGCCGCCGGGCGAATGCCGTGGCTCGGGCCGTCGGTGGAAGCCGGATTGTCCACTGCTGTTTTCGCACGCCACGGCGTTCGCGAATTCGCGGATATCATTCATCAACGTGTCCTTTCGCCGTATCCAGGTCATGGAAAGGATGGACCCCCTTAGCACGACGGGCTGGTTCGTTATGGCCAAGCATCGCCGATTATCAGCGGCGCGGCGTCGTCCTTCCGCCGTAATTGCGGGTTACTGCCGATGCAGTACCGGTGCTGCCGGGCTACCGCGGCAGCAGCACGGCGAGCCCTTATCCTTGGCGCCCCGGCAAAGGTGCGCCGGGCCGCGTCGCGGAGCAGTACGACATCCCGCGCCAGCTCACAGCACTAGGTGTCGTGCGCGACCTCCTCCAGCCCGGCAAGCGCGATCACCTCATCCACCCGCCGGCGCGCGATCCCGTGTGTCAGCGCGAGCCCCAGCAGGTGCTTGAACGCGACCAGCCCGGGTGCAGCGACCGGGCCTCCAGCAGCGCCCCCACCTCTTGCAGTGGTGCCGGGTAGTCGCGGTAATGCCGTCCGCCGACGGTGATATTCCAGAACTCGGGCATCAAGCCCGATGATCACCCGCATCGTCGTGGAATTCCCCGCGCCGTTGGACCCCGGGAAACCCATCACGATTCCCGGCTGGACAGCGAACGTCAGGTCATCCACCGCCGTTTTCGCACCATAGCGCTGCGTAAGTTCGCGGGCCTCAATCACGATTCCTGTCCTTTCGCTCAGTACCCGCGCTATGGCTATGGAAGGGGCGGACCCCTTCCCGCGTTTGCTTTGTTCGCGTGCAGCACAAGGATCTCTGCTGGCCTGGGTCAGGTCGTCGTCCTGCAGGCGTCAATCTGGGGGTTTGCGCAGTGGTACCGGCTCTGTCTGGCTACTGCGACGGGGATCCTGCAGCCCGCACCAGGCCGGTCTGGTAGGCGACGACGACGAGCTGGGCACGGTCACGGGCACCGAGTTTCATCATGGCCCGGTTGACATGGGTCTTGGCGGTCAACGGGGAAACGACGAGCTGGTCGGCGATCTCGCTGTTGGACAGTCCCGTCGCGACCAGGGCGAGCACCTCGCGCTCGCGGGCGGTGAGGATCTCCAGCTGCCCGGGGCTGGTGCCGGGGCTTGTCTCGGGCGCGGTGAGGAACCGGGCGATCAGCCCCTTGGTCGCCTTGGGTGACAGCAGGGCGTCGCCGACAGCGACCGTGCGGATCGCATCGAGCAGGTCCCCGGGCTCGACGCCCTTGCCCAGGAAACCGCTGGCACCGGCGCGCAGTGCCTCGAAGACGTACTCGTCGAGCTCAAAGGTGGTCAAGATCAGCACCCGGACACCGGCCAGGTTCTCATCGCCGCAAATGAGCCGGGTCGCGGCCAGCCCGTCCAGATCGGGCATCCGGACGTCCATCAGTACTACGTCGGCCCGTGCGTTACGGGCGAGCTCCACCGCCCGCCGTCCGTCGCTGGCTTCCCCGACCACCTCCAGATCGGGCGCGGAGTCGATCAGCGCCCGGAACCCGGCCCGGATGAGCGCCTGATCATCGGCGATCAGCACCCGGATCGTCACCGCTGCGCCGCCGGGTCCGTCTCGGGGGTCGGCAGGAGCGCGCGGACCCGGAAGCCGCCCTCAGGCGTAGGGCCGGCCTCCAGCAAGCCGCCGACCGCCAGCACCCGTTCCCGCATCCCCAGCAGGCCGTGACCAGTCCCGGCGGCGGCCGTCGGCTGCGGCTCCCCGGGCGGCGGCCCGTTGCAGACCTCGACAGCCAGCTGCTGCGGGTGGAACGCGAGCGTCACCTGGGCCCGGCCGCCCCCGTGCTTGTGAGCGTTGGTCAGCGACTCCTGAACCAGGCGGTAAGCGGTCAGGTCGACGGCGGCAGGCAGCGCACGGGGAGGGCCCGAGGAAACCGAATCCACGCACAGCCCAGCTCCTGAGAAGGACCGCACCAGCGCGTCCAGGCGGGACAGACTGGGCGCCGGCTCCGACGGTGCGCCCGGCCCGGCCAGCTCGTCGCCGGACTGGCGCAACACGCCGAGCAGCGTCCCCAGCTCATCCAGCACCTCGCCCGCCGCCCGCCGGACGTGCCCGATGGCCCCCTCGGCCGCCGCCGGCTGGCTGTGCAGCATATGCGCCGCGACCCCGGCCTGCACCTGGATCACCGCGATGTGGTGAGCGACCACGTCGTGCAGGTCGCGGGCGATCCGCAGCCGCTCCTCAACGACCCGCCGCCCGGCCTCCTGCTCGCGAGCCTCCTCCGTACGCAGCGCCCGTTCCCGCACGGCGGCAACGTATGCGCGGCGGCTGCGCAGCGCGTCACCGGCCGCGACGGCCATGCCGGTCCAGGCAAGCACGCCCACATTCTCCGCGTCCCACCACGAGCCGGGGACCCACAGCCTGTCGCCGCAAAACAGCACCAGCGCCGTGATCGCGCCTCCGGCCAGCCCGGCACTCCGGCGGCTGGTCAGCGCAAAGGTGAACACGGCCAGCGACGAGGCCACCAGGAACGGGCTGCCGGCAGCGCCACTGCGCTCCAGCACCGTGTGCACCAGCGCGCCCGCTACGGTGACCAACAGCACCCATAGCGGCCAGCGGCGCCGGAACGCCAGCGCCCCGCAGACGACAGCCCAGGCCACGACGTAGCCCGCCGACCATGACGCGGCCCGCTGAGGAGCCCTGGCTGGCGTCGTCAGCATCAGCGCGTACAGCACCGCAGCGATGACAGCATCCGTCACATACGGGTGCTCCCGCACGACCCGCCACCATCGCCTTATAACCCGCACACCCCTTACCGTAGGTCACGGCGGACCTGCTGGCATCCTCCCCCGGGGCGATCCAGTAGGTTAGGTACTGCCGGGACATGGCTGCGACAGCCGCAGCTCACGACTGGCCTGCCAGCCCAGTGACGACAGTGAACCGTCCCTTGCCGGTCAGGTCGAGTGTCGCCGAGACCCGGTTACCATTTCCGGTCGACGAGCCACGCATGGGGCATCGTCGCACCTGGCCGCGTCGAAGTCCACCGGACAGGTCACCTCGCCGCCGAGCAGAAGACTGCCACGGCCGAGAGACCTCCTCGACCACGACGGCTACAGGTGGACCCTGCTCCGCCACGCAATCGATGTCGAGCACGACGGCCACGTCCAGACCGGCGGGCCGCTGCACGGCGATGTCACCACGTTCCTGCTCACCCGGGCCGCTCCCCCTGTAGCCGCATCAGCAGCGAGCTCTCTCCTGCGCCTTCCGCCAGATGTAACGCCGGGTATAACCATCGGCAGGGGCCGCGCCGGACGTGCTAGCCGACCCGGACGACTAGGTCCGGACTGACGAGCAAACGTGGAGCAAACATGGCTCCGAAACGGCCATCACGAGGGACCCTAACGGTCATAACACCAGGTCAGGACGGGTTCGCCACCAGAGACTCGAACGCCAACCAGGGGATAAAGAGTCCTCTGCTCTCCAGTTTGAGCTAACGCGCCAACGGGGACCTCCCGGCACAAGACCTGCCAGCGCGACCGCGCGTTCCAGCCCGTACTGCAATCGCGTGGATTCGGCGTGATCGGCCACACGCTATCCAGCCAGGCCAGGTCACGTTCCCGCACGTCAAGCGCCATATTCACGGGCTAGCGCACTTCGCAACTGCGGAACCCCGGCGGCTGGCCGCCCGGTGAAAAAGGCGAGTCGGCGGCGATCTCGGCGACCGTCCCCTTGGTTGCCGTGGCCTGGTAAGCAACGACGGTGCCATCCATGAGCGCCAAGACCAGTTCCGGGGGTCAGCGCCCACCGACTTGGCGCGCGGATGGCTGAGGGTCAGGAAGCCCGCCACGGCTTGCGGGGCGGCGGGCCGACCGGCGTCTATGCCTCCGCGTGGTGGATGGCGAGCCATACCTGTTCAGTCGCCTGGCCGAAGGGAACCTGCCGGGATCATGGTGTAGAGAGAACTGGTTTTCCACGTTCATGTTCGCCGGCTTGAAGCCGGCTTGAAGCCGGGGTAACTCGCGTGCATGATCTGCCCGGTTGTGGCGGCCAGGGACCCGCGCTCGGGTCGGTCTGGTCGGCTGGCCCTGGCGCCGTCATCCCGCGCTGTTCCTGATCGTCCCCACCAGTCGAGGCTACCCACCCCCTCATGATCTTGGCTCGGGTGTCGCCAGAACGACACCCGAGCCAAGATCACGGACCCGTCCGCGACACCGCATAGCGGGGTCATCGAGCGGCCGAAGGCGGGTCACGGCGCGGGAGCATTCTGGCAGCACCGCCCCGCGGGCGCTGCTGCGTGGCCGCTGGGAATTACGGGTAACGTCTTGAGCAGGGCGGCAGTGCTGCGAGGGACGTGATCCGAGAGGACATGCGTGGGAAAGCGATGAAGGCGGCAGTCAGGGCAGCCAGTGTTCGCGGCAATGGGCGCCGCGAACAGACCATGTCCAAGATCATCGATACGGCGACGGAATTGTTCGCCCGGCAGGGCTATTACGCGACCGGCGTGGCCGAACTTGGCCGCGCGGTCGGTCTTGGGTCCGGCGCGCTTTATCACTACATTGGCTCGAAGGAGGACCTCCTCTTCACCATCGTCCGCAGACACCTCGAGCATGCCCTCGAATTCGGCCGGGATCTTCTGGGCCAGGAAAGCACGGCCGTGGAGAAACTGCACGAGATGGGCCGCGAGCACATGCGCCTAGTCGCCTACCGGCGCCTCGAGCTGCTCGTAATGCTCCGGGAGATCGACTCGCTGAGCGGGGAACGGCGCGACGACATGCTGGCCCTGCGGGCCGCGGTGGAGCAGATCTGGATCGAGGTCGTCAGCCAGGCTGAGCGCGACGGGGAACTGCGTTCGGTCGACCCGCTCTTCGTGAAGGTCGCGCTCGGCGCCCTGAACTACTCGGTCCTGTGGTTTCGCGTCGGCGGGGAATTCAGCCCGGAGGAGGTCGCTGACGGCATTATCGACATGCTGCTGGCCGGTCAGGGTGGGCCCGGTGCGGCCACGGTATGGGACACAGTGAGCGTCCATCCCGCTGGGTGACCCGAGCGGGCACCTGGGCGTGCGGCCCCGGCATGCTCTCCTGGTCCCGCGGCGCCACTTTCCGTACGGCAGTAGTAAGTGTGTCGAGCGATCACTACACTGTTAGGTGAGCGGCCGGGAGGCGGGATGATGTCACTTGCAGACGAACTGAGGGCGGAACGGGCGCTCTCGCCGGCGGCCGTGTGGGATGCGGCCGAGGCACGGCTGGACCGCCCGGTGGAGGCGGGGCTTAACACCGCGCACGAGGCGTGTGACCGGTGGCAGGGCGACCGGGGGCGGCTGGCTCTGATCGTGTCTCATCCCGATGGCCGCAGTGAGCGGTGGACCTACGCGGAACTCAGCCGCGCCTCACGTCGTTTCGCCAACGCCTTGAAGGCGGCGGGCCTGCACCGGGGTGACCGCTTCGCCGCCGTCCTGACCCGGCAAGTTGAGACGCAGATCTGCTGCCTGGCCGCCTGGCGCGCGGGGCTCATCTACACACCGATGTTTGTGGGTTTCGGCCCTGACGCGCTGGCCGCTCGGCTGAACGCTGCTGACGTTCCTGCGGTGGTGGTGGATTACCGTTATCGAGATCTTCTTGAGCAGGCCCGGGCGCTGGTGCGGCGCGACATGGTCGTGTTCAGCGTGGCCGGCCCCGGCGGGCGGGGCATCTACCCGGGGGACCGGAGCGTCTGGTCGGAAATCGACCGCTACGGGCCGGATTTCCACACCGCCCGGACCACCGCATCCGACCCGGCCACGCTCATCTTCACCAGCGGAACAACTGGTGCTCCGAAGGGGTGTATACAGCCCCATTCACTGGTGCTCGGGCTCCAGCCCTTTCTGCGGCACACGTTCGCCTTGCAGGGCCCGGACATGCTCTTCGCCGGCGCCGACCCTGGCTGGTCCTATGGCCTGTACACCACGGGGGCGGCCGTCATGGCGCTCGGAGCGTGCCGCGTTATCCATACTGGGGACTTCGAGCCCCGTGCCTGGCTGGACGTCCTCGAGCGGGAGCAGGTGACATACGTGTCCGCGGCCCCGACCGCCTACCGCCAGGTAGCCCAGGCGGCCCGCAGATACGGGCTCGCGTCGTCGGTGCGCGGGGCCACCTCAGCCGGGGAACCCCTCGACGCGGCACTGGTCTCGTCGTGGCAGGCGATCGGGGGTGGTGACCTGCAGGACAGCTACGGCCAAAGCGAATCCGGGATGCTTCTCGCCAACCTCGCCTTCGAGCAGCGGGCCATCGTCCCGGGTAGCCTGTCCTCGGTGGTTCCCGGGTTCGACGTGGCACTGGTGGACGAGCGCGGGGAGCCAGCCGAGAGCCAGGGGATCCTCGCCTTGCATCAGCCGCGCTACCAGGCCAGCGTGGGCTACTGGAACGACGATGACCGGTGGCGGGAACGCTGGCGCGGGGACTGGTTCCTGACCGGGGACATCTTCCGCCGGGGCGACAGCGGGGGCTGGTGCTTCGTCGGGCGCGCCGACGATCTCATCATCACCTCCGGCTACAACGTGGGGCCGGCCGAGGTGGAGAGCATCATCCTGGAACAGCCGGGAGTGGCCGATGTCGCTGTGGTTGCCGCCCCCGACCCGCGCGGCGGTGTCACCGTACGCGCGGTCATCGTCCCCGACGGCTCGGTCGGGCAGGATCGACTCACGATCTCGGCGCGTGATTCCGTCCGCGCCCGCCTGGGGCGTCACGCTTACCCACGAGTCGTTGACTTCGCCGGCGAACTGCCCCGCACAGAGACCGGCAAGCTGCGCCGCAACGTCCTGCGCGACAGTTACCAGCCTGGTCAGGCCGGCTGATGGCGGCGGCGGCGCCCAGCGCAGATCCCTTTGACCTCACCGGCCGGGTGGCCCTGGTCACCGGCGGGAGCCGCGGGATCGGACGCTGCATCAGCGCTGGATTCGCCCAACGGGGCGCGGACGTGGTGATCGCCAGCCGCGACCAGGAGGCCTGCGCGGTGGCCGCGAGCGACATCGCCGCCGCGACGGGCCGCAAAGCGGTGGGCATCGGCTGCCACGTCGGACAGTGGGTGGACTGCGACCATCTGGTCAACGCCGCCTGCGCGGCATTCGGCCGGGTCGACATCCTGGTCAATAACGCAGGGATGTCTCCGCTGTATGAGTCCCTCCCCGAGGTCACCGAGGCACTGTTCGACAAGGTCCTGGCGGTGAACCTGCGCGGCCCGTTCCGGCTGTCGTCCCTGCTGGGCAAGAAGATGAGCGAGCAGGGTGGCGGTGTGATCATCAACGTGAGCAGCATCGCCGCCGTGCAGCCTGACATCGCTGCACTGCCCTACGCTCTGGCGAAGGCGGCCCTCAACGCGCTGACCGTCGGGCTGGCCCACGCCCTCGGGCCGGCGGTCCGGGTGAACGGGATCATGCCGGGGCCCATCCTGACCGACGTGAGCGCCTGGTGGGACGGGCCAGCCTTCACCAGGCACGCGCAGACGGAGATTCCCCTGCGCCGTGGTGGCCAGCCCGGGGAACTCGTTGGCGCCGCTGTCTACCTGGCCAGCTCGGCGGCCAGCTACACCACAGGCGCGATCATCAAGGTCGACGGCGGGGCGGCCTGGGCTCCGGCGTAGGCTCCCGCGGGCCATCCGCCGGAGCGGCCAGCGGGCGATCCCAGGAGTCCAGGAAGGCCAGCTGCTCGACCGGGGCGCGGTGCAGCTTCGCGGGGAAAGGGGCCGCCGGGTACCCCGCCACTAGGTGGCAGGCTGTCGCCCACTCGGCGGGAATACCCAGAAGTTCCTTGACCTGAGGCTCGCGGGCGCACAGCAGCGTGGTGAACGTCGTGGCGACGCCGAACGAACGCAAGGCCAGGCAGAGGTTCTGCGCGATCGGGTACACCGAGGCCCCACCGACCACCGACAGCCGACCGAGATCGGTGTCGGTCGGATGGGTGGCAGCGATGTTCACGCACACCACGATGACCGAGGGGTGCTCAGCGAAATGAGCGGCGAATTGATCCGCGTCGGCCAGCGCCTTGGCCGGGCGGGACATGCCCACCCACGTCGCCTTGGCGATCGTGCCATCCGCCGAGGCCAGCGGGGTCGCCCCGGAACCGTTCGCGGCCCGGTACGCAGTCCAGGCCGCGGCGTACCACTCACCGAGCCGGGCGCGGCGTAGAACGTCACGGACGATCACGAAGCGAACCGGCTGTCGGTTGCCACCCTGCGGCCCGAACCGCGCCAGCTCCACCGCCTGGTACAGCAGGTCCAGCGGCACCGGGTCCGGCTTGTAGTAGCGGCAGGCATGCTGCGAGCGCATCACCTCGCTGAGTTCCATGCCGCCTCCGCCCGCCCTGCACGCCTGAATGATGATGAACAGCAAATATTGTAGTGATCGCTCAACACAAGAGATATCCTATCCTCAGCCAAGCAACATCGCTAGCAAGGGGAACCGCCATGAGTGAGACCGTGGTGCTCGGGAACGTCACCATTACCCGCGTCGAGGAGTGGCAGGGCCCGTTCGCCCCGCCTGAGGTCCTGATTCCGGGGACCGAGGCGGCGACATGGCAGGAGAATCGGTCCTGGCTCTCACCGGATCACTGGGAGGCAGAGGCCAATCTCATGCGTGCCTGCGTCCAGACCTGGGTACTGAAAAGCCAGGGCCGGACCATTCTGGTCGATACCGGGGCGGGCAACGGCAAGGCGCGTCCCCACATGCCGGAATTCGATCACCTTGATCTCCCTTTCCTGGCATCCCTGGATGCGGCCGGGGTCAAACCTGCCGACGTCGACATGGTCATCTGCACCCACGCGCACATCGACCATGTGGGCTGGAATACCCAGCTGGAAGACGGGCAGTGGCGTCCTACCTTCCCCAACGCGGAATACGTATTCTCGCGAGCCGACATCGAGTTCTGGAACCCGGGGAATAACTATGAGCGGCGCGGGCAGGCCGTCAACGTGAACGTGTTCGAGGACAGCGTAGAGCCGGTCCTCGAAGCCGGCCTCGCCGTTCTGTGGGAGGACAGCCGGGTAGTGGACGGGAATCTGCGCATTGACTTGGCCGCCGGGCACACCCCCGGCATGGGCGCCATCACGCTGCGCTCTGGCTCAGCACTCGCGGTCTTCGTCGGTGACCTGGCACACAGCCCGGTGCAGGTGCTTGAGCCCGAGCTGAACAGCTGCTTCTGCGAGGACGAGCGAGCCGCGGTGCGGACCCGGCGGCGGCTGCTGTCCTGGGCCGCGGACAACCACGCCCTCGTGCTCCCAGGGCATTTCTGCGGCGGGCACGCCATCGAGGTGGCACGGGATGGAGGCAAGTTCAAGATCACTGGCTGGGGCGGTTTCAGCGGCCAGTGAGCCCGGGCGGTTAGTGAGCCGCCTGCCCCGTCCAGCCTGCGGGCACCCTCCGGGCCCGCCGGTACCACTGAGCCCACTGGCTGGCCCGTGCTCGGACCGGATCGGATCGGCCGGGCTCACGCTCCCGTGGCGGCCTCGTCGAGCAGCCAGGCGAACTGAGCCCGGGCTGCTCGACGGCGAGTGGGCCGGTGCTCGCTGGGCACCCCGCCTGCCGGCGGCGCATAATCACGGAGGATGAGCCGGGCAGCGCTGTCGCGATGCACCTCATCCGGCCCGTCGTACAACCGCGCAGCCCTGGCCGCCCGGTACATCGATTCCAGCGGCAGGTCGGTGCTGTAGCCGAGTGAGCCGTGGACCTGCACGGCCCGGTCGAGTACGTCGTGCAGGACTGCCGCGCCGAAGAATTTGATGTAGGCAATCTCCTTCCGCGCCGCGGCGAATCCCTGAGTATCCGCGATCCACGCCGCGTGCAGCGTCATCAGCCTGGCGGCCTGCATCTGGGCGGCCGACTCGGCGATCCAGTCACGTATGGTCCCCTTCTCGCCGAGCAGGTTTCCTTGCACGGAGCGGTAGGTCGAGCGCTCGCACATCATGTCGAACGCCCGCCTGGCCTGGCCGAGCCAGCGCATGCAGTGGTGGATTCGCCCCGGCCCGAGGCGCTGCTGGGCCACGGTGAACCCGGCTCCCTGCTCACCGAGAAGGGCGCCAGCCGGGACCCGTGCGTGGGTGAATGTCATCTCGGCGTGCGACGGATACCCGCCGTCCCGCGGGCGGGGCTCCTTCATCGAGCCGAGCGCCCGCACAATCGTCACACCTGGGGTGCCCGCCGGGATGATCAGCTGCGAGGTCTTGGAATGGCGGGGCGCATGAGGATCGGTAACCGCGGTCACGATGAAGAAATCGGCGATCTGCGCGTTGCTGATGAACCATTTCCGCCCGTTCACCACCCAGTCCTCGCCGTCCCGCACCGCGGTTGTCGTAAGCTGGGTGGGATCAGCGCCCGCGGTATCCCGCTCGGTCATCGCGAACGAAGAGTACACGTCACCAGTGAGCAGCGGCTCCAGCCATCGGCGCTGCTGCTCCGCTGTGCCCGAACGGGCCAGGATCTCAGCATTCCCGGAGTCGGGTGCCTGGTTCCCGAACACCAGCGGGCCGAATGGCGACGTACCCAGGATCTCGTGCATGAGACCCAGCTTGACCTGGCCGAATCCCTGCCCCCCGTGCTCCGGCCCGAGGTGGGCAGCCCACAGCCCACGCGCCTTCACGCGCTCCCGCAGCGGAGCGATCGCGCGGCGCAGGTCGGGCCAGGACAGGTCAGGTCAAGGGTATCCAACGGCCAGACCTCAGCGCGGACGAAATCGTTCATCCAGTCCAGGTGCTGCTGAAAGTCCGGGTCGGTGGAGAAATCCCACGTCATGCACACCACTCCTTCTGCGCGAGTCTGCGTCCGGTGACAGCGTCATGCTGCTGCGATGAGCCGTTCCGCCTGTCCCACCACCATTCGTGCAAGGCTGCGCAGCTGGTCTCCCGTCCCGCGGGGGGCCTGGCCGGTGAGTGATCGCACGTAGGTTCCTTCCAGGAGGATGCCGAGCTTGAACGAGGCGAGCACGGTGTACCAGCGGAGAGCCGAAAGGTCCCGGACAGATGCGGAGGCATAGCGGGATGCCATCTCGGCTGCGCTTGGTAGGCCGCCGGCTGCGGCTAGCGGGCTGTGCCAAAGATCGGCTGCGCCGCCCGGACCAGGCCAGGTGGCCAGGAGCAGGCCGAGGTCAAGAAGCGGGTCGCCAATGGTGGCCAGCTCCCAGTCGACAATCGCAGCAATTCCGGCCCCGTCGCGGGAAAACAAGACGTTCGCCAGGTGGTAATCACCATACATTATTCCCGGCGTCCAGGTCCGTGGTATGCGCTGGTCCAGCCACTCGGCCAGCCCGCCTATCTCCAGCGGCCCCGATCGCCGGTATTCATCCTGGCGCCTATAGCGGTCCAGCTCCGACATCCACCGCGGCACCTGGCGCTCCAGGAAGCCGTCGGGCCTGCCGAAGGATCCGAGGCCGCAAGCCCGGTAGTCAACGTCACCTAGCCTGACCAAAGCGTCCACCAGGCTCATCCCCATCTGGTGTCGGACAGCGCGGTCGCCAGCGTGCAGAGCGGGGAGCTCAACGGTGGCGTTGAATCCCTCCACCAGCTCCATGAGATAGAAACTGCTGCCGAGCACCGACCCGTCTGGACAGGCACGTATGAGTCTGGCGTGGGGTACCTCGCTATTAGCCAACGCGGCGAGCAGCCGCATCTCCCGCTGGATGGAACGCTCGCCTCCCGCCCTTGGCTGCCGTGGTCCCCGCCGCAGCACAAAAGACCGCCCTGAGCGCGAGAACCGCAGCATCACGTTCTGGGTGCCGCCGTGTAGCGCGTTCACATCGCTGATCGGCCCGTTCCCCAGCCCCTGCCCGTCCATCCATGCCTGCAGTGCAGGGCGATCGAGCGGGCTCTGTGGGACAGGAGGGCAGTCCGGCCAGCCAGGCATGCCTTAGTGTATCAAGCGATCACTACAAATTGCCAACCGCTCCGTTTCTCCGAGAGCAGCGGCGCCCAGGCGGTCAGCTCAGGCACCTTGGCCACATTCATCCTCGGAGGCGGTCCCGGTCCCGTCCATCGCTGACGTAGAGGCCAACGAACAGGTGTCGCCGTTGTCTGCCTGCACCGCCGCCTGCGGCCGGCCACCGTGGAGCCGGGGCCCGGCCCGGCGGGTACAGGGCGGATCACGCTGCTGCGCCTGCCCGAGTCCGTGCTCAGCGACTTCCTCGCCGAGCTCGCGATCGCCGCCAGTGCGCGGTCTCAGCGGTGCTGCATGGTTCAGGCTGGGATCGTAAATGATGGCTGAGCAGGGTGTTGCATTTCTGGTGTGGTCACGGTCCCGGACACCTCACTGCAGTCGCAGCCTTCAACGGCGATCGCGCGGGCGCTCGGCCAGGCCGACCTGCGCGTCGATGACCTCTACCTGGTCGAGATCAACGAGGCCGTCGCGGCGGTGGCTAGCCTGTGCCGCCGGGGACCGCGGCCAGGGTTGCCCGGATCATGCCTGAACTGTATTCGTTGCTGATCACGACCACACCCAACACCCCCACCGCGAGCTGGGCGAACTGGTCCGTCGTCCGGTCCTGCTCTGCGTCTCGGCCACGGTTGTGGTGCTCATGCGGGGTTCCTTTCGGCGCCGGCCAGCTCGGTGCTGGTGTCGGGCGCTTTGTATTCGACGGTGTCCTAGGAATGCCTCCTCCAGAGGCCTGCGGCACCAGCTCGTACACGGTGATGCCGTGCCCGGCAGCGGTGATGCCGACCTGGTCCGATGCCATGCCGGTGACCTGCCTGACGGGTCGGCCGGGCTGGCCGCCGGCGACCCTGTCGGACACCACATCAACGCCGCCGCAATGGACAGCTGCGAGCACCGCTCTGTGTACCAGTCAACCGCAGCCCGGGTCAGCCTTGAGCCGGGCACCGGCCGAGGGCTGGATCACGGCTACGGTGCCCAGGATGTGGGTCTCCATCTCTGCGCGGGCACCTTCGGGATCGGCGCGCTGGAGCGCGGCGATGATGCGCTCGTGGTCTTCGTGGCGGGCCGGCACGGCGAAGGCCAGCGGCTGGGGCCCGCCGCTGGTGTTGATGATCAGGTCGGACATGTCCCACATCCGGCGGCTGATCTCCGCGACCACCGGCGAGTGCGCCATGGCATGGACTATCCCGTGGAACTGCCGGTTGAGTATGCGGTAGCGATGCGCGCGGGCTGCAGGGCTGGGATCAGCGGCCAGCCGAAGGATGTCGGCATTGACCACGGCGAGGCTACTTAGCTGCTCTGCCGTGCAGCGCTGCGCGGCGACGCCCGCCACGGCGCCTTCTGTGCCGCCGAAGATAGCGAAGAAGGCAGCGATGTCCTCCGGCTCGTACACTGGCACCCGGCAGCCAACCTGCGGGATGATTTCGATGAGCCCGTCGGAAGCGAGCCGGCGCAGCGCATCCATGATCGGTTGTTTCGAGACGCCGTATTCAGCCTTGAGCATCTCAATTTGCAGGCGTTCCCCTGCCTGGTAAGCGCCCTCCAGGAGCTGTTCCCTGACTAGGTCGTAGATAAGCGATGCGAGGCGCTTGCCCGACGCCGCGGCTACCGGGCGCAAGCCGGGAGTGATCGCGTCCCGGGCTCCCTGCGCAGCTGGCGGTCCGTAACGGGCCGGGAACGTCATACTCCGGGCCCAGTCACGGCAGCTGCCGTCGCGATGACGTGCTGCCCAGCGACGTACGGCACAGCCATCCTCCCGAGTCTGGAGGCCAGCTGAGACCCAGCTGCCCGTTTCGTTGGAGTTATGCCCAGCTCCTTGAGCCGCAGGGATAACGCATCTAGCCTTGACTGAAACGCTAGCATGCTAGTTGGTCCGCAGACGAGCGGACGGCGTGCAGAGCGGTGGAAGGGTTTGGAGATCGTGTGTCCCGCACTAGTCACGATGTCACATTCGCCGCTGATGGGCTATACCGAGCCAGCCGGGGAAGCGCGCAGACGGGTCGACGCTGCCTTCGAGACGGCGCGGGGGTTCATCGCCCGCTTTGACCCGGACTTGGTCGTGCTGTTCGGGCCCGATCATTACAACGGCTTCTTCTACGACATGATGCCGCCATTTTGCGTCGGGGCCGCCGCGGAGTCGATCGGTGACTACGACACTCCGGCCGGTGATCTGTCTGTCGATCACGAAGCGGCAGTTGCGCTGACCCAGGCGGCGCTGGACGCCGGGGTGGATGTAGCGCTGTCGGAGCGGATGTATGTCGATCACGGATTCGCCCAACCCCTCCAGCTGCTGTTCGGCGGCCTGGATAATGTCCCGGTCGTGCCGGTCTTCATCAACTGTGTCGCTGAGCCGCTCGGCCCGCCGCGCCGGTCACGGCTGCTCGGTGAGGCGCTCGGAGGGGCAGTGGCATCGGCCGGCCGGCGCGTCGTGTTTCTCGGTTCCGGTGGCCTGTCGCATGACCCGCCGGTGCCGACCTTGGCGGGAGCGACGCCCGAGGTCACGGAGCAGCTCATCGGGGCAGGCCGCAGCCTCACCCCGGAGCAGCGGGCAGCCCGGCAGATGCGCGTCATCCAGGCTGGCCGTGACTACGCGGCAGGAGTGTCGACCATCCAGCCACTGAATCCCGAGTGGGATCGGCATGTTCTTGCCGTGCTGGCCGCCGCGGACTTCGAGACGGTCGATGGGTGGAGCACGGACTGGTTCACCGAGCAGGCCGGTCACTCCGCCCACGAGGCGCGCACCTCGATTGCCGCCTACGCCGCCCTCGCCGCCACCGGCCCGTACACGGTCGCCAGCTCATTCTACGAGCCCATTCCCGACTGGATCGCCGGCTTTGCGGTGACTACCGCCCAGCCTGCCTGACCAGACCGCCGTTAGGAGACGTCATGGACCTGAACCCGCGCCGCTTCGCGGTTATCGCCGTGCACATGCAAAACGACATCGTCACGGCCAAGGGAGCCTACGGCGGCTTCTTCGCAGCGCAGGCCGCCAGCCGCGATGTGATCGGGATTACGGGCAAGTTGCTCGATGCGGCCCGCACCGCCGGCTCGGCGGTCCTGTACACGCGGGTCGCGTGGCAGCCCAGCTATCCGGACCTGGTCGTGAACTCGCCGCTGCTCGGGATGGTCGTCCAGTCTCAGTGCCTCGTCGAGGGCAGCCAGATGGCCGAGATCGTGCCGGAGCTGGCCCCCAAGGACGGTGACCTGGTGGTCACCCACCAGCGTGTGAGCGGGTTTTCGGGCAGCCAGCTGGACGTGCTGCTGCGCGCCCGCGGCATCGACACCCTGGCGTTCGCGGGCGTGGCCACGAACGCCTCGGTGAAGGGAACCGCCCGGCAGGCCTCCGACCTGGGCTACCGCACCATCGTCGTCGCCGACGCGTGCAGCGCCGCCGACGACGACGCGCACAACGCGTCGATCAACTCACTCGGGCTGCTGGCCGAGATCGCCACTAGCTCTGAGCTCATCGAAGCGCTGGCCGGAGCGGCGGCAAGCAGGTGAGCGAGCGCGGCGATTTCGACACGGACGTCCTGGTCGTCGGCACCGGCCCGGCCGGCGCGACCGCTGCGCTCGCGCTGGCCACGTATGGCGTGGCGGTCCGGGTCGTCACAAAATGGAACTGGCTGGCCAACAGCCCGCGGTCGCACATCACCAACCAGCGTGCCCTCGAAGTTCTCCGCGACCTCGGCGTCGAGGCCGATGCCACCGCGGTGTGCACGCCCTGGCACCTGATGGGCGACACGGTGTTCACCACTAGCCTGGCCGGCGAGGAAGTCGCCCGGATGCGCACCTGGGGTACCGGCGAGAACCGGATCGGCGACTACCTGCAGGGCAGCCCCTGCCCGCTGCTAGACATACCACAGCCTTACCTCGAGCCTGTCCTCGTCAAGAATGCTGCCGCACGCGGCGCCGACATCTGCTTCAACACCGAGTACCTCTCCCACACCCAGGACAACGAAGCCGTTACCTCCCGGGTGCGGGACCGGCTCACCGGCCGCAAGTACCACATTCGCAGCCGCTATCTCGTCGGCGCCGACGGCGCCCGGTCCCGCGTCGTCGACCAACTCAGCCTGCCCATCGAGGGCCGGATGGGCCGCGCCGCGACCCTCTACACCCTGTTCCGTGCCGACCTGACCGAATATGTGCAGCACCGGCCCAGCGTCCTGCACTGGATCATGACACCCGGGGCGGGCTACGGCGAGATCGGCATGGGCACCCTGCGGGCCATCCGGCCATGGACGCAGTGGATCGCCGGATGGGGTTACGACATGGCTGACGGCGAGCCCGATACCAGCGCCGAGGCGGTGCTGCCGAAGATCCGCGAGATGATCGGCGACCCCGACGTGGCGATCGAGGTGGAGAACGTCACTACCTGGCAGATCAACCAGGCGCACGCTACCCGGTACTCCTCCGGGCGGGTTTTCTGCGCCGGTGACGCCGTGCACCGTCACCCGCCCTCCAGCGGCCTCGGGTCGAACACCTCCATCCAGGACTCCTTCAACCTGATGTGGAAACTCGCCTACGTCATCAGGGGCTGGGCAGCTCCGGCGCTGCTCGACAGCTACTCAGATGAGCGAGTGCCCGTCGGCATGCAGGTGGTCGCCCGCGCCAATCAGTCCCGTGTCGAGTACAGGCCGGTCAACGAGGCATTCCGCACCACCGGCCATGCTGACCCAGTCGCGGCCGGCCTGGCCCGGCTGCGTGACCCGGGTCCGGACGGGGTGGCCACCCGCGAAGCCATGCGCTGCGCTATCGACTTGAAGAACACCGAGTTCAACGCGCAGGGCATCGAACTCAATCAGCGCTACCAGTCTGGTGCCATCATTCCTGATCTCGACGCCGGCGAGGAAATCTGGCGGCGTGACAAGGTCCTCTACCTGCAGGCCACGACCCGCCCCGGCGCCAAGGTCCCGCACGTTTGGCTCATCGACGGCACCGGGCGGCGGG
>Ga0182030_10008042_pt1 | contig 21911 bp, 18 predicted proteins | sample 812S3MmetaG_FD_121299 | JGI IMG/M metagenome (GOLD analysis project Ga0182030, IMG submission 121299) | Permafrost microbial communities from Stordalen Mire, Sweden - 812S3M metaG (Illumina Assembly) | ecosystem: Environmental > Terrestrial > Soil > Wetlands > Permafrost | place: Sweden... | reverse complement strand
CCATCGTTCCAGTTGCGCTTGGTCACTCGGACCGAGCGTGATCGCAAAAATCGATTTACGCATGGGGGAGTTTCGTGCGACTCCTCGCCATACGTAAAGTTATTTAAGCGACACTACACTAGCACTTCCGCGGGCGGATCTCAAACCGCAAGGGGCGGCCGGGAATTGCGAAGGCAGGGAGCCGGAGCCGGCGGGGAGGTGGTTGGCGCGGTGGCGCAGGGGGATCGGTTGGGGTTGGGGGCCCGCCCCAGACGCCGGGAGGTCACCCGATCGGCGCGACTCCTTGATTGACAACGCGGGGTTCGGTGCTACGGTCGTAATTAATCCAATTGATGCTATGAAGATGACCGGTGCCAAACGCCGCCTGTGGACGGCCTTCACCCTGATCGAACTCCTCGTGGTCATCGCCATCATTGCCATTTTGGCGGCCATGCTGCTGCCCGCCCTGGCCAAGGCGCGGTGGAAGGCCATGCAGGCCTCCTGCACCGCGAACTCGAAGCAGATCGTCATGGCGTTCATGATGTACGCCGATGACAACGTGAACAACATGCAGCCCTCCACCACCACCCTGGGCGCCAAGGTGGACGGGACCGGCGGCGGCTACTGGCCGGCTAATTTCACCGTCTATGTCGGGGAGCCGGAACCGGTGGCGGAGTCCAACGTGGTGTGGTGCCTGAGCCAGGGGCCGTTGTTCAAATACGCCTCCAACGGCAGGTCCTACCACTGCCCCGGGGATCTGCGCTACCGCCGCCCGGTGGGCGAGACGTGGGCGTTTGACAGTTATTCGAAGGTGGATGGCATGGCGGGCGGCCAGTGGCAGTACCCCGACGTGCTGCCCTGCCTCAAGAGCGGCGATGTGACCGATCCCGCCAAGGCACTCGCGTTTGTCGAGGAAAACGACTCCCGCAATTACAACGAGGGGACTTGGGCCATGAATCTGGCGACCGGTGGTCCAGGGACGGACGGCTGGGTGGACACCCTGGCCCAAACCCACGACAACACCTCGACCATCAGTTTCGCCGACGGCCATGTGGAGGCGCACCGCTGGCTCGAGGCCGGCACCATCCAGGCCGGCTCCGACTCCGCCAAAGGCATTGCTTCCGCCTTCTATTGGCCCAAGGCGACGCCTATTGACCGCGACTTCATCTTCGTTGACGCCCGCATGAAATACTCCCAGTGGCCGCGGTTCACCACTTATCCCAATTAGTTCCCCGCCAAGATCCCAACGAGGCGGAGGCGTCCAGTTCTTGGGCGGGCAACGGTTGAGCGATGCCCCATACGATTCGCGCGGGCGGCGGGTCCCCCGCTGGTCCCGCTTCAGGAAGAGCTCGCGCCACCCCCAACCGTCCTGATTTCCCGCGCCGACTTGGTTTCCCGGGTGCCGGCGGCGCCGGGTCCGCCCGCAACTCGCCCTTGACGCCGGGCCGCGCACCGGCTATTCCGGCGCGAGCCTGCGGGGATTGGAGTGCTTGCCCGGCGTGGGGCGGAATTCGAGGAACGTGTGAGAATTTTATTGATTGGCGGGACGGGGAACATCTCGGCCGAATGCGCGGCCTGGCTGGCGGGCCGCGGTGATGACGTGACCGTGCTGACCCGCGGCCGGACTCCGGCGCCCGCCGGGTGCCGGTTGCTGGCCGCCGACCGCAAGGACCCGGCGGCGATGCGGCGGGCGGTCGCGCAAGCGGAGCCCGAGGTGGTGGTGGATTTCCTCGCCTACGAGGTGGACGATCTCCGCCAGGATTGCGAGCTCTTGCGCGGCCGGGTCCGCCAGTTTGTCTTCATCAGCTCAGCGACGGTTTACGCGAAGCCCCACACCCAAGTGCCGCTGAGGGAGGACGCGCCGCGCGGGGACAATGGATGGGACTACGGGCGGAAGAAGCTCGAGTGCGAGCTCTGGCTGGAGGCCTGCCGGCGCGAGAGTGGCTTCCCTGTCACAGTGGTGCGCCCCTCCCACACCTACTCGCGCATCTGGGTGCCCAATGTGGTCTCCAGCGCGAGCTACACGGTGGCGGCGCGGTTGGAGCAGGGGCGTCCGGTGTTCATCCCGGATGATGGCAAGACACCCTGGACGCTCACCGCCGCATCGGATTTCGCCGCGGGCCTCGGCGGCCTGCTCGGCCTGCCCGAGGCGGTGGGGGAGAGCTTCCACATCACCAGTGACGAGGTGCTGGATTGGAACCGGATCCATGCCGAGATCGCCGCCGCGGTGGGGGCGGAAACACCGCAGTTCGTGCATATCCCGACGGATTTCATTTGCGCCCAGGCGCCGCGGCTCCTGGGGTCGCTGAAGGCCGACAAGGCGCAGGTCGGCGTTTTCGACAACACCAAGATCAAGCGGTTTGTCCCCGGCTTCGCCTGCCGCAAGCCCTTCCGGCAAGGGGTGCGTGAATCGGTGGCCTGGCTGCGGGGGCATCCGGAGCTCAAAAACCTCAAACCCGAACTGGACGCCGAGATCGAGACGGTGCTGGCGGCGTGGGCCGGCCGCGCGGGGGCGGGGGGCGCTTGAGCCAACCCAGGCTGCGCGATTGGGGCGGTTCGCCTGAAACGAATTGACAGCCGCGCCGGGATCCGGCACGGACGCACTCCTTCTTTCTGACCAGATGACTGAAATCTATTACACGAGAATTGCGGCTGAGCTAAACCTGCGTCCCACCCAAGTGGCGGCGACGGCCGGATTGCTGGCTGAGGGGGCCACCGTGCCCTTCATCGCCCGGTACCGCAAGGAAGCCACCGGCACGCTGGACGAGGTGGCGGTCACCGCGATCCGCGACCGGTTGGGTGCCTTGGTGGAGCTGGACCAACGGCGTGAGGCCATCCTCAAGAGCCTCGTGGAGCGCAATCTCCTGACGGACGAGTTGAGGGCGGCGGTGACTCGGGCCGACACGCTGAGCGCCCTGGAGGACATCTACCAGCCGTACCGTCCGAAGCGGCGGACTCGCGCGATGATTGCCCAAGAGAAGGGGCTGGCGCCGCTGGCCGACCTTCTGTTTGGCAGCCAGGCGACCGGCGACCCGTCAGTCTCGGCGGCGGTCTTTGTCGACGCCGCCAAGGGGGTGGCTTCGGCCGAGGAGGCGCTGGCGGGTGCGAGGGACATCTTGGCTGAACGATTCAGTGATGACGCGGCGGCGCGCGAGCGCACCCGCGCGCTGTACCTCACGAAGGCGGTGGTGCGCTCGAAGGTGATGTCCGGGAAGGAGGAGGCCGCCGCCAAATTCAGGGATTACTTCGAGTGGAGCGAGCCGCTCGGGAAGGTGCCGAGCCACCGCCTTCTCGCGATGCGCCGTGGCGAGGAGGAGGGGTTCCTGATCCTGCGGATCCAGCCGCCCGAGGAGGAGGCGATCGGACTGCTCGAACCGATGTTTGTGCGCGCCCCGGGCCGGCCGGCCGGCGAGCAGGTCCGCCTCGCGGTGCAGGATGGCTACAAGCGGCTCCTGGGTCCGGCCATCGAGGTGGAGACGCGGCTCGCCTCGAAGAAGAAAGCGGACGAGGAGGCGATCCGCGTCTTCGCCGACAATCTGCGGCAACTCCTGCTGGCACCGGCGCTCGGACGCAGGAACGTGCTCGCGATCGATCCCGGGTTTCGCACCGGTTGCAAGGTGGTCTGCCTCGACCGGCAGGGGAAACTGCTGCATCACGAGGTCATCCATCCGGGGCAGGGGGCTGGCCGCACGGACTCGGCCGGTGTCACGGTCCGCGCGCTTTGCGCGCGCCACCAGGTCGAGGTGGTGGCGATCGGGAACGGCACCGCGGGCCGCGAGACCGAGGCGTTCATCCGCGGACTCAACCTGCCCGGCGCGCTCCCGGTGGTGATGGTGAACGAGAGCGGCGCCTCGATCTACTCCGCCTCGGACGTCGCGCGCGAGGAGTTTCCCGATCAGGATCTCACCGTACGGGGCGCCGTCTCGATCGGGCGGCGGCTGATGGACCCGCTGGCGGAGTTGGTGAAGCTGGATCCGAAGTCGATCGGTGTGGGCCAGTACCAGCACGACGTCGACCAGCGGGCGCTGAAAAAGGGGCTGGATGATGTGGTGATGAGCTGCGTGAACGCGGTGGGGGTGGAGGTGAACACTGCCAGCAAGGAACTGCTCGGCTATGTGTCGGGTCTGGGTCCGGCGCTCGCCGCGGGCATCGTCGCCTTTCGCAACGAGCACGGGCCCTTCAAGTCGAGGGCCGAACTGCGCGAAGTGCCGCGGCTGGGTGCCAAGGCCTTCGAGCAGGCGGCCGGGTTCCTTCGCATTCGTGACGGAGCACACCCGCTGGATGCGAGCGCGGTCCATCCGGAGAGCTATGTCATTGTCGACCGCATGGCCCGGGATCTGGGCTGCCAGCTTACCGAGCTGGTCGCGAGGCCCGAATTGCGGCTGAAGATCCAACCGGCCCGGTACGTCAGCGGGACAGTCGGCCTGCCGACCTTGAACGACATTGCGGCCGAGCTGGCGAAGCCGGGCCGGGACCCGCGCAAGCAGTTCGAGGTGTTCGCCTTCCAAGAGGGCATCGGCAAACCGGAGGATCTCACGCCCGGGATGAAGATCCCGGGGATTGTCACGAACGTAACCGCCTTCGGGGCGTTCGTCGATGTCGGTGTCCACCAGGACGGGTTGGTCCATGTGAGCCAGTTGGCGGACCGGTTTGTGCGCGACCCGGCGGAGGTGGTGAAAGTGGGCCAGGCGGTGATGGTGACGGTGGTCGAGGTGGATCTGGCAAGGAAGCGGATCGCACTCTCGATGAAGGCGAAACCCGAAACCGGCGCGGCGTCCGGTTCCATCGCTGAGCGGCGCCAGACCCCTTCCGGGCCGCGTCCGGCCCCCGCGCGGGGCACCACCAAGCCGGACGCTCCGGCCAAGGACTGGTTTTCGGAGGCGCTGCGGAAGGCGGGGCAGGGGTAGGCCGATGCGAACGAAGCCTGAGAACGACCGGCAAGGGATCGCGGCGCGCCCGGCAGCCACCGATGCGGAGACGACCGCGCGGCGGAGCTTTCCTTCCTTGTGCCTGATGATCGCAGCCGTGGTCACGGTGCCGGCGGCAGTGGGCGCCGCCCCGCCACCCGAGGCGGTGGCCGGGGTTCCCGTGGTTTCGGTGTTCCGGCAGATCTGGACCTCCTTCAACGACTTCATCACCTTCACGGCGAACGTGTGGCAGAACATCGACGGGGTCGTGTTTTGCGGGATCGCGCTCTACCTGTTGGTGCGGCTGGCGAAATCGGTCCTCGGCCACGATGAGAGCACGATCAAGACGTCAACCAGTTTTGATTATCTCGGGGCTTTTCCGCGGGAATCGGATCACAAGGTGTTCCGGTTGGAGGAGCTGTGGAAGCTGCCGTTTCATGAGAAGACGGTGCGGGCCTGCTTCCGGCAGGCGACGGACGCCCAGCCGTTTCTCTGCATCCCCAACCGGGCGGTCTGGTCGGCGCTGCATGATTTCTACTCGGGGGGGCGCAACGACGCGGTGCCGCGCGCGGCGGACCTCGGCCGGGACCACACGCTCCACCGGGTGAGCCACGTGCTGGCGATCACGTTCGGGGATTACGAGACCCGGCAGGCGCGCATCGAAGATTTGGCCGCGCCCAAGTTGCTGGCGATCCTGCGGGACCCGGTGAAGGAATTCCGGAAGGCCGCGCTCTCGAGTCGCGACCTGGAGACCGCGCGCCAGCTCATCCTGCTGGAACTGGCGGCGCTGGTTTGCTGGAAGGCGCCCCACTTGGTGGCCGACGCCTTGATGGAGCCGGGCCTGAATCGCGAGGCGCTGCTGCTGGCACCGGGCGTTTCGATGATTGAGCGGAAACAAAACCTTGAGGCAGCCTTGCAGGAAAGCCAGCGCGCCGAGTTTCAGCGGCTGCTGGCGCAGGGCCGGAACCTGGCCAAGCTCTTTCTGCTGGACCGGCCGACGTCTTATGACTGGCTGGAAGCCATGAGGCAACCCGAGGGGGTCCCGAACCCGCCCATCCCGGCACCCAGCCCGGACGAGCTCAACGCCATCGCCGCGGTGCTCAAGGAACGCGAGGCGTTCAAGCCCTGGACCCACCATCTGGTGGAGACCATCAGCCGGCTGCCGTACGTCCGCCGCCGGTTTCCCTACCAGGAGTATGTGCAGAAGGTCGGGCGGCTGGAGGCGGACGGCTGGCTGGTTCGCGTCTATGTGAACTTGGATCCCGGCGTGGGGTAGGGGACGGGACGGGTGAAGAGTCCCCCCGGGGGTGGTGCGGGGGTTCCCGCGGAGGAAGGCCGCTGCCGGGCAGTGGGGCGGAGGCCCGGTTCCTCGTCGCCTCCGCCGCTTGGCTCCCGACGCGGCCCCCCCCTCGATGAGCCTGCCAGGCCGGGCGGCCACGCCTGTTCGGGTGGGGGACCAGCTCACCGCCACGGGGCGGCGCCCGGCGGAAAACGACGGTTGCTTTCGGGCGCGCGGGGCGCAAGACTACGCGGTGTCCGATTATGAGCCGACCCAAGCCCTACCGTCCGCCTGCGACGCGTCCCGCGCTGCCGCGCTCGTTCAAGGACTTGACGCCCGCCCGCCACTTTAACCCGCGGACCTTTTTCCGTGAGCTGGTCTGGAAGGCGCTCCTCACCCGGCGCACCGGGCAGCACCTCAAGCCGGTCTTTCCCAAATTGTCACCGGGGCAGGTGGCGATCACCTGGATCGGCCATGCCTCGTTCCTGGTGCAGTTCACGGACCTGAATGTGCTGATCGATCCGAACTTCGCGAACTGGCTGTTCCTGCTGAAGCGGATCAAACGCTCGGGCCTCCGGATCGCGGATCTGCCCCCGATCGACCTGGTCTTGCTGACCCACGCCCATTTTGACCATTTCCACAAACCAAGCCTGCGCCGGCTGCCGCATCCGAAGATCGCGCTGATGCCGTGGGGGGTGGGGGATTTGGCCTATGATCTGGGTTTTGGCCGCATCGTCGAACTTGATTGGTGGGAGAGCTTCAGCCAGCGGGACTGGAAGGTGACCCTGACACCGGGGAAGCACTGGGGGGCGCGGACGTTGCGGGACCACCACCGGGGGTATGGCGGCTTCGTGTTGGAACACCAGGGCCGCAGGGTTTACCACGCGGGCGACAGCGCCTATTTCGACGGGTTCAAAGAGATCGGGCGGATTTGCGCGCCCGAAATCGCGCTGCTGCCCATCGGGGCGTACCATCCCGAGACGTTCCGTCGCGTCCATATGGGGCCGGACGAGGCGTTGCGTGCCTTCAAAGACCTCCGCGCGCAGTGGTTTGTGCCGATGCACTACGGCTCTTTCCGCCTCTCCTTCGAGGAGATGGACGAGCCGCCCCGCTGGCTTCGGGAGCTGGCCGAGGAACAGACCCTGACCAAGAAGCTGCGGTTTCTGGAGGAGGGTGTGCCGGCGGTTTTTTGAGGTCGTAAACGGCGAAGAGTTCCCCGCCCACACGGCGCGCGCTGGTCGGCTCCAGGGACACGGCCTCTGCCAGGGTCGTGGAGCCCGCGCCGTCCGCGATGGTCGGTGCCTTACGGCCGCCAAAAACCACCGGGCAGATGGTCAGATGAAGCTGGTCCACCAGCCCGGCGCGGAACAGCGCGTCGTTCAGCCCGCCGCCGCCCTCGCAAAGCAGCCGCCGCACCCCCCAGTCGGCATGCAGCCAGCGGAGGGCGGCCCCAAAGTCGATTTCGCGTCCCGGCGAGACATGTACGGCGTCCACCTGCCGCGCGAGCGCGGCCACGCACCCGGGCGCAGCGGCGGCGGTCGTCAGCAGGAGCAGCGGGGAGAAGCGATGCCGGAACACTTCCGCCGCCGGGTCCAGGCTGGCGGTGCCTGAGACCAGGATCCGCAGGTTGTACTCCGCCAACCCACGGCGCAGCCGTTCCCTCCGGTACCGGGCCGGACCCGGGCCGAGGTTGATGGGGTTCAGGTCGACCGTGCGCGCCCCCGCCATCACGGCATCGGCGGTGGCCCGCAACTCGAGCAGATGCGCATGGTCGCGCCGGCTGCCGAAGGAGGAGACCACCCGGTTGGCCGTGGCGATCTTCCCATCCGCTGTCATGGCCATGTTGATGAAAACGAATGGCCGGTCCGGTGGCACCGGACCATGCGCGCCGGGGAATGCCTTCTCGCTCATAGCAGCAGCATGGCGTCGCCGTAGCTGAAAAAACGGTACCGCTCCCGCACGGCCTCGCGATAGGCCGACAGCACCATCTCCCGGCCTTCACCGCGGCCCGGGGCCGCGAAGGCCGCCGCCAGCATCAGCAGGGTCGAGCGCGGCAGGTGAAAATTGGTCAGCAGCGTGTCGACCACGCGGAACCGCGCCGGCGGGTGCAGGAAAATCCGCGTCCGGCCGGCGCACGCCACCACCGCCCCGTCATGGTCCGCGGCGACGGACTCGAGCACCCGGACGCTGGTGGTGCCGACGGCGACCACCCGTCCGCCCGCCGCGCGGGTTTCGCGGATCGCGCGGGCGGCGGACTCGCCGAGTTCGTACCGCTCCTCGTGCATGACATGTTCCGACGGCGTTTCCGCCTTGACGGGCGCGAAGGTGCCCAGGCCGACATGCAGCGTGACGAAGGCCGTCCCGACCCCGCGCGCCCGCAGCGCGTCGAGCATCGCCGTGGTGAAGTGCAGCCCCGCAGTGGGCGCGGCGACCGAGCCGGAGGGAAGGGCGAACACCGTCTGGTACCGCGACCGGTCGAGGTTCCCGTCCGCCGCTCGCTTTATATAAGGTGGTAGCGGTATGTCCCCAAAATCGTCTAATCGAGTGCCCAGATCCACCACTCCCGAGAAGCGCATCCTCCGGTGGCCCTCCGGGTTGATCTCCTCCACGGTGGCGACGATGGCGGTGGGCCGGCCCGCCCGGTCGAGCAGTGCGATTCTCGCCCCGAGCCGTCCGCGCTTCCCCGGGCGCAACAGCACCCACCAATCATTCAATCCCGTCTCCTCGATCAGGAACAACTCGAACTGTCCACCCGTTTGGGGGTTTACCCCGTGCAGCCGGGCGGGAATGACGCGCGAGTTGTTTAGGACCAACAGATCGCCCGGGTCCAGATAACCCGCCAGGTCTGGAAAATGCCGGTGCTCCACGGTGCCGGTTTTCCGGTGCAGGACCAGCAAACGGGAGCCATCCCGCTCGGCCGCGGGAGTCTGGGCGATCAACTCCGCCGGGAGGTCAAAATCGAAATCGGCCGTTCGCATCCGCGCCATCGTAAGCCGGAACCGGCGGTTCCGCGATTCGATTCCGAGCCGTCGCCCCGTCCAAACCTCCAATCTCTTAACGGGGACTTTCCCCAGGTCGCAAACCGATCCCTGGGATCGGCAGGTGCGATAACGATACAGACCGCCACTCTTAACGGACACCGAGCAGAATTCGGGACCGAGCAGCGTCTTTTCTTAACTTTTTTTCCGCCAAAGGATTGACATTGGGGGGATCTGAGGGCTAGAGTGGGGTTAAGCGGGTCGTTGGGGCGTTATCGCCCATAATCGTACCCATTGCAATGAGCGAAACCGCCAATCCTGCGCCGTATCGTGGTTTTCTCACCGGGCTCTACGAGCACTTGGTGGATGAAAAACGCAGAATGGCCATCCCTGCCCAGTGGTCGCAGATTGAGGCGGCGGAGACCATCGTTCTGGTGCTCTGGCCTGGTTCGAAGGCCGGCGCTTGCATTCGAGGGGTCAAGCGAGGCGGCCTCGAAAAAATGGCCGACGAGATCGACGCGGTGCCGAACACCGATCCCAAGAAGGCGATCTTGAAGCGGCAGGTTTTCGGGCGGTCGGCGGAACTGGCCCTCGACAAGGTCCGGCGGGTGACACTTCCCGGATGGATGGCGGAGGCGGCGGGGATCACGACCCAAGCGGTTCTTCTGGGCTGCGGGGACCGATTTGAGGTCTGGTCGCCTGGGCGGGCGAAGTCACTCGACGAGGTGGAGGCCGAGCAGATGCCGGAGGCGTTGGCGATTATGGGGTGATGGTATGGATCTGACTAAACTGATGGCTTCGGCGCGATGTGTCCGCGGGGTTCGCGAGGGCAACAGCCCTTACCGGGTGATTCCCGCCGCGCTGGTCCCTGCTTTTCTGCGGCGGGCCAAGGTGGGCGGGGCCACGCTGGCATCGCCGGTCCGCCCGGAGCCGCCGGCCGCGGCGGCTCCCGCCGCGGTTCCCGTCCCAGCGCCGACGCCGACGGTCTTGGGGCCGGTTTATGCTCCCAGGACACAAGCCCCCCGGGCGGGGTGGTGGGCGATCCTTGTGCGGTTCCTCCAACCCCGCGGCCTGGGTTCGCGGCGGTCGGGGCTGATTGCCCCCGGGCGGTTGGAACAGGGGGAGCTGCTGTTGAGAAGCGTCCGTCCGGTGCGGAACGACTTTACCGAGCCAGAGCCGAAAGGCCGGCCGGAGCGGGCGGTTCGCGAGCATCCGCAGGAGCTCACGGCGCTGACCCTGCGCAGGGGGATCACCGGCGAGGCGCCCACTTTCCTCCGCCGGGCGACGAGAAGGTTTTTCGGGGAGCGGTGATCGGAGGCATGGCTGCGTTTTACCATAGGCCGGTGATGATGGCGGAGGTGTTGGAAGCCCTCCGAATCCTGCCCAACGGGGTGTACGCTGATGGCACCCTGGGGGGTGGCGGCCACGCGACGGCGATCCTGGAGGCCAGCGCGCCGGATGGCCGGCTGTTCGGCTGCGACCGGGACCCGGCGGCGGTTGTGGCGGCGACCGCCCGGCTGGCGGCGTTCCCGGGGCGCTGGGAGGTGCGGCAGGGGAATTTTACCGACCTGGCGACCTGGGTGCCGGCGGGGAGCTTGAGCGGGGCCATACTCGATCTGGGCGTCTCGTCGTACCAGCTCGACGAGGCGGAACGTGGGTTCGGGATCAAGCACGATGGTCCCCTGGACATGCGGATGGATGTCTCGCAGGGAGTGACCGCTGCAGACCTGGTCAACCAGTCGGAAGCGGAGGAGCTGGCGCGGATGTTCTTCGAGCTGGGGGGCGAGCGGGCCGCGCGGCCGTTGGCGCGGGCGATGGTGCGGCGGCGGCAGGAGCGGCCGTTCGAGCGCACCGCCGATCTGGCGGGGCTGGTGGAGCGGATTTGCCCGCGGCACGGGCGCAAGACGCACCCGGCGACGAAGGTGTTCCAGGCCTTGCGGATTGCGGTGAATGACGAGCTGGGGGCCTTGGAGCGGGGGTTGGCGGGGATGGTGTCCCTCCTCCAGCCGGCCGGCCGGCTGGTGGTGATCACTTTCCATGGATTGGAGGACCGATTGATCAAGGCGTTCGGCCGGGAACGGACGCGTGATTACGAAGTCGAGGGCGAGGTCGACGTCCCTGAGCTCCGGGTTCCGCGCGTGCCCGAGTTGCGCTGGGTGACGCGGAAGGCGCTGAAGCCCGGGCCGGCCGAGCTGGAGGCGAACCCGCGCAGCCGGAGCGCGCAGATGAGGGTGCTGGAGAAACTCTAACATGGCGAAAACCAAACGTCAGAATGGGAGCGAGCTGCGGCTCGGTGCGGTCGTGAGGGTGGGATTGGTCTGTGCCATGCTCGCCGGGGCCGGGGTTGGGTTTGTCTGGCAGAAAGAGCAGATTAACAAGCTGAGCCAGGAAATTCACGATCGGGAGAACCGCCTGGGGGAGATCCAGGCCGAGAATGAGAGCCGCCGGAAGCAACTGGCCAAAATGCGGCTGCCCGCCTTCCTGGAAAAGCGCATCCGCGATTTGAACCTCGGGCTCGCGGCACCCCAGCCGGCGCAGGTGTGGCATCTGGCCGAGCCGCCCCGGCCGGTGGTCGCGCCCGCCCGTGATGCGCTGTGGGCGGTCGAGGATGACCGGAGCCCGATCAGCCCCCGGACGAATTTGCCGCTGAGTCCTTGAATTTTCGCCGCCGCCCGTGGATGGCTGGTGAGGAACAGCCTCTGCGGGCGGTTGGCGGCTTTGGGCCGGCGGTGGCCCCGGGATGGGAGCACGGAACAGGAAGACATTTTGATGGACGCCAGTTTGAATTTGCCGCCACCTGTGGCTGGTCGGAGGAGGAACCGATCGCCACGGGTGGCCGGCTGCCCAGTGGAGCGTTAAGCGTATGGCGGACGACATGCAATGGCGGCGGCTGCGGGCCTTGGGCCTGCTGATCGGGCTCGCGTACGCCGGTCTGGCCTGGCGCCTCGTGGTTCTTCAAGTGCGGCGGCATGAGGAGTTTGTCTGCAAATCGGAGCGGATGACGCACCACTCTTATTTGTTGGAGCCGCGGCGGGGGGAGATTTTCGACTGCCGGATGACCCCGCTGGCGACCACCGAGATGGTGAAGACGATCTGCGCCGATCCGGCCCTGATCGGCACCCAGCAGGTGGCGGTGGCCCGCGCCCTGTCACCGTTGCTGGGGATGGATCAGGCGGTGCTGGTGGCCAAGCTCACGCCGCGCACCCACAAGAACGACAAGGGGACGAACGTTCCGAACCGGTTTGTCGAATTGAAGAGCCGGGTCGCCCCGGAGTTGTGGACGAACATCTACCGGGCGATGACCAACCTCTCGCTCGGCCTGATTGAGACCAACCGATCATCGACCAACCGGGCGTTCCTGCACGTCCTGAAGACCAAGGCGATCTTCGCGCAGAACGACCAGCTCCGGGTCTATCCCAACGGCCGGCTGGCCTCCCATGTGATCGGCTACGCCGGGTCCGAGCCGAGCATCGTCGAGGATACCGCGGTGCACAATCTGGTGGGGCAGGAAGGGCTGGAGGCGGCGCTGAATGACCAGATGCAGGGGGTGCCGGGCTGGCGGTTGACCGAGACCGACGTCCGCCTGCGGGAGCAACCGCAATGGCGCCTGCAGGAGATCGAGCCGCGGGACGGCCTGAACGTGGTGCTCACCATTGATGCCGTGATCCAGCAGATGCTCGAAGCGGTGCTGGCGGAGGGGGCGGCGACCAACAACCCGGTGAACATCACCGGGATCGTCCTCCGTCCCCGGACCGGCGAGATTCTGGCGATGGCCACGCTGCCCGATTACGATCCCAGCACGGCTGGGGCGTTCGGGCCGGAGGCCCGGCGGAACCGGGTGATTGCCGACTCCATCGAGCCGGGTTCGGTGTTCAAGCTGGTGGTGGTCTCGGGCGCGCTGAACGAGCACACCGTGGAGTTGACGGACCGGTTCGACTGCGAGCGGGGTGCCTTCCATTTCGCCGGCCGGACGCTGCACGACCACGAATCCTTCGGGGTGCTGAGCGTCGAGGAGATCATCACCCATTCGTCGAACATCGGCGCGGCCAAGATTGGCATGAAAATGGGCGAGGACTTGCTGTTCGAATACATCCAGCGGTTTGGGTTTGGCCAGTTGACCGGCATCGATCTGCCGGGGGAGATCAGCGCGTCCAGGTATGTGCAGCGCTCGAAATGGACCAAGGTGTCGATCGCCCAGGTCCCGATGGGCCAGGGGATTTCCGTCACCCGCCTGCAAACGGCGATGGCCATGGCCGCCGTGGCGAACCACGGCGTGTTGATGCGTCCGATGATCATCGACCGTCTCGAGGACAACCAGCACCGGGTGGTTTCGAAGTACTACCCGCAGGTGGTGCGGCGGGTGATGGACGAGGCGGCGGTGAAAAAAATGGTCACCGCGCTCAAGACGGTGCCCACCAAGGAGGGGACCGCGCCCAAGGCGGCGATGGAGCATTACAAGGTGGCCGGCAAGACCGGCACCGCCCAGAAGGTGGTGGAGAAGAGGGGCTACGTGCACGGCAAGTACATCTCCTCCTTCGTTGGCTTCTTCCCGGCCGACAACCCCGAGCTTTGCATTTCCATCGTGTTGGACGAGCCCCGCAAACATGGTTATTACGGCGGCCAGGTCGCCGCCCCCCTGTTCAGGAAGGTCGCCGAGCGGGCGGCCACTTATCTGGGGATTCCCCCGGACGAGGCGGAGGAGGCGGGGAAGGTGGCGGAGGGCGGCGGCCCGACGAACGACACGCGGTTCGCCCATGCCGGGGGCACGCTCGCCCGGCAGAGTCTCAAACCTTGAGCGCACGGCATGGAACCACGACTACCATCGGACATCGCCCGGGCTTGCGGCGGAGAGCTGCTAGGCGGTCCCGCGGACCGTCCTGCGACCCGGTTGTGCACCGACTCGCGGTCGGTCCAGCCGGGGGACATTTTTTTCGCCCTGAAGGGGGAGAATTACGATGGGCACGCCTTCCTGGGCGAGGCCGTCCGCCGCGGCGCGGTGGCGGTGGTGGCGGCCCGGGGCCCGGTCCGTGCGCCGGTGGAGGGTGTGGCTCTCATTCTGGTGGAGGAGACACTGGCGGCGCTGGGGGACTTTGCGGCCTGGTACCGCCGCGGGTTCGACTTTCCGGTGGTCGCCGTGGGGGGATCCAACGGGAAAACGACCACCAAGGAGCTGACCGCCGCGGTCCTGCGCCAGTCGTTGCCGACCTTGTGGAGCGACGCGAGTTTCAACAACGCGATCGGGGTTCCGACCACGCTGCTGCGGATCGAGTCATCGCATCGCGTGGCCGTGATCGAAGTCGGCACGAACCACCCGGGTGAGCTGGCTCCCCTGGTGGCCATGGCCGCCCCCAAGTATGGGGTCCTGACGAACGTGGGGCGGGAGCACCTGGAGTTTTTCGGCGACGAGGCGGGGGTGGCGCGCGAGGAGGGGTGGCTGGCCGAGCTGCTGCCCGCGGACGGGCGGCTATTCGCCAATGGTGACAATGTCTGGACGGACGAAATTGCCCGGCGTTGCCCGGCTCCGGTCGTGCGGGTTGGGCTCGGGGACCGGAACGACTGGCGGGCCGAGGCGGTGGTCTTCGAGCCGGACGGGGTGAGGTTCCGGGTGGCCGCCCCTGGCGCTGGTTTCTCCCGGGAATACCGGGTGGGCCTGCTCGGCCGCCATCAGGTGGTCAACAGCCTTCTGGCGATCGCCGTGGGTGCCGAGCTGGGGCTGAGCCCCGGCCGGGTGGCGCGTGGGCTGGCCGAGTGCAAGGGCGCCAAAATGCGGATGCAACTGTTGGAGTGCAACGGCGTGAGGATATTGGACGATTCGTACAACGCCAACTCGGACTCAATGGCGGCGGCGCTGGCGACCCTGCAGGAACTGCCGTGCGACGGGCGGCGGATCGCCGTCTTGGGGGACATGGCCGAGCTGGGCGCGCAGAGCGAGGCGGCCCATGAGGAGCTCGGCCGCCGCGCGGCCGAGCTGGGCGTCGGCCAGTTGTTCGCCGTCGGCCGGAACGCGGCCTTCGTGGCCCGCGGCGCGCGGCGCGGCGGACTGCACCGGGTGTTCGAGTTTGCCGATGTCGAGGCGGCCGCCCAGGAGGTGAAACGGTTCCTGAAGCACGGGGACCTGATGTTGGTCAAGGCCTCGCGGTCGACCCGGCTCGAACGGGTGACCGAGGCGGTCCGGGCGGCCGATTTCAGCCGGGGGAACTGAGCGCCGATGTTCTTCTACCTTTCCCAAGCGTTGCTGAAGCTGACCGCCAACACGGCGGCGGCTGAGTATTTCTCGCCCTTGCGCCTGTTCCGGTACATCACCGTGCGCTGTGCCGGGGCGGCGCTGACCTCGCTGTTGCTCAGCCTCTGGCTGGGTCCGGCGGTGATCGTCTGGCTCAAGCAGCTCAAGTTCGGCCAGGACTACGCCGACAAGGCGGAGCTGGCGGGCAGCGCGCTCGACCGTCTCAAGAAGCGCGGGGTTCCGACCATGGGGGGCATCCTGATTGTGCTGGCGTTGAACCTCACGACGCTGCTCTGGGCCCGGCTGGAGCCCATGGTGATACTCTGCCTGCTCTCGGTGGCGGTCCTGACCGGCCTCGGTTTTTACGATGACTACGCCAAGATCATCCAGCAAAACGCGGGCGGGGTGAAATCCAGGGTGAAGCTCTGGGTGCAGGTCGCCCTGGCGGTGTTCATTGCCCTCTACCTCTGGCTGGATCCGTCGACCACGCGGTTGATCACCGAGATCAGTGTGCCGTTCTACAAATACCCCATCCTGGCTTGGTCCGGGGCCGGCGGCGGGATCCTGCTCACGGTTTTGACGATTGTCGGCAGCTCCAACGCCGTGAACCTGACCGACGGGTTGGACGGGCTTGCCATTGGGTGTACCCTGATCGTGGCGAGCGTGCTCCTGGTCATGAGCTATCTGGTCGAGAACGTCAAGTACGCGGCCTACCTGCAAATCCCGCATGTGGCCGGGGCCGGGGAATTGGCGGTGTTCTGCAGCGGCCTGATCGGGGCTGGGCTTGGCTTCCTATGGTACAACTGCCATCCCGCGCAGGTGTTCATGGGGGACACGGGGTCGCTGTCGCTCGGCGGGGCGCTGGCGCTGGTGGCGGTTCTCATCCACCAGCCGTTCGTCCTGTTCATCGCCGGCGGGGTGTTCGTGATGGAGGCGGGGTCGGTCATGCTCCAAGTGGGGTGGTTCCGGTTCACCCGGCGCCGGTACGGGGCGGGAAGACGGCTGTTTCTCATGGCCCCGCTGCACCATCATTTCGAGAAAAAGGGGTGGTACGAGTCACAGGTGGTGGCCCGTTTCTACATCCTGGGGTTCCTCTTCGCAGTCGTCGCCCTGAGCACGCTCAAAATACGATGAGATTCCCATCGCTTTCCTGCTTGCGTGGCCGTCGTTTCGTTGTTAGAACAACTGAAATAAGCGGCGAGAATGGCCGTTTTCGACGATGCCGTCGGGCGGGCATTGGCACGCCCGGCCCGTCGCCAACCCGCCGGAACCAAACCAGTTTAACCGTCCTTGCGCCGGAGTCCGCATGGCTGAAGGCCGGCTCGAGGACCAACCAATCGACACACAACCGACGAACCCGGCGCGCAGCCTTTTAACACCATGAATACCGAGATCCCATTACTGCCCAAGAGCACCTCACTGACGGACCAAAAGAACCGCGGCCGGACCCGCTTCAAAATCGCGGTTTTCGCGGTGCTGGGAGTCCATTGCGTGGCACTGCTCGCCCTGCTCATGGCCGGGTGCAACCGCAATACTGACACCGGCACTGGTACCGGCACCGCCGGCACCGGCTCCGAACTCGGCAAGTCCGAGGCTCCGGGCACGCTGGCCTCGAATCCCCCGCCCGTGATCGAATCCAGCAACCCGCCGGTCGCCGCCGCCACCAATCCGGTGGTGCCCGAAGCGGCGACGGGAACCGGCGTGGGTGCGGGCGCGGGATCCGCGCTGACGGGCAACCCAGGCGGTGTGCCCGGCGCGGTCATCAATCCGACCCCGGCGGCCGGAGGGACCGATTACAAGATCATCAAGAACGACACCCTCGGCAAAATCGCCAAGCGGAACCATGTGACGGTGTCCTCCCTCACCAACGCCAACCCGGGGATCGACTCGTCCAAGCTCAAAATCAACCAGGTGATTCATATCCCCGCCCCTGCGGTGGCGGCGCCGGCCCCGGGGACGGGAACGCCCGGCACCCCTGGCGTGACACCGACGGAGCCTGGCGGTGCGGAAGACCTTTATGTGGTCAAGTCGGGTGATTCCCTGATCAAAATCGCCCACGAGCACGGCGTGGCGGTCAAGGCCCTCCGCTCCGCGAACGCGCTCAAGACGGACCGCATCCGGGTCGGCCAGAAGCTGAAGCTCCCGCCGAAGACGGCGGCGGCTACCACCACCTCCGGCACGGCCGCCCCCACCACCGGGGCGCCCGGGCGCTAACGGACCGCTCAGGGCCGGGCTGGGCCGGGGGCGATCCCTGGTTCAGCCTGGCCGCCGCGGCTTTCCCCCGGCCGTTCCCCCTCTCCCACCCCCCACTTCCTCCCCCGTTCCAAACCCCTGGATGCTATGCGGGCAGCCGTGATGATTATGGTCAGTTGCGTCGGCCTCCTGCTCTCGCTCGGGGCGGTCATGCTCTACAGTTCGACCATGACCGACACTGGCGAGCGGGATTTGCTCATGCAGTTGGTTTGGTGCGGTGCCGGGTTGGTGGTAGCCGGCCTCGTCAGCCAGTTGGATTACCGGGAGCTGAAGCGGTTCTGGTGGGTCATCCTCGGTGTGGCGCTGGTCATGCTGGTGCTCGTCCTGATCCCGCATGTGGGCGTGGTGCGCGGCCATGCCCGCCGCTGGTTTGGATTCAAGGGGTTCACGTTCCAGCCGTCGGAAGTCGGGAAGGTGGCGGTGATCTTCTTCATCGCCTGGTACGGCGAGCGGTACCAGCGCTGCATGCAATCCTGGTTGCGCGGGGTGTTGTTTCCCTGTGCCGTGGTCACGGTCTTTGAGGTGTTGCTGTTTTTGGAGCCGGACGCCGGGAACGCGATTGTGCTGGCCGGGGTGTGTGCCATCCTGCTGCTCCTGGCGGGGATGCGCCTGCGCTATTTCCTACCGCCGCTTCTGCTGGGGCTGCTGGCGGTGGGGCTCTTCCTCTACTTCAGCCCGATGCGGATGGGACGCATTTACTCGTGGTTGCATGTCGAGGAGACGAAGCAGGACAAGGGGTTGCAGGCTTACCAAGCGATGGTGGCGCTGGGGAGCGGCGGGCCGGGTGGCAAGGGGCTGGGCGACAGCCGCGAGAAACTCGGTTACCTGCCTGAGCACCAGACCGACTTTATCTTCGCGATCATCGGCGAGGAACTGGGGGTGGTGGCCACCCTCTCGGTGACCGCCGCCTTCCTGGCCTTGGTGCTGTCGGGCTTGTACATTTCCTGGAAGGCACCCGACACCTTCGGCTTTCTGCTCGGCTCCGGCCTCACCTGCCTCGTGGGGTTGCAGGCGTTCGTCAACATCGGGGTCGTCACGAGCGCCCTGCCGAACAAAGGGCTCCCACTACCCTTCATCAGCCACGGCGGCTCGAATTTGCTGGTGCTGCTCGGGTGCATGGGCCTGCTCCTGAGCATCGCTCGGAATTCCTCCACGACGAAGCTGATCGAAGGCGAGGAGGATCCCGGGGACGAGTCAGTCGATCCGCTGCACGACAGCCGGGCCAATCCGTTCCGCGCGCCCGCTCCCGCTATGCCCACCGCTGCTCCCGCCGCGTTCGCCCGGCGGGCGGGTTCGCCACTTTGGACCTCACGATGAGCGCCGCCCTTCCTCATCTCCCGGCCTCCCCCCGGGTCGTCATCGCTTGCGGCGGAACCGGCGGCCACCTGTTCCCCGGTCTGGCGGTGGCGGAGCACCTGCGGGCGGACGGGTGCCGCGTGGTGCTGGCGATCTCCCAGAAAGAGGTGGACCAGCAGGCCGTGCGCGGGGTGGAGGGCATGCAGATCCTGACCCTCCCCGCGGTCGGGCTGACTCGCGGCCGGGAACTGGGCTTTCTCCTGGGCTTGATCCGATCCTATCGGGCCGCGGCGGCGGCGTTCCGCGGGGATCCGCCCGCAGCCGCGCTCGCGATGGGCGGCTTTACCAGCGCCCCGCCCGTCCTGGCCGCCCGGCGCCGGGGCGCGGCGACGTTCCTCCACGAATCCAACAGCGTGCCCGGCCGGGCCAACCGGTGGCTCTCGTGGATGACCGGGCATGCCTTGGTCGGGTTTCCGGCCGCCGCCGGACGGTTGCACTGCCGGCGGACGACGGTCACCGGGACCCCGGTCCGGGCCCGGTTCAAGCCGATCGCACCCGCCGGGTGTCGTGCCGCTCTGGGCTTGGATCCGAGCCGGCCGGTGGTGCTCGTCATGGGGGGCAGCCAGGGGGCTTCCGGGGTTAACTCGCTGGTCTGGCGGGCGTTGCCGCTGGTTTCCGGGGAGGCGCGGAACTGGCAGTGGCTCCATTTGTCCGGGCCCGGCCAGGAGGCCGCGACGCGGCAGGCTTACGCGGCCGCGGGGCTGACCGCGGTGGTGCACCCCTTCTTCGCCGCCATGGAGACGGCCCTCGGCGCCGCCAGCGTGGTGGTGAGCCGCGCCGGCGCCTCTTCGCTGGCTGAGATCGCGGCGATCCGCGTGCCGGCGATCCTGATTCCCTATCCTTCGGCTACCGACAACCATCAATGGCACAACGCCCGCGCGTTCGAGGCCGACGGCGCGGCACGGCTGCTGGAACAGCACAGCGCCACCCCGGCCGCGTTGCTCGCGGAGATCACCGCGCTGGCCTCGGAAGGCGGCCCCCGCGAACGGATGCGGGAGGCCCTGGCGCGGTGGGACAAGGCGGAGGTCGCGCGGGACATCGCAAACTTGATTCTGAACTCGTGCCGGCAACCGCGCCCTCTGGGCGGCGGCGGGCCGACGGCGCCCGGACGGCGGGACCCGGCCGCTCCCAACCCCCCGGCTGCCGCGGTCAGCCTCTCCACCCGATGAGTCCGACCTTTTCCAGCCCTCCGCCCCCACCCCTCGCGACCTCGGACTGGGTCGGTGAGGCGGTCCGTTTGGCCGGCCCGGAGACTTTGGTCCGGCGCGACGAGCCGCTCGCCCGCCATACGACGCTGCGGGTGGGCGGGCCGGCGGACCTGTTCATCGAACCCGCCGCCGAGGAGGAGTTGGGCCGCCTGATCGCCTTTTGTCATGGCCGGGGGATCGCCTTCTTCATTCTCGGCCGGGGGTCGAACTTGCTGGTGCGGGATGGCGGGTTCCGCGGGGTGGTGATTCGGCTGAGCCATCCGTATTTCAGCCGTGTGGAGCTGAGCGGGCTGCGGATCGTCTGCGGGGCAGGGGCGCGGCTCAAGGCCGTGGCGGTCGAGGCCCGACGACATGCCCTGGCCGGGTTCGAGTTTCTGGAGGGAATCCCCGGCAGCGTGGGCGGAGCCTTGCGGATGAACGCCGGTGCCATGGGCGGGGCCACCTTCGACTGTGTCGAGTCGGTGCGGGTGATGGATTACGACGGCGTGGTGGCGGACTGGCCGGCGGCGCGCATGGAGGTCGGCTACCGGGAATGCGGCGCCCTCCGCAACCGGATCGCCCTGGGGGCGCGGTTGGCCGGCTCGGCCGGCTCGCGGGCGGCCATCGGCGAGAAGATGGCCTCCTTCAGCCAGAAGCGCTGGGGGTCGCAGCCCGCCGCCCCGAGCGCCGGATGCGCCTTCAAGAATCCCGCGCAGATCCCCGCCGGCCGCCTCATCGAGGAACTCGGGATGAAAGGCGCCCGCTGCGGCGGCGCCTCGGTTTCGCTCGAACATGGCAATTTCATTGTCAACGACGGGACCGCCACCGCGCGCGACGTGCTCGATCTGATCGAGTTGATTCGCGGGCGCGCGCGCGAGGCGCGCGGCATCGCGCTCGAGCTGGAAGTCCAGATCATCGGCGACCCCGCGTCGCGGGCCGTGACGCCGACCCCATTTGAAGCCGGAGACCCCCATGAGTAAGCCAAAGGTGACCGTGATGTCGGGCGGACCCGGCGCGGAGCGGGAGGTTTCGCTTCGTTCCGGCGCGGCGGTGGCCCAGGCCTTGCGTTCGGTCGGCCATGTGGTCTGCGAACTGGACCCCCGCGAGCCCGGGTGGGTGCTGCCGGAGGGGACCGAGGTGGTGTTTCTGGCGTTGCACGGCACGTACGGCGAGGATGGCACGGTGCAGCGGGAGTTGGAGGCTCTGGGGGTTCCGTACACCGGCTGCGGGCCGGAGGCGAGCCGGATTGCGTTCGACAAGGTGCTCACGAAGGAGTTGCTGGTGGCGGCCGGGATCCCCACGCCCCGCTCCGCCGTGGCGGGCGAAGCATCGGCTCCGTGGCCGGCCGGGTGGCTCCCGCCCTTGGTGGTCAAGCCGGCGCGGCAGGGATCGAGTGTCGGCTTGGAGTTCGTCTCCCGGGTGGAGGACTGGCCCGCGGCGCTCGGCCGTTGCCTGAGATACGACTCCCTGGCGTTGGTGGAGGAGAAGATCGAGGGCCGGGAGACCACCGTCGGGATCCTGGCGGGGGCGCCGCTCCCCGTGGTGGAGGTCCGCCCCCGGCAGGGGGCCTACGATTACCAGAACAAATACACCCCCGGGAACACCGAGTATTTCTGCCCGGCGGCCTTTGACGGGGCGACGACGGTGGCGATCCAGGAGGCGGCGCTGGGGGCCTTTCGTGCGATTGGCGGGCGCGATTATGCCCGGGTGGATGTGATGGTCGCGCACGGCGGCGGTCCATTCGTGCTG